>WBZT01001530.1_pt1 | contig 16774 bp, 11 predicted proteins | sample 5204241 | NCBI WGS metagenome assembly WBZT01 (sample SAMN12344358, study PRJNA552823) | activated sludge metagenome | biome: Activated sludge suspended growth; feature: Nitrification reactor; material: Wastewater; isolation source: activated sludge from nitrification reactor of wastewater...
AATTAAAAGAATTTATCGAGGCCTGTGATGGTCGGCCTGTTACTTTTCACCGGTCTTTTGATGCACTGACAGATTGGAAAAAGGGCCTGGACATTCTGATGAAGTCAGGTTGTTCACGCCTTCTAACAAGTGGAGATGGTATTGGGGCTTTTGAAGGCCGGTATCGGCTGGCTGAAATGATAGCGTATGCAGGAGAAGACCTGAAAATTTTGCCGGGTGGTGGAATCAGGTCTTCGAATGTAAAGGAGTTGATTGAACTGTGTCAGCCTAGCGAAATCCATACAGCTGCTTTGCGAAAAGATGGTTCTGAGCTGGTTGATGAAACAGAGCTGGAGGAGATTATTCGTCTGATAAAGTGAAATTTCAGTGATAAGGGAGCTGCTTGATTAATATCAGCCCGTTTTTTCCGTTATCAGCCGTGTGGAAATCCTTACCTTAGTAATTATAAATATTATACATGAAATTGAAACTGCATTTCTTCGCTCTTCTCTTTTGTATAAACGGATTTGTTCGGGCACAATCTGTTCAACCTCCTTCACTGCCGATGGATCGTATTCAGTCTGGGGTGGAGCAATTGAGGAAAGCAGCCGGGCAACCAATGGTGCCACTTCCTGCTATAAGCAAAACAATACCTTCTTGTAATGCAAGTCCGGTAACAGCGTTCAACCATCCGTTTCAGCCTCCTCTTGTTCCTGCAGCGAAGTCTGTTCATGCATCACTGATAAGCCCCGCACAAATCGACACAGCCTTTGTGGGTATTGTACCAAATGATACGATGATCGTAACGGGAAACTGGACATGTAACGGTCCCGTCTATGTGTTCAATGATGGTGTGTTGATTTTCGACAACGCCAATGCCACTATTCTGGGCGACATTTATATCTGGGGACATGGTACCATCATTGGCGATTCCACTTCGTTTCATATTCCACAGGCCTGGTTTTATCAGCGCTCCATAATGGTTGTAGATACGGGAACATTAACACTCGATCACTGCTCCTTTGAGTTCAGCGGCTTATCGCATAATTTTATTGCAAGCGGTTCGCCGGTTATAAATCTCAGTCATGTCCATCAGAACGACTGGACCACGGCCGGGCTATGGGGGCAACCGCAGGTGGATATCAGCTATTGTAATCTGATGGGAGAGTATATCGTAACCGGGAACGCGGAGTTTCATGTTAGTCATTCGGATTCGTTACTGCTCTGGCATCATTATCCGGATACAGCGGTCGTCAATACAGCTTATCCCTCCGGAGTGCTGGTAAATAGCTATGTCTGCAACAATAGTCAGCCGGGAATTGATGGTATCGGTTATTCGGTACAGTTAGATACATGTGGCAGTGTTTGGTGGGCCTTGATGCCGGTGAACGGATCCGATGTTACCATTAATAATTCAACGATCAGAGCTGTAGGTGCCTGGTTTCAGCATGGAGATTCTGTCAATGCTTCCGGACTCGTCAATAACTCCGTGTACAGCAGCTTTACTGCACCGTTACCCGACCGGAATCTGCATTTCAATACCTGTAATGTACAAACCTGGAGTCTCTATGTTTTTGATACATCGTATCTACACATTACTGGTTGTATTCTGGGCGAAGTCGGCACACAATTTAAATCGACGTGTTTCGCAGAGAATTTCCTGATGGATGGTTCTGGTGGATATTTCTGGGCGACCGATACCAGTTTTATCATCAGTTCTCTCAGCAGTGCAATGTCGATTGTGAGAAGTGAACGGAATGGCATTTTTGTTTTTGGATATGGGACCTGCAATACCAATCCTCCTACAGCGTTGGGATCAAGTGTAATGATTGTAGTGCAGAGTGCAGTTCCTCAGGATCCGGTTGCGGAAGAAGGCGCTGTGGCCTGGTATGCCAATATTAATGGCCCGGCCAGCTCTTATACAAATACCTCTGTTGCTATTCAGGGAACTGCTTTCATTGATCAGGGTCCACAAGGATCCTGGATGGATTTTCAGGCGTACAGCTTATACTATCAGCAAACAGGTGATACTACATGGTATCCTATTGTTGTAGATAGTATGCTTGAAGTGCGTCATGGAGTGCTGGCCAACTGGAATACCATCGGATTGGCTGCAGGAAATTACACACTGAAATTAACACTCATTAGCACACTTGGTGACAGCGTAGATGCGCAGAAGTCGATACTGCTTCAGCCCGGAACGATCGGCATCAGTGAAGTAATTGAAGGTAAGTGGAGTTTATATCCTGTGCCAGCCGATCAGCAACTTATTATTAAAGGACCTGAGGCTGCGACCCAAGCGGTGAACTATCAGGTTTTTGATCTTACCGGGAAATGCATTGCTGAAGGTTGTCTTAATGAAGATAACAGCATGGTACTGAACACGGTTGAATGGGAGAATGGTAGTTATATTATTTCGATCCATAATGCAGAAAGAGAGTGGATAAGTAAGTTTGTTGTTATTCACCCATGATTGATTGAAAAAACCTGCTAGTTATATAATTGCTGTCGTGATATCAACAGGTCTTCTGCTTGCACCTGTTGGATTACCGGCTTTGCAGTATAATTGCACCGGAGGAGAAGTATTTCCCGTTTATACGGCCAGCCCTTTTATTTATCGCTCTGCTTCGTTGGCTACTTCGATGGCTCATGATTATTATTTAGCGGGTCTGATGGCGGATGTTCTGCTCTGGTCGCTGGTTATCCTGTTTGTCCGCCGTTTAATTCAGAAATATTCAAAAAGCAACTTGAAGGCTGCAAAGTATTTTTATAACTTTACAAAATACACCTTGCTTGCACTGTCAGTTATTATCATTCTAATGGAATTAAATACAGAAGGGCAGACGATTAGATCGCATATCAATTTAAACAAAGAAGCAGCAAACTGGGGAATGGTTTGTTCTCCTGAATTTACCTTTGAACATTAGAGATATATCCTACGATTGTGAATGTGTTTCGCAGCGTTGTTTCAATCTATATAAGACTTCTATACGCATGGCCGGTCCCGACCGGCCACTACCATTTTTGTACGGGCAGGTCGTGACCTGCCCTGCGTATTATAACTTGGTGACCTGCCCTGCGTGAGGCAATTCTACGCATGGCCGGTCCCGACCGGGCACTACCATTTGTGCAATGATGTTTCAACGCATGACCGGTCCCGACCGGCCACTACGAAATGTGTACGGGCAGGTCGCGACCTGCCCTGCGTATTATAACTTGGAGACCTGCCCTGCGCGAGATTCTTCTACGCATGACCGGTCCCGACCGGGCACTACCATTTGTGCAATGATGTTTCTACGCATGGCCGGTCTCGACCGGCCACTACGAAATGTGTACGGGCAGGTCGCGACCTGCCCTGCGTATTATGACTTGGCGACCTGCCCTGCGCGAGGCAATTCTACGCATGGCCGGTCCCGACCGGCCACTACCATTTGTGCAATGATGTTTCTACGCATGACCGGTCCCGACCGGCCACTACCATTTGAGCAATGATGTTTCTACGCATGGCCGGTCCCGACCGGGCACTACCATTTGTGCAATGATGTTTCTACGCATGGCCGGTCCCGACCGGGCACTACCATTTTTGTACGGGCAGGTCGTGACCTGCCCTGCGTATTATAACTTGGTGACCTGATTTAATTGTTAAGGCTTTGTGATCAGTTTTCGCTTGGAAATTTCGCGAACTTTTAAAGTTAAATGCTTATTCACGGCTATTTATTTATTGAGGAGAATTTGTGGGATACTTTTGCGGAAGTATAAATTAATTCAATATATAATGTTTCAAGACACATTTTATTCAAGGAAGAGAACTCGCTTAAATAATTTTGACTATTCATCTGCACGCAAGTATTTTGTTACGACAAATGTAAAATGGAGACACTTTTCATTTGGGGAAGTGGTTGATGGAAAAATGCAACTAAATAAATATGGTGAAATTGTTAAAGCTCAATGGGAATGGTTGATTAATCAATATACCTATTTAGAATCTCATGCCTTTGTTATTATGCCTGATCATGTTCATGCAGTTATAGAAATTCAATACGAATATCAAATTGACACAAAAATAAAATCATTGTCTGAAATCATTGGAGCATTTAAAACACGATCGTCAAAAGAAATTCATCTTGCTGGTGCAAGGGAATTTCAATGGCATAGGTCATTTTTCGATAAGGTGATTGATTCGGATATAGAGTTTAAAAGATACGTAAAATATACCAATGAAAACCCTCGAAATTATAATACATAAGAATTGATTTTGTACGGGCAGGTCGCGACCTGCCCTGCGTATTATGACTTGGTGACCTGCCCTGCGTATTATGACTTGGAGACCTGCCCTGCGTGAGGCAATTCTACGCATGACCGGTCCCGACCGGCCACTACCATTTGTGCAATGATGTTTCTACGCATGGCCGGTCCCGACCGGCCACTACGAAATGTGTACGGGCAGGTCGCGACCTGCCCTGCATATTATGACTTGGTGACCTGCCCTGCGCATAATAACTTGGTGACCTGCCCTGCGCATAATAACTTGGCGACCTGCCCTGCGCGAGATTCTTCTACGCATGACCGGTCCCGACCGGGCACTACCGGTTTTCGTTTTTCATTCGTTAAATATTCCTTAACGTGTATTGCTTTTGACTGTGTTGGCGTTTTGGTAATATGAAAGTTAAACTCATTTTACCCGCGTTGGCGGAAGCTGAAAGTCCGTTCTGGCGCCCGATAAAATATTCTCTTTTTCCTCCGTTGGGATTAGCCACATTGGCTGCCTACATTTCCCCTGAAGACGAAATCGATTTACAGGATCAGCATGTGGAGGAGCTGAACCTTGACGATGAACCGGATCTCGTCTTAATTCAGGTGTATATCACCAATGCCTATCGTGCCTATCGAATTGCGGATCATTACCGGGAAAAAGGGGCCTATGTTTTACTCGGAGGTTTACATGTTACGTCGCTTCCGGAAGAAGCAGCCGCTCATGCTGATACTATTTTTATTGGTCCGGGAGAAGATACATTCCCCAGGTTTCTGGAGGATTACAGAAATAAGCGTCCACAGAAAGTCTATACATCTACAATACGCACACTTGAAAAATTACCGCCTGTTCGTCGTGATCTCATAAAACGTTACAAATACCTTGTTCCAAATTCCATAGTTGTTTCCCGTGGTTGTCCGCATCATTGTGATTTTTGCTATAAGGATGCATTCTTCGAAGGAGGACGTTCATTTTATACGCAGGTAGTGGATGATGCTTTGTCCGAGATCGACCGTTTACCGGGCCGGCATCTTTATTTTCTCGATGATCATTTGCTCGGGAATGAGCGTTTTGCTTCTGCATTGTTCGAAGGTATGAAAGGAATGGGAAGAGTATTTCAGGGTGCTGCCACCATCGATTCTATTTTGCGGGGAGATCTGATTGAGAAAGCCGCAGCAGCGGGATTGCGCAGTGTATTTGTTGGCTTCGAAACATTCTCGCCACAAAATTTAAAGCAGAGCAATAAGAAGCAAAACCTCGAACGCGATTATGTGAGCGCTGTAAACCGATTGCATGATCTCGGTATCATGATTAACGGGAGTTTTGTGTTTGGTCTGGATGATGACGATAACGATGTGTTTAAACGCACCGTTGACTGGGGCGTGCGTAATGGAATCACAACATCCACTTATCACATTCTTACACCGTATCCGGGTACGCGTCTTTACAAAGAGATGGATCAGCAGGGAAGAATACTCACCCGTAACTGGGATCTCTATGATACACGAAATGTGGTCTATCAGACAACTCGGCTATCTGCAGAGGAATTGAAAGATGGATACGACTGGGCATATCGTTCGTTCTATAGCTGGAGTAATATCGCGAAAGCCAGTCTGCGGCATGAATCGATTCACCATCAGTTGAAACACTTTGCATATACCGGTGGTTGGAAAAAGTTTGAGCCGATGTGGAATTTCATGATCAAAACCGGCGGACTCAATAGAATGCTACCCTTACTTGAAGCTATTCTCTCTGAGGTAAAATCGTCAAGGCGGGCCGAACGTTCGTTTACACCTGCAATACCCTGAATTCAGATGGAAGCAGTATGGATATAAAGCAGACTTCCGGGTTTGAGCAGTTTAATCACTGTGCTCATCTCTTCACGGGGTAGGGCAGGACAACCATGACTACGACCACAACGTCCATGCGTTTTGATAAAATCTGCACTCACATAATCTGCACCGTGAATAATTATTTCTCTGTTGCGGGCATTATCGTTGATGCCTTGGTCAAGTCCGTCGAGCATCAATGCTGCTCCGTGTTTCGGAGAGATAATCTCTTCACCGATACGATAGCATCCGGGACTGCTCATGAATGATCCTTCACGATTTGAGAATTGTGTAGCAGCATTTTCTCCGGAATTTTTTCCGTGCGCCACCCAGGTTTGCAACAGCACTTCACCGGAATTTAAATCGATGATATAAAAACGTTGTTGATCGGATGCAAGCGTAAAATCAGCAATTGCCATTATACCGGAAGTAAATCCCTTTTCATGATATGTTCTCCATGCATTTGAAAACGCATCGTGATTTATACAGATGCTAAAACGCTGGTAAATACGTTCAGCTTCCGGAAGCACAACCGCTTTCGGAGTTTCGGTTTTGACAAGAGGAGTGGATCCTTCTCCGGCAAACAGGGTGGTAATGCTGAAGAAGATGTTGATGAAGAGTAGAATCATCAGATTGTTTGGGTCTGTGAACGGCAGAACACAGTATCAGGAATTTTATTGATCCTGAAGAGTAATTGCAGCCGAAGGGTTACTTTTGTTCAACTAACCAAATATACCACCCTCCGGCCATATTTTCGGTAACAAATGTTAGTGAGTATGACAAGCGATGAATACCAGTATTATTTTGTAAGTAGCTGATAAACAATGATAAACACCTCAAGGACTGATATTTACTCCCGTTTTTCGTCCAATTCCTTGCAAAAGGCTCCTGATATAAAACGCGAAATCGGAACCCGGTTATTCCGAAAAACCGAGCCATGGAAGAGGTTATAACCCCGGTTTCAGACAGCATTCAGCAAATGCCGCCTCCGCCTGCAAAGCCAATTCACAGTTTCGCCTGGCTACGTGGAATTGCTGCGATGATGGTCTGTGTTTTTCACGTAAAGAAATATATATGGTCGGATAACACGCCGGATATTTTCACCACAGCATTTACACAAGGTTTCTTAGGAGTATATGTGTTTTTCATCGTTTCGGGATTTGTGATTCCTTACTCCATGTATCAGAATACCTATACGATAAAGAAATTTTTAAGGTTTCTGTACAAACGTTTGATCCGAATTCAGCCTCCGTATATCATCATGTTGTTTGTGTTGCTGGGCTGGACTTATTTCATCTATCAGTGGAAAGGATGGGGGAAGCCATGGTTATTTGACGTGAGAGGATTTGTATTAAATGCAACGTATCTGGTGCCCTTCTTCAAAGAGAAATGGATCGTGATTATATTCTGGACACTGGCTATCGAATTCCAGTTTTATATGCTGGTTGGATTATTGTACGATCTGTTGATGAAAAACATTTGGTGGAGATATGGGATTTTCGTTACAGCCCTGGCGTTAGGCCTGATGATTCCCGAAGACTATCTGACCGTTTTCAATAATTATATCTACTTCATCATCGGCTTTCAGCTTTTTCTTTATCAGGTGAAGCTGATTCGGTTTTGGGAGCTTATAGTCAGCCTTGCAATAGCACTGCTCTTTACCTGGTTCGCCGAGTTCCCTGCAGGAGCTATCAGTTCACTCTGCACGATCATTTTGCTTTATCTGCTGAACATTAAAAACAGAGTTGCTGATTTTTTCGGAGAGATCTCTTATTCACTTTACCTCTCCCACGGACTTGCTTGCGGTGCTACGGCCTTATTCACGATAGGCATGAACAACTGGTTGCGGTTCACGCTCTGTATGATAGTTGGAATTGCATTCGCAGCAATTTATTATCTAAGCATTGAAAAAGTGGCGTTAAAGCTTTCAAAAAAGATTAAGTACTAATGAATGTACTTAAATCTTCCTTTTGAACCTTGGTGTCCGGAAATACTAATAATATAGATGCCGTTTTTAAGCTGATCAACCGGCAAAATCACTTTTGTTTGGTTTTCTTTAGCCTCAATTTTAAATATTTCAGCTCCGGAAATTGCGAATAACTGAACACAACTTACAGGTTCTGTAATTGCATTTATTTCGAGATAATCACGATAGTCATTCACCAGAAAATGTGACTGAGTGAGCGCATCTGAAATCCCGGTTGAAGAAAACGAAACAGCGGCAGACCGGCTTTGACATCCGTTGTTGTCAGTTGTTTCGACGCTATAGTTACCATTGCTTGTTGCCTGATAAGTTTGCAAGATAGCACCTGCAATCAACGTATCATTCCGGAACCATTGATATGAAACTGCGGGAGATGATGTGAGTAAACTACCGTTTAATTGGATAGTTGGTGTTACGACCGGAAGCACCGTAACTTGCACGGTGTCATAAAAACTACAGGTTTGCCATCCTCCCGACCACAGGGTATAATTAGTAGTTTGAAGAGGATGGACGAATGTATTCAGTGAAAACGGGCTGCTGATAGTTGAATCTGACATCCAGACAAAACTGGTACCCATGGCTGCTGCATTTAGTTGAATTGAATCTCCCTGGCATATTGACAAATCGGTTCCGGCATCTACAGCACCTCCCTCAGAAATATGTATGTGGTTTGCCGAGACAATTGAATCAGTGCCGTAAGGGTTACTCACTATCAGAGTAACATCATAATACCCTGCTACCGGATAGTAGACAGATGGATTTGAGTCAGTTGACATTGCAGGAATTCCCCCTGGGAAGCGCCATAGTCGCTGAACAGAAGGATGAGTGTTTAAGTCGTGAAACCGGACAGAATCCCCTTCGCAATAGTGAGTAGAATCGATCCGGAAATCTGCAACCATTTGCGGGTATGTAATTATAAAAGAGTCGATAGCATTCACAGAGAAACAGGTACAATTGTTATAGGAATGTCCAAGAAATTCAAAATACAGATTTTCGGTTCCAATTGACCTGGAGTAATCCAAAGCATCGTATATTCTTGACGCTGCTACTTTTATAGTATCGGCATTTAGACAAGGTGATGGGGGAGTATATGTCAGATCTTTCACAAGTTGTAGTGATCCATTGTCAATGTAAAAACTAATGTATGATGTAAAATTAATCGAACATTTGTTCCAGTATATTCGTATAGTAGCACTATCATTTGGTATAGTTGCCGGATCTGTACTAAGTGAAATTATTTTTGGTCCGCTGGAAGGAAATGGAAGATTTAATGCTTTAAAATGAAAATTTTCTTGTGAGAATGATTGTCCAACAATTTGCATGAACAAAATAGCAAGAAGTACTCTGTAACTTTTCATGAGTAATTTGTTTCCTGCTTTTACGAATCAAACCATCAATAGTTACTTATCATTTTAAGAAAAATCTCGAATTTAATCGGGTCTAAACGAACAAAAACGGTGAATAACCAGATTTCCATCAATTCTCCGGAATAATACGTCGTGGTCTTTTTCTGTCACCCTCATTATTTTCTGTAGGCGTTGTAGCTTGTTTGAGAGGAGTTATTGATGGAGATGTTGCCTTTGACGGGGTATTCTTTTCATCAAAAGGTTTTCTTTCAGTCTTGAACGGTTTCTTATTTCCCGATGGCTTTTTCTCAGGCTTTTTATACTCTTCCATTTCTACCGAAATTCCATCCAGCTTCGTGACTTCGATTTTATGTCCAAGCAGTTTTTCGATACGCCGAAAACGGTGCATGTCTTTTCCATTCACAAAAGTGATGGCAGTTCCGGTTTCATCTGCACGGGCCGTTCGTCCGATTCGATGAATATAATCTTCCGCATCAGGCGGTACGTCGTAATTCAAAACAAGACTGATACCGTCCACATCAATACCGCGTGAAAGGACATCTGTCCCCACTAAAACCTGTAGCGACTTATTTTTGAAATTCCGCATTAGCTCATCACGCTCCTTTTGTTCAAGATCCGAGTGAAATGCGGATGTTTTAATACCGTTTTTGTTGAGCGCACGGTTCAACGTTTTGACGCTTTCCTTGGTAGAGCAGAAAATAATAACGGAAGAGTAAAGAGGATCTTTCAGAATCTCGCCGGTGAGATTTACTTTTTTATCATCCGGCACCTGATAGAAAAGTTGTTTGATTTTCTCTGCGGGCTTCGATACGGCAATACTCACTTCTTTAGGGTTTCGCAGAATTTTTTCGGCAAGTGTCTTGATACGTGGAGGCATGGTAGCCGAGAAAAGTAAAGTCTGGCGATGCTCAGGCAACATGCGGATGATGCGGATGATATCCTCGTAAAATCCCATGTCGAGCATGCGATCTGCTTCATCAAGGATCAGGTGTTTGAGGTGCGAGAAGTCGACTTCACCACCACCCAGCAATGAAAGCAAGCGGCCGGGAGTGGCAATAATGATATCTGCACCATGTTGAAGTGCCCGTTTCTGCTGTTCCCAGGCCATTCCATCGCCGCCGCCGAAAATGGGTATTGAGCTTACCCTGGTGAAATAGCTGAAACCCTCAATCTGCTGGTCAATTTGTTGAGCAAGTTCACGTGTTGGGGCAATAATCAGCGTATTGAGATGACTATGATCTGACTTTGATATACGGTCAAGGATGGGCAATACAAATGCAGCTGTTTTACCGGTACCGGTTTGAGCGCAGGCAATGAGGTCATGACCTTGCAGGATCAGGGGGATAGCCATTTCCTGGATAGGGGTAGGCTGGTTAAAGCCCATGGCATCCAGTCCCTGCTGGAGGTCGGATGTGAAGGAGAAATCGTGGAAATTCAATTGATTATTTTTTGTAAAGGTAGTGATAATTAGGAAGATGCTGATTTCTTTTCAAATAGAAGCTATCTGAAGAGTTTTATCGGTTTTAACTGAGTATTTTAACGAATTAGAGCTTCCGGAAAGTTATATTTAAAATGAGGATGTTAAAATAATCTAACCTTATTAAGACTAGTTGTTAATGTAGGCTAATAAATTTAAGTATGTATAGAATGATATCAGGAGAAAGCAGTAAATAATTCCAGAAGAGGCCAATTCGCCAAGTTGAATCACTATTATACCAATAATATTGGACATATTAACATAAAAATTTTCAATTGTTAAATTAATTTTATTACTTGAACAGTTATTCTGTTACCTTGCTTACAATGATAAATAGAGAACTCCTGCTGATTGTTTTGACAGCATTAACACTAATTAGGGCTACGTACGCTCAAACTCCTCAGTCTATCGCTTATCAGGCGGTGGCGCGGGATAGCTCCGGAAATCCGGTTTCTAATCAGAACATAGCACTTCGGTTCAGTATTCACGAATCTTCTGCAAGCGGTACCATTGTCTATCAGGAAACACAGTCGGCTGTTACCAGTCCGCTTGGGTTGTTTTCGGTGAGCATCGGCCTTGGGAGCCCTGTCACAGGTACATTTTCTTCGATCAACTGGGGACTGAATACAAAGTTTATTCAGGTTGAGATGGATCCATCCGGCGGTACTTCCTACATTGATATGGGCACACAACAAATGCTGAGTGTACCTTATGCACTGTATGCCGAGAAAGCCAACGTTCCGGGTGTGCCGGGTCCGGGTTATTATGCAACATCCACTTCCACACATTCCATCAGTACAGGCAGTAAAACCTTTATCACACAAAGCGGACTCGCCTACGTGCCAAATCAACGGGTACGTATTTCTCCCGGTGTTTTTAATTATTTTATCGAAGGTACCGTTACGAGCTATACAGCTACTACGATGGTTGTAAATATTGACAACATTACTGGTGCAGGAACTTATTCAAATTGGGTGCTCGGTGTGGCGGGTGAGAAAGGTGCAACGGGAAGTGTCGGACTACAAGGTCCGGCCGGTGCAACAGGTCCGGCTGGTCCAGCTCCATCAGGAACCGGCATCGTTACGGTAAACGGAGGTGTACTGAATACACCCGCGTCACTAAATGGCGATGTTTTTACAACAGGAAGTTCATTAACTACCACACTTTCGTCAACCGGTGTTGCTCCGGGCACCTATACCAAACTCACGGTGGACACAAAGGGACGTGTTACCTCGGCAACCACTTTAAATGCTTTGGATATTCCATCGCTCTCCGGTTCTTATGTTGATCTCACCGGTACTCAAACGGTCAATGGAAACAAAACATTCAATGGAATTTCAACATTCGCACAGGACGCATATATCAATAGCCTCAGAATTGGTCGAGGAGCAAATTCAATCATTACGAATTCTGTAGTAGGCGAGAGTTCTTTTATTTCCAATACCGGAGGACAACAAAATACCGTGATGGGATATCAGGCGTTGTCATCCAATTCACAGGGAAATGGCAATTCCGGTTTTGGTCATCAGACATTGTTCAATAATACGATCGGTTCTTACAATACTGCGGTCGGTACTTTTGCATTACTTCAGAACGGAATCGGGAACAACAACACTGCAATCGGAGCCTTGACCAATGTTTCGACAGGAAATCTGACCAATGCTACGGTTATCGGTTATGGTGCCACCGTAGATGCGAGTAATAAAATTCAATTGGGGAACACCAGCGTTACTGCTGTAAATACAAGCGGTATCATCACTGCCGGTGGGTTTATAAAGTTTGGTGGATCGCCTTCTCAATACCTGATGGCAGATGGCAGTGTTTCTACGCTTACATCGTTACCGCCATCCGGTACTGCCGGAGGTGATTTATCAGGCACTTATCCGAATCCGTCACTTGCTGTTTCCGGTGTTACGGCAGGAACTTACGGCAGCAGTACTTCATTCCCTGTGCTTGCTGTAGATGCAAAAGGCCGGATAACTGCTGCCTCCCTGCAAACACTTCCTGCTGCTTTACCACCCAATGGCAGTGCCGGCGGAGATCTCTCCGGGACGTACCCGAATCCTTCTCTCGCAAATTCGGGAGTAACGGCAGGCATATACCCAAAAGTGACCGTTGATGCAAAAGGAAGAGTGACAGCAGGAACAGGATTGTCGTTCGCGGATATTCCATCGCTTTCCGGTGCTTATGTTGATCTCAGTACTACTCAGACCGCAGCAGGGAATAAAACGTTCACCGGACTTCTCACATTAAGCCAGGATGTAACAGTAAATGGGTTGAAGGCCGGACGAGGCCCGGGTTCATTTGGAAGCAATACGCTGTTTGGAAATACGTCGATGGTTTCAAATACCACAGGGACCTATAATACGGCAATCGGTCATAGCGTCTTAAACGCAGCATCTTCCTCTTCAGGGAATACTGCTGTTGGCGCACTTTCGTTGATCAATACAACCGGGAGTAACAATACGGCTGTTGGACTTAATGCATTGGCAAGTCTGCTGACCGGATCAGAAAACACTGCCATAGGAACCAATGCTGACGTAAATACAGGAGGTATGACCAACGCTACTGCGCTTGGATTTGGAGCCGTTGCCACCTCCAGCAATAGTATCCAGCTTGGAAATACGTTCGTAACAGCAGTCAGAACGAGTGGTGTTATCACTTCAGGTGGATTTATCCAGACAGGAGGTACAGGCTCCCAGTTTCTCATGGCGAATGGAAGCGTATTGAATACATCAATGGGCGGAGATCTCTCGGGTACCTATCCTAATCCTTCGCTCGTAAATTCAGGTGTTACTGCAGGAACGTATCCGAAAGTAACAGTAGATGCTAAAGGCAGAGTGACCAACGGCGCTGTGTTGTCGGCTAGTGATATTCCATCTCTTTCTGCAACCTATGTCGATCTTTCTTCAGCGCAATCGGTAGGCGGGAATAAAACGTTTGCCGGAAATGTTCAGGCAGCCAACCTCATTAAAACCGGAGGAACTTCTTCTCAATACCTCATGGCCGATGGAAGTACATCAACGGCTGCTGCCATCGTGCCTTTGGGAAGTATTCAGATGTATGCTGCAGCTACCGCGCCCAATGCCAGCTGGATGATTTGCAATGGCGCTGCCATCAGCAGAACGACCTACGCTGCGCTGTTCGCATTGATTGGTACCACCTATGGTGCCGGCGACGGATCAACAACATTTAATTTGCCCAATATGACCGGTAAGTTCCCGCTCGGTGTTTCAGCGTCGGCACCGGTTCATGCATTGGCCAGCACCGGCGGAGAAGAAACACATACCATGACCTTGAACGAACTGGTGCCACATACGCATGGTGCAGGAACATTAACCACTTCTTTCCCATATAAGTCATCAACGAATACCGGCAATCAATCGAATCAGGACGGTGCCGATGCCAATTTGTATAACTCCAGTGCCATCACCGGAAATACGGCCAGCGCAGGATCCGGAACACCATTTAATGTGATGCCGCCTTTCCTCACATTGAACTTTATTATTCGCGTTCAGTAAAGAAGGATGGTTATGAGAAGAATGGTTGAAAGGAAAGTTTTCGGATATCCCTTCCGTGAGTGGGTGATAAGGAATGTATCTCTTGCATACTTCGCTGGTGCCATGATGTTATTTTCTTTGTCAGCATCAGCACAATCGCTGAGTCCGGTGGTGTTGCCTGCTGCCGGGAAGTACCTCACCGGTGGCGGCTATTCGCTCAGCGGAACACTCGGGGAACCTGTGCATACCACGTTTCAGAATGGTAACGTAGTCCTCACACAGGGACAACAACAACCGTATATACTGCTCCGGTTACTGCACCTGAATGCGTTCATTGAAGGCGCCTATCTCGGCAGCGGACAACTGCAGGCTGTGCTGAATACCAATTTCCCAATGGATTTTCCGGTGACCTCCTGCGACTCAATAACCATCGAACTGCATGATGATGCCAGCCCCTTTGCATTGTTAACTTCTGCAACAGGAATACTCAAAACGGATGGATCTGCCGATATTCAGTTTCCTGCAGCGTACTCAAATGGTACTTTTTACATCGTGCTGCGACACCGGAATTCCATTGAGACATGGAGCAAGACGCCTGTGTTGTTCAACGGTGCTGAGGTTTGGTTTGATTTTGCAACACCATAAGCACTGTTTAATTGAAGGAATGCAGTTTGAGTCATTTTCCGGACTTAATGAATAAAGTGATATATTACAACTTGTCCGGATCAAAGGAATTCCTTAAATTTGGAGATAACTTACTTTTCTAAACTAAGTGCCTAACCTACAACCTACTTATGAAACGTTACTTCCTGTTTGCTGCGTGTATCACGATCAGCAGTTCACTATTTGCACAATTGGACATCAAAGCCTTCAAAAAAATTCAGATCGGAGTAATGTATGACCGGACTGATGTTACGGGACTTTATACTATTCAAGATCCGAATACACTTACAATGGAAGTGGATAAAAAGGATTACCGGACAACGATCAATGCAGAGATTAAGTATTTTGAGTCCAATGAAAGATACGTGGCAACTGCTAACCTGGAAGGCTTGCTGTATTTGTTAGGTCGGTTAATCGATATGGGCAGAAAGGATGAATTATTTTATGACTGGGATTCTCCGCTGGATCCTTTATCAGCGGGTGATTGCAAGAATCTTAAGTTAAAGAGTGGTGACAATTACGAAGAGGTGGCAAAATTTTCCAATAATCATTGGTTGGATGTGAATTCTATGCGTGCCATTAAAAACGGTCCGGCATTGATTGGATTAAATATCTCATTCCGGACATTGGGATTCCCACCACGTTATACGAGTTATCCTACCGAAGTACCGAACGACCGCTATATGATTTCTACCATGAATGGTACCTGGAAATGGTTGTATGGTATCTGCGGCGGCTATAGAACATCACTTAGTGATAAAGCTGCATTGTTTATAATCGGTGGTGTTAATACCGGCTGGAACAAATCAAAGAAGGATCCGGATAAAAGTTCGGCAATTCAGGTGAAATATAATCCGTATATTAATCCTACCATTTTCTTCGGTGGTAAATTCGGCGGCTATGTTGGCTTATATTGGGAGATGATGAAAGGTAAGGACGTTGAGGTAAATATTATTGGAAGTAATAGTGTTGTAGGTGCTCCTACACCATCACAAACTACTTATAAAACCAAAGTCAGTGAATCGCAGCTGTTATTGAAGCTGGGGATTTACTTCACAGGGAAGAATGAGTGATAAGAGTTGAAACGAAGATGATTGAGATAAGCAAATTGTGAAGTCTTGGGATAATACCACTTCAACAATTATCATAGTTATCTTCGATAAACTGTACTTTCCTTCCGGATCTGATCTTAATTCACCACTACCTTTTCTCTATACATCCTTCCATCGGTGAAGATTTCAAGGAAATAAACACCGCTCGGGAGATGGCTCACATCTATTGACGCACTGAAATCCGGAAGCAATCTTTCTGATTGGAGACATTGTCCGGTGATGTTGAAAATATTGAGCACCGCTTCTTCGTTGTTTGTGCCGGGAACTTGGAAATAGATTTTATCGTTGGCAGGATTAGGAAATACAACCGGTTTGTTGGTTTGAACTTCATTCACTCCGGTGATTACTGTTGTTTTTATGATCGTTCCGTTAAAACCTGCCGCGTAGCCTGCATTGCCGGAAGTGAAGTTGACGTACAGCAAAATATCAGAAGTTGGACTCGTTTGAGGTGACCAGCTTTGTCCACCGTCGGAAGTACGTAAAATGTAACCGCTGCCACCAACGATCCAGCCATTGAGTGCATCGATGAAAGTGACAGAAAACAAAGTATTGGCCGTACCACTGGTGACGGATGTCCAGGTTTGTCCGCCATCCGTTGTGCGCCGGATGGT
>WBZT01001532.1_pt1 | contig 16773 bp, 13 predicted proteins | sample 5204241 | NCBI WGS metagenome assembly WBZT01 (sample SAMN12344358, study PRJNA552823) | activated sludge metagenome | biome: Activated sludge suspended growth; feature: Nitrification reactor; material: Wastewater; isolation source: activated sludge from nitrification reactor of wastewater...
ACCAGCGAGCTGACGTGATCCGGCTCGAACTCATTGTCATCGTCGAGGAAGGCAACCCATGGGAAACTGGCCCGCGAGATCCCGACATTTAGGAGGCGAGCCAGGTGCGGGTACACGAACGCCCGGGCACCTTCCCGCCGAGCAGGTACTGCACCTTGTGCCTCAATGGTCACCGGGCGCTGCACTCGCGACTCCCATCGGACGAGCGACTGGAGCGTCTGACGGTCGTCGTCCACGACGATCAGATGCTCGACGACACCGTCGTAATCCTGGCGGTCGACAGAGGCCATGGCGCGGCGCAGCATCTCGGCACGGCCCCTCGTCACCGTGACAACCGTCACCCCCGTCAACCTGTCACCTCCGTCATCCCTGCCACCAGAACGCACCAATCTCCTTCATCCACTGGATAACGTCGCCAGCGATGCGGTCGATATCCCCATCTGACACGTCGATGGTCAGCGAGGGTAACTTTGAGTTGGCTACCAGACCGGACATCACCTCCTGCTCGGCCACGAAGACATCCAGGTCGTCGTACCGATTAGGGTTCTCCGAGTAGGTGAGGCGGTGCTCCCGTGCCGCAGCAAAGGTCGTCGGATCACGCCAACAGTGCACCAGGACGAAGCCGAGCTCCCGAAGCCGCTCATCTACCCATTCGAGCTGCATCGCCCGGCCATATCGCATTTGCTGGTGGGAGATCGTAGAAATGTGGAAGCGGTCAATGACCCAGTAGTAATCCCGATGCAGCTCGAGGAGGTGAACGTAGTTTTCGTAACATTCAATGACCCAATCCAGGTCGTCCGAACGAAAGTCGATCATGCTCCGACCTGGACTTGACTTCGTCGGCGTTTGCCCTGATCGAGTCTCCCACTCCGCAGAGAGAAGGGGGATGTGCCAACGCCGCTTCCGGTTCCCGATAACCTCGACGTGCTCCGCCAACGCGAATGCAATATCAGTCTTCCGCGTCAGATGTGTTCCTTCCAGAAGGATCTTGGGCTGTGGAATGAGCCGATGATCCCCTAACGGGTGGATATCACTCATTGAGCTGCCCAAACTGAAGGGAGGTGACGACACGTCACCGGCTCCCCCACCGCGCACCCGATATCGTCGTACGGCACACGCGACGAGCCGAGCCATGTAGTTCCGCTGGCCACGTAGCGCAACACGTATGCGCTACGAACCTCGTGCGAGAGGTTCGGAGTCGATCCGTGCCACAAAAGAGGGTGGTGGAAGCCAGCCTCTCCAGCGTCCGTCCGATAGGTGACAATCGGACGCCCGGCCTCACCGCCGGGGTCCTGAGTTAGCGTCGGAACGCCGGGACGATGCTCACCCATGAATGTGGCCGCATCGCGGAACTGCACAGGCAGGTGCTCAGCAGTGGTGTGGGACCGCGGTACCACGGTCATTGCACCGTTGGTTGGCCCAATGTCTTCGAGAGCGATCCAGAGCGTGACCGCGGCTGGCTCATCAATTGGCCAATAGGACATATCCTGGTGCCAGGGAACAACACCGGCACCAGGAGCCTTGGCTACAACATTGTCCTCCATAAGGAGAACCTCGCGGCATCCGAGTAGCTGCTGTGCCATCATCCCGATCCTCGGGTCCATAGCGACAGCGCGGAAGCGGGGGTCGAAGCGCCAGATGTTGAACAGAAACGGCAACGTGTGCGGCTCGGCAGGTTGCTCGTCAACGTATTCATAGCTAGTCATGCCGCCTGGACCATCGACACGTCTTACCTTCACGTCGTCGGTCAGCTCGTAGCGCTCGGTAGGCACAAGACCGGCGATGTGCTCCGCAGCGGCCCGCGAGAGTAGCGCCGCGACGTCGGCGGAGAGGACCGTGACTGGTTGGACGAACCCCTCGGTACGATACTGCCCGACTTCTTTGGCTGTGAGTCGCTCTCGAATGCCGCTCATGCTCCACCAACGAGCGGGAACTGTCGGTCGAGCGCAGGGAAGACATACTCGTCATAGCGAGGGTGATCGAACAGGTGCAGAACGAACATGCCTTCGACCCATGGACCGTCGCAAGGCATCACCTTGTACCGGAGTCCGTTGATTCGCGCGAGCTTCCGCCGCTGGTGCCGCTCGTTGAACTCGTTTATGGCGAGCAATTCGCCCGTATGTTCCGAGTGCATCTCGGCGTGCGGTCCAACCGTGTCGTCGAAGTAGCACAAGACGCGTGGAAGGTATCGGTCGAGGTCATCGCTCTCAAGGAGAGCGCCGAACGCTGCGACCGTCGATGAGTAGTAGTCGAGGTCGAACGAGATGAAGCCGATCGGTGGAGGTAAGGTCGCCAGGAAGTCCAAACCGGTCCGAGAAATCTCGCCCAGGACCAGATCGGCGCGACCTAGACGGGAACGAAGCAGGGCCTCGTCCATTCGGAAGAAGCCTTCTCGCCAGGCGTAGGGCACGTCGCGGTGGTCGAGGGGAGGCGGCATCCCCGTCCCCAGATCGAAGCCCACGACACGCGAGGCGACGCTGTGCTCACGTTCTACCTCGGTGGCGAGACGTTCAAGCTCAAGTAGGCCGTTGCCGCCAGCAACGCCAAGCTCGAGGAGGCTGACGTCGGGTAGGCCGAGGGCGGCGGCGAGTTTGACGGCCCCGAGCACTCCGTAGGCGTACTGGTGAAAGTCTGTGGCCTGCCGCAGAAGGGCCGGCGGCCCGAACTCGCTCCAGCTCACAGGGCACTCGCGGAGGTCCTGGCCGACGACGCGACAGGTTCATTGAGGGAGAGCACGCTCCGGAGGTTGTCAATCTGGGCCGGTGAAGACGCCGCCAGCAACCGGTATCCAGTGGGCTCTGAAAGATCGAAGAGATCTCGGCCGTCGCGCTCTACCACCGCGCCGCCCGCCTCCAGCAGGATGAGCGCGGCGCTCGCGTAGTCCCAAATCGAGACGGTGTTCCGTTCGTCGGCGTAGCCGTCGAACGTCCCGTCGGCCACGCGACACAAATCGTGCGCGGACGCTCCTGAGATACGCGTCCAGGCCTGGGGTTGGAGCGCGGGAATGGGATCGCCGGTGGCCACGACGCCGATGCGCGGGCGCTCCCGTACGACCAGCTCGGAGTCATCGCACCACGCGCCTACTCCCCGTAGGGCCGTGTATCGACGACCCGAGGCAAGGTTGACGACTAACCCGGCTCTGGGACCATCGCTGTCGAACGCACAGATGCTCGGCCCGTACGGATCGAGGCCTCGGCTGCAGTTGGTCGATCCGTCGATGGGATCCAGTACCACCCGGATCGCTCGCTCCGGCCGATGCACGCCAGACTCCTCTGAGAGTACCCCGACGCCGCCCGCAACAAGGACGTCCACCGCGGTCCGATCCGCCAGGACATCGAACTCGAACTGATCATCATGGCCATCCCCGCGCCGCTCCCGATCAGATGGAGAGAGGAGCATCAACGCCTCCTCGATCGCTTCTGCAGCCACCCCCAGCAGTCGCAGCAGTCTGGCATCGTCCACGCGCAGCTCCGTTCCCGTAGCGTGCGATCATAGGCTGAGGGAGTGACGTCGCTCCCACCACCCATGCCTCGAAGGCCTACCCACGCCGTCGTTCACGGCGGGAGGACCACAGTGCGCGACCACACCACAACAAGCGCTTCGCAACCATCGGGACCTTCGGCAGTTCTTCTGGAGGAGCAGATCCGGTACTACCGCGACGGTGCCCAACAGTACGACACTGCCAACCACACCCTTCTCGCCGCCGACGACAGCGATGGATCGTCCCGCCGTGCCGGAAGGGAGCGAGCGCTCGCCGCTCTGGCGCCGGCTCGGGGCCAGAACGTCCTCGAGCTGGCCGGTGGTACCGGCCTCTACACGAAGTCATTGGCGGCCCTCGCTGATCGGCTGACCGTCGTCGACGCATCGCCCGAGAGCTTGGCGATAAACCTCTCCGGCCTTGAACCCGGCTCCGACGTAACGTTCGTCGAAGCGGACATCTTCGAATGGACACCCCCCGAGCGCTACGACGTCGTCGTCTTCGCCTTCTGGCTCTCTCACGTTCCGCTCGACCTCTTCGACCAGTTCTGGCTGCTCGTCGAATCGTGCCTCGAGAGTGATGGGACCGTCGTCGTGATCGACGCTCGAGCTGACAGGGCGGACGCCTCGACCCCTCAAAAGGCGACTTTCTTCTCCGAGAAGCAGCTCGATGATGGAGTCGTAATGCGCCAACTCCCAGACGGTTCACGCCACCGGATCGTGCGCATCATGTGGGAACCCCAGCAGCTGAGATCCCGGCTTGCCTCAACAGGGTGGGACGCCACTTTCGTAGACTCGCACTGGTTGATCGGGCACGTTGTCCGGTCTCAGTCGGATCGTGGTTGACTTCCTGCAGAGCGATCCAAAGATCTCCGGGCACCGCCCGATGAAGAGCTTCCTCCATGAGGTCGCAGATGTATTTGCGCTCGGCACGCCCGTTGCGTGGCGGGCGCTGCCCGACAGATCCACCAACTTGACCTGGCACCTCCGAACGACGGAAGGTCGCCACCTCATAAAGCAGTTTCGCTACCCGGCTTCAGACACGTTCTGGCGGGAGTCCCTCGTAGAAGCGACCCGCTTCGAGTCCGCCGCACATGATGTTGGCGTCGTGGGGATGGCGTTACCCTGTCGGTCGGTCGATGACAATGTCATCGAGCAACTGACCGGCACGTACGGACGTCCCGCACTCGTACGTGTTCATGAGTGGGTCGACGGTACACCCGTACCTCTAGAGCCACCGCCCGTGACTATCGCCGCTGCCGGAAGGCAGCTTGCAGCCGTCCAGGACTTCGCCACCCGATACTCGCGACAGTCTACTGGTTCTCTTCTCTGGTGGGATTGGGAACCGGAACGTTGGTTGGCTGCGCTGGCGGACCAACGAGCGATAGGTCCGACTGAGGTCAGCGAAGGACGAACCGCTCTGGCTGAGGCCCTCGAACTGGTCCACGCGGCCGAGCAGTCAGCAATTAACTGGACGATGTGCCACTACGACCACAAGCCGAACAACGTTCACTGTACTCCAGACGGTTTGGTGCTGCTCGACTGGGACGAAGCGGCGATGTGTCCACCTCGCTGTGAGGTCGTGGAGGCAGCGCTCCTTTGGGCAACCACCTCAGATGGGGTTGATAGGCGTCGCCTCGACGCCTTCTTGAACGGGTTCAGCTGCGGACGTCGAGGCCTTGACGACCCGACGGAATCGGATATGGGCAAGTGGCTGGCATCCAAGGTGGGGTGGTTCGACTACTCGGCACGACGGGCACTGCGCGAGCTCCCCTGCACCGATTGGGAGGCCGATATCTCGCTCGATCACGCTCGCACCACGCTCACCGATCTAGCCCAAGGGCTCGACCACATCTCATCGTGGATAGGCTGGATGGCCTGATTCCACGCCGTGGCCCTGCGTCATGCGATGTTGCAGCGCATAGTTGGCGCGAAGGGATCGAGAACGACATCGCGGGCGGCAACGGGAGGCGCCGCGGCGCGGCATACGAAGGCGCTCCGAGATCACGGGTCGCGAGTTTCTGGTCGGCGCTCGGGCGGCGACGAGCCTCGACCGGTAGAGATGGCCCCCGTCCCGACTGCGCCCTCGGGTGAACATGCGCGTCGACCGACCAGCCAGTCGGGGCGCTCGAACTGTAAGAGAGGCGCGCTCCACAAGGTCAACGCGGAGGCCGACGTCGATCGTCTCGTCTAGCGTGCCCGCCGCGACGGGCACGCCGGCGTGCAAGACTGCTGGCGGTTGACACGGCTCGGAGGCCGACGGATGACTCAGCTCAAGCGGTCGAGTAGGCCGCTCAATGTGCTAGTAAGCGAGCCCCAAGGGATCGTGGGCGAGGACCAGTTCGAGCGGCCTCGCGCCTACCTTCCCTACGTGTGGGCGGTCCTGAAGACGCACTACGAGGAGACCTCCGAACTTGGCACGTGCCGCTGGCTCAGCCCCGTCTGGAATGGTGGACTCGGGGATGACGTGCTCGCCCGCTACGGCGACACACCGATCGATGTCGTAGGGCTCAGCTGCTACACATGGAACTGGCGTATCCAGTGCAGTATTGCCGAGGCGGCCAAGGCGGCCAACCCGCTTTGTCTCATAGTGGCCGGTGGGCCGGACCCTGACTACAAGGACCCAAAGTTCTTTGAACGGCACCCCTACATCGATGCCATCGCCGTCAAGGATGGTGAGATCACCTTCACTCGCGTCCTCGACGCGCTAAGTCGAGGCGCCCTTGACCTGTGCCAGATTCCAGGGCTCTACCTGCCGACACCGAAGGGGCCGCGACTGACGGCCGAGCCTGAAGTGCCCCGATCCTTCACAACGAGCCCTTACGCCGCACAAGGTGAGCACCTCGCCGCCCTGATAGATGACTCCGGCGCCACCTTTGACGCCGTCCTCGAAACCAACCGTGGATGCCCATATGGCTGCAGTTTCTGCGACTGGGGATCGAACACAATGTCGAAGATTCGCAAGTTCGACATCGAACGTGTAAAGACCGACTTAGACTGGCTCGGAGCGCACCGAATCGACCGCTTCATGTTGGTGGATGCCAACTTCGGGATCCTTCCTCGTGACGTTGAGATCGCCGACCTGATCAATTCCACGCGTGACGAGCACAGCGGATTTCCACGCTACGTGTTTTGGAGCGCGGCCAAGAACCACCCTGATCGGGTCGTCTCGATCGCTGAGAAGTTGGCAGACAGCGGGGTGTGCACGTCGCACGCCCTTTCAATCCAGCACACCCACCCGGATGTCCTGGCGGCGACCGCTCGCTCCAACATCTCCCCCGAACGCCAGGTCACCGTCGTCAAGGCGCTCATGGAGTCGTGGGTCCCGATCGAGGTACAGCTGATTCTGGGACTGCCTGGCGACACCCCGGAGCGATGGCGCGACTGCCTGACAGATCTAATGGAGTGGGGTATCCACGAGGACTACTTGGTCATGACGTATCGTTTGCTCCCGAATGCTCCCGCGGCGGAGCCGGACTACATCGAGCAATGGGGGCTCGGCTGGGTCGACCGGGTTACGCACGACCTCGCCGTTCGGGATTTGGCTGCCCCTCGGAGCCTGCTTGCGCAGCACGAGCGCCTCGTCGTCACTAGCTCATCCTATGACACCGCAGACTGGGTCCAGATGGCGACGGAGGCGGCCTTCACCAAGGCGCTGCATAATACTGGCCTGACACAGAAGCTCGCCGTCTACCTTCGCCTCACGCATGACATCCCCTACCGCTTCTTCTACGACCGCCTGCTCCACGACCCGAGCGGTCCCGCACTGCTGCGGGAACTCTGGGAGCAGATCGCTACGCACTACACCGAGTTCTTGGCCAACGAGTGGGCGAGCGATCACATCCCCGTCGTCGGCGTTCCGGGCTTTGATCTCGCCCTCCACCCGTCCTACTGGCTCTACGTGGCCCTGTGTCGTGACCTCGACCGATTCTTCGCCGAGATCGGTACCAGCCTGAGCCAGGCGTACCCCACCGCGACTCTCCTGGACGAACTCGTCCGGTACCAGCGTCAGGTGGTAGTTACACCGCACCTCCGTGCGGAGAACGGAGTCGCGCTGGATGTATCGCATGACTGGGCGTCGTACTTCGCCGCGGCACGAGGCCGCGACGGCGACAACGCCATGCCCGAGCCGACGCCGATGGCCCCGTCCACCGTGCTGGCTGGCGGGAGGCGCTCGGGTGACCCCGGGCGCCATGCAGATCGAGCGGGCTACTACGAGCGGGACTTCTCGTGGCAGGCGGGCGACCCACAGGGTCTGACAGCGAGGTGGATCAAGTCAGTCGTGCTCGGCCGCAACTCCGCCGCCATCAACACGGTCTCCGATCTCACTGTCGTCGCTGTCCCGTAGTCGTTGTAGCCGAGTTCGATCGGCCGCGATTTCGGCGCGGGACCTCCGCACGACGGGCGAGCTCACTGGAACGTCGCTCCGGGAGCGCCGCCTCAAACGCCGCGATCGTGGCCAGCGCCTTCTGGTCCCCCCGCACCGAGTTGGTGAACAGGCGCGTGGCGAACTCTGCTGACAAGTCACGGACCAGGCTCGCCTCGGCTGTCCGGCCAAGTCTGAGGCGGAGTGGGGCGAGTGCCTCACCGACCGTGGGCTTGCTTCGTTCGAAGAGGTAGTTCACGAAACGCCAGTAGTTGGCGCGGTCGCGGCTGGCGATCTCCGGTTCGGGTCTTCGGGCGGCCGTAAGAATGGCCGCCGAGACCCGCGGCTGTGGACTGAACTCAGCCGCTCGCACGTTCACGGGCGTTGCGAGCTCCAGGAATGGGGCGAGCGACAGGGATAGCTTCGTGGCACCAAACTCTCCGGCCACCCGCTGACCGAAAGGCCGCTCGACGATGAGCGCGCCGGAGACGAAGTGGCGTGCCATCAGCCAGCGCCGGACGAGCTTGGTGGACAGGTTGAAAGGCGGGTTCGCCGCAACGACGAAGGGCTCCGACGGAAGGCCAGCCACCATGAGGTCCTGCTCGACGACCTCGACCCGCGGCTCGTCGGCGAATACCGATCGCAGACCCGCGGCGAGCCGCGGGTCTGTCTCGATTGCGATCACCCGTCCCTCACGGCGAAGTGCGGCAGTTGTTATCATGCCCCGCCCGGCGCCCAGGTCAACACAAGGTAGGTCGGCGGCGCCGCCCGCGAGATGGATGAGGCGCCGAGCCGTGCGCTGGTTTCGAAGGAAGTTCTGTCCAAGTTCGACGGAGCGCATCTGTACATTATGACCACCCTGCGGCGAATAGACGCGGGCTGGCCCAGGAATACCCGGCCGTTGCCCCGTGGCCCTTGACTCCGCCACGCGCCCGAAGCACAACTGCCTCCAATGGCAAGGCCGTGTGACCTTCCCTGGCCCATCGCAGTCACCCCAGCGTCCGTGATGGTCGATCACTTCGAAGGGACCCGACCTCCTGTCACCACCGATCGGTCTCTCCGGCCAGAGTCCCAAGAAGCTGGTGGTGAGCGGCGCGAGCTGGTGCGGGCAACTTCGCTACAGCCCGATCGCTCAACGGTGGGATCGCCATCCGCACGCCGAGCACGCGGTCACCGGAACGGGAGACGACGTGATCGTGGACGAGGCGATCCAGAGCATGCACGAGGTGTGACCGCCGGCCGAGAGGGTCGCTGCCGCTGGCTCGGATGCCGACCTCCAATGCCAGTTCGATGGGGCAGACGGTGGTGGGACCGCCCGCGGCATCGAGGTGGCGACCCATCGCTCGGGCCAGGAGGACGGCGGTCGGACCCACCAGTGGGGTGTAGGCGATCTCGAAGTAGTCGTGATCGAGCGGGAACGCTGGGTCGCAGATGGCAGGCAGAGGCCGGAGCCGCAAGCCCTCGACGGGATCGGGCTCCTCCTCATGCGGCCGTCGCGCGCTACCGGCGGTCCCCGTGGTCATGAGACACCGCTGGCCATGGTGAACGTCGTCGATCCCGGGTGACAGGCGCCCCCCAGCGCGGTGTCTCGCAGTCGGTCGCGCAGAACCGACCATGGGAAACCGGGACTCGGTTGCCACAGAGGGTGCCGGTATCGACCGTCTCCGTCATCGCGTCAGGATACGTGGGGCGGTCCGAATACCCACCCGGGACTGTCACAAGCCGACTCCATCGCTGCCCGCGATGGCTCGGTGCTGAATCGCGTCGAGGCGTGCGGTCAAGCGCTCGGCCGCAGCCACATCTCCAACGCTGCGACCCCCAAGAGCCGAGGGGACCGGTGTGGCCGACGAAGGCGTCTGGGGCTTCTGCCCGGCCGGGGACGCCCGTTCCGGGTCTTGGGCAGACTCGGTCGTGGCCGCTAGTTGCTCCTCGATTTCCTTCTGGCGTCGCCGTAAGCCACCAAGCTCGTCGGCGCGCTCCCACGGTGAGCCGAGCCGAGCCTCGGCGCGCCAGGCCTCCGCACGAGCGTTCGACGCTTCGCCACCCAGTTCGGCGATCGTATTCGGAAGCCGATGGATGTGGCGTTCAAGACGGGTGATGAGGCTGGCGGGGTCGCCGCGGGTGAGGTCGTTGGGGAGGAAGCTGACTTCGATGTGCGCGTCGGGGAGGGCGACTCGCGCCTCGTCTTCGATGATGGTGATGGCTTGCGCGGTGAGCGTCAGCCCTCCGAGGCTGGCGATCTCGACGGTCGGTCCGCTGGTCTCGGGTGCAGCACGTCGCAACTGCTCGCCCAGGAGGCGCTGGAGGTGTTCACCCGCGTCGACCCGCTTCGTGTGGCTCCGGCCGTCGATGGTCATGGCGAAGCGGTCGCCTCGGGTGTCGGTGATCCTTCCGACGACGGCTTCGAGGTCGACGATTCGACGCTCGGCCTTCTCGGCGCGATGTGTGGCGGCGTCGTAGGTGCGTCGGAGTCGGTGCTGGTCGTCGTGGTGGGCACGTTCGAGGCGGGTGAGCCGGGCGACGTCAGCGTCGACGGCCGCCTTCTCCAGCACGAGGGGATCACCGGTGGCGAGTGCTTTGACCTCCGCGAAGGAGAGGGCTTGGTCGCCGATGTCGTCGACGTCGCGATCAGGGAGGTCGCCGCGGGTGACCTGCGCGATGAACGCCGCCTTCCTTTCCAATGTCTGCCACATGTAGGTGTCGAAGCTGCCCTCGGTGACGTAGCGCAGGACGCGGACCTCGGGGTTCTGGTTGCCCTGGCGAAGGATGCGGCCGTCGCGCTGTTCGATGTCGGCGGGTCGCCACGGAGCGTCGAGGTGGTGCATGGCGATGGCGCGGGTCTGGACGTTGGTGCCAACCCCCATGGTCTCGGTGGAGCCGACGAGCACCGCCACGGTGCCGTCCCGGCACGCGGCGAAGAGCTTGGCCTTGGCGATGTCGGTCTTGGCGTCTTGCATGTAGCGGATCGAGCCGTGGTCGACGCCGCGGCGGACGAGCTGAGCACGGAGTTCGTCGTACGCGTTCCATCCCTCGGCGGCAGGGGTGGAGACGTCGCAGAACACGAGCTGCAGGGCGCCTGGTCGGAGGGTGAGCTGGTTGCTGTCGTCGGTGTAGCGGTGGTCGCGTGTGGCGTGGTGGATTGCGGCGATCCTCTGGGCGGCCACGGTCAACTTGCCGCCCTCGGAGGGAGGCGCTTCGCCGACGAGTCGGAGGTCGAGCGCGGCCCGGCGGCCGTCGCCGGTGACCTTCAGCATGTTGTCCTCGCTGGGATCGACGGCCCGGTTGCGGATGCGCTCTGCGCGGGATGCGAGGTCGGCGACGTAGTCGACGAGGACGTCGCTGGGTTCGACGACGACGGTCTCGGCCTGACCGTCGACGAGCGCGGGGACGGGGAGGTCGAGGTCGTCGTTGGTGCGGACATCGGCGACTTGCCGGTAGAGAGTGAGCAGCTCGGGGACGTTCTGGAACCGGGCGAACCGGGTCTGCATCCTGTAGCTCGCGCCGTCGGGTGCGAGCTCCAGGGCGGTGTGGGTGCGGCCGAAGTTCGCGGCCCACGCGTCGAAGGCTCGGAGGTCGACGCTGGCGAGGAGGTCGGGGTGCAGGTAGGACTGCATGACCCACAGCTCGGCCATCGAGTTCGCGACCGGTGTCGCGGTCGCGAAGGTGACGACGCGCGGGCCGTGCATCCGGCGCAACGCCCACAGCTTGGAGTCGAGGTCTTGGGCGCGTTGAGAGCCGGTGTTGGCGACGCCGTCGACCGAGGAGTCGACGCGTCGGTTCTTGTAGGCGTGGGCTTCGTCGACTTATGCCGACATCGGCATAAGTCGATTCATGCCGACCCGGGGGTTATGCCGACCCGGGCTTCGGTTGGCGGGCTGCGGCTGGGGATCTGGGCCGGCGGGGTCGGCATAGTTACAGGGCTTCGAGGAAGGCGAGGAGCGGGTCGGCGGGCTTGAATCGTCCGGGTTTGGCCGTGGTGGCGGTGGTGCGGGCGAGTGCTCGTTCTTTGATGGTGAGGTCGGCGTGGAGGTAGGCCTGGGTGGAGCGGATGTCTTCGTGTCCGAGCCATAGGGCGATGACGGAGACGTCGACTCCGGCTTGGAGCAGTGCCATCGCCGCGGTGTGGCGCAGCACGTGGGGTGTGACGTTCTTGGGGGCGAGTGAGGCGCAGCGCTGGCTGGCCGTGTTGACGTGGAGGTGGACTCGGCGTTGGACGGCGTCGGGGCTGAGCCGTCGGCCGGTGCGGGTCGGGAACAGCGGATCAACGGGGAGTCCGTTTCGTTCTCGGGTCCAGGTGCGTAGCACGGCGACGGTGTTCGCGGTGAGCGGTACGGCCCGGTGCTTGCGGCCTTTGCCGAGGCAGGTGAGATGCGCGCCGGTGTCGAGGTGGATGTCGGCGCAGTTGAGGCCGGTGAGTTCGCTGAGACGGATCCCGGTCTGGACGGTGAGCGCGAGCATGGCCCGGTCCCGGCGTCCTTCCCAGCGTCCGGGGTCGGGTGCGCCGAGTAGTGCTTGGGTCTCGTCGTGGGTGAGGAACGTGACGATGGCCTTGTCGTGGTTCTTCTGGGGGATGGCCAGCACCCGGGCGATCAGGTCGGCGTGTTCGGGGTGCCACAGGGCGGCGTAGCGGAACAGGGCCCGGATCGCGGCGAGGCGGTTGTTGCGGGTCCGTGGCGTGTTGTGCCGGTCGGTCTCGAGGTGGGTGAGGAACGCGGTGATGGCCTTGTCGTCGATGTCGTCGAAGTCGAGCGCGTTTGGTGCTTTGCTGGTGCGTTCGGCGATGAAGCCGATGAGTAGACGAAGGCTGTCGCGGTAGGACGCGACGGTGGCGGGGCTGGCTTCGCGCTGGTGGACGAGGCGGTCCGTGAAGAACCGTTGCAGGGTCGGGGCGATCTGGCTCATCGGTCGACCTCGCTGCGCTGGTCGGCTTCGAGCAGGGCCGCGGCATGCGCGAGCAGTTCGGGGGTTCCGGTGAGGTAGCGGTACGTGTAGCGGGGTTCGCGGTGACCGAGGTAGGTCGATAGCCGAGGCAGCATCGCCCCGACATCGAGCCCGGCCCGGTGCCAATCGATCAGCGTCTGGACGGCGAAGCGGTGACGTAGATCATGGATGCGCGGGCGCAGCACGGGGGCGGAGTCACCGATCCCGGCGGCGTCAACGGCGCGGCGGAAGCTGAGACAGAAGTGGCTGTAGGCGACCGGGGTGCCTTCCCTGGAGACGAACACGTTCGGGCACTTCGGTGACGTGATCGTGTCGTCTCGGACTGCCGTGCATGCTTCGAGCGCGGCGATGGTGGAGGCCGTGACGGGCACCTGGCGGGACTTGTTGAACTTCGTTGCCCGGATCGTGATCACAGCCATGTCGGCATCGATGTCGTCGTCGTGGAGTCGGATCGCTTCACCGACGCGCATGCCCGTCACGGCCAACAGGCCGATCAGGGTGCGTAGCATCGCCGCCCGCTGGACGGTGCGGGCCGAACGGCCAGCACTGTTGATCAGCTTGGCTATCTCGTCGTCGGTGAACAGGTAGGGCACCCGGCGTGCCGCCCGGTAGGACACGATCCCTGCCGGAGGCACCTGGGTGGCGGGGTCGATGCCTGTGAGGTAGCGGGTGAAGCCTCGAACCGCTTGGAGTCGCCGCGATGGGTTGGTGCTGGCCGGGTCCAGATCGGGATCGAGGATGAACTCCAACGCCGCCTCCACGGTGACCGTGTCCGTTCCGATGCCGTCGAGGAAGACGACGAAGCGGTCGAGCACCCGCTCCGCGTCGGCGAGCTTGTGGCCCAGCCGGCGTCGCAACGCCAGATAGTCAGCCTGCGCCTGGGGGAAGTCGACGGCCATCACGACACCACCCTCAGCTGAGGCCATTCGACAGCGAGCGTCCGCAGCGAGTCGTGGTCGACCTTGGCGTAGATGGCCGTGGTGGCCAGGTCCCGATGCCGCAGCACCTGGCTGATGTCAGGAAGGGTCACGCCAGCGGCGAGCATGTCGGTGGCCAAGGCGTGACGCAGCCGGTGCGAGCACACCGGCGGATCGATGCCAGCCCGGCGGCTGGCTTCGTAGACGACCTTGGACACCGACTGGGGCGCCAGAGCCTTCAACGGTGCGAACCGGGTGATGAACACCGCCCGGCACGGCGTGACCGGGCGCCCATCGCGGAGATAGGCGGCGATCGCTTCGCCGACATCAGCAGGCAACGGCAGCGGGTCGTCCCGGCGGGCCTTGCCCCGCACGACCAACTGCCCGGCCCGCCAGTCGAGATCCTCGAGTTGCAAGCCACCGACCTCCGCAGCCCGCAACCCGAGCCGAGCCAAGAGCAACACGATGGCGAAGTTCCGTCGGCCCGTCACCGTCGAGCGGTCATGCGCGGCAACGATCGCCTCCACCTGCGACCGCGACAACGTGGCCGGTAAGATCGTGTCCCGCCAGCCCGCGACCGGTGGGATCGACACCGCCAACGAGGACTCGGTGAAGCCCTCCAAGAACAAGAACCGCAACAAGCACCGCAGCTCGGCGACCCGACCCTTGGCCGAACCAACCGACACCCGGGCCGTCTCGGCCAACAAGAACTCGAACATCTCCCAACCAGCCAGGTCCTCGGCCCCACAGCCACCGCCACGCCGCTCAGCACGGGCCGTCAAGAATCGATGGGCCGTCGCCTCGTAGCGGCCGACCGTGCGCTCGGCCAACGCCCGCTCGGTGACCATCCACGACCGGAACCGGTCGACGAGCTCATCGACCGGTGTCACCCCGAACATCTCGCTCGGGACCGCGCCCAGACCCCGCAGGTAGCCCACCAACGGGGCAAGAGTGCGATACCCAACCGGGCGCTCCACCCCCGCCTTGCACAACGCGGAGAACTCATCGAACCGGACCGAGGTCAAGTCCTCCGGACCCAGCTCGTTGCGGATCATCCAGTCGCCGAGCCGACCCAACTCCCACAGCTTGCGGACCACCCCGTTGGGCGTGAACCCCAGACCAGCCAACAGCTCCCGGTAACCATCCGCGTACGGGGCCAACGGACCCACATCCGCTCTCGCGATTCGTGCCATCTGACTTCTCCTGATCTCCCCGGCACCACGCCAGAGTCAACAGAAGCGTTCACGACACCACTGCAGTTATGCCGACCTCATCAAGGCCCCCAGCGCACCCACGAGGCCCGGCTCGCCTCGAGCACCGACCATGTCGGCATAACCCCCGGGTCGGCATGAGTCGACGAAGAGGTAGTCGATGCCGGTCTCCTCGAAGCGGACGCCGTCGTCCTTGGTGTGTTCGGAGAGGAGCCGCTTGTAGGTCTCTTCCATCTGAGCGATGCGCCGCTCGAGCTTCTTGACCGACAGCCCCTTGCCGTCCTTCGAGCCGTCGAGGGCGGTGCGAGCGGTGGCGATCTCCTCGCCGAGGTAGTCGGTCATCAGCTCGCGGCCGAGGGGAAGCCGAGCGAACCCGGACTGGGTGAACACGATGCCGTCCCAGTCGCCCGTCGCGGCCCTGGCGACGAACTCCTTGCGCCGAGCTTTGGAAAGCCGGTCCCGGTCGGCGACGAGGATGCGTGCGGTCGGGTAGAGCTGGAGCCACTCGCGCGAGAACTGGTCGAGCATGTGGTTCGGTACGACCACTGCGGGCTTGGACGCGGAGCCGAGTCGGCGTAGCTCCATCGCGGCCATGACCATCGTGGCGGTCTTCCCAGCGCCGACCGCGTGGGCGAGCAGCGCGCGGCCGTCGGTGAGGATCCGTGCGACCGCGGCTCGCTGGTGGTGGCGGGGGGTGAAGGTGCCGGCGAGGCCGGGGAGGGTCAGGTGGTCGCCGTCGTGGTTCGGGAGGACGGTGGAGGAGAACAGCTCGTTGTAGCGGCCAGCAAGACGGCCAGCCCGTTCTGGCTCCTCCCACACCCAGGTCGAGAACCTGGACGTGAGCGCCTCTTGCTTGTCGCGCGCCGCGAGGGTCTCGGCGTCGTTGCGGACCCGCTTCCCGTCGTCGGTGGCGTCGGTGACGGTGTGGAGCCGCTGGTTGAGGGCGGCGTCGAGCAGCGTGACCGCGTCGGCGCGGCCGGTGCCCCATTCCGAGGACAGGGCGACGCTGCGACGGCTGCCGTCGCGCAGCCGCGCTGACCAGTTGCCGAGCTGTGGGAGGTGCTCGACGTCGACGCTGGCGTCGAGGACTTCGCGGCAGAACTGTTCGATGTCGCGGCTCGGTATCCACGGCGCGCCGAGCCGGGCGGTGATCTCGGTCGGCTCGAGCTGACGAGGCAGCACCCGCTCCAACGCCGCGATGTTGGGGCGGTAGCGACCGTCGGGGTCCTCCACGGTGCGGCAGGCGTCGAGCTTGGCCCTGACGTTGCCAGACAGGTACTCCGACGCCGGGATCAGCCGATTCGTCGCGGGGTCGTCGTAGACCAGGTCGCCGAGCTGGCGGCGGGCGTGCGTCGGGTCGGTACCCAACAGTTCGGCGACGCGTTCGACGGTGACCGTTCCGGTCTCGTCCAGGCACACCGCTATTGCCTCGTCGGGGCTGTCGACACCGTGGCGCTCGTGGGGCGGGTCGATGACCCGTTCGTGGAAGATCGCCGCGGGTCGAGCTTGTTGGCTCTCTTCGTCGAACGCTTCCAGCGCGGCGACGAGCGGCCAGTCGGGGTCCTCGCGGAACCCGCCCATGCGCGGTCGGACGCGGCGCATGATCTCTTCGCCGGTCTCGGGGTTGCGGCGACCGGTGCGGGCCTCGCTGGAACGGTTGATCGGTCCGTAGACGCGCACGTAGGTCCGGTACAGCTCCCCGAGGACGTGTTGGGCGGCGTCGAGTCGTTCGTCGCTGCCGCCGTCGATCTGTACCTCCAACACCCGACGCGCTGCGTCGCGCAAGCCGACGAGCCGGACGAGTTCGGCCTTGTCCTTCGCGACGCGTGGCTTGTAGGTGACCGGGGTGCCGCCCTGGAGC
>WBZT01001178.1_pt2 | contig 16772 bp, 14 predicted proteins | sample 5204241 | NCBI WGS metagenome assembly WBZT01 (sample SAMN12344358, study PRJNA552823) | activated sludge metagenome | biome: Activated sludge suspended growth; feature: Nitrification reactor; material: Wastewater; isolation source: activated sludge from nitrification reactor of wastewater...
GGTGAAACGGCTCAGCATATTTCCGGAAAGATGTTGAATGATAACCGCAATACTGTTTGATGAATCATTAGCCTCAAAATGAAAATCTTTATCTGCTAGTTGCTCAAATACTTTATCTCCCTGATCTTTATAATATTTGAATCTTCTGATGACGGTTTGTAAATATTCGGTACCTACATTCATTTGTGTTTTTTTTAATGTCTGATAAACTTTAATAGCCTTCCGCCGAATCATCGCCTCTTACATCTGCCACCGCCTCCATTTTTTTACCGGGCAGCATTTTTATTACTTCTGTTCTTCCAATGGGGCCTCTTTCTTTTAAAGTATAACCCATTTTTCGAAGTGCTTCTCTGGTTGTTTCGGGTATGGCTCTTTCTATACTTATTTCATCGGGCAGCCATTGATGATGAAATTTTGCTTTCCACACTGCGTCCTCTGTGCTCATATTAAACTCGAGTATGTCAACTAAGGTTTGAAATACAGATGTAGGAATAGTAGTGCCACCCGGTGTACCTACAACGAGATAAGGATAGTTGTCTTTTAAAACAATGGTGGGTGTCATGGAACTCAACATTCTTTTTCCCGGGTAAATGGCATTGGCCTCGCCACCTACTGCGCCATACATGTTTGGCATGCCTGGTTTGATGCTGAAGTCATCCATTTCATCATTTAAAAAAAATCCTGCACCACCTACTACGGTTTTGCTGCCATACGAATCGTTTAATGTGGTAGTAACTGCCACTGCATTTCCGTCTTTATCCAAAACACTCAGATGTGTAGTTTCTTCGCTTTCGTATCCGGCTATTTTTCCCGGAAGTATTTCGCTGCTGGGTGTAGCTTTGTTGGTATTGTAACTTTGCATTCTTGATTTCAGATAGGAATCGCTAATCAGTTCTGCAACGGGCACTTTATAAAAATCAGCATCACCCATATAGCGGGCACGGTCGGCAAATGCTCTACGTTCAACTTCTGTCATTAATTGTATGGATTGCGGAGAAAGAAAACCCATGCTACCAATATTGCGGTCTTCAATCATCTTCATCATTTGGTTTAATAAAAGTCCGCCACTGCTGGGCATGGGCATGCCAATAATTTTATATTCTTTATAGTTAAAGCTATGAGGCACTCTTTCTTTTGCTTTATAATTTTTTAAATCTTCCAACGTGATGATCCCGTTTCCTCTTTTCATTTCTGCTACAATCAATCTGGCTGTTTCTCCTTCATAAAATCCGGCTTGTCCATGATCACGAATGCGTTTTAAAGTATTTGCTAAATCAATTTGAATTAATGTATCGCCTTTTTTCCATTCTGTTTTTACAAAAGCAGGCATTACGGTATTGTATTTAATAAGTGCCGTCTGTAAGCTGTTAAACGATCTGGCTTCTCTTTCAGTTATACAAAATCCTTTTTCAGCAAGATCAATTGCCGGTTGTATGAGTTTTTCAAATGGAAGTTTGGCGTATGCGTAAGACGCAAACAAGCCTGCCACGGTACCGGGTACACCGCTTGATAAATGTCCTTCCTGGCTTTTTTCAAAAAGCGGATCTCCGTTTTTATTCAAATACATATCGCGGTGTGCACTGCTTGGAGCCATTTCACGATAATCAATCGCTTTGAGCTGACCATTGCTCAAGCGGGCAACAAGAAAACCTCCACCACCCAGGTTGCCTGCATTGGGATAAACTACGGCAAGTGCCAGTTGCGTGGCAATAGCAGCATCAACAGCATTGCCACCTTGTTTCAATATTTCTACACCTACTTTGCTTGCCAGTGGATGAGCCGAAACTACTGCACCATTACTCGCAACAATTTTTTTATTACCGGAATATTGGTAAGGATTGATATTTATGGATTGCTGTGTAGCTTGCTTAGTAGCATTGCAGGAGAAAAAAAGTAGCGCCGCCAGGCAATAAAATGGATAATACTTTCTCATTAATTTGATTTTCTTATGAAAGGTAAATAATTTCTTGTGAATCATTGATCGCCATTAATATAATTGTGCGTTATTGACTCTCGGGATTACGTAATTTGCCGCTTCAATTTATTTTATGAGAAAGAAAGGAATCTTGTTTGTTATCTGCTTGTTCAATGTATTTTTTATAAATGCACAGTTGAAATCGCCTGAGGCTTTTCTGGGCTACAAAATAGGTACTCGATACACGCCACATTGGAAAATTGTCAGCTATTTTGAGCACGTAGCAGCGCAGTCATCAACAAATGTAAAGCTGGAAAACTATGGAGAAACAAATGAAGGACGTCCGTTGCTGTTGGCATTTATTTCTTCAAAAGAAAATACCGCTGTATTGGACGAAATCAGAATGAATAATATGCGGCTGGCAAACACGGCAAAAGATAAAAGAATGCCCGATGAGCAAAATGGTCCGGCTATTGTGTGGCTAAGTTATAATGTACATGGCAATGAAGCTTCCTCATCTGAAGCTGCGATGATGACTTTGTGGGCATTGGCTGATCCTGCAAATACAAAAACAAAAGAATGGTTGAAGAATACGGTTGTAATTATTGATCCTTGTGTAAATCCTGATGGCCGTGACCGATACGTAAACTGGTATAATGGGATGGTGGGCACAAAGTCCAATGCGTTGCCTGAAACCAGAGAACATAATGAACCCTGGCCGGGAGGGAGAATCAATCACTATTATTTTGACCTGAACCGCGACTGGGCCTGGCAAACACAGATAGAAAGCCGGCAGCGTATAAAAGTTTATCAGGAATGGCTGCCACAGGTGCATGTTGATTTTCATGAGCAGGGTATCAACAGTCCTTATTATTTTGCTCCGGCTGCGCAACCTTATCATGAGGTGATAACAAAATGGCAAAGAGAATTTCAAGAAACGGTTGGGAAGAATAATGCAAAATATTTTGATGCCAATGGTTGGTTATATTTTACCAAAGAATATTTTGACCTGCTCTATCCATCTTATGGCGATACTTACCCTACTTACAATGGCGCAATCGGTATGACGTACGAACAGGCCGGCCACAGCACTAGCGGCACTGCTGTTATCAATAATGAAGGCGATACCCTTACGCTGCTTGACAGGGCAACGCATCATTTTGCTACCTCATTAAGTACCATAGAAACTGCTTCGCAAAATGCAAGCAGGCTTGTCAAAGAGTTTAGAAAATATTTTAATGATGCAGTAAGTACAGGAGTGGGGGAGTATAAATCTTATTTGATAAAATATAGCGAGACTGCAAAGCAAAGAATAGATGCATTGAAGGGTTTATTGAATAAAAACGACATCCGGTATGAAGTTGTTTCAGGCTCTACCCGAGGTATGATGACGGGCTATCATTATTTTTCAGGTAAAGAGGAATTATTTGGCGGCAACAACAATGATATCATTATACCCGCACAGCAACCACATAGTTCAATGGTCAAAGTATTGTTTGAACCCAAAACTCAATTGGTAGATTCAGCCACTTACGATATAACGGCCTGGTCGTTGCCGTATGTGTTTGGATTGGATGCTTATGCATCTAAAAACCGGCTTGAATATGGGCAGGCTGATGACCGCAAATTTGTATTTAGTAGTTTGCCCGATGCTTACGGATATGTATTGCCCTGGCAGGGAGTACGCAGTGCAACGGCATTAAGCAGTTTGCTGCAACAAGGTGTAAGAGTTCGTTTTTCCGAAACAGCTTTTGAGTCGGGCGGCAAAAAATTTGAAAAAGGATCATTAATTCTTTTGAAGCACGGCAATGAAAAATTTGGCAATAAGTTGCATGAAGTATTGACCAAAGTGGTAAATGAAAACAAAGTGGAAGCAAACACTGTTAGCACCGGAATGGTGGACAAGGGATTTGATTTTGGCAGTGAAAAAGTAAAAGTAATTAAAGCCCCTAAAGTAGCGGTGCTCGCAGGTGAAGGCGTCAACCCGAATAACCTTGGTGAAATCTGGTATTTCTTTGATCATGAAATAAAATATCCTGTTTCACTTATAAATGTTGCAGATTATGAAAATGTAAAGTGGGATGATTACAATGTTTTGGTGATGACCTCGGGCAGGTATCCCTTTCTGGATGAAAAATCAGGTGCGGATAAATTGCGTGACTGGATAAGCAATGGCGGCAGGTTAATTGCAATTGAAGGGGCTGTGGGCAGTTTGTCAAAATTGAACTGGGGGTTGCATGAAAAAAAGGGAGCAGACAGTGCCGCTAAGCCGGAAGATAAAAATTTTTATAGCTCATTGCAACGGTATGAAGACAGGAAAAGAGAAGGGTTAAAAAGTTTTGTGCCCGGTACTATTTTTAAAGTGGAATTAGATAACACACATCCGCTGGCTTTTGGATATCCCGATTACTATTATACTATGAAGCAGGATAGCAGAATGTATGAGTTTTTGAAAAGCGGCTGGAATGTAGGCGTGATTAAAAAAGAGAATCAGGTAGCCGGTTTTGTGGGCAGTAGTTTAAAAAGCAAATTGAAAGACGGAATGATTTTTGGCGCACAACCATTGGGAGGTGGTCAGATAATTTATCTGGCTGATAATATTTTATTCCGCAATTTTTGGGAAAATGGAAAATTGTTGTTTTGCAATGCCTTGTTTATGACAGGTAATTGATGGACTTGAAAAATGAACTGTTATTTTATAGGAATGGTTTTTAACAGCTATCATTTACACTTATATTCGCTGAATAAATTTGCTTATGTCACGTTTATTCCTGTCGTTATTTTGTATTACAGTTTTAAGTAAAATAAGTTTTGCGCAAGCGCCACAAAGCTGGACTTCTGCAGAAATGTATCAGGCAATAAAAAAGCTGAATGTTATAGGTTCAATTCTATACATTGCCGCACATCCTGATGATGAAAATACCCGATTGATTGCTTATTTATCAAAAGACAAGTTGTATCGCACCGGATATTTATCGCTCACCCGTGGTGATGGTGGGCAAAATCTGATTGGCGATGAGCAGGGTGTTGATTTGGGGTTGATACGAACACAAGAATTATTGGCAGCAAGAAGAATTGATGGAGGGGAGCAGTTTTTTTCAAGGGCTTATGATTTTGGTTATTCAAAAAGCCCCGAAGAAACTTTTACTAAATGGGATAAAGAAAAAATACTGAGTGATGTGGTGTGGGTCATTAGAAAATTTCAACCGGATGTTATCATCACCCGCTTTCCTACAACAGGTGAGGGTGGACATGGTCATCATACCGCTTCTGCAATTTTGGCCAATGAAGCATTTAGTGCAGCAGCAGACCCCGGCCGGTTTCCCGAGCAACTGAGTAACGGCGTAAGTATATGGCAGGTAAAAAGAGTGCTTTGGAATACATTTAGTTTCGGTACTACTAATACAACCCGACCTGATCAATTTAAGATAGATGTAGGCGGATACAGCCCGCTGCTAGGAAAAAGCTATGGTGAAATTTCGGCAGCAAGCAGAAGCCAACACAAGAGTCAGGGTTTTGGTGTGCCCGCTTCACGTGGCGAGTCGCTTGAATATTTTAAAGCCACACAAGGCAGTACTCCGGAAAAAGATTTGATGGAAGGTGTTGATCTTAGCTGGAACCGGGTGCCCGGAAGTGATGGCATAGCTGCAATGATAGATAACCTTTCCTCCGGATTTGATTTCTTGCATCCCGAAAAATCTGTAAAAGCGCTGACACAACTGTATCAACAAATCAGTGCAATGCCCGAAAGTTATTGGCGAAATAAAAAGCTGGACGAAGTAAAAGAATTGATTGTTCAATGCAGTGGATTATTTATAGATGCAACAACGCAAGAACATTTTGCCGTACAAACCGATTCGGTTAAAATGAATTTTACATTAAATAATCGATTGGGTGCTGATGCGGTTTTCAATAATCTTTCGGTAGATGAGTTTGATTCTACTTTTAATCAACAACTCACAAAAAATAAAAACTTTAGTTTTTCAAAAACATTATTTGTTCCTTCAAAAAAACCCATCACGCAGCCATATTGGTTAGACAAACAAAAAGCGGAAGGATATTTCAATGTAACCGACGCTAATAAAATAGGTCAGCCTGATGTAGATCCGGCTTATGTTGCCGATTTTGAAATAAAAATTTACGACCTGCCTTTGCATTTCAAGAAAGCTGTAAAATATAAGTACACCGATCCGGTGCATGGCGAATTGTATCAGCCATTGGTAGTAATACCTCCGGTACTGATAGCACCTGATGAAAATATTAAGATGACTAAGAATAATAATCATGTGCAGGGTGTACTCACGCTAACGGGTAAGAAGAAAAATTTTACAACCAAACTATTGGGTGCCGGAGTGGAGCATCCTGCCGAGTTCAAAATAAAATTTGATACAGAAGAAATTTTATTTGAAGAAAAAAATAAAATAGTATCAATAAATTATTCCATAAATGCTAATGAGGATAACCAATACTTTTTTGCTGCAGATGCCAACAATGGCAGAAAAGATGTTTATCATGTGGGTATGAAAGAAATTAAGTATGATCATATACCCGACATTACTTATTTTAATAGAGCGGCTGTTACCAACAAAAAATTAGACTTAAAAACCTATGGGCAGAAAATTGGATATATAACCGGCGCAGGCGATAAGGTGCCCGAGGCATTGATGCAAATGGGGTATGATGTAACGCTGCTGAGTGAAAAGGAGTTGAGTAAAAATAATTTGTCGCAGTATGATGCCATTCTCACCGGTGTAAGGGCATACAACACACACGAATGGATGAACCAGTACTATGATAAGCTTATGCAATATGTAAAGGATGGCGGCAACCTGATAGTGCAATACAATACCAGCAATCAGATTGGTCCGGTAAAGGCGAAAATGGGTCCCTATCCATTTGATATTACCCGCACCAGAGTAACAGATGAAAATGCAACTGTCAATTTTTTAAAACCCGAACATCCGGTGTTTAACTTTCCAAATAGAATAACGGAAGCTGATTTTAATGGATGGATACAGGAAAGAAGTATTTATCATGCAAAGGATACGGAAGGGAAATTTGAGAAATTGATTGGCATGGCCGATGCAGGAGAAAAATCGGATGATGGCAGTTTGCTGGTAGCAAAGTATGGCAGGGGATGGTTTACCTATACAGGCCTTGTATTCTTTAGAGAATTGCCTGCCGGTGTGCCGGGTGCTTATCGGCTATTGGCCAATATCATTGCGTTAAACAAAAAGAAATCGTTCTGATGGCGACAAATAAAAAACCTGATATCAGGAGAGGAGAGATGTCTTTTATATTTGCGATTGTGTTGGGATTGGCATTGGGGCTGGCTATTAAAAAAATCAGAATTGGTATTTTAATTGGTCTGGTATTGGGCATTGTAATAGTGTTTACCGGATGGTTACGATCAGCAAGGAAATAAAATTTTCGTTGTATTATTTTTTTTGAATTGAAGACAGAAGAAAACGATAAGGCTCCTTTATTCAAATCCTGGACAGGCTGGTACGTATTGGTGCTGCTGGTATTGCTGGGGCTGATTGTTTTATTTTATTTTTTCACAAAAAAATTTCAATAACCCATATTGCCATTTTAAATGAGTCAGATAGATTGGATAGTGCTAATCGTTACCTTGCTGGGCATTATTGGTTATGGACTATATCGCAGCCGCACTACACACAATCTGGATGGTTATTTTCTATCAAACCGCAGTATGCACTGGGGTTTGATATTATTAAGCATCATGGGTACACAGGCCAGTGCCATTACATTTCTTACTGCACCCGGACAGGCTTATGATGATGGGATGCGGTTTGTGCAATATTATTTTGGGCTGCCTATTGCCATGATCGTTATCTGTATTTTTTTTGTTCCCATATTCAACAAGCTGAAAGTATATACAGCTTATGAATATCTTGAAAACAGGTTTGACAATAAAACCAGATCATTAACTTCCTTTCTGTTTTTATTACAAAGAGGATTGTCAACCGGCATCAGCGTATTTGCGCCTTCAATTATATTATCTTCTTTACTGGATTGGAATATTTACTGGACCAATCTTTTTATGGGCGGGTTGTTAATCATATACACCATCAGCGGAGGCGCCAGGGCCGTTGCTTATACTCAGCAGTTGCAACTCATTATTATTTTCAGTGGCATGTTTATAGCAGCATATATGCTGGTGAAGCTGTTGCCCACCAGTGTGGCATTTGTAGATGCACTGCAATCGGGCGGCAATGCAGGAAAAATAAATGTCATCACTACCGGATTTACCAATGGAAAATTTAACTGGGGCGATCAATACAATATTTTTAGCGGTATCATTGGCGGTTTCTTTTTGGCACTGTCTTATTTTGGTACTGATCAGAGTCAGGTAGGCCGTTATCTCACTGCAAAAAATTTAAAAGAAAGCAGGCTGGGCCTCATCATGAATGGTTTTGTAAAAGTGCCGATGCAGTTCCTAATTTTATTGATAGGTGTTTTGGTTTTTGCATTTTATCAGTTCAAAGGGGCACCTATATTTTTCAATCAGTCGCTGGCTGACCGGGCGCATCAAACAGCCTATCATGATGAACTTACTCAATTGGAAAAAAAATATGCAGATGAGTTTTCTGTAATACCCGGTTATCAGCAGGAGCTTACGGTGCAAAAAAAATCGGGAGATACAGCAGCCGTAAAGGCATTGGAGCAAAAAATAAAGGATGCAAACAGTGCCGCCGGTGCAACCCGCAAGCAGTATAAAGATGTAATCAAAAAGGCAATACCCGGAGAGGATACAAAAGATACAAATTATATATTTCTTCGCTTTGTAGTAGATTATTTACCGGCGGGATTAGTGGGTTTGTTAATCGCCATAATTTTTCTGGCATCCTGGGGCAGCATTGCGGCTGCATTAAATTCTTTGGCATCCAGTACTATGATAGATTTTCATAAGCGATTTTCAAAAAAGCCCGCTGATAGTGAGTATGAATACCGACTTTCAAAATGGTACACATTTGGCTGGGGTGTGTTTTGCATTGTGGTAGCCATGTTTGCTTATGATTTGGGAAATAGTTTGATAGAAGCCGTGAACGTTTTGGGCTCATTATTTTATGGCGTGATACTGGGTGTTTTTCTGGTGTCCTTTCTTTTAAAAAGGATAACGAATGGTACAGTGGTTTTTATAGCAGCCATTGTTACGGAGTTGTTGGTCTTATTCATTTTCTTTCTTACCAAAGCCGGTTATTTGAAGTTAGGTTTTTTGTGGCTCAATCCTATTGGGGCATTGGGGGTTATTTTATTTTCGTTGCTGATCAATAGTTTTTGGAAAAATAGAGGAGGGGAGCATAAGCTTGGCGGCATTTCTTAATTTTATTAGTCATGTTATGTGGAACCATAAATAAAGATTTGAGCTGAAATGAATTTGCAGCTTAAACAAATTTTTGCATTGACAAAAAACGGAACTATATATCAACCAAATTACTGTTCACAAAAACCGTAAGATTTGGTTAGGTTTGTGTAGCGTTCATGTTGTACGCTGATTACCGGTTCAAAAACTCCACAAGTCTTTTCATTAGTGCAACTCTTTTATTGGTAAATGAATGGTCTGTTTGCCATACTAAATACTCAAAGGTTGACGGATTTGGCTTTTTAATAGTTTCTGCTAATTGGCTGTTGAACTTGTGCTCATCAATCATAAAAATATGCTTCCCTCTAAATGATTCAAAATTGTCGTTGAGTAGGTTGAAATAAACTTTATTTTGGTCAACGGAATTATACAAGTCTTCAAGAGTGGTATTTAACATGAAGAGATTACGGCCTGTTTTAGGCGAAATTGAATTATAATATGTTCCGATATTCCATGTTGACAACGCAAACCCTTTCTTAACTGTTGGCAATTGTTCAAGAGCTTTGATGCAGACCCAAGCGCCCATACTATGTCCAAACAACACAATCCTTGAAGTGTCAATTTTTAGAGAGTCTTGATACTTTTTGCAAAATTCCACTACATTAATTACATCATCAACACAGTTCTTGAAGCTAAATGTTCCCTGGCTGCCCCATGATCCCCGATAGTCAAAGTAAAGAACATTCCAGCCCTTACTCCTAACAAACTGCGCAATGTCAAGGTTGCGTTCGTTTCCCGGCAGACCATGCAAAAGCAGCATTGTAGGATGTTTTTGGGAACCGTTAGCTCGGTACATGAATCCGGCTAGTAATGAGTTCCCTGATGGAATAATCAATTCTGCCATGCCAGCAGGTGCAGTGTTGTCGGGTGTTACATCTCTCAAAACAAGACTGTCTGATTGGGCGAATATTTTTGCTTGTATGAACAGCAACAGTAATAATAGAATTGGTCTTTTCATTAGCTAATTTTTAAAATGCGTTTAATCAGTAGCGTACAACGGTTAACGGATTTGCGTTCGGCAGGGCATTTGGAAAACGTCCCGCCTGGAACTGCTGCTGACCGAAGATACAAAAGATGAGAACATATTCTGTTGCTCATCTGTGTTGGGTCAGCCGAATATGTAGCTGATATTAGCACAAAGATGAGGATTTATTCGTCACGCCCTGCTGACGCAAAACTGAATGTTGGCGGTTCGTTTTTCGTCACCTGGCAGTAACGAGAACTTTTTTCTTTGCGTTTTTTGTACGGCTTTTACGTTTCGCCATTTTTTCTTTGTATTTACGGATGTGTTGGCTAATAGCTTCCCGTTCCTTTTTTGTCAATGGTCTTGGGTCAACGTAAAAATCAACGTCTAATGGTTCTTTAATCAGTCCCATAATTTATTATTTAAAATATTTTTCTATTAATACTCTTGCTGGTAATGTTTCAATAATCATCAGGTGTCCGCCGAAGTGATAAGCACCTAATGTTTTTATATAATGGTCAATCAGCTTTGTTTTTGAGTGAAAGGAAACGAATCCGTCAAAACCTTTCTGGAAAGATAATCGGCAAGCATATGCAACTAAATTACCCGGAACTCCTAAATAAATCTTTGTCTTTCCCTTGTTGAACGATGCACTTTCAATGAGGTGCATGTAAACATGGTCATCTTCTACGCTTAAACTAACCAATCCCTGAATTACGTCTTCGTTACCTTGAATTGTCAGTTTATATACTTCCCTGTTGTCAATATCAAGCTCTTTTTTCCAGTTGAACAGCCAACCATTTTTCTTGGTTACTTGTTTAAGGTCAGCCCTTGTCAAATAGCTAATATCGGTCGGAAAACTATCTCCCGAAAGGACATTTTCTACGGAACGGGTCAGCTTGTCAATCTCAAAATCAAGGTAGTTTATCTTCTGCTTTTTCACTCCACAATTTACGAAAAATAAGAATAAAAAAGTTCAGAAATTTGAAGACAAAGCCGGTCAAGTTCGGATAAAACTGATAGTATTATTGACGATGAGTATTGCCATCTTTAATAATAACAATACCTTTTTAATTTAAAATCAATCCATGCATATTCAAACGGAATTTCCTTCAAATATTGCTCACTTTCGGTTTGTCCAATAAACCATGTCCCCGTTTTTTGATGTTTTAATAAGAGCCCACTTTCCGTAAATTCCTCATCCTTTAAATTTGTACCAACTATTTTTATTGACTTTCCTTTTATTGTCACAATGCATGTTTTTTCAAAATACATAGGTTGTGAATATTCATAGTCCCACATTTCAAGTTTGTATGTTCCATCAGGCACAGGGTTTTTATTTCCTATTTGTTCTATAGGGGAAACATTTGGGTTTGTTTTAATCGTTGTTTTGGGAGGTGTCTGTTTTACAGAACTGTCTTGGATGGAGTTTTTTCTTTAAGTTCTAATTCTTTCTCTTTTAAAGCAAGTTCTCTTTCTTTTAGTTCAAGTTCTTTTTGCTTATTGTAGTTGTGCCCACATGAAATAATGAGAAAGGTGATTGACAGTGTCAGGATGATGTGTCGCATATTAAAAGGTTTGTTAAATAGATAGAAACTGGCTTTTTAAAATGACTGCCAACGCCTGTCGGCTTTGTGTCCCCCGCCAGAATGAAACTTTGAATTAGCAAAAATTGTCCAGCGGTGGCACAAAACCGTTTATAGCCAGTGGTAATTGTCGTTTAGCCTTGCAAACCATTGTCAATATTAAATTTCTATGTCATTGAGGGAGGTTGCGTTTTTTACTTTTTTAAGCGTTGGATTTTTTTTAAAATAATTTTTCTTGTTTGGTGACTTGCAAACTCTTTGACAAAGCTTTGATTGTAGCATTGGCTTGTGCGGCTTTGGCAATGTGTTTGCAAGTGTGTTGGCTGGCTATATTACTTTGTTAAGTGTCAATATAAATGTACTACCTGCCCCGAGTTCACTTTTAACAGCAATATTACCGCCTTGTGCTTCAATGAATTCTTTGCTGATGCTCAAACCTAAACCTGTGCCTTCTTTTTTGATACCGGGAACACGGAAGTAGCGGTCAAATACTTTGTCGAGATATTCCGGTGCGATACCTTGTCCCCTGTCAATGACAGATATTCTTACTTTGTCATTGCTTTCAATAGCTTGAATGGTTATTGTTGAATTTTCGTGCGAATAACGAATAGCATTGGTCAACAAGTTGGTAATAACCCAAGCCGTTTTTTCCTTATCAGCCACTACTTTTGGTAAATTTTCTTCTACTGTTAGGTTAATTTTTATTTGTTTTTGGTCAGCAGGTTGTTTTACTGTATTCAAAGCATAATTAATAATTTCAGCAGTATCTGAAGGTTGTAAATCAAGGTGAATGGAACCACTTTCCACCTGTGTCATATTTAATAATTCTCCTGTGAATTTCAAAAGACGATTGGCGTCCTCTTTAATATTATTAACCAATTCTTTTTGTTCAGTATTCATTGTGCCTATTTGCTCATTTTCCAGGAGCTGTAAACTCATTTTTATGGAAGCGATAGGCGTTTTAAATTCGTGAGATACTGTGCCGATAAAGTTTGTTTTGGCTAAGTCTAATTCTTTGTAGGTCGTAACATTTCGCAACAAAATTACATCGCCAATGTGTTTTTCTATATCCTCTCCTGTGGGTATTATTTTAATAGGTACAATTTCTTTTTCAAAAAAACTTTCTTTGTTATCGGCAAAGATTTTCAAAGGCTGTTTTTTTTCTTCTATCATTTGATCGGGTTTAAATAAATCCTTAATGAGTGAACGAATTAAATCGTTGTTCACCGCAATTTCCTGTACCGGTCTCCCAATTACTTCTTCACTTTTTAAACCTGAAATTTTAAGAGCTTCATCATTAATAAAAAGTATGTTTCTGGCATCATCTAAGCCAATAACGGGTTCACTCATATTATTGATAAGTGTCTCAATTCGTTTTTTGGACATCAACAATTTTTCCAAATTGCTGCTAGTGTATTCTTGTAGTTTTTGTGCCATTGTATTGAATGATTTTGCTAAGTCACCAAACTCGCTGCTACTTTCAAAATGCACCCTTTCGGAATAGTTCTTATTGGCTATTTGCTTGATGCTGTTGGTGAGTTCGCTGATAGGATTGGCAATATTAGAAGGCAAATTGACCAATAATGTAAAGGCAATTAGAAAACAAAATGTACCTACTATGGAAATAATGACAATAGAACTTTTAGCGGTTTCCTCTGCCACTGCACTTTTCTTTTGAATAGCTTGCATATTGAGCAGCATCACATCGGTGATATCTTTGCGAATATTTTTTAGCAAATCACTATCATTAGGATTAGCTTGAAATTTTGTAAATTTCATATTTATTGAGTTAACCAATTCTTTTTCGCCAATTTCAGTGATAGTTTGTTTTTCTTTTTCAAGATTTTGAATAAATCTATCTTTTTCTTGTTCGTTGGTGATGTTGTTATTCAAAGCAATCAACATTTCTCTACTATAGGAAACGGAATTGTAATTGTCTTTGATAATATTTTTTGCATCAACTGACAGCCGATTAATGTAGATGGCACAAATAACTGTAAGTGCTGCAATCATTATAAATAATAATCCTACGGCTAATGTTAGTTTAAATTTTATTTTCATTTCAATTTCTTTTAGCTTAAAACGACTACATCAATTTTATTTTGAGATAGTTTGTTCAACAATTCACTAAACACATTGGTAGCCAAAATTATTTGCAACAAACCTAATTTCGGCTTTCCTATGCAAACCGTTGTAATTTGTTTTTCTTCGCATTGATCAATGATAGTTGTAGCTACTTTATTATTTTCTACCCGAAGAATTTCAGCACCCAATTCTGTGGCTAATTTAAAGTTATTTATTAAATGTCGTTGCTTATCCAATGGAATTTTATCGGCAGCTTCTTTGGGCGTTTGTACATACAACACAAACCATTTAGCATTGTAATAACTTGCAAGACGGGCTGTTTTCCGAATTACATTTTTAGCAGCTTTTTCATTACTGCTGATACACGCTAAAAATCGCTCCCGCTTGTTGTTTTTATTTAGAACAATCTCACTTTCTACTTGCCGCACCACTTGCGAGGTTACTTCTTTCAATGCTAATTCTCTTAATTGCAATATGTGTTCGCTCTTAAAAAAATTAGTTAAAGCTGCCTGAATTTTACTTTGGTCATATATTTTCCCTTCCTTTAAACGAGTAATTAATTCATCGGCTGTAAGATCAATATTAACCACTTCATCAGCCAACGCAAGTATACTATCCGGCACTCGTTCTTTAACTTCAATTCCGGTAATATTTTTAACTTCTTCGTTTAAACTTTCAATATGCTGAATGTTTAATGCACTGATTACATTGATACCAGCTTCCAAAATATCGACCACATCTTGCCAGCGTTTTTCGTTTTTGCTTCCCTCAATATTGGTGTGTGCCAGTTCATCCACAATCACCACTTCGGGACGAAGATTGATGATGGCTTCCAAATCCATTTCTTCCAATTCTTTTCCTTTGTAAAAAAGATTTCTCCGTGGAATAACGGGCAAGCCTTCCAATAGAGCGTGGGTTTCAGCACGGTTATGTGTTTCTACATAACCAATTTTCACATCAATACCATTTCGTAAAAGCGAGTGTGCTTCTTGCAACATACGGTAAGTTTTACCTACACCGGCACTCATGCCGATGTAGATTTTAAATTTTCCTCGTCTTGATTTTTTGATTAAATCCAAAAAATGCTGCACTGTCTGCTCTTTATTTTCCATTTAAAATGATATTGCCAAAGCCGTAGTAATAAAAAAATTATGATTACTTGGATTGTTATTCAATGTAAATATTTTATCTTTTGAAGAAAATCCTCTTCCCTCAATTCGCCATAGCACATTTTCACGAATACTATAATCAAAGTTTACGGAATATCCCCAAGTCTGAAAACCATTTGGATTTCCTGTTGCTAAAATTACTCCATTTTTATCGTTAAAATATTCGCCTCTAAATGCCAAATTAATTTTTTCTGTTGGCGAAAATTTCGCAATAACAACGGGTGTAAACCACACATTATATTGACTACTTGCTTTTGCTTTTTGTTCAGCACCAATGTCAAATCCTGTGGTAAGGGAAAACTTATTTGAGATTTGAAATATCTCATACAAGTTGTGGAAATAACGCATTTGTCGGGTGCTATCGGGTTTGTCACTTCCAATAAATGAACTGCTGTTTAAAGTAATTTTAGAGTTGGGTTTGTAAACCAATTGATGTCCAAAAGCTGGTGTGTGATTGCCATCTACTCTTTGTATGCGTTGCCAACCGTTGAGCACCAAAGCACTCAATGTCCATTTGTCATCATTGGTGATGTAGGTAATTTTGGCAACTGTTTCAAAATAAGGTGAATTTTCGGCATAAATACCCCGTGTAACCGTCCAATTGTCTTTTCCAACGGCACTTTCAAAACCAATATGCGAAGGCATAATTCCGGCATCTATCCAAAGATTTTTCTTTTTAGAAATTTTTACTCCTGCATTGGCTTCGTATAAATTTTTTAAAACGCCAGGCTCGGAAGCGTAATTAGCATTCATATAAGTTCCGGCAGCAATGGCTAAATTCGCTCTTACATTATCGGTTTGATATGCTGCTTTAATATATCCCAAATTAATATTAACCTCATTATGTCGCTGATGCGAGTAATTAAATCCTACACGATTATGGTCGTTAGGATTACCAAAATCATAGGAATAATAAGGCTCAATATATCCTGAAATAGTAAAGTTTTTCAGTATATCATTTTTCTTTTCTTTACTATTCAAGCTATCCAACAACTCTTTTTTCACTTGTTGCACGATGGCTTGTTTATCCGCTTCGGATATTTTAGTTTGTGCAAATGAATTCATAGACACCATTGCAACAATTATTGTAATTATATTTTTCATTGTTTATTTTTTTGTGTAAATGGTAAATGGTAAGTGGTAAATGGTAAGCGGTTTTGTTACGCTATATACTATTCACCATTCACTATTCCCCATTCACTATTCACTTCACATTATCCAACGCAATATTCAATTTCAACACATTAATCTTTTCAGGTCCAAATAAACCCCACAATGGATTTTCTATATTTTGTTTGATTAATTCCATTAACTTTTCTTCGGATATTCCTCTGATTTTAGCAATTCGTTTTACTTGAACTTTTGCTGCTTGAACAGAAATATTTGGATCCAATCCGCTACCGCTTGCAGTAATCATATCAACAGGTATTTCAGATTTTTTCACATCTGGATTATGCACTAAAAATGTATCAATTCGTGCTTGAAGTTGTTCCAAATACTCTTCGTTTGACGGTGATTTGTTGCTGCCACCACTTCCCGCAGCATTGTAATCTACTGAAGATGGGCGTGACCAGAAATAATTGTCTTCTGTAAATTGTTGACCCACATTGGAATAATATTTCTTTCCCTTATGTTCAATAGTTTGTCCTTTTCCTGAACCATCTGT
>WBZT01001537.1_pt1 | contig 16763 bp, 17 predicted proteins | sample 5204241 | NCBI WGS metagenome assembly WBZT01 (sample SAMN12344358, study PRJNA552823) | activated sludge metagenome | biome: Activated sludge suspended growth; feature: Nitrification reactor; material: Wastewater; isolation source: activated sludge from nitrification reactor of wastewater...
CCGGCGCCGCCGCACCGTTTCCGGTCGCCTTGACCCACACCTGGTCCGCGCGGTACTCCGGATTGTTGTTCACCACGACCACCTTCAGGCCGTCACCGGTGCTTGCCTGCGCCGGCGCGGTCGCCGAGAGCAACGCCGCTGCGATGGCAAGGGCCAGCACCACCGCTGCACCGGCGCGGACTCGCGCAGCCGACAGCAGGGTACGAAGGGTCGCCAAGGCCGCACGATTGGGATGCATGTAACGAAAAGTAGTCAGGTGGGTACCGCGCGAACATCCGTGAGTCACACGTAAAGGTGCACCGAACCGCCCGGAGACCCCCGTGCCCCCGACTGTCGGCCACGGTGCGCCGGGTATCGGACGAAGGGACAGTGCGACGATGGGGAGGAGTCCGGACCGACTGGGTGGTTGGACCGATCGGAGCGCCATGGGTCTGCCTCGAACCGTCGGTGTCGTGATAGCGGTGGTCGCGGTGACGGCGTGCAGCAGTGCGGCGACGCCGATTGATCAGGCAGTGCCGGCGGTCGACCTGACTTGGGCCGGTGATCCGTACTATCCGGGGTCCGGCAACCCCGGGTACGACGTCACGCGCTACGACATCGCCATCGACTACCGGGTGGATTCCGAGGTGATGCAGGGCCTGACGTCGGTGGCCGCCCGGGCCACGAAGCCGTTGGATCGGATCCCCCTCGACCTGGGGGCAACAGTGCGTCGCGTGTGGCTCGACGGCGCTCCCGCCACTTTCGAGCAGAAGGGGACCACACTCGTCGTCCACCCCGCCCCGGCGTTGGTCGCCGGCCAGGACTTCACCGTTCGGGTGTCCTACCGGGGTCGGGGCACTCGGATGGCCGGCGAAGGCGGTGGTTGGATCACCACGGACGATGGAGCTGTCACGGCGGGGGAACCAAAGGTCGCGACCGCGTGGTTCCCGTCCAACGACCATCCGAGCGACAAGGCCTCCTACGACGTTACGGTCACGACCGACGAGGGTCTGGAGGTCGTCGGCAACGGAGACCTCATCTCTCACAAGACGGCTCGGGACTCGACCACGTGGCATTGGCGCGAGATGTCCCCGATGGCCACCTACCTGGCGTTCGTGGCGATCGGCGATTTCACCTTGGAACGGTCCGTTTCGGACGACGGGATCCCTTCGCTCATCGCGCTCTCCGACGAGTTGGGTGCCGAGCGCCGGGCATTGGCTCGAGGCCTGCGTCTGACCCCGGACATCGTCGACTCCCTGGCCGACTATCTGGGCCCCTACCCATTCGCCAGCACTGGAGGCGTGGCCGTCGACATCCCCTTCTCGGCGCTCGAGACCCAGACCCGGCCCATCTACACCAGCCGGGTGTTCGGCAACATCCGTTCGGCGTGGAACCGGGAGCTGCTCGTCGTGCACGAGTTGGCGCATCAGTGGTTCGGCGACAGTGTCACCGTGCGTACGTGGAAGGACATCTGGCTCAACGAGGGATTCGCCACCTGGTCCGAGTGGCTGTACGCGGAGCAGGAGGCGGGCATCGACGCGAACCGCGCCTTCACGCGTGTCTATCGCTGGCAGAAGCGGTACCCAAGACAGACGTGGACCTGGGACGTTCCGCCCGGAGATCCGGGTCGGCGCTACATCTTCGACTGGGCGGTGTATCAGCGCGGTGCTCTCGCTGTGCAGGCGCTGCGCAACATCGTCGGTGACGACACGTTCCAACAGATCGTGCGCACCTGGCTCAGCACTCGCGTTTATGGCAACGGCTCCGACCAGGAGTTCCTGGCCCACGCCGAACAGGTGTCGGGCCGGTCGTTGCAGAAGTGGTTCGACGTGTGGCTGATGGCTCCCCATCGCCCCGCCGAGACCAAGGAGAACGGCTTCCCGCCTCAACTCCTGGACTGAGCCACCATCCACTCCTGCCTGGCTGGCCACTTCTGCCTGGCTGGCACTTGACGAAATCACGGCGGAAATCGCCGCAGGGTCGGTGCCGGAAAACGGCGCACTTGAGGTTCCGGCAGAGTCTGCGCGGGAGCGTTCCGGGGGAGTTCGTGGGTTCCCGGAAAGTCCCGGGCGAAGAGGTGGGAGAAAAAGTCCGAAGAAAAGTGTTGAGACGGGGATCCCCCAGCCTCTTACCCGTGTAACGGCCACCGCGGCCGGCTCGTGAACAGAAGGATCCCCGCCATGTCATCGTCATTGTCGTCCTCGAACAGAATCGCCGCCCTCGTCGCCTCGGCCGCCGGGTTGGGCATCATCGCCTCCGGTGCGTTCACCGGAGTGGCTGCCGCTGCCGGGCCGAACACCGGCCCCTCCGAGATCGCGACCCCCGCGGTCACGCCGCCTCCGGGCCCCGGCGCCATCGCCACTCCCGAGCCCACGACACCTCCGGCCGGCCCGGACACCATCGCCGCGCCGGAGCCCACGAATCCCCCCGCCGGCCCCGGTGGCATCGCCAACCCTCAACCCCCGACCTCGCCGAACCCCGGTGCCGGCCCCGGTGTCGGCCCCGGTGAGATCGCTGCCCCCGAACCCAAGCCCACCAATCCCGGCGGGATCGCGGACAAGCCGCCTGTGTCGTCCGGTGCCATCCTTCGGGACTTCACGGCGAAGCCAGTCGAGGCCTTCAGCTTCACCTACAACTGGACGTCGAACCGCAAGACTTCGCTGTTCCAGGCATCGACCGCCAAGTTCACGAAGAAGGACGGCCTCTACAGCCTGCCGGCTTCCGCGGAAACGGTGAAGGTCACCGGTACCAAGATCGGCTCCGGCAAGGGCGGCGACCTGGCCGGTGGCGCGCCGAACTATCGGTTCACCCACACAGTGACCGGGACGCAGCCCTCGACGGTGTATTCGGTGCTGGTGTCGGTGCCCCTGAGCGAGGCTTTCCTGCCAGTTCAGCGGGCGTGGACCACGACCACCAAAGCGCCCCCGGCGCTGCCCCCCGCTCAACTCAAGAGCCACCTCGTTTCGGTCAAGGTCACCCAGATCAAGGTGATCAAGGACGGAGACACGGGCCTGCGGGGCAAGGGCGAGGTCAGCTTCGGTGTGCGGTTGGCACCTGATGCGGATGCCACGATCCCCAGCAACTGGGGTGACTTCACCCACGGCCCCGACGGCTACTTCAAGGCCAAGAACGGGCAGACGCTGAACCTGACCAACGCGCTCACCCACGACATCGTCACCACCAAGAACAAGGCGCTGGTCGAGGTGCAGGGTCTGGAGAACGACGTCGACGTGTTCGAGGGCTTCTGCCCGCTGGGCGCCTGGGAGAACGTGACCGCCCGGGAGTTCTCCGACAACTGCTACGACGCCTCGGTGGCCCGAGCGCTGGTGAGCATCCCGGCCAAGAAGGGGTCCAGCAAGCAGACCGTCACCGCGACGGTTCCGGGATCCCCGGGCCTGTCGTTCGAGGCGCAGGTGGAGGTGACCACCTCAGCCGCCTGACCGCACAGCGGTACCCGCGAGGGGTCGCGTTCTGGATCAGTTCCAGGGCGCGGCCCCTCTTGTCGTGGGTCGGCCAAGAGTCGACGAAGAACCTTGTCGTGGGTGGGCCGTGCCGCGTGAGTGAGTAGGGGTTGGGTCGGCGGTGGGTCGATCCCAAGCGAACGAAGACCACGGCAAGTACGGTCAAGGTCATGCGAGGCTGGTCGGGGTGGTTCGGAGCAACCGGGTTGGTTGCTGCTCTCCTGCTGTCGGGCTGCTCGTCGGGGGTAAACAACAACGAGCCGGCGGGCTCGACTTCCTCGCCGTCTGACTCGATCACGGTGACGGCGACCAATCCCTATTACCTGATGCAGGTGACGTACCAGGGAACCCAGGTTCAGTCCGGGACCAAGATCGCGGGCTGCACGATCGCCAGCTACTCGAAGTGTCCCGGCGCCGAGCTCTCCGGGCGGAGTCTGCAGGGAGCGTTCCTGTCATATTCCGCGTTTCCCAAGGCGGACCTCTCCGGTGTGAACCTCAAGGTCGGATCGATCGCCTTCGCTGACTTCACGGATGTGACCGGCCGAGAGTTGGACCTCGCAGGTACGTCCTTGGTGCGGACCGACCTGTCCGGCTCGAACCTGCGCGGAGCCAGAATGGTGCTCAACGACGCGGCCGAGGTGAACCTGACCAAGGCGGTCCTCGACGACGCGAATGTGGTGGACACGTCGTTCGTCAAGGCCAACCTGCGGGGGGCGTCACTGAAGGGGGCAGTAGTTCGCGGTGACGTGTTCTCCGGGGCGGACATCCGAGGTGTGGACTTCACCGGGGCCGACCTCAGCGAGTCTGATTTCGTGGGGGCCCGGGCATCAGGTGCTACTTGGCGCGACGCGACGTTCTGCAACACCTTGATGCCTGACGGTTCGGTCAAGGGTGGACAGGACGGTCCTTGCCCGGGAGCGCCGGAGTTCGGCCCGGCCGGTTCCACGATCACCTTGACACCTTCGGAGCCCTTCTACCTGGGGGCGCAGTCACAATTGACCTCCGCACCGGCTCAGCCGTACGGCTCGACGCTGGCCGGGTGCGAACTCGTTCAGCAGGCCAAGTGCCCCGGTGTCGACTTCAGCGGTCAGGACCTCAGCGGTGTCCTGCTGGGGCAGGCGGACCTGAGCCGGGCGAACCTGGACGGCGCGGATGCGGAGAACGCGTCGCTGGTGCTGTCGAACCTGGCCGGTGCCACCGCGCAGCGGACCTCCTTCGTCAGTGGCGCGGTCACCGGGTCGGGCATGAGGGGTGCCCAGTTGTCGGACACTCAGTGGACATTCGCGTCGGCGGCCCTGGCTGACATGCGTGGGTCGGACCTGAGCGGGGCCGACTTCGGCTTCGGTGACCTCATCGGAGCCGACCTGACCGGGGCGAATCTGGCTGGGGTGAACCTGTCCGACTCGAACGCCATCGGCGTGAACCTCACCGACGCGACCCTGCGCGGAGTCAATCTGGCCAACGCCGACCTCACCGGCGCGACGCTGAAGGGCGCGGACCTCACTGACGCCCAGTACTGCAACACCGTGATGCCCAACGGCTCGGTGAAGGCGCCGCAAGAGGGGCTGTGCCCGGGTCAGCAAGTGCCTACGGCGAAACCCTCGCCATAGCCCTGAACGAAGGATCAGGCTGGGGCCTCCTCCGTCGGTGGTCGGTATTGCCGTGGGTCGGCCGTATGGGTGAAGCGTCTCGCGTACTTCCGTGAGCGCCCCCGACGGTGAGTTGCGATCAGGAATCGCCGGGGATGCCTCTGCGTGAGTCGCCGGAGTCGCGGACCGGTACGTCCTCGCCGAATGCCATCTGCCCGAGCCGGAGCAACTGGTTGTCGGTGATGTCGTCGATGTCCATCCGTATGTTGCCCACGATGCGCGCCGCCAGGTCGTGGTGGTGCTTCTCCAGGTAGGCCTCGAAGAGGTGGCTGGCGTTGGCCTTGCCCTTGCCGTGACCGAGCAGCAGGATTTCGTCGGCGCCCTGGAGTGCTCCGGCGAGCGTCGCTAGGAACTGGTCGGTGTCGATCGCATCGATGTCGTAGTGCCCGTCGGGGTTGCCGGCGCGGTGGTAGAGGTTGTGGTCGAGGTGCCAGGGATCCTTGGCCGTCACGGCCTCAGGGCTGCTGTGTCCGGGGGAGGCGACCGTGTAGATGCGGGCGTGGTGGAAGTCGATTGCGACGATCGCCCGCTGGCCGCGGACGTCGACACGGTCAGTGATGTCGGCGTTAGATGTCATGGCTCAGACCTCTTTGCCTGGTGCCTGCGGCTCGAACCCGGCGTTGCGCAGCATCCGGCGCAGGTCGACGACCTGCTGGGTGTCGATGTCCTTGCCCCGCGGTCGTTCGAAGATCTCGGTCTCGGCGCCGACCCTCACCTTGAACTTGCCGTCGTGGCGTTGCTCGACCGAACCCACTGCTGCGAGCAGGGACTCGACCGAGGTCCAGGTGATGTTGTGGCTCACGGGGTGCCCGAAGATCGAGGTCAGCGTGTCCATGTGGTGGTTGTTGAGGTGGGCCGGCTCGGGCGCCACGGAATCGTTGGCCATGGGCCGAACGCTACCCCGCACCCCCGTGGCATCGCCTGGCGCAGGCCGCCCGCCGGGTCGAGTCTTCTTGCCCTGAGAGGCCGGTCAAAGCGCGCGACTGTCATCCTCACTGTCGACGTCCTTCGTCGGATGGGCCAACTGGTCGAGCAGGCGCACCGCTGTTCGAACCTGCTGATCGTCGAGAGCGGCGGTCCATTCCGCAACGGCCTGCCGGTCGCCTGCTTCGCGGTCCCGGAAGCGCTCGGCGACCGCAGGGGACAGGTAGAGCAGGCGCCGGCGCCGATCGTTGTCGTCGGGTTCGATGACCATCAACCCCTTGCGTTCGAGGGCGTCGACGATCTGTCGCGTGTTCTGGTGAGTCGTCCCCAAGAAGCGACTGACATCCGCGACCGAGGGTGGTTGATCGGCCGTCTCCACCGTGGTCAGGACGGCCGCCTGCTGGGTCGTGAGCGACACCTCCGCGAGGCGTCGGTCCATGCGCGAGCGCATCCGGATCCCCAGTACGACTAGGAGGCGGAAAAGGTCGACACGATCGTCGCCAGAACTCTGGTGCATATCCACAATATATTGTATGTTCTCGCTCAAGGAGGCAGCCATGATCGTGTTGATGCCCCATTGCGGATTCCTCTCCGAGACGTCCCGCATGATCGCCATCGCGCAGGCGTTGCGGTCGCGCGGCGAGGAGGTCGTCCTCGCGACTCACGGCGGGGCCTACACGGACCTGATCGCGGAGGCGGGCCTGACGTGGGTGCCGCTGTCGCCGACGAATGATGCCAAGCGCCAGGAGCAGTTCCTGGCCGGGTTGCTGTCGTGGGGCGGCGCGGACCTTCCTCTGTACGGTGGCGACGATCTGCAACAGTCGGTGGCGAGCGAAGTGGCCCTGTTGCGCGACACCGGCGCCCGGCTCGTCGTCACCGGCTTCACACTTTCGGCCTATCTGTCGGCACGGGTCGCCGGTCTCCCGCTTGCCACGTCGCATGGCGGCTCCTACGTGTGCCCGGTGCTGCGGGCTGGTCTCGCCCCGGTGCCGGTCAACTCGCCCAAGCCCGAGTTGGCCAAACTGCCGGTCCCGGTGCAGCGGTGGCTGGCCAACCTGATCCCGCGTCTTTTGCGCAGGCAGGCGCGTGAGATCAACGCCGTCGCAGCGGAACTCGGCGTGGCACCGGTACGCGGGCTCCTGGGCCTGATGTCCGGGGACCTCACCCTGGTCCCCGACCTGCCGCAGGTCGTGGGCCTGCCGCCGACGCGACTTCGGGATCCCCGGCCGATCTTCGGCGGACGGCAACGTCGGTCCACGTATCGGTACACCGGCCCACTCTTCGCCACTCTCGATCGCCCGATCCCGGCACGTGTCCAGGCGTTCCTCGATGAGCACCAGGGAGTCGTGTACCTGTCACCGACGAGCGTCGACGAGAGTCTGCTGCGGCGCTTGGTGGAGTCCCTGAAGGCATGTGGGGCGCCACTGTTGATCAGTGCCACGGTCCACGACATCGCCGATCTCGAAGACGATCGCACGATGGTCGCGGATGTGCTGCCCAATCATCTTGTCCTGCCTCAGGTCCGGGCTGCATTGATCATGGGCGGGCAGGGCAGTGTTCAGTCGGCCCTGGCGGCCGGCGTTCCCTTCGTCGGTCTGCCGTATCACGGAGAGCAGGAACTCAATGTCGCCATCGCGGAACGTGTCGGTGCTGCGCTGCGGATCTCGCCGGCAGCAGCGGGAACCGTCGAGCTGACGAAGGCAGTCAGCCGTGTCCTCGACGAGCCTTCCTTCACCGAAGCTGCGCGACGTGTTCAGGCGCAGTATGCGGGCCTGGACGGAGCCGGAGCGGCCGCCGACGCGATTCGCGACTTCCTCCCCGAGCGCCAGCCGGGTACAGGCGGAACCGCTGGTGTTCAGCACTTCGAGCGGACATCGACCGTGACGCGACCGTAGGCTGCGCGAGCACCGAAGTTGAAGGCAGGACAGCATGGCGAAGCCAACCCCCGATGAGTCCCAGGACGCGCAGCGTCACGAGGAAGACATCGAGCACCACTCGTTCTCCAGGGAAGCGAAAGCTGAGGCAAACGCCGAGGCCGAAGGCGAGTAGCCCCCGGCTGAATCGACTTCTTCGGATGGGGTGATGTCCGGGCGCTGGCGGTCCATCTTCCTGACTCCGACGTGCTGTTGTCGGGCGTTGGGCACCTGGATCTGCTGCCGGACGGCGTGCTCACCCGTCGGTACCATCAACGCATGGATCTGAGTGTGGACAGCGACGCCCTCGCTTCGATTTGCCGACGCTACGGACTCACTGAGATCGCGGTCTTTGGCTCCGTTGCCCGAGGAACGGCCGAACCTGGCAGTGACATCGATGTGTTGTACTCCTTGGCTCCCGATTCACCCCTTGGCTGGGACATCGATTTCCTTGCCGACGAACTAGCCGGAATCTTCGGCCGGCCGGTAGACCTGGTGGCACGTCGGGGACTCCATCCACGCCTGGCGCGCGTCGTGCTTTCAGAGGCTCAGGTGCTCTATGCGGCGTGATCTTCTGGTCCTCGACCAGATGATCACCGCTGATGCCCGCGCAACCGCCATCTGCAGGCAGAACAGCCTCGCTGACCTGGAAGAACGCCAAGACGCGTGTGAAGCCTTGCTATGGAACATGACGGTGCTGGGCGAAGCCGCCACCCAACTGAGTCCGGACTTGCGCGAGGCGCACTCAGAAATCCCTTGGCGGAATGCCATCGCGTTGCGTAATCGCATCGTGCACGGCTACTGGTCGGTCGATATCCAGATCATCCATACGGCTGCTATCCAGGATCTCCCCGAGTTTCAAGATCAACTCGTGTCCTTGCTGGCCGACCTTGAGACGCCATAGCTCTCGCAATTGACTGACGCAGAATCGAAGGATTCGCCGGTCGGCGGAGCTGTTCGCAGGCCCGCTCGGGCTGAACCAGGGGATCCGCGACGCGCGTGATGTCACGCAACAGGCCGATCATCTGGTCTAGTTGCACCCGCGCCAGAAGCAGGGTGGCTGTGTACTCCCAGTCGATCGGCGGTCGATCCCGGGAGATCCCCTCGCTTACGTCCATAGTGTTCTCGCTGTCGGGATCCTGGTCGTCGAGGGCTTCGCCGGCGAGCAGGAGGCCCGCCTGACCGATCGGGAACGCGCACACCAGTCTGCAGGTGCTGGTCTGCGACGTCATGTTCTGAGGATCGGCTGGACCTCCGACACAAAATCCGGGCTGAGCAGCGGGGCGACCGTTCGCCGGTTCTGTCGGACCCCCGGTGCACAGTGAGGTCAAGAGATCGACAGCGGCGGTCCAGGCGACTGGCTGCCCTTCACTCGCATCGACGGAGACTCCGCCGACAGCAATGACCGAACGGGGAGAGCCATGAACGAGCCCACCAACACCGACGCCATCAGCGCCGACACCGGCGGCAGCAAGCCGTTGCTGCTGCTCGACGTCGACGGCGTCATCAAAGCGTTCCCCGACAGTCGCACCCGCGACTACACCCGCCGCGTGATCGACGGCTACCCGATCCACTTCCACCGCGAGGTGCCTCAGATGGTGTCCGCCCTTGAGCAGGCGTTCGAGATCGTGTGGTTCACGTTGTGGAACCATCGCGCCGCACTTGGGATCGGTCCTCACGTCGGGTTGAGCGACGCGGACCACCGCACCACGTCATGGGAGCGCGGGTGGGACGTCGCCTACGCGGCCGGCACCAGCGTCCGCGGGATCAACGCGATCATGTACGCCAAGACTCCGCTACTGCCCGAGCTGGTCAGTACCGAGCGGCACTGGGTGTGGATCGATGATGCGCACAGCGGTTTCGATCGCGAGTACCTCGTTCACGCGGGCTTCGACCCGCGGCGCTTCCGCCTGGTGCGCACGAATCCCGAGACGGGCTTGGCCTGGACGGACGTCGACCGGGCGCTGGAGTTCGCGCGGGCAGTGGTCAGCGGCGCCGAACTGCCCATTGACGATTCAGTCGAGGACTCCTCGGCTGGTACGAGCACCTCGCCTGCCGTCGGCCCGGGCTCGACTCTGGGCCGGGCGACGGGCGCTACTCCCGACGACGGCCCGTCCTCCGCTGCGGAGGTGGAGTCGGATGATGTGGATCCCGACGACGTGGACCGCGTCGACCGCGTCGCAGTGGACCGCGATGATGTGGACCGCGAGTTCCTGGATCTCATGGCCAGGCTTGGTGACGACGGCTCCGACGTGTGCTCGTACTGCGGTGGCGAGATGCGTCCGGTCGTCTACGGCCTGCCATCACCCGAACTGTTCGAGGAAGCCGACAAAGGCGACGTGATCCTGGGGGGCTGCTGCATCCCCTCGTCGCCGGCCCAGACCCGCTGCATCGACTGCGGACACGAGGCCCGCGCTACGTCCTCCGTGCGGACCTGTGGTGATGGTGATGGGGGTGGCCTTGCGGCGCCGCCGAGAGCGAACGCAATCACTTACGCATCTGGACGTCGCTGAGGGGGGGAGTCATGGGGCCAGATCGTCCACGCCATCCCAAGAAGGAATGGGAACGCCTACTTCGAGACGCTGAAGTGCGCGGGCATCGGGTGACCAAGAAGCGGGGCTACTTCCGCGTCTGGTGCCGATGCGGTGACAATGTGGAGTCCATCCCGTTGAGTCCGTCTGGTCGCCGTACTCTGCTGAACAAGACCAAGAGGCTGCAAGGGTGGTCCTGCTGGGAACCTGAGGAAGGGGCGACGCCATGAAGAACTACGAAGTCGAGCTCTGCGTCACGGGGCCCACGACTCAGGAAGCATTAGACGCCGCCTTCGATGCCCTCGAAGCGTTGGAGGTCATTGCTCCCGATGTGCATGCGTTGGACTATCGGGCCACTCTCAGTCGTCAGGAGGCAGTCATCACGATCACCGTGGCGGCGGAAACCGCGACTGCGGCCGAGGCCCGCGCGTTGGACCTTACGCGGGTCGCATTCAACTCGCCCGCGAACGATCACAGCAGCATCGATAGGCGTTCCGCCGTTCCCGCCTGACAGGATGGCTATCGACCCAGCCCTCGAGTTCACGGGTGACTGGGACCGCTTGAATCCGTCCCGGGCGCCGATCGTCGCGGGCACCGATCGCGGAATCCCGCGCCCCCGCCAGATACGGCGGGATAGCGGGAGCCGTTGGCGGGCTCAGGGGATTCTGCGCGCGAGGTCGACGGACCACCCTTGGATCCGCCCCGTCGAGACGGTCGCATTTGTGACGGGGAATGACGGCCCCTGTACTCTTTGTTACTGGGTTGCGCGTGCCAACGAAGGGCGTCGCGCCCAAGTCTGAAGAGGGTACGGGGGAATCATGCGTCGACTCATTCTTGGTGTGGCATCGGTCCTGGCGGTGAGCGTCGTCGCTGCGGCCCCCGGTCTGGCGACGACGCCGGCGAGCCCATCACCGGTGTCCGCGGCCGGTAAGTCCGCTGGGGCAGGTCCGGACATCGAGTTCGCGACCTGGAACTTCTGCAACCACACGTGCCCCAACTACGAGCGCCGGCTTGACGGGCTGGTGCGCACCATCCGTGTCACTCGGCCCGATGTCCTGGCCCTCCAGGAAGTGAAGGTTGGCGGTGAAGATCATCTGGTGGACGTCGAGGAACGGTTGGGCGTCCTGGGGTATGCCAACACGAACCCGTCGGCCGACGAGACCTGCTCGTCCGGATGCGAGTCACACATCTTCATCCGCACCGCCGCCTTCACCGTGCTGGGTTGGGACCAGGTCCCACAAGAAACCGAACGTTGCCGAGGGTTCCTCGACGAGTATGAATACCAGCGACTCAGGGACGAGTTGCAGCGACAGCGATGGGCCTTGGAGTCCCAACGGCCTGATTGGCGCGACGCCGATGCCTGGAATCGGTACCAGATGCAACTGCAGGACATCGATGCGCAGATGAATGCCCTGGACGACGAGTGGGACCAATGCTGGCGCGCCCGGGAGGACCTGGCTTCCTTCGTGAGTCCGTACTTCGGCTTCGTGGACATGGAGCAACTCCCACGACCTGCGCGGGGGAATCCCGCGGCCTTCGCTTTCGTTCGTCACCGGGCCAGCGGCGCGAAGATGCTCGCACTATCCATGCATCTGTTGACGCAGAACGGCACCGGCGCGAACGGTCCGGATGACCGCGCCCGCAACGCCGCTGTGCGCGGACTCGCTCAGTGGACCAAGAAGCGTGCCAACCAGGTGGGGCTGTCCGGCATCCCGACGATCATGATGGGTGACTTCAACTCCTACCTGCGCAAGCAGCCCCGCGGCCCGCAATGGGTTCTGCAACGGGAGGGATTCGTCCTCGCCGACAAAGCACGGGTCGGGCGCAACTACGCCACCGTCAACAAGACTCCCGTCGACGCTCGGTGGGACGGTTTCCCGCCCCGCCCTCGGATCTTCCCCGACCTCGGTCCGCAGATCGACACCATCATGACGAGAGGCGCCGGCCCCGCGAAACGGTTCGAGGTGTTCGTCAAGACACTGCCGAACGGGCGCTTCGACGAACGGTTCCGGGCCTCCGACCACAATCTCGTGCGGGCCACCATCCAGATCCCTCGCTGACCTCTGACCGCGCGGTTCGGCGAAGGGCGCGCCGAACGCTCCAGCCTGACCGGTGACGGTCGGACCACTCAACCTGGGGTGATAAGTTTGTCTTATGGACCTGATGGATGTCTTCCGAGACGCCAGACGCGCTGAAGACATCGCGCGGCTTCGCCGCGTGCTCGCGCTGCGCTCCCTGGTGGCAACCGGTGTGAGTCAGCGGCAAATCGCGGAGGCGGCAGGCATCAGCCAGCCGGCCGTGAGCCAACAACTGAAGTTCGCCCCCGACCTCGATGACATCCACCCCGAGGTCCTGATCGAAGCCGCGGCGCCGATCCTCAAAGCCCTCGGCGCGGATAGTGGTTACTCGAGGCTCGCCTTATTCGGCTCCGTGGCACGAGGCCAGGCTCACCAGGACTCCGACATCGATCTGCTCGTCGAAGCGCCCGAAGGTACGTCCTCCTTCGGGTTCATTCGATTCAAGCAACTCATCGAACAGATCCTCGGCCGTGAGATCGACCTCGTGGCCTATGGAGCCCTGAAGCCCAGACTCGATGACGACATCCGCCGTGAGGCAGTACTGCTGTGATGGAACGCAGGGCCGCGAAAGGGTAGTACGGCGACTGTTCTCTACTCCTCCAGGCGACTGCGAACGGCGTCGAGGATTCTCGGATCGAGCACCACGATCCGCGCTTCCGCCACATCTGAATCGGCGGCCACCAGGCTCTCCACGGCCGCGGCGACGGCGTCGTCGAGGGGCCACCCGAAGATGCCTGCGCTGATCACCGGGAAAGCAATGCTGGCCGCCCCGAGTTGGTCGGCGACTTCGAGGCTCCGGCGGTAGCACGACGTCAGCAGGGTGCGGTCGGTCTGACCCGCCCGGTAGTTCGGTCCGACCGTGTGGATGACCCAGCGAGCCGGCATCAGTCCGGCGGTGGTCCAACCGGCGTCACCGGTGGCCATCCCGTGTGGGAAACGTTCGATGCACTCGGCCAGGATCGCCGGGCCGCCTGCTCGGTGGATCGCACCGTCGACGCCACCGCCGCCACGCATGCGGGGATTCGCGGCGTTGACCACAGCGTCGACCTCCTGGGTGGTGATGTCGCCCAGGACCGCTGTCACCTCAGGCATCGAGACCGATCTCGAGCAGGTGCTGTCGACCATGACATGTGACCGATCCTGGCATGAGCGTCCCGTACTCGGGTTTTGAGACCCCCGGCACGGGATCTCGCCGTCCGTGCTGAGGCCCTTGTCAGGTGAGTCACGTCCGTGAGCCCCGAAGGCACTGTCATTCCGCCCCGTTCGCCGAAAGCCCTGGTCGAGTCGTTGTTGTCCTCGAGCAGCGTGGGACCGTGTTCCCATGAACGTGGGGCAGTTGGTGAGCCTGTTCTACGCGCAACTGTGGAATCGCTGGGATGACCTGGCGGTCGAGTCCGTCCTGGCGGAGGACTTCGCCTTCCGGGGGTCATTGGGTCAGGAATCCGTCGGCCGCCAGGGTTGGCGCGAGTATCGGGACTGGGTGCACTCGGGATCGAGCGACTTCCACAACGAGGTCGTGACACTCGTTGTGGACGGAGATCGAGCGGCCGCGCGTCTCAGGTACTCAGGCACGCACGACGGCAACCTGGCCGGTATCGAGGCGACAGGGAGATCATTCACCTACTCGGGTGCGGCCTTCTTCACCGCCGGACATGGTCTGTTGACGAGCGCGTGGGTGTTGGGAGACCTCGTCGCCTTGCGGGCCCAGCTCGAGTAGCGGCCTCCGCCCAAGATCCCGACGGCTACGCTGAGGGCTTCACTGTGTGCGATGGCGGGGGCGTTCATTTCACGAAGAGGGGTCGCAATGCGCCGAAAGAGTTCCACTGTGGTGTTGGCGGGTGTCGCATCTGTGGCCTTGGGGCTGGCGGCGTGCTCCAGCAGTCAACCGGCGAGCGAACCATCGCCCGATTCGTCGACCATCGGCTCCATCCCCGGCATGAGCCAGTCCGCGATCGACGTCATGAACTCGGCCCCGTACAGCGGCAGTACATGGGCGATCCAGGTCTCGGACGCGAAGACGGGGGAGTCCCTGGTGAGCTACAACTCCACGCGACTGCTGGAGCCGGCCTCGGTCACCAAGACCTTTAGCGTCGGATCCGCGTGGCTGAAGTTCGGCCCCGATTCCCGCATCGTCACCCCGGTCGTGCGCGCGGGGAAGATCTCCGGGAAGACGCTCAAGGGCAACCTCATCCTGGTGGCCAAGGGCGACATCACCATGGGGGGCCAGACGGGCCCCGACGGCAAGATCGTCTTCACCGACCTCGACCACAACGATGCCAACGCGATTCCCGGCGCCACCATCGCCGACAACGATCCGTTGGCCGGTCTCGATGACCTTGCCGAGCAGGTCAAGAAGTCCGGGATCAGCGAGGTCGACGGTCAGGTGATCATCGACGACCGACTCTTCGTGACCCAGGACCTGGGCGAGGAGGACGGTCCTGTCTCGCCGATCGTCATCAACAACAACCTGATCGACTTCGTCACGACGCCCACCACACCAGGCCAGTTGGCGAAGGTCGAGATCCGGCCGGAAGTCGCGCCATGGCGGTTGGTCAATCGGGTGAAGACATTGGCCGCGGGTGGGGACTCGGAAATCGCCATCGACTCTCCGCGCGACGGGGTGGTCCGGCTGCGCGGAACCATCGCAGCCGACAGCGATCCGGTGTTGAAGGTGTGGCACTTCGACGACCCGGCCGCGTTCGCGCGCACTGCCTTCATCGAGGCGTTACAGCGGGCCGGAGTCTCCGTGACCGCATCGGCGACCGGCGACAACCCGGCTGCCCTGCTGCCTTCCGAGGAGGCGATCGGGGACCGGCCAGAGGTCGCCAAACTCAAGGGATTGACCTTCGAGCAGAACGCGACGTACATCCTGAAGGTCAGTTACAACCGCGGTGCGCAGACGCAGGTGTGCCTGTTGGCCGTGTCCGTCGACAGCAAGAACTGCGACGCCGGGTTCCCGGAGATGGCCAGGTTGCTGGCCGCTGCCGGTGTCGACCCCCGCAACGCCTCGCTTATCGACGGCTCCGGATTGCCAGGCAACTACGTCACGGCGCAGTCGTCGGCGCAGTTGATGCAGGCGTTCGCCGCCCGGCCGGATGCCGAACGGTGGCAGCAGGCACTGCCGATCATGGGCGTCGACGGGTCGATCGCCACAGTGCAGAAGGACAGTCCAGCCAAGGGTCAAGTGTTCGCGAAGACCGGCACGCTGGCCAACGCAGACCTGCTCAACGACCGCCTGCGTCTGGAGACCAAGGCGCTCGGCGGCTACATCATCGCCAAGTCGGGCCGGAAGTTGGCCGTCTCGATCATCATGAATCAGGCGATGTTCGACGACATCCAGGGCGTGTTCGCCGCGAACGAGGACCTGGGCAAGATCGCGACCAGCATCTACGAGTCCTTCTGACCGCCCACTGACCGAGGTGCGCCCCCGGGTGCGACGCGAGTTCGCTCACGGATTGCCGCGATCCCGCCAACCGGTGCTGAGACCCGTCGGTCCGCCCTCCATGACGGCCAAGCTGTCCGCGGCCCGAGTTGCCACCGAACGGGCATTCGCGGATGCTCCGGATGTCGTCTACCAGGCGTCCTTCTTCGATTGGGAGTTCGTCGGATACGCGGACTTCGTCGAGCACTCCGCGGCCACGGGGGAGCCGAGGCACTCACCTGAACCGGTGGGTGAGTCCGCGCTCGGATGGCTCATGGTTGGAGCTGAGACCATCCCGCCTGCACTTGGCTACTTCCTCGGTCAGTCCTACCGGCTACCCCCCGCCCTGTGCGAGAAGGTCTCAACTGTTCGTACGGTGGTCGACTCGGTCCCGCAGCACCTGCCTGCAGTTGCCTCATGGTGGGGGTCCAACCGTGCCTCCGTGTTGTCTGCCCACTGCGATGTCCCGCGGGGGATGGAGTTCCTGCTGAATCGCAACCGGACCAACGTCGCCGTGTCGCGCGCGAAATGGCAGATGGTGCTCATCTGATCTTCCGCTTTGACCGCGTCTGATCTTCCGCTTTGACCGCGTTCATGCCTCGCAGCGTGGCTGGTGTCTCCAACTCGGGGCCTTCATCCGGTTGCCCGGGCCCGTCGGCCGGGAGGGTGGCAAGGCCTGGCGGGGGGGGGTGCGCCGGTTGCGGTTAGTCGCGTGAGCGCCCGAGGATTCGCCAGGACTCCCTGGGGGCTCCCGCGGTCAATGGGGAGACGTCGAACGCATGGTCCGAAGCTTGGGTAGGCCGCCCA
>WBZT01001542.1_pt1 | contig 16726 bp, 17 predicted proteins | sample 5204241 | NCBI WGS metagenome assembly WBZT01 (sample SAMN12344358, study PRJNA552823) | activated sludge metagenome | biome: Activated sludge suspended growth; feature: Nitrification reactor; material: Wastewater; isolation source: activated sludge from nitrification reactor of wastewater...
CAACGCCCGCCCACGACCCACCCTGGGCCTACGTACCCCCGCCGACTGCCTCAACGAGCTCTTCCTCGACGAACAACACGTAGCCTGAACACAAAGCGCGTTGCTTGCACCGGTTGAGTCCGGGGTCATATACGGCCGTGGATGTCTAACGGGGGTGCCGATGTCTCACGCCGCCGCCTCGGCCGGGATCATCCCAGCAGGCGGTCGCCCAGCCAGCGCAGGTCCGGCGGCGGCCCGGGCTGTACCACGTGGCTGAGAACCACCCGCACGATCGTGTCGACGGCGTGTGTGAGGTGCGGCCCGGCGACCTCGGGATGCGCGGCCAGCAGACCCGCCTCGACCCGGGCGGTTGCGGTCTGGATCAACGGCAGCGACTGCGAGGTCAACAGGGGGAGCAGCGGGGAGGGGGAGCCCGCGGCGGCGCTCAATGTCGCCTTGAGCATCGGGTTGTCGGCGGCGAGGTCCAGGACTGCCCGCCCCCCGCGCTGCACCGATTCACCCGGGGTCGCGCCCTGTGCCAGACCCGCGTCGACGGCAGCGAGGAAGCGCTGCAGTTCCCGCGCGACCAACGCCTCGGCCACCTGCTGCTTGGTGCCGAACTCGTTGTAGACACTCTGTCGGCTCACCCCGGCGGCCTCCCCGAGTCGGCTCATGGTGATGGCAGACCAGCCCTGTTCAGAGGTGATCTGCCAGGCCGCGTCGAGGATGCGCTCGCGGGTACTCACGCCTCGACGAAGTCGATCTTCTCGCGGACCCCGCAGTCAGGGCACGCCCAGTCGTCCGGGACCTCGCTCCACGCGGTGCCGGGTGGGAACCCCTCGCGCGGGTCGCCGTCCTTCTCGTCGTACACGTAGTCGCAACTGTCGCAGCGGTAGCGGCTCATGGTGCTGACGCTACCGAGGGGCGGTTCCCACAACTGGGGCCGAGTAGCTGTTCCGGACGGGGGTCGGCCCCAGTTCTGGGCCCGGTTTGCGCGGTTCGTCCGCAACGTCCACCCGGGCGCACCCCAGTTCTGGGGCAGTCCACGGTCTGCGGCCCCAGTTGTGGGGCGGTCACGCCGTCTCCGGCACCGGATACCGCGCCAACACCTTGTTGCGCTTGCTCGGCTGGATGTTCGCCCGGCTCATGTCGCCGTCGAAGTGGGCCAGCACCCGCGGATCCATCGTCCGGTACCACAGCGGGGGGAACAGTGCCAGCAGGATCATCCCCGCGTAGCCGGTCGGCAGCACGGGCGCTTCCTCCATGTCCCGCAGCGCCTGGTAGCGACGCGTCGGGTTGGCGTGGTGGTCGCTGTGGCGTTGCAGGTGGTAGAGCAGGACGTTGGTCGCGATGTTGTTGCTGTTCCAGCTGTGGCTGGGCCGCACCCGTTCGTAACGACCGGTGTGCTCCTTCTGGCGCAACATCCCGTAGTGCTCGAGGTAGTTGACGATCTCCAGCAGCACGATGCCGACGGCGGCCTGCAGCAGCAGGTAGGGCAGGATCGCGAGACCGAACACGATCAGCAGTACGGCCCACAGGACCACTGACATCAGCCAGGCGTTGAGCACGTCGTTGCGGATCGACCAGTGGCTCTCGTCGCGGCGCTTGAAGCGGGGTTGCTCGAGACGCCAGGCGCTCTGCAGGCTGCCGACCACGGTGCGAGGCAGGAAGGCGTAGAGGCTCTCGCCCACCCGGCTGCTCGCCGGGTCGACGGGGGTGGCGACGCGGACGTGGTGGCCGCGGTTGTGCTCGATGTAGAAGTGTCCGTAGAAGGACTGGGCGAGCGCGATCTTGGCCAGCCAGCGCTCCACCTTCTCCTTCTTGTGTCCGAGTTCATGGGCGGTGTTGATGCCGACCCCGGCAACCGTGCCCACGGTCAGGGCGAGTCCGACCTTGTCCACCACGCTCAGGGTGTCGCCGGCCCACAGCCAGCACGCCCAGATCAAGGCGAGGTACTGCAGGGGGAGGAAGAAGTACGTGATCCAGCGGTAGTACTTGTCGGCCTCGAGGGTGGCGATGAGGTCGTCGGGCGGGTTCGAGCGGTCGATGCCGGCCGCGAGGTCGATGGCGGGGATGAGGCCGAGGATCAAGATGGGGCCGATGAACCAGAAGACACTCCACCCGGTGAGGGTGGCCAGGCCACCGCCCATGAAGGGGAACAGCGGTACCACCAGGCCGAACAGCCAGAGGTAGCGCTTGTGGTCGGTCCACTGTTCCATGTCGCCTCCCTGAGGTTTACAGGAGAGTACCTTTTGTAAAGGCCGCTGTCCAGGCCCAGGCGTTAGATTCGGATCATGCAGATTCAAATCAAGCACTCTCCCGCATTTGCCAGCGCCACCTGCACGCTTGCCCCCAACGAGCAGGTCAAGGCCGAGTCCGGGGCCATGATCTTCAAGACCCCTAGCGTCAACATCGACACCAGCACGCAGGGTGGCTTCATGAAGGGTCTCAAGCGCTCGTTCGGCGGTGAGTCCTTCTTCATGAACACGTTCACCGCCGGCCCGGAGGGCGGCGAGGTCGCGTTCGCCCCGGATCTGCCCGGTGACATCGTCACCTGGACGCTGGCCGGGCAGACCGTGTTCCTGCAGTCGGGTGCCTATCTCGCCTCGTCCATGGGCGTCGAGGTGGACTCGAAGTGGGGTGGCGCCAAGACCTTCTTCAGCGGTGAGGGTCTCATCATTCTGAAGGTGAGCGGTCACGGCGATGTGCTGGTGGCGGCCTACGGGGCCATCGAGTCCAGGGAACTGCAGGCCGGCGAGCAGATCACCGTGGACACCGGACACGTCGTGGCGTGGTCGGAGGGGGTGAGCTACCAGGTGCGCAAGGTCGGTGGATGGAAGTCGACGATCCTCTCCGGCGAAGGTCTGGTCGTGGACCTGACCGGCCCTGGTGTGGTCTACATGCAGAGCCGCAGCCCAGACGCGTTCCTCGGCTGGCTGATCCCGAAGTTGCCCACCAACAACACCAACTGACGCCTCGCTGCGGTGAGAGGTTCGCGCTCGCGTGAGAGGTTCGCGGGCGTGAAACCTCTCACCGGGGCGACAACCTCTCACCGGGGCGACAACCTCTCACCCGGCCGGTGGCGGCACCTCGTCCTCCCGATGCACCCGGGGGTGCATGATCCCCGGGTGATCGGCGGGCAGGCTGCGGCGGATCGTCCACCAACTCGCCGCGATGACCAGCAGCACCATCGGCCATCCGAGCAGCACCCGGGAGATGCCGAGGCCCAGCACGTTGTCGGTGAGGTAGAGCGGCGTGTTGACGCCCGCGCGCACCAGGAATGACCCGGCCCAGATCCACGAGGCCCGGCCGTACGCGCGCACGAGGTCCGGGTCCTGCCGCCAGGCGGTCTTCTGCCCGATCGCGAAGCCCACGATCACGCCCAGTAGCGGCCAGCGCGCGAGGATCGACGCCGCCCAGATCAGGGCCGAGGCGATGTTCGCGAGCAGGCTCGGCAGGAAGTAGTCGGCGGCGTTACCCGTCCGAGCGGCCACGACGGCGGCGATCGCCACGCCGGCCAGGCCGCCGACGACCCGCACCGGCTTCTCGCGGCGGACAAGGCGTGCGGCCGCGAGCACGGCTGCGGTGAGCAGAGCCGCCACGAGCGCGGCGCCGAGGTGGGAGCCGCTGACCAGGTAGACCACGACGAACACCACGCTGGGGAGCGCGGACTCGAGCGCACCACGCCGACCACCGAGCAGATCGTGCAGCGGATTGGATTGGGCGGCCTCGGACACCCGTCCATCATCCATGACCTGCCGCTAGCCTCAAGAGGAGCGCTGAGGAGGTCCGGTGTCCGATCCGCTGTGCCGGTTGCATGTCCAATCCCGCGAGGCTGTGGCGCTCGCGCCCGGCCTGGTCGAGGGAAGCGCCGACATGCTCGGTCTGCCTCCATCGGACAGGGTCCGTCTGCGTACGCTCACCGTCGAAGTCCTCGAAGCGGTCATGCAGGACGCATTCGGTCCGGAGGATCCGGTGGACCTCGACCTCGAGGTGCTGCGCGAGCCGGGGGACTTGAAACTCGTCGTGCGCGACCGGGGCGCCCCCCTCGATTTCGGGGCGTCCTACCCGCCGCGGATCGCCGACCTGATCCGGCTCGGATTCGCCGACGGCCTGACCTTCGCCAACGAGGGTCGGGCGGGCAACCGCACGGAGATCTCCAAGCACCTGTCGTACCAGAAGGTCAATGACGACAAGGAGTTCATCGCCGAGACCGAGGCGGACATGATCCCCGCGCCCACCGTGGGTGAGGACGGACAGGTCGTGGTCGACATCCGGCCGATGACACCGGAGGACGTCGTCGGTGTGGCGCGCCTGTTCTACCGCTGTTACGGCTACACGGTCTCGTACGCCCCGGTCGTGTACGAACCCGAGCGGCTGGCCGAACTCGTCGAGAGCGGACAGCACCTGGCCACTGTGGCGATCTCGCCCGAAGGGCACATCGTCGGGCACCTGAGCAGTGAGGTCCACGACCCGAACGCCACGACCGGCAAGATCGGTCTGCTGGCCGTGGATCCGGTGTATCGGCGGCACGGGCTGTCGCTGCGGATCGGGTTCACCCACATCAGTCGCCTGCTCGAACTCGGTTTCGTCGGGCAGTACACCGAGGCCGTCACCGTTCACCTCGGCAGCCAGAAGGCCGCTCTGACCGGTGGAGGGCATGAGGCAGGACTGCTGCTCGCCGGGCAGTCCAACGAGCTGGACTTCCGCGGCTTCGACTCCGACGACAAGATCCGCAAGGCCGTCATGCTCTTCTACGGATCCTTCGGCAAGACCCCGCAGCGGACCAGTTACGTGCCGCCCATCTACCGCGAGGTCGTGGAACGGATCTACTCCGTGGGGAACCTCCCGCGGGAGGTGATCGCGGAGTTCGAACGGCACCCCGACACCTCCTCCAGGCCGACCCGCCTGCGGCTCAACCTGCGCCACGAGACCGGCGTCGGCTTCATCAATGTCGACAACTACGGCGAGGACTTCCTGGAGAGCCTGCAGGAGCAGGTCAAGCAATTGCGGATGAACCGGTTCGAGTTGATCCTCGTGGTGTTGCCCCTGAGCGACCCGGCGACGAGCTTCTTCGGCTCCGGTCTGCAGGAGATCGGACTGTCCTTCAGCGGCATCTACCCCGAGTACGCCAACGGTGATGTGTTGGTGCTGCAGAACCTCAACAACGTCGAGATCCGTCCGGAGGAGATCAACGTCGCCTCGGAGATGGGGGAGTTCCTGCGCGACTTCGTGCTCGCGGACTACCGGCGCGCCGGTGAGCGCGTGGCACAGCGCGAGCGCTCCCGCGCGCACATGGCACGCATCTACGAAGCACTCGACTGACGTGTCCGACACGAAGGAGCAGGGGCGGGGGCGCTTGCCGCTGCCGGTCCTGCCTCTGTCGCTGACCTACCTGGCGGTCGCGCTCAACATGACGATCGCGAGCGTGGCACTGCCGACGATCTCCACCGAGTTGTCCGCGACAGCGGATCAGTTGGCCTGGATCGTCAACGCCACACCGATGACCTCGGCCGCGTTCATCCTGTTCGCCGGGGCGTGGAGCGACCGACTGGGCCGCAAGCGCATGCTGCTGCTCGGCAACGTCATCTTCCTCGTCGCGGCGCTGCTGTCGGGCATGACGAACAGCGTGGAGATCCTCATCCTGCTGCGTGCACTTACGGGTCTGGGTTCGGCACTGGCGATGCCGTCGGCGATGGCGCTGACCTTCGACGTCACGGCCGGTACCAGTCAGCGCACGGCGGTCGGGATCATGGGCGGCACCCAGGCGATCGGGGCCTTGCTCGGACCGCTCGTGGGCGGTGCGGCGCTGGTGACCTTCGGCTGGCACGCCGCCTTCTGGTCGGTGGCCCCTATGCTCGCCCTGGCCCTGATCATGAACGTCATCTGGTTGCCGAAGGACACCCCGGCCGAGCGCCGTTCGATGGACAACGGCGGAGCGACCCTGACCGCCGTGGCGGGCGTTGCGTTCCTCTACGCGGCGGTGAGCGCGGCCTCGTCGCCCGACGTCTGGGTGTGGGTGGCCCTGGTCGTCGGTGTCCTGTCCAGCATCGCGCTGGTCTGGTGGGAACGGCGGGTGGACGAGCCCTTGTTCGATCCGGCGATCGTGAAGCGGCGCACCTTCCTCATCCCGACGCTCACGGTGTTCCTCGTGCAGTTCACACTCGGCGGGCTGTTGTTCCTCAACACCCAATACGTGCAGTTGGTGCTCGGGTTCTCCGCGCTGGCGGCCGGACTGTTCCTCATGCCGGCGTTGCTGATGTGGACGGCGAGCTCGGCCACGGCCGGCGTCACCGCGAAGCGCTTCGGAGCCCGCAACGTGACGGCGATCGCCCTGGTCATCACCGGTATCGGGCTGGTGCTGACCAGTTCCGGGGGACGCAACCCGTTCTACCCCGTGCTCATCCTCGGCTTGGTGCTGACCGGTGTCATGGGTGTGGCCCCGGCGCTCATGACGCACACCTCCGTGAGTAATTACCCGGAGGAACGGCGCAGCGTGGGCTCGGCGATCAACAGCATGGCCGTGCGTTTCGGGCTGGCGTTCGGCGTCGCCGCGTACGGCACCCTTCTGGCAATCCGGTACAAGTCCGACGTGTCGGGGGCGACGCAGGGCCTGTCACCAGAGGACCAGTACGACGCCACCGAGAGTCTGGGTGGCGCGCTGAACGTGGCCGAGCGCACCAACGCCGGTGGGCTGGCCGATGCCGCCCGCGACGCGTACGTGAGCGGATTCCAAATGACGTTGATCGTGGCGGCCGTCGTGCTTGTGGTGCTCGCCGTGATCGTGTGGCGGGGCCTGCCCGCACGGCTGGAAAGTGGCAGTACTGACAACCCGGAGGTGGCGGCATGAACGAGGCGCTGGCGTACTGGCGGCAGCTGCAAGCGGAGGTGGCGGACAGCGGCGCCTGGACGGCCCGGGTGCTGGAGCAGGAGATGCGAACCGGCCTGCAGTACCAGGGCAAGGCAGCCATGCTGGTCGCGGAGCCGCAGTTGCTCACCGAGGCCGAACTCGCCGACGACCAGAGTGTGGCCAGCGCGGTGGTGGCGACGCTGGTCGCGGCGGGCAGGCAACTCCTGGCCGATCCGGCGCTGCAGAACCGCTACACGCCCGGGTGGCTGGACGGTGTGCCGGATGCCGACCTGTTCAGTGTTCCGGCCGGGTACCCGGACCCGATCGTGTTCGGCAGGCTCGACGGGGTGCGCACGCCCGACGGCTTGCGGGTGCTGGAGTTCAATGGCGGGCTGCCCGGGGGGATCCTGCCCGCCGATGCTTCGGCGGCACTGATGGCCAGCACGGACATCGCGCAACAGTTCGGCGAGCGCCATCCCTTCCGCATCACGACGGCCGGCGACGCGGTTCTCGACGCGATGGTGAAGACCTGGCACGACTTCGGCGGATCCGGTCTCCCGTACACGGTGGTGGCGATGCCCAGCGAGCTCAAGGAGATCGCGACGCCGGCGATCACCTACCTCACCGGATTGGCCCAGGCGCGCGGGATCGAGATCGACGTCGCCGACCCCGGCGACCTCGTGTTCACCGGTGGGCGACTCCAGAACGGCGGGCGCCCCGTCGACGTGATGGTTCGGGCCTTCTTCACGCCGATGCTGTCGTACCTCGGTGACCGTCTCGACGGGATCAAGGCGGCCCTGCGCGCGGAATCCCTGTGCATGATCACGAGCCTGCAGTCGGGGTTGTTCGGGCTGAAGTCCCTGTTCGCGATGGCGACCGATCCGGCACTCGACCTCGATGTGCCCGCCGAGCAGTTGGCGATCGCGCAGGCTCACTTGCCGTGGACGCGGATCGTGGCCGGGGGCACGTCGACCGATCCGGGCGGCAGCACCATCGACCTGCTCTCCCACATCGCGGCGAACCGCGACCACCTGGTCATCAAGCCCACCGAGGGGTACGGCGGAGCGGGGGTGGAACTCGGGTGGACGCACTCCGAGCAGTCCTGGGCCGCGGTCATCGAGCGCGCAGCCGCCGGCGGCCACGTCGTGCAGGAGCGCGTCCCGATCATCACCGAGGAGTACACCGTGCTGGAGGAGGGCTTCCCGATCCACCGGTTCAACGGCGACCACAACCCGCTGTTGTGTGGCGGGAAGGTGGCCGGCTACTACGTGCGCCTGGCGCCGGAGACCTCGGGAATCACGAACGTCACCGGCGGTGGGGCGAGTGTCGCGCCGACGTTCATCCTCACCTGAGGCAAGCCCCGCGTTTGTGCCGTTGTTGCCGCCCGTTGAGCGCTGTTGTTGCGAAGGTGCGGGGTTTCATGCCGCCGGAGGCCGCAACAACGTCACAAGCGGCAAAAGGTGGCTGCAACAACGTCACAAGCGGCAAAAGGTGGCTGCAACAACGTCACAACCGTGGCGCCTGCCATCTACTTGCGGTGCATCCGTCCCCGCAGGTCCTCGGCCTTCGCGGCGAGGTCGGCGAAGAAGTCGGTCTCGGTGATCTCCCGCACCGTCTCCTCGCGCTTCGTGTTGTCGATCTCCACCCGTAGTCGCTGCACCTCGCGGGTCAATGCGCGTTCGCGCTCGGCGACCTTCGACGCCATCACCTTGAACGAGTCGGCGAGGTCGGACATCTCGTCGGAGAAGCGACTGCGGGGACCGATGTGGCTCAGGTCGAGGTCGTACTCGCCATCCGCGATCCTGCGGGTGGCGTCCGTGAGGCGGCGGATCGGCCGCACGAGCAGGGTGGACACCATCAACACCAGCAGGATCAGCAGCACGTAGCTGACAGCGAGGACCGGAAACACCTGAGCCCGGGCCTCCCGTTGCACCTGCTGCACGTAGGCGATGGAGTAGTCCATGCCCACGGCGGCGACCGTATCCCCCTGCCGGTTCACGATCGGGCTGTAGGCCGAGATCCAGGTGCCGAAGGCATCGGTGTTCTCAGGCTCGAAGGTAGTGCCCCGCAGGCCCTTGTCCATGTACTCGAGCGTTTCGGCCGGTACGGTCTTCGCGACCGGTTCCTTGAATTCCGCGGTGCTGACCAGGAACACCAGATCGCCGTCGTCGAGCATGTAGGTGTAAGGCTGCACGGAGGGGTTGGTGGCCCGAACAGACTCGAGGTCCTCAGCGATACGCCGGTAGGACGTGTTCTTCGCCGGGTCGCTGCCCGCCGGCAGTGCGGCCACTTCGGCGACGCGCCTGGCGTTCAGGTCCCGCGCAGCGCCTTCGGTGATTTCGAGCAGTTGCCCGGTGATCCGTTTCTTGGCGTTGTCGCTGGCATAGTTCACGACCCAGACGGCGATGAACGCGAACACGACTGTGAAAGCGGCGGCGAAGGCCATCAGCAGTTTCCACCGCATGGGGAAACGCCAGAAGCGCCGTGGGGTCTGTTCGGTCATGCGCTACCCGGTGGCGGATCCGTCCTGCAAGCGCTCGGCGATCCTACGGATCCCCTCCGACCACGGGTGATCGGGATGAGTGAGGCTGAACAGCGCCCCCGAGGCGTTGATGACCACCTCGGTCGACAGTGGGAGCACCGCTGCCGTGGGAGCGCCGTACGCCACATCCATCTGCGCCTGCAGATCCTCACCGTCGACGCTCTCAGGGACCTTGTTGATCACGAGCAGCAGGTTCGGCACGGAGAGGCGACGGGCGATATCCACCGTGACGGCCGTGCCCTGGAAGTCCTGCTTGTCCGGGCGCAGCAGGAGGAGCAGGACGTCACTGACTGTGATCGACAGCATGGTCTCCTCGTTGAGGCCCGGGTGCGTGTCGATGAACAAGTAGTCGAGGTCGAACTTCTCCGACAGGTCCCGGAAGCCTTCGTTGAGCTTCACGACGTCGTATCCGTCCCGCAGGATTCGGGCGATGTCGGAAGCCTGCATGCTCGCCGGGACGAGGAGCAGTTGTCCACCGCCGCCGTTGGCTCCGATGCGGTCGGTGACGTCGTGGACGGCGCCGGCGATGTCGATGTTCCCCCACAGGTAGTCATCAAGGGTGTGATCCACGGACTGGTCGAAACCGAACAAGGTGTGGATCCCCGGGCTCTGGACGTCGGTGTCGATCACGGCCACCCGCGCGCCGTGGGCGGCGAGGATCGCGGCGACGTTGGCGGTGGTGTTGCTCTTGCCCGTTCCACCGCGGAACGAGTGCACGGAGACGACGGTGGTCACGTGGCCGAGTATTCCGCGAGTTGCACGATGTTGCTTGTCCGACCCGCGCACTGTCGACCACCGGCGAGAACTAGAGTGGGCAACGACGCGAAGGAGGCACTGGGGTGAACGCACTGATCCTGGCGACGGTACTGCTGCTCATCATTGTCGGCTCGGTCGTGGTCTGGGCCGGGGAGTTCGGCAAGGGCGCAGAGGCCGGCAAATCCGCCATCACGCTGCTCGTGCTGTGCCTGATCTCCGGCTACGTCGCCGCGTTGGGCTCCGGGTCGCTCTAGCCCCGTACCTTCAGCAACACCTTGCCGGTGGCGCTGCGACTGTCGAGTGCGGTCAGCGCCTGCCCGACGTCCTCGAGCGGATACACCGCGCCGATCACTGGCTCGAGAGCACCGTCGCGAAGCATGGGCAGAACGCGGCTCCACTGTTCCTGCAGGTAGTCCGGCCGCGCGAGCCAGAATGCCCCCCAGCCCACCCCCACCACCGAGATGTTGTTGAGCAACAGGCGGTTCACCTTCACGGTCGGGATCTCGCCGGCGGTGAATCCGATCACCAGCAGCCGTCCCTCCGGCGCCAACGACCGCAGGGAGTCGGTGAACCTGTCGCCACCGACGGGATCAACCACCAGGTCGACGCCGCGACCGCCGGTCAGTTCGGCCACAGCGGCCCGGAACCCGTCGGCCGGCACGGTTTCGTCGGCACCGGCTCGGCGTGCCACCGCGGCCTTGCCGTCGTCAGACACGACCGCGATGACGCCGGCGCCGAGCGCCTTCGCCATCTGGATCGCGGCGGTCCCCACACCACCGGCGGCGCCCTGTACGAGGACCGTCTCGCCGGGCTGGAGTCGTCCACGGCGCACGAGCGCGAAATCCACGGTGAGGTAGTTCATGGGAAGTCCCGCAGCGGATTCGAGGCTCACCTCGGCAGGCAAAGCGAAAACCATCCGTGGGTCCGCGGCGACGACCTGCGCGAAGCCACCGAGTCCGGGGAACGCCGCGACCCGGTCGCCGGCGGTCACCAGTGCGCCCTCCGGGGCTGAGCGCACCACCCCGGAGACCTCGCTGCCAGGGATGAACGGGGGCGGGGGTTTGATCTGGTACTCGCCGCGGGTGAGCAGTACGTCGGGGAACGTGACCCCGGCGTATTCCACGTCGATGACGACCTGTCCGGCGTCGGGCTCGGGGACCTCGCGGACCGTCACCGAACCGGGGCCGTCCAAGGATGTGACCTGTGCTGCGCGCATGGCACCCGAGCCTAGCGGGGGGTCGATCAAGGGTCGGAACACGCGTGTTAGCCTCACTCGCATGCGCGTACACGTGGCCCTCATCTCCTGTCGGGAGATCGACCACATGTGTGTGTTCAGCGCGTCGTGTCTTTGCGCCTGAACCTCTGCCCTCCGCGGGGTTCAGGCGGCCTTCGCACCCTTCCGTCATTCTTTCCATCCCTACTGCAAGGAGACCGTTCAATGACCATCCGCCTTGGCGACGTCGCCCCCGATTTCACCGCTGAGACCACCGACGGGCCGATCAGCTTCCACGACTGGAAGGCCGGCAGCTGGGCCGTGTTCTTCAGTCACCCCGCCGACTTCACCCCCGTCTGCACGACCGAGCTCGGGCGCACCGCCGCCCTGCAGGCGGAGTTCGACCGCCGCGGCGTCAAGCCGATCGCGATCTCGGTGGACCCGCTGGAGTCCCACCAGCAGTGGGCCGGTGACATCGGGGACGTCGGGGGCACCGACCTGAACTTCCCGATCATCGCCGACCCTGACAAGGCCGTCTCGCTGACCTACGACATGATCCACCCCGGCGAGGGCGACACCTCCACGGTGCGCTCGGTGTTCATCATCGACCCCTCGAACAAGGTCCGGCTCACGCTGACCTACCCGAAGTCGGTCGGCCGCAACTTCGACGAGATCCTGCGGGTGATCGACGCGCTGCAGCTCACCGACCTCGTGCCGGTGTCCACGCCAGTCGACTGGGAACCGGGCGAGCGCGTGATCGTCGCCCCGACCATCTCCACCGAGGACGCGAAGGCGAAGTTCGGTGAGGTCGAAGAGGTGAAGCCCTACCTGCGGTGGACTCCGCAGCCGACTGCCTGACGGCTTACGAGATGTGGGCGACGGTGCACCAGCGCCGTCGCCCACATCTTTGGTCGGAATCAGAAGGCGTACGGCCCGAACCGGCCCCAGGCCACGAACAGCGCCATCGCCAGCAGCACGATGTTCACGACGATGTTCGCCGTCTCGCCGCGGCGGGCGTGGACAACGACAGCCCCGGCTTGGGTCAGAGCGAGACCGACGGCCGCCAGTGGGACGAGTATCGGGGCGATGCCTGTCACCGCAGGCAGCACGAGGCCCATGGCGCCAAGGATCTCGAGAACTCCGATGGTCTTGATGGTGCCACTCGAGAAGTCCTCCACCCACGCCATCTTGTCGGCCAAAGTCTCCTTCGACCGGGTCGCCTTCATGGCGCCGGCCGCGAGGAACACGAGGGCCAGCACGACGGTGACGACCCAGAGTGCGATGTTCATCGAATCTCCTTATGTTGAACGTTCAATACAGTAAAGGACTTGAGTTGAAGTTTCAAGTCGGACTAGGCTTCTACTGTGCCGGAGAGTGACTCGGACCCGTGGCTCAGTCCTGAGCAGATGCGCGCATGGCTGCCGCTCGGCGCGGTGATCATGGCTCTGCCCGCTGCACTCGACGCGCAATTGAAGAGGGACGGTGGGCTGAATCTCTTCGAGTACCTCATCCTTGCGGGGCTCTCGGAAGCGCCGAACCGCTCCCTGGCAACGTCATCACTCTCGGCGTTCACGCAGGGATCGCTGTCGCGCCTGTCCCATGCGATCACCCGGCTTTCCAAGGCCGGATGGGTCGAGCGCCGTCCCGGTGTCGGCGGGCCGCGCCACACCGTCGTGACTCTGACCCCGGCCGGGTGGCGGCACGTCAAGAAGGTGGCGCCGGGTCACGCGCGAGAAGTCAAGCGCCTGGTGTTCGAGTCCCTGCCGCCCGAGCAGGTGCGCTCCTTGTCCGTATCGATGAGTGTCATCGCCGCTGCTCTGGATCCGCACCTGGCTGCCGAGCTCGCACAGCGGATGGACGACATCGTCGAGTGACGCGTGCCGCGGCGGCCTGTCTGTCTGTCCGGTGAGCGGGTTTGGTTCCCAGGCCGACGGGTAGCGGGGGAGCGGGTTCCGAAGGCGAGTTCTCGCGCTCGGAGGCAGACTTCACACAGGGGCGCACCACTGTCGTCCCAGTGACGCCGCGACTCGTCGCAGGCATGAGCGGGTAGGGAGACTCCGGTGAGGATGCGCGACCGGCGGGATCAGATCATCAGCCCCTACCTGTTGGCGCACGCCGACAATCCCGTGGACTGGTGGGAGTGGCAGGAGGACGCATTCGACGAGGCGGTGCGCCGGGACGTTCCCGTGGTGCTGTCGGTCGGCTACGCCGCGTGCCACTGGTGCCACGTCATGGCACACGAGTCGTTCGAGGACCCGGCGATCGCTGCGTTGATGAACGAGCGGTTCGTGAGCATCAAGGTCGACCGCGAGGAGCGCCCGGACGTCGATGCCATGTACATGGCGGCCACGACAGCGATGACAGGTCACGGCGGCTGGCCGATGACGGTGTTCCTCGATCACGAACGGCGGCCCTTCTACGCCGGCACCTACTACCCGCCCGAACCGCGCTCCGGGATGCCGAGTTTCCGGCTCGTGCTCGAGGCGGTCTCCGACGCCTGGCGGGATCAGCGCGACCGTGTGCTGGCCTCGGCCGCCCAGATCAGCGCCGGATTGCGCACAGCCGTTCCGTCAGCGGTCGCCGTGGACGAGGGCGTGGCGACCCAGGCCGTGGAGATGCTCAGCGACTCCTTCGACGCGCGTCACGGCGGATTCGGTCGGGCGCCGAAGTTCCCACAGCCGATGGTGCACGAGTTCCTGCTGCGTCACCACGCGCGCACCGGGGATCCGCGCAGTCTCGAGATGGTCGAGCGGACCTTGACGGCGATGGCTTCCGGTGGGATGTACGACCAACTGGCCGGCGGATTCGCCCGGTACAGCGTCGATACCGCGTGGCTGGTGCCGCACTTCGAGAAGATGCTCTACGACAACGCATTGCTGCTGCGGGTCTATCTGCATTGGTGGCGGCAGACCGGATCCGAGTTGGCCCGGTCCGTGGTCGCCGAGACCGCCGAATTCCTGCTGTCCGAGATGCGTACCCCGCAGGGCTGTTTCGCCGCGTCCCTCGACGCTGACTCCGAAGGGCGGGAAGGGGCCTTCTACGTGTGGACGCCGGAGCAGTTGCGGGCGGTCGGCGCCGATCCTGAGATGTTCGGTGTGACCGAGGGTGGGACGTTCGAGCACCGCACCTCGGTGTTGCAGCGACCGGTCGATCCTGGCTCGGACTGGCCGCAGGTCCGGGCTGCCTTGCGCGCGGCCCGCAGCGAACGTCCCCGACCGGGGCGCGACGACAAGGTGGTGGTCGCGTGGAACGCCTGGGCGATCGCGGGCCTGGCAGAGGCCGGGGCGCTGCTCGGCCGTCCGGAGTGGACGCAGTCGGCCGTGGAGTGTCGCGATGCGCTGTGGGCGCACAACGTTGTCGAGGGGGACGTCCGACGGGTGTCCCGGGACGGCGTCCCCGGGGCGGCGCTCGGGGTCCTCGAGGACTACGCGGCGCTGGCATGCGCGGAATTCACTCTGTGCGCCGTGACCGGCGAGGATCTCGACCGGGGTCTGCAACTGGTCACCGACCTCAGTGGGGTGTTCCTCGACCAGGATCGGGACACCGCTGCCACCGATGTCCCGACCGCGGGGATCGACATGACGGACAACGCGACCCCCTCGGGCTGGAGCCTGGCGGCGGAGGCCTTGCTCACCGCGTCGGCCCTCACCGGCGAGATGGCCGGCCGATCACGTGCCGAGCAGATGCTCGGGCGGGCGGCACATCTCGCGGGATACCCGCAGTTCTGGGGTCACGGCTTGGCGGTTCTGGAGGCGCTGGTCGATGGTCCCCGGGAGGTGGCGCTCCTCGCGGGCGTCGGATCGCCCATGCACGTGACAGCACTTGCCGGTACCGCGCCGGGTGCGGTGGTCGCGTTGTCGGGGCCGTTGTGCGAGGGGCGGTCGCGCATCGGGGGGCAGGACACCGCGTACGTCTGCCGGCAGTTCGTGTGCGATGCCCCCACCACCGACCCCGAGGTGCTGGCGCGGCAGGTGCGCTGAAAGGGCAGATTGCGCTTCGGGCCAGTTACTGGTCGTGGGCGCGATCTGCTCGTGGCCCGCCACCACATCAGGCCGGGCCGAGCCACGCCAACAGTGCCTCGTTGACGGCCTCCGGCGCCTCGTTCTGCACGAAATGCCCCGCCTCGTCGATGAGCACGATGTCCGGCTCGTTGCCGTAGGCGATGGCCCGGCGCAGGGACTGCGGTGCGATCAGCTCCATGCCCAGGAAACGGTCCTGCGTGCCCCAGATGATGAGCACCGGCACCGTGATCGGCGGCGCATTGCGCAGCGGATGGCGCATCGCGCCGCGATACCAGTTCACCGGGCCGCGGGCATCCTCCGGCGTGGCGAACGCCGCTTCGTACTCGGCGAGTTCCTCGGGTTCCCAGGCCTTCCGGTTGTACGACCCGCCGATGAGTGCGCGTGGCATGTTGGCCACCACGAACTTCTCCGGCAGGCGCGGGATCTGGAAGAAGAACATGTACCAGGACTTCGCCAGCTGGGCCGGGTTCGTGGCGAACTCGTGGACCATCACGGCCGGCGGGGGACAGTTCATCGCGACGAGCCGCTCGACCCGTTCGGGGTGGAGGTGGGTCAGTGTCCAAGCGACCCCGCCGCCCCAGTCGTGCCCCACGATGATGGCCTTGTCCGCGCCGAGGGCGTCGATCATCGCGACCACGTCGGCGGCGAGGTCGGCCGTGGCGTACGAACCGTGGCGCACCGAACCCTTGTAGCCGCGCTGGTTGGGCGCCACGACGCGGTAGCCCGCGGCCGCGAGCACCGGGATCTGATGGCGCCAGGAGATGTTGAGTTCGGGGAAGCCGTGCAGCAGGAGCACGAGGGGGCCGTCTTCCGGACCGTCGACGATCGTCTCGAAATCGCCACGGGAGGTGTGCAGCAGAGGCATGTGGACATCGTCTCACCGGCAGCCCCATCTGCTCGCCGACGGTGTTGATCATCAGGAATCGGATATCGCTACTCGCCTACAATTTCGCGAGTACGACAGGAGTCGCGGTACTGGCAGGAAACGTGTCGTCCCTGGACAGGGACGCGTGGGAGGTGCTCGATGCCCTCCCGGATCCGCTCATCCTCCTGCGCCCTGTACGTGATGACGCCGGGGCCATCACCGACATGCAGATCATCGCGGCCAACGACGCGGTCAAGGCCGTCGTCCCGCCCACGATGCAGCCGTTCGTGGGCCTCACGCTCACGCAGGCCTTCCCGGAGCGCGCCGATCTGTTCGACCATGCTCGGCAGGTGGCCGAGTCGGGCGAACCGCTGTCGATCGACCGGCAGGAGGTCCAGATCCCCGGTATCGGTGCGACCCGCACCCTGGCGGTGCGTGTGGTCCCGGTCGGGACCGACGTCTGCGCCACGTGGCGCGATGTGACCGCGTTCGCCGACGC
>WBZT01001543.1_pt1 | contig 16726 bp, 14 predicted proteins | sample 5204241 | NCBI WGS metagenome assembly WBZT01 (sample SAMN12344358, study PRJNA552823) | activated sludge metagenome | biome: Activated sludge suspended growth; feature: Nitrification reactor; material: Wastewater; isolation source: activated sludge from nitrification reactor of wastewater...
CCCACGGCGTACACCCCGCCGAGGCCGCTGGTGACCGCCAAGGCAAACAAACCCGCGCCCAAAGCGAGCAGACCGACCGACGCCGCGACGGCCAGGCGGGTGCCGAAGGCCTTCTCCAGCGGGCCGGCGAGGACCGCCTGGATGGTGCCACCGAGGAGCAGCCCGAGCAGCACCACCAGCAGAGCCTTGCGGGCGTCGTAGTGCATCACCTGGGTCAACAGCAGAGCCATCACTGTCATCAGCATCGTCATCACAAGTTGGCTGATCACCACGGCCACGGAGGGAAGGCGCAGAGTCGGGAACTTGCCGACCACTTCACGCAAGGGCAGTTGCTCGCTGAGTAGCCGCGCGGCCGGGAAGGGTGTGGCCAAGCCGAGGAGCACCGTGACCAGCGCCGCGGCGGCGGCACCCAAGGCCAAGTGGGTCAGCGATTGATGGGCAAACAGGGCCGCCGCGCCCAGGCCCAGCAATCGCCGGCCCGCAGCGTTCACGAAGAGGAGGTTCGTTTCTGCGGCGGCGAAGGCCACGAGGTCGGGGGTGGCCTCGAGCACCGTGGCCAGCCGGGAGCGTTCCTCCTCCAGCACCCGCTCCTGTTCGAGCCGGGTAATGCGCTGTTGCAACCGCGCCTGGGTGAGCCACCAGGCGCCGCCGCCAACGCCCAGGACGACGGCGAGCCCCAGGCCCGCGCGGAACCACAGCGTCTGCCAGAAGAACGCCTCGACGGTCAGCGCGAGTGTCGTTCCCTGTTCGTTCCAAACGCCGTCATTGTTGCTCGCTTTGACCTGTAACTGATACGTCTGCGGTGCGAGCGATTGAAAATAAAACACGCGGCGCCGGTGCAGATTCACCCAATTCGCGCCCGCTCCGCCGAGCCGAAATGCGTATTCAGATTTCTCCGGCGCCGCAAAAGTCAGCGCCGCCGCCCGCACTTCGATGTCGTAGCTGCCGGCCGGCAGCACAACCGGTTTGCTGGCGGGATTGAGGATTTCCCGCCAGACCCCGGTGCGGTTTTTGTACGCCACGCGCTCGATGACCACCGGCGGCGGGTTGGTGTTGATCGCCACTTCGCGCGGGTCCACGGAGACCACGCCATTGAGCGTGGCAAACCAGAGCCGGCCCGCCGAATCGCGCAACGCCGTCGGCTGATAGCCTTCCGAGCAATCGAAATTGAAAAGGCCGTCCGCGTCATCGAAGACGCTGCCCAATGCGCTGGCCGCCTCGCCGTGCGCGATGCGGTGCAACTCCGCGTCGGCCACGCGCACGATGCCGCGATCCGTACCCAACCAGAAATACCCGCGGCCATCCTCCAGAATCGAGCCCACCGTCTTCGCCGGCAGACCGTGGGCTTCCGTGACGGACGTCAGCTTCCCATCCCGCAGGCGGATCATTCCAGCGCCAAACACCCCCGCCCAAAGACAACCGTCTTGGTCGAAGTGGAGCGAACTGATGCGCCGGCCCGGCAATCCTTCCTCGCGCCCCAGCCGGGTGATGTTCGTCCCCTCGATGCGAAACAAACCCTGGCGGTACGTGCCCAGCCACAACGCCCGCGTTCCCGGCTCCTCCGCGAGACAACGAACCGAACAACCCTTGAGCAGCTTTGCGTGCGTCCACTCGCGACACTGGTCTCCGTCCACGAACGCCAGCCCTTTGGAGGTTCCGACCCAGATTCGATCCATCGAATCCTGCATGAGCGCATAAACCATTCGGCCCATGCCTTCGGGCAGCGGCAGGTTGCGTTCACCGTTCGCGTCTTCGACGAACAATCCGCCGTCGTAGGTCCCGCTCCACAGCCGCCCCGCGCGGTCGCGCAACAGACTCCAGACGTAAGCCAGGCGCCGATCCGTAAGTGGGCCCACCTTGACAACTTTCTGATCCTGGAGCCGCGCCGCTCCCCCGCCGTGCGTTCCGACGACAATCCGGCCTGGCGATTCCTCGGTCACCGTGCGAACGAGGCGGTCGGGCAGACCATCTTCTATGCTGAACGTTTGAAAATACCGTTCCCGCAACCGGCAGAGCCCGCCCGCGCTGCTCCCCACCCAGAGATTTCCCTCGGCGTCCTCCCGGAGACAGCGCGAGGAATTATGCGCCAGCCCATTGGTCGCGTTGATGAACAGCGCCGTGCCGTCCAGGTTCAGACGCACCAGCCCACCGGAATTGGAAGCGATCCAGATATGCCCGCGTCCGTCCTCGACCAGTTCGCGCGGTTGGTCCACGTCCGGCACGACGAACGTCTTCACGGCCTGACCGGTCCGGAAGTGGCGCAAGTTTCCTGATTGGTAAACCCACAAGCCGCCGCCGCGCGCAGCGCCTGCCACAATCGAAGGCATTGAAACCAATTCCGGCCCCAGCCGGGTCCAAGCCTGCCCGGTCCACCGTCCGATAAAACCCCGGTTGGCCAGCCACAAATTCCCGTCCAACCGGTCCCTCACAAGGAAGACTCCGCTTTTCTCCAACGGGGCCGGCGGCGCGGCCGAACCCGAAGCCGGTTTCAATTCGCCCCCGGCCACCTGAAACACCGCGCCCTCGAAGGTCCCCACCCAGACCTGCCCGGCGGCGTCCTCCACCACCGAGCGCGCAATGACATTCGTGGGCGACAGCGAACGCCAACCTTCACGCTCGCGGACGATCAGTCCATCCTCCGTGCTGGCCCAGAGCCGTCCGGAGTGATCCACGTTGAGTGAAATGACAACGGCGTCGAGTTGGGAAAGAGGATCAAGTTCAGATGCCCGCTTGAAATCAGTGCCGTTGAAACGTAACAACCCACCGCTAGAACCCAGCCACATGTAACCATCCGGCGTCTGGGCCACGGCCAGCGCGGAGTTTTCCGGCACCCCTTCACCCGCGAGCCAGTTTCGGATCAGGTAGCCGCCGGTGCTGGTTTGGTGGGACGGCAGCGCCGCTTCCATCGAACCCACCACGGCAACCAGCAGCAGGCCGGCCAGCGGGAAGACGCCAAGCCAGCGCCTGACGATCTCGCAAATCCAAGGTTCGTGGACCATTCGCGCGGCGCAGGGAGAATTCAGTCGCCACGCCTTACGCGCTGCCATCCCCGGCTGGGCCACTGCCGACGTGCGGGCCTTCCTCCCCCCGTCATGTTGATAGATAGAGTTCATTCGGCCCGCCTTGGAAGCTTATCCCCGGAGCTTCCCGGACACAAAGCTCAAACCGAACAACTTGTTGCCGCCTGCGGTCGGTCGGGGGGAAACACGCTGCCCGCCCCAATTCTCATCGCCCACTGTTCGCTTCGCAGTTGTGAGCGCCCTTCCGGAATCGGAAGGGCGGCCGGGCGCGGAAGCTGGTGCCCGGACGGGCGAAACTGGCAGCCGATCCATTCCATCATTGCTTTGCTTGCCCCGGTTTGGTGTTTTAATGCCCCGACAACTCATGAGTTTACCCGATTCATCGCCGAAACCCGCCGCGCGCCAGCGGAAGCTGCTCGTTGCCAACCGCAGCGAAATTGCCATCCGCGTCTTCCGCGCCGCCACGGAACTCGGCCTCCGCACCGTCGCGATCTACGCGCAGGAGGACCGCCTCGCCATCCATCGCTTCAAGGCCGATGAGGCGTATCTCGTCGGCGAGGGCAAAGGCCCGGTGGGCGCGTATCTCGATATTCCCAGCATCATCGCGCTCGCGAAGGAAAAGGGCGTGGACATGATCCATCCCGGCTACGGCTTCCTGTCCGAGAACGCCGAATTCGCCAAAGCCTGCGCGGAAGCGGGAATCACTTTCGTCGGGCCGCGCGTCGAGTTGCTGCGCATGATGGGTGACAAAACCGCCGCGCGCGCGCTGGCGCAAAAAGTCGGCGTGCCCACTTTGCCCGGCACACAAGACCCGATCTCCGACCGCGACGAGGCGATGAAAGCCGCCAAGAGCATCGGCTTCCCGCTCATCGTGAAAGCGGCACACGGCGGCGGCGGGCGCGGCATGCGCGTGGTGTTGAAGCCGGGCGATCTCGCCAGTGCCCTCGAAGAAGCGCAGGGCGAAGCGGGCCGCGCCTTCGGCAATCCGGCCGTGTTCCTCGAGCGCTACATTCCGCGCGCAAAGCACATCGAAGTGCAGATTCTCGGCGACCGCCACGGCGAGGTGATCCATCTGCACGAGCGTGATTGCTCGGTGCAACGCCGCCATCAAAAGGTTATTGAAATCGCGCCAAGCGTTGGTGTGGAGCCCAGAATTTGCCACGAGTTGTGCGAAGCGGCGGCCCGGCTGTGTCGCGAAATCAAATACGACAACGCTGGCACGGTGGAATTTCTTTACGACCTCGATTCAAAGGAATGGTTCTTCATCGAGATGAACCCGCGCATCCAGGTCGAGCACACGGTCACGGAAGTCATCACCGGCGTGGATCTGGTGCGGGCGCAAATCCTGATCGCCGATGGCAAGCCGATGCACGGCGCGGAAGTCGGCGTGCCGCAACAAAGCCAGATTGCGCGCAACGGTTACGCGGTCCAATGCCGCATCACGACCGAAGATCCGGAAAACAAATTCCAGCCCGACTACGGTCGCATCCTGACGTATCGCTCGTCCGGCGGATTCGGGCTGCGGCTCGACGGCGGCATGGGTTACGCCGGTGCGGTCATCACGCCCTTCTATGATTCGTTGCTGGTGAAGGTGACGGCTTACGGCCAGACGTTCGAGGCGGCGCTGGCGCGCATGGACCGTGCGCTCCGCGAGTTTCGTATTCGCGGCGTGAAGACGAACATTCCGTTCGTTGAAAACGTAATTCACAACGATACGTTCAAGTCCGGCCAGGCCACGACGACGCTGATTGATACGACGCCGGAGTTGTTCAAGCTCAAGTTGCGCAAGGACCGCGCCACGAAGCTGCTCATGTTCCTCGGCGACGTGAGCGTGAACGGCAACCCGCAGGCCAAGGGCTATGTGCCCAAGACCGAATTGCTGCCCGGTCGCGTGCCGGCTTACGATCACAAGAAGACGCCGCCGCCCGGCACCCGTCAGTTGCTGCTCGAACTCGGGCCGAAGAAATTCGCCGAGTGGATGCTCAAGGAAAAGCGGCTGTTGATCACCGATTCCACTTTTCGCGACGGTCAGCAATCGCTCTTTGCCACCCGGTTGCGCACGGAGGATATGCTCAAGGTCGGTAGCGCGATGGCGCATCGCGCTCCGCAATTGTTCAGCGTCGAGATGTGGGGCGGGGCGACGTTCGACACGGCGCTGCGTTTCTTGAGAGAAGATCCGTGGGTGCGACTGCGTAACTTGCGGCAACGGATTCCGAACGTTTGCTTCCAGATGCTGTTCCGCGGCTCGAATGCCGTTGGCTACTCGAATTATCCGGATAACGCGGTCGCTGGTTTCGTGAAGCACGCGGCCGAGGCGGGCATGGACATCTTCCGGATTTTCGATTCGTTGAATTACCTGCCGAATCTCCGCGTGGCCATGGACGCGGTGCAGGACACGCACGCGGTTTGCGAAGCCGCGATCTGTTACACGGGCAACATTCTCGACAAATCGCGCAAAAAATATTCGCTCCGTTATTACCTCAAGCTGGCGCAGGAACTCGAACGCATGGGCGCGCACGTGCTCGCGATCAAGGACATGGCGGGCTTGTGCCGGCCGGCTGCGGCGTATCAACTCGTCAAGGCGCTCAAGGAACACGTCGGCATCCCGATTCATTTCCACACGCACGACGCCAGCGGCATCGCTTCAGCCTCAGTGCTCGAAGCCGCCGCGGCCGGCGTGGACGCCGTGGACCTCGCCATCGCTTCGATGTCCGGCTCGACCTCCCAGCCGAACATGAACTCGATTGTGGCCGCGTTGCAACACACCCGGCGCGACACCGGCCTCGATCTGGATGCGCTAAACGCGTTCGCGGATTACTGGGAGCTGGTGCGGAATTATTACGCGCCATTCGACACCGCGCCGCGTTCCGGCAGCGCGGAGGTTTATCTGCACGAAATGCCCGGCGGCCAGTTCACGAATCTGAAGGAACAGGCGGAGTCCATGGGCCTGGCGCATCACTGGCCGGAAATCGCCCGCACCTACGCGGATGTCAACCTGTTGTTCGGCGATATCGTGAAGGTCACGCCCAGCAGCAAAGTGGTTGGAGACATGACCATGTTTCTCATCACGCGCGGCATCAAGCCGGCGGACGTGTTGAATCTTGAACCAGGCAGCACGCCGTTTCCGGAGTCAGTCATTGACATGCTCGCTGGTGGATTGGGTCAACCCATCGGCGGCTGGCCCAAAAAACTTCAACATGTCGTGTTGGGCAATCGCAAACCGGTGCGGGGCCGGCCGGGCGCGTCTTTGAAGCCGCTTAATTTTAAGAAGGTCGAACACGAGATCAGCACTCGCTGCAAGAAAGAGCCGACCACCGACGACGTGTTCAGTTACGTCATGTATCCCGATGTGTTTGTGGACTTCGCCAAGTACATCCACAACTACGGCGATCTGTCGGTTCTGCCGACGCCGGCCTTTTTTTACGGCATGAAAGTCGGTCAGGAAATTGCCGTCGAGATCGAGGAAGGCAAGACACTGTTCATCCGGTTGGTGAATCTCAGCCCGGTGGATCAGGAGGGGAAACGCAATGTCACGTTTGAGCTGAATGGCATGCCCCGGCAGTTGAGCATCGTGGATCGCTCGGTGACACCGAAGGTCAAGGCGCGCACCAAGGCCGATCCGGCCGTGCCCGAGCAGATCGGCGCCCCGATCCCCGGCCTCGTGACTGCGCTGCCAGTCAGCATCGGTACGAAGGTGGTCAAAGGTGACAAGCTGCTCACGCTCGAAGCGATGAAGATGCAAACGACCATCTATGCGCCGTGCGCCGGCGTGGTGGTGGAACTTTGCGTGAATGTCGGCGACACGGTGGAGAGCAAGGATCTGTTGATGAAATTGCGGGCGTGATGCCCTGACGGCCCTGAATACTGAGCACGGCATACTTCTCCGACAGTGAGGCAGCGAAGTAAGCAGTATTCAGGATTCAGAGACACAGCCGGCCACGGCGCTGGGTTCACCTCTGCCGCGATTGATTTCCCCGCGCCCCTGCCCCAAACTCCCCTCCCGTGGCGGCCGAAACACCCAGTCCAGCTCAAAAAGCGCTGACGATCAATCGCGACGCGCGCAAGTACGGCACCTTCGCCGAAATCGGCGCCGGGCAGGAAGTCGCGCGCTGGTTTTTCCACGTCGGCGGCGCGGCGGGCACGGTGGCCAAGACCATCTCCGCCTACGACATGGCGGTGAGTGACGCCATTTATGGTCCGACGAATCGCTACGTGAGCCGCCAGCGGCTCCAGGCGATGCTGAATCACGAGTTTGATCTGCTGCTCGAACGCCTCGCGGCGGCGCGGGGCGACAAATGTACTTTTTTCGCGTTCGCGAACACCGTCGCCACGCACAGTTTCTCCCGGAAGGAGGATGGCCACGGCTGGCTGGGCATCAAATTCCAAACCGAACCGCGCGGACAACCGTCCGAGATCATCATCCACGTCCGGCTGCTCGACAAAGAGAACGTCCGCCAGCAGGAGGCGCTGGGTCTCATCGGGGTCAACCTGATTCACGGCGCGTTTTATCATCAGCCGTCGCCGGAGAAGTTGATTCGCGCCTTGCTCGATAATCTGACCTGGGAGCGGATCGAGGTGGACATGATCTGCACCGCCGGCCCGGCCTTCACCGGCGTTGATGACCGCCTCCTCTCGCTGCAACTCGTGACACAGGGCCTGACCGAAGCGGCGATGTTTACCGCCAACAGCGAGCCCGTCCAATGGTCGGAAGTGCTCTACAAGAAACCGGTCCTCGTGCAGCGCGGCAGTTTCCGGCCCGTCACCAACGCCACGCTCGACGTGCTGGAGCGGGCGCTGGAACAGTTCATTCGCGAACCGGCACTGGAGGGCGAAACGCCCGCCGTGCTGATGGAAATGACCCTGCGGCAGCTCACCGCCGGCGAGGCGATTGACCATGCGGATTTTCTGCAACGCGCCGATCTGCTTTGTGCGCTTGGACAAACCGTGTTGATCTCCAACTTCCGCCGCTTCCATCGGCTTACCGCGTATCTTTCGCGCTACACGAGCCGCCCGCTGGGGCTGGCCATCGGCGCGTCGAAGCTGAGTGAGATTTTCAACGAGAGCCTCTATAACGATGCCGAGGGCGGATTGCTCGGCGGCTTGGGCCAGTTGTTCAAGAACGATACGCGGCTCTACGTGTATCCGAGCTATCATTTTGCGTCCGGCCGGACTTCCACGGTGGAAAACTTCGTGATCCCTGGCCGGCTGCGCCACATCTATCAGCACTTCCGCGAGAATGAGGACATCCAGGACGTCAATCCGTCCAACCCCGATTTCCTGCGCATCCGCTCACAGGATGTGCTCGACAAGATCACCGCCCGCGATGCGGCCTGGGAAAAACTCGTGCCGCCACCGATCGTGCAAGTGATCAAGGCGAAGAAACTCTTCGGTTACGCTTGATCGTTCGCCTGCGGCGTCCCTAGGCCACCACGCGTCTTCGCGTCAGCACGGTTGCCGAGTAACGTCCTTCGCGGCGGCGCAGTTTCACTTCCGCACCAAAGGCGCGGGTTAACCGCGGCGCGGTGAGCACCGAGTTCTTCTCGCCCGCGGCGATGCCGCATCCCGCCTTCAGCACGAGCACATGCGAAAACACCGGCATGATTTCCTCGACGTGATGCGTCACGAGCACGAGGGTGGGTGAGTTCTTTTTGCGACCGAGCCGTTGGAGGAATTGCAGGAAGTGCTCGCGCGCCGCGGGATCGAGCCCGGCACAAGGTTCGTCGAGAATCAAGACCTTGGGCCGCGCCATCAAGGCCCGGCCGATCAGCACGCGTTGGCGTTCGCCTTGGGAGAGCACACGCCAGGGACGCTCCGCGATATAGGCACATTCCACTTGCCGCAAGAGTTGCAGGGCGCGCGCGCGGTCAGTTCGCGGAATGCGGCCCCAGAAATCTATCATCGCGTGCTTGCCGCTCACGACGGATTCTAGGGCCGGCTCGTCGTCCGCCATCATTTGCCGCACGGAGGAACTGACGATGCCGACGTGTTTCCGCAATTCGCGCCAGTCGGCGCAACCGAAACGTTCGCCGAGCAGGGTGATTTCGCCCGCGGTCGGCATAAGATAGCCCGTAAGCGCGCTGAGAAGGGAAGTCTTGCCGGAGCCGTTGGCGCCGAGGATGACCCAGTGCTGACCGCGCTCGACGCGCCATGAAACATCTCGGAGGATTTCCACGCCGTCGCGCCGGATGCACAAGCCCTCCACGTTGAGGACGGGCCGGGGCGTTTTCATCCGAGCCGGCGAATTTCTTCCCAGAGCGGTTTGAGGTCGGGATCGGCGAGCGCGGTGCGTTTCACGTGCTCCTTGTTGCCGATTTGGAACGCCCGCCGCAACCAGAATCGCGCCTCGTCATATTTCCGCAACTGGCACGCGTAGCAGGAAAGGTTGTAGGAGACGGTCGGGTCTTTCGGAAATTTCTCCGCCGCGGGCATGAGCGCTTCCATCGCTTTGGCCACGCCGCCGTCGGTCACCCGGCGCATGGCGAAGGATTGGTGCAGCCAGCCCGAGACCCGGCTGGGCGCAATGGAAACCAACTTGCGCGCCGCATCCAACGCCGCGTCCCAGCGCGCCAATTGGATGTCCAGCGCGCAGCGCAATTCCAGCACGTCCGGATGACGCTGGTGCGCCGGCGAAATCGCATCGAGTTCCGCCGCCGATTCGGCTAGCAACCCCAGTTCGAGCCAGCCTTCGGCGGCCCGGAGGTAATGCGTATCCGGTGGTTCAAGCTTCTGCATCGTCTCTTAACTTCCAAAAAACATTCCGCACATTTAAGTTAGGGCATGTCCGCAACCCCGCTCAGCGAAATTGTGCCCGTGCTGCAAGTGGCCATTGGCCCGGTGATTCTCATTTCCGGCGTCGGTCTGCTGCTGCTCACGATGACGAATCGCCTCGGGCGCTGCATTGACCGCGCCCGGCAGCTTGCCCAGCAACTGCCCCAGGCCGGCGCCGCCCAGCGGGAACCAGTGCTCGCCCAGGTTGGCATCATCTACCGCCGCGCGCGAGTGCTGCGGCTCACCATCACGCTGGCCAGCCTGAGTGTATTGCTGGCGGCAGTCCTGATCGTGACGCTCTTCCTCACCGCGCTGCTCAATTGGAACAACGGACTGTTCGTCAGCCTGATCTTCATCACCTGCATGACTTCGCTGGTGGCCTCGCTGGTGGCGTTCCTTTACGACATCAACCTCTCGCTCGTCGCCCTCAAGCTGGAAATCAAACAGGTCAAGCCGGACCTTGAATAATCAAGGTCGCTCCGCTGAGTTATCGGCGAAAATCCGCCGCCATTGAGCCCAAAACTCAACGCGCCTGCCGCACACGAATCGTGTACTTCTTGGAGGCCGCGTTCGAGGCGGTGAACTTCACCTGCTCGGTGGCGTTCTCGGTGAGAATGACCGTCTGGAATGGGGTTTCGTCGCCGGTGCTGATGCCGTTGCCGTCCTTGAAGACGCAATTGGCCTGCACTTCGAGCCGTCGGTTTTCGCGGTTGCGGATTTGCGCGGTCACTTCGAGCCGGCCGTCGCTCAGCGTGGCTTCATGAATGCCCGTGCAGGTGATTGAACGTTGCGCGCCGGGATCGAGCAACACGAAACGCTCAGTGTTCTCGTAGGCCGGGGTCTTGGATTGCTGCGGCAGATAAGGACCCTTGTCGTACGTGCTGCAACCCGCGATGAGCAATGCGGCGGTGACGGGCAGGAGGGCGAGGATTTTGGTTTTCATTGGCTTTGGGGCGTTGTGGAACTGTCGCTCACGAACACGACCTTGTCGCGGCCCGCGTCGGCGATGTTCACGGTGATTTGTTTGGTCAACTTGGCGACGACCTTGTCGCCGGCTTCGAGAAATTCCACGGTCACGTTGTGCTGCCCCGGCGGCAACGCCATCGTGGCGCAACTGATGAACTGCGGGAGGTTGTCCCAGGTGCGGGTGTCGGCCTCGGGCGTGGTGCCGGCGGAAATCAGCTTGCTGGCCAGGCCGGCGAGCATGAGGCCGAGGCCCACTTCATCCGAAGCGTCCTTCCCGCGATGCCCCACGTTGGCCAGGATGGCGCCACTGAGGATGGCCGCGTCGCCGGCCTTGTCCGTGGCCGCTTTGAACGCCGCCTTGCTCCCCAGCACGTGATCCATCACGCGCCCGCCGCGCGTGGTCGCCTGAAAATTCACGTCGTCGCACGGCGCGACCGGCTGCTCGATTCCCCCGGTCTTGATCCGTGCTGCCACGAGGGAGGAACGCCGCGGTCGAATCCGCAACTCCTGAGCATATTCTCCCGTCGCGTATTTCTCCGGGCCGGGGCCGAACTCCACGATGAACAGGACGTTGGCCTTGGGATTGTAGTCCGGCAGATTTATGTTCTTCACGTTCTGGCGCGCGCGTTTGAGCGCATCCGAACCGTCGCCGGCGAGTTTCGCCGTGGCCAGGCCATCGAGATAATCGGGCAGCACCCAGTCGCCAGCGTATTCCTTGTTCTCCGCATCGCTATCCTCGAATTCCGCGCTGCGGAAACAGGCGCGGGCGTTGTCCGGTTCGCCGTCCATCCAGTAAATCACGCCGCGATAGAAATACGCCATCGCGCGCTCGTAGGGTTCGCCGATGAAAGTCTTGCGAGCCTCCTTGTTGAAATAACCGCGCGCCTTGCGCGCCTCGGCATCCTTGCCGAACACGCCACCCAGCGTGAGCAGGGCGTCATCCAGCAGCGGCTTGGCAACGTCAAATTTGCCCTGGCGCATCGCGGCGGCGGCGGTGCGGTATTGCCAGAGCACTTTGTCGCGCGGCGGCCCTTCAGCGATCATCTTCGGGCCGTCCACCAGAATGTCACCGGTCAAAGTGACGTGATGCGTCGGCGTGGTGGCACAGCCGGAGAAAAGCAGCGCGGCGAAAAAAAGATGGCATTTCAACGCAAAGGCGCAAAGGCGCAAAGGCGCAAAGCAGAACCCGCTTATCACAGCTTGCGTGCTTGCGTGCTTGCGTGTTTGCGCTGATTTGCTCATGTCCGAAGAAGGCGCGGCTGCTCCAAGTGAGCCGCGCTTACGAATTGAATCGCCCGATCAAGGAGTTCAACGATACGCCGCGTCTTCCAGCCCCTGCTTTTTGATTTCCGCGTTATCCTCCCAGACGATGGCGCTGGTGCGCGCGTCAATCAGTTGGAACGCGTAAAGAATGTAATCGCTCGTGCCTTTCGTCGTGCGGGTGGACAGGCCTTGCAGCGTGCCGGTCAGAAAATAATCCGCGCCCTTGAATTCCTGCTTCTGCGGATCACTGCTGGCGGTGACCGCGCCTTCGCGCTTGAGATTCCGCTCCTTCTCCAGCGCGGCCATGCGGTCGCGCGCCAGGAACGTCACCTTGCCCGCGGTGCGCGAATTGAGCTGCGAACGGATGCGCGTGAGGAAGATGTCCTTGTTGATCGGGAAACGCGTTTCGTTGTTCACCGGATCAAGCACGACGACGGGCGGCGTCGTGGCACCGGCGATCTGGGGAATGGCCAGAACGCTGCGCGCCATCTTGTCCGTGACCGCCACGAGGTCCTGCGACTCGACGCCCGTGCCGGCGACGAAGCCTTGTTCATCCGCGTTCATGCGCGTGACCGGCACGCCGGACGGATTCTTTACGCCGCTGGACGCGCAGCCCGCGACGAGCGCGGCGCTGGTAAGGGGAAGAAGGAATTTGGTGATGTGCTTCATGTTCGGTTTCAATCGTTGAAGGTTAAGTTGGTGAAGGATTCAGTTGTTCAAATCAACCCAGTGGACGCGGAGCGCGGAGCGCGGAGTTCGCGTGTTCAAGGCGGACCAACACTCGCGGACTCGGCGGTCCGCGCTCCGGGCGGTGGGTGATGCGGTCTTGACTTGCATGGCGAAACTAAAAGGTCGGGGCGTCCGGCACACGCGGAGCGTCGGCAATTTGCGGACGCGGGGTCCAATGATAAGTCGAGGTGGTGCAGGACTTGGACGTGACCTGAACCTGCGGCTGAAGTGCCGGTGCGGGTGCCGGCTGAACAGCGACTGCGCCGCGTTGTTCACGCCGGTGCGCCGCGCCTTCCGCCACACTCCCAAGCACCAGTCCCGCGGCAGCGCCGATGGCGGCGCCTTTGCCGGCATCGTGCGTGCCCACACCAATCAACGCGCCGGACGCCGCGCCCAGGAGCGTGCCACTGACGGCGTAATTCGGTCGCGCCGCGCGATAGTAATAATTCGGCGCACAGTACTGGTTGGGCGAGCAATACACGTAGGTTGAACTGCCGTGATGTCCGTAACCGTAGCCAAAGCTCACCGTGGGCGCGGGGGCTCCAACGTATCCCGGCGAATCGTCGTTATTCCTCTGGGCTTCTCCCGCGATCGCACCTGCCAGCAGCCCCACGCCGGCACCGATGGCCGCGCCGTTGCCGGAAAAGCCATGCCGGCAATCACCGCCCACGATGCCGCCAATCAAACCACCCCACAGCGCGCCACCCAGCGAGCTGGGACTGAACAGTTGCGCGCGCGCCGGCAGCAACGCCGCCAGCACCAAAATGGTCAACAAGGTTCGTTTCATGTTCCGCCTTTCGTTCGACGCAGGAAGCCGGTCTTTATTCGTGAACACCGTAGCACGGAAGTGGTTGCAGGTAAATGACGAGGGCGCTGAAGCCAGCGAAGCTCCAATTTTCAGGCGTCAGGTCGCACCGAAGCGCCTGACTTCCAATCTCAGTTGCCGGCGCACTGCGCGTTGGGAGTTTGAACCTTGCTGTTTCTCTGGAGCTTGGAGCTTGGAATTTGGAGCTTCCGCCGTTTCAATAACCGCGATGATGGCCAAACGTGTCATTCCCTGTCTCGACGTTCACGACGGTAAAGTCACCCGCGGCGTGCAATTCGGCATCGCTGAGCAGGGCGGCTTGCGCAACGTCGGTGATCCCGTCGAACTCGCCCTGCGTTACAACGAACAGGGCGCGGACGAAATGGTGTTCTTCGACATCACCGCCACCGCGCATGGCCGCGGCACGATGGTGGATGTCATTGAGCGCGCGGCGGATCAATGCTTCATGCCGCTCACCGTTGGCGGCGGCATCAAGTCCGTGGACGACATGTACACGATGCTGCGCGCGGGCGCGGACAAAACCAGCATCAACTCCAGCGCGCTCGCGAATCCTGAACTCATCCGGCAGGGCGCGGAAAAATTCGGCAGCCAGTGCATCGTGGTTTCGATTGACGCCAAGAAAACCCGGCCGGACAAATGGGAAGTTTTTTCGCACGGCGGTCGCAAAGCCACCGGCCTCGACGCTGTGGAATGGGCCAAGCGAGCCGTCGCCCTCGGTGCTGGCGAGATCGTCCTCAACTCCATTGACGCCGACGGCACGAAAGCCGGATTCGATCTCGTCATAACGCGGCGCATCAGCGAATCGGTGGGCGTGCCGGTGGTGGCCAGTGGCGGCGCGGGCAAATTGGAACACATGGCCGAGGTGCTGCTTGCCGGCAAAGCCGACGCCGTCCTCGCCGCGAGCATTTTCCATTTCGGCACCTACACCGTTGGCGATGTGAAACAGTTTTTGGCGAAGCAGAAGATTCCGGTAAGATTATGATTTCCCCGCCAGCTACGGTTCGCAATCTACAGCTATGGCATAAGCATTGTCGCAAAGTGAGAGCATTGGCACAGCGAATCATAGATGGCCAAGTCGGGATTATTGAAGGATCACGCCAAATCCTGCTTTACCAAAGCTGGCTACACGCTAGAGGGGACGAAGCATTTAACGTCTTTCGCGCCATCGAGTCTCAAACGGATCATTTACCCATCGGCAAGGTTCGAGATCTCTGGTCTCCAGATGCGTTGAAAGAAAAGGACAAAGAAATTAAACAAGTCGAAGAATTTTATCGAGAGTCGGTGATCCAAGCCGCGATACGCGTCCGAGAAAAGTATTTATGAATTATCTCATCCAAACCCGCTGGTTTCCGATCACGCTGTTGTGCTTCTCGAACGTCTTCATGACATTTGCGTGGTATGGGCATCTGAAATTCAAAAACAAGCCGCTCATCCTCGCGATTCTGGCGAGCTGGGGCATCGCGTTCTTTGAATACATCCTCATGGTGCCGGCGAATCGGTGGGGCAACTCGATCTATTCCGCCACGCAGCTCAAGATCATCCAGGAAGTCATCACTCTCACCGTGTTTTGCGGTTTTGCCATGATGTATCTCGGCGAGCGCATCCGGTGGAATCACGTCGCGGCGTTTGTCTGCATCTTGGCCGCGGTGGCGTTCACCTTCCTGCCGAAGGAATAATTTAACCACGGATGGACTCGGATAAACACGGATGAATCGGGGATAGTGTCCAATCCAGCCTCATCCGTGTCCATCTGTGTTCATCCGTGGCTCAAGTTTTACATCTTTGTGAGTCGTTTCTTTTCCATCGCAAATTACCTGTCACAAATCTAAAATCGGTGTCGCATGAGCTTTTACGACAAACTGAAATTCGACGCGCAGGGTCTGATCCCCGCGATCATTCAGGAACAGAAATCCGGCCGCGTGGTGATGATGGCGTGGATGAATCGGGCGTCGCTGGAAGCGACGATCGCGACGGGCAAGACGCATTTCTGGAGCCGCTCGCGCCAGAAATTCTGGATGAAGGGCGAGGAGAGCGGCAACACGCAAACCGTGAAAGACGTGGCGTTCGATTGCGACGGTGACTGTCTGCTGATTCAGGTCGAACAAAACGGCCCGGCGTGTCACGAGGGCTACAAATCCTGCTTCTTCCGCTCCATCGAGGGCAAAGGCGAGACGTTTCGGACGACAGAGCCACAATTGCTCACGCCGGAACAGATGTACAAGAAGAAATGAACCTCGAGGAAGCACCAAGCATCAAGCACCACCTTGCTAAGAACCTCCAAACACGAAATTCCAAAGTGTCGGTTGCACGCTGCCGGGAGTTTGAAGTTTGGAATTTCTCTGGAGCTAGAAGCTTGGGATTTCGCGCCTAGTGTTTCATGGACGATTCCGTTCCTTTTGCCGGTCGCGAGTATTTCGTGATGCTCGCCATCCTGGTGTTTGCGCGCGGCACGGACTTTCTCAGCACTTGGGTCGCGACGCCCCACCTGGTGCTCGAAGGCAATCCCATCGCCAAATGGCTTGGGTGGAAGTGGGGGGCGTTGGTGAACGTGGCGTTGGTCGCCACGCTGGCCCGGTGGCCGCTTTCGGCGATTGTCGTGAGCACCGCCAGTGTGCTGGTGGCGGCGCGCAACTTTCAATCTGCCTGGCTGATGCGATCGCTGGGCGAGGAGGCCTACCGTGATTGGTATTCACGGCGCATGGAGGATACACCGATCACCCTTTACTTGCTTTGCCTGGCTGGCAACACCTTGTTGACGGCGGGAGTGGGAGTGGCGCTGGTTTGCTTCAGCTTTGCCAGGGACATCGCCTTGGTGGTTCCGCTGGGCATCGGGATGGGGGTCATCGCGTATGCGAGCGCGGTGCTGATTTATACGCTCCTCGCGGTGTGGCGCAGCCGCCGGCGTCATACAGTCGCTTGATGGGCCGCAAAAGACTGGCGAACGGCCCGGGTCGAAAGCAGCAAGGCGGGAGACGTTTCCGGGCTTGGAGGCCGGGCCACCGCGGTTAAGATCAGGCCATGACAAAACACTGTTGGAAATGCGGTGCGGAGTACCAGCGCGGTGGTTCACCCGGAAGAAGTGAGACGTGCGATTGCGGCGCGGACCTTAAGGTTTGCCTGAACTGCGTGAGTTACGACCGCACCATCGCCTACC
>WBZT01001545.1_pt1 | contig 16715 bp, 8 predicted proteins | sample 5204241 | NCBI WGS metagenome assembly WBZT01 (sample SAMN12344358, study PRJNA552823) | activated sludge metagenome | biome: Activated sludge suspended growth; feature: Nitrification reactor; material: Wastewater; isolation source: activated sludge from nitrification reactor of wastewater treatment...
ATGATCCTCTACGGCGAGGACCGCATCACGCCCGCCAAGAAGATCGCGCTCGCGCTCACGCAGCTGATCCAGACGCGCTATCCGAAGGACACGCTCGACGTGGTGCTGTTCGGCGACGACGCGGTGCAGGTGCCGCTCAAGGACCTGATGAAGATCCAGGCCGGGCCGTACCACACGAACACGCGCGCCGGGCTGCAGCTGGCGCGGCGCGTCCTCGAAGGACGCAAGGGCGTCAACAAGCAGATCTTCATGATCACGGACGGCAAGCCATCGTGCATCCGCGAGCACGGACGGCTGTACAAGAACCCGTACGGGCTCGATCCCAAGATCGTGAACAAGACGCTCGAGGAAGCCGCGTTCTGCCGGCGCAAGCGCGTCGCGATCACGACGTTCATGCTCGCGGCCGATGCGGTGCTGCTCGAGTTCGTGCGCAAGCTCACCGAGCTCAATCACGGCCGCATCTACGAGACCGATCCGAACGACCTCGGCTCGTACGTGTTCCGCGACTTCGTCCGGAACCGCCGCCGCCGCCTGCACTGACGCGGGCCGGCGCGCGCCTCGCGTGCGCGCGTGTGGCGCAGCGGCCGCATCACGTGGCGCACGGGCGACGTCGCCGCGGCATCCGGACACGTTCGTCCCCGCGCGGTGCCGCGCTCGTCGTCGCGGCCCGATGCGTGCAATGCACTCCGGCACTTCCCCCGAAGATCACCACCCGAACCAGGAGGTCGCCATGTTCCGAGTGAGACGCATGATGATGGGAGCGCTGGTCGTGCTGGCCGTCGGCGCCGGCGGATGCGCCACCAAGTACGAGGTCGAGTCGGACACGAGCTGGAGCGGATTCGTGGAGGATCACTCCGTCGCCGAGCGCGGCAGCCGCATCTTCGACGCGCACGAGGGCGGCGGCGCCGTCTTCACCAAGACCACGGAGCGCGGCTTCCTGCGCGCGCGCGTGAAGGGCTTCTGGGGCGACGACCGCTGGGTCGAGACCACCGCGCCCTACGGCAGCGTGATCGTCAACGCGCAGGGCACCCATGACTGACGCCCATTCCGACCGGGAGCGTACGGACGCCCTCGCGACCCCGCGAGGGCGTCGACGTTTGCGCTAGTTAGTCCCACCTCCGCCAGCGCAGGTACGCGAGCGTGACGAGTCCGCTCGCGACGAGCAGGCCGAGCGCGAACAGGTGCGCGTGGTGGATCTTGTAGATCCCGAAGTCGAAGTTCATGCCCAGGTAGCTCGTGACCACCGTGAGCGGCAGTCCGATCGTGGCGAGCACCGTGAGGCGCTTGATCACCTCGTTGAGCCGGTTCGACGTCATCGTGAGGTGCAGCTCGAGCACGGTCGCGATCTCGTCGCGGTACGAGTCGAGCAGGTCGTGCACGCGCGCGAGGCGATCGTAGACGTCGCGCAGGTAGGGGCGCATCGCCGGCGGGATGGGGCGGAACTCGTCGCGCGTGAGCGCGAGCACCGTGTCGCGCTGCGGGCCGATGATCCGGCGCAGCGACGACATGCCGCGCTTGAGCCGGATGATGCGTTCGTGGCTCGGCGGGCGCTTCGGATCGAAGATGCGGTCCTCGAGGTCGTCGATCTCGCTGGCGAGCCGCTCCATGATGGGCAGGTAGTTGTCCACGAGCACGTCGAGCACGTAGTGCAGCAGTTCCGCCGGACCGTCGGCGAGCAGCGACGGCCGGCGCGCCAGCGTCTCGTGCGCGGCGCTGATCGAACGCGTCGGCGCCTCGTGGTAGGTGACGAGCCAGTTCGCCCCGACCACGATGTCCAGCTCGCCGAGCGTCGGCCGCTCGTCCTCCCAGCGCGCCGAGTGCAGCACGACGTAGATGCGGTCGCCGTAGTTGTCGACCTTGGGCCGGTTGACCTCGGCAACCATGTCGTCGATGACGAGCGGATGGATGTGGAGCGGCTCGAGCAGCGAGGCGACGGTCGGCTCGTCCTCGCCCTCGAGGTCGATCCACACGCGCTCGCCGCGCGCGGCGGCGGCCACGGCCGCGCCGGGCTCGGCGTCGCGAGTCCCGTTCTCGTCGGCGATCCAGCAGCGCATCATGCGGCACCTCGTCGTGGAGTCGGTCGTTCCGCCGCGGCCTTCGGCTCGGCGCGACGGTGCTTCGCGCGGTCAGGCTAGCGGAGGATCGCGCGTGCCGTCACGCCCCGCCGTTCGCCGGCCCGGCTTGCGCGCATGCGGCCGGTCGCGCGGATCGGCTAGACTGCCTCGTCGCCGCGACGACCGCACCGATCGCAACCGGGCGCCCGCCGCACCTCCACTTTCGCGAGACCCGTCATGTCCGATTTCGCCAAGCTCTCCCGCCGGGCCGAGGTCATGCCCGCTTCGCCGATCCGCCGCCTCGCGCCCTTCGCCGTCGAAGCGCGCCGCAAGGGCCTCGTCGTCCACGGGCTCAACATCGGCCAGCCCGACATCCCGACGCCGCAGGCGATTCTCGACCGCTTCAAGGCGTACGACGCGTCGTACGTGCCCTACGGCCCGTCGCAGGGACTGCCCGAGTACATCGAGGCGTTGCGCCACTACTACCGCTCGGTGGGCGCCGAACTCGCGGCGGAGGAGATCTTCGTCACCACGGCCGGCAGCGAAGCGATCCAGTTCACGATGGGCGCGATCGCCGATCCCGGCGACGAGGTGATCGTCTTCGAGCCGTTCTACACGAACTACAACGGATTCGCGGCGATGACCGGCGTGCATTGCGTGCCGGTGACGACGAAGGGCGAGGACGGCTACCACCTGCCGGCGCGCGCCGCGATCGAGGCGAAGATCGGTCCGCGCACGCGCGCGATCCTCATCTGCTCGCCGAACAACCCGACCGGCACCGTGTACACCGAGGCGGAGCTGGAGACGCTGCTCGCGATCTGCCGCGACCGCGGCCTGTACCTGATCGCCGACGAGGTCTACCGGGAGTTCACGTACGACGGCAAGACGAGCCGTTCGGTGCTCACGTTCCCGGGCCTCGAGCAGCAGGTGATCGTGGTCGACAGCGTCTCGAAGCGTTATTCGCTCTGCGGCGCGCGCATCGGCAACATCGTCAGCCGCAACAAGCCGTTCATGGACGCGATCCTGCGCTTCGGCCAGGCGCGGCTCTGCCCGCCGACCATCGAGCAGTTCGCGTGCTGCGCGCTCACCGAGGTGCCGGCGTCGTACACGCAGGGCGTCATCGCCGAGTACCAGAAGCGGCGCGACGTCGTGTTCGACGCGCTCTCGAAGATGCCGGGCGTGCGCGTTCGCAAGCCCGAGGGCGCGTTCTACCTCTGCCTCGGCCTGCCGGTGGACGACGCGAACGCGTTCGCCACGTTCCTGCTGCGCGAGTTCTCGCTCGACGGCGAGACCGTGATGGTCGCCCCGCTCGACGGCTTCTACGCGACGCCCGGCCTCGGCCGCGACGAGGTGCGGCTCGCATACGTGCTCGAGTGCGACAAACTCGCGCGCTCGATGCGCATCCTCGAGGCCGCACTCGCGGCGTATCCGGCGCGCGTCGGGGCGTAGCGATCGGCGCGAGGGCGAGCGCGCGTTCGCGCCGCCGGCGAGCCGCACCGCGAAACGGCAACCCGGCGGATTCCGCGCGCGGAATCGCCGTGGTCACGCCCCGGGCGCCGGGATCGGCGCGGCCCGCGCGGGAAGCGCGCGTGGGTGAGTTGCCCCTGCATCCGGCGGAGGTCGGCTTCATCGAACAGAACCCGCAGCGAGGCGAGATTCTCGACAGTACCCCCTCGCGGCCGGCCCGCCCGTTCGGAGACAATCGTGGCGGAGTCCCACTGATTACCGGTCGTCCATCGCCCCCGTGGAGGAAGCTCCCCATGCATCACCGGCTCGCGTCGTCCCCACGCCGCGCGTGGCCGCTCGCGTTCGTGTTCGTCGTCTCGTTCGCCATGTCGCTCGCCGCGTCGCGCCCCGCGCACGCCGCCGCATCGACCTGGCCCACGGGATTCCTCGACGAGCCGATGGCGACCGGGCTCAACGTGCCCGTCGGATTCACCGAAGTGCCGGATCCGGCGAACGTGCTTCCGCGCCGCGTCCTGTTCGTCGAACAGGTGACCGCACGCGTGCGGCTCCTCTCGAACGGCACGGTCACCACCGTCGGCACGGTACCCAGCGTCAACACCAACAGCGGCGAGCGCGGCCTGCTCGGCGTCGCCGTCGATCCCCAATGGCCGTCGCGACCGTACGTCTACGTGCACTGCACCGACCTACGCAACGGAACGAAGGTCGCGATCTCCCGCTTCACGCTCGCCGGCGATCTCGCCGGCACGGGCAACGGTCTGCTCACCTTCGATGCCGCCACGCGCTACGACCTGCGCGCGGACCTGCCGGACAACGCATCGAACCACAACGGCGGCACCGTGCACTTCGGCCCCGACGGCATGCTGTACGTGAGCCTCGGTGACGACGCCGCCGGATGCCCCGCTCAGGATCCGAAGGTGCTCGCCGGGAAGATCCTGAGGCTCGACGTGACGTCGCTGCCGCCGACCGGTACCGGCCCGGCGCCGTACGCGCTGCTCACCGCGTCGGGCAATCCGTACGCGACGAGCACCGACTCGACCGCGCGGCTCGTGTGGACGGTCGGCCTGCGCAATCCGTTTCGCTTCACCATCGATCGCGTGAGCGGTGCGCTCGTGATCGGCGACGTGGGACAGGACACGTGGGAGGAAGTGGACTACGTGGCCACGGGCGGCATGGACATGGGCTGGCCCGTGTGGGAGGGACCCGCGACGTACACGACGTGCGTGCAGACGCCGCCCGCGCCGTTCACCGCGCCGATCGCGTGGTTCGACCACGTGACGGGCTCGTCGGTCATCGGCGGTCCGCGCTACCGCCGGCCCGGGTCCGGCACGGGCCGGTTCCCGGCGGAGTACGAGGGCAACATCTTCTTCCTCGATTACTACGGCGGCATGATGCGCCGGCTCGTCGCGAGCGGATCGTCGTGGGTCGCCGCGCCCGCGGTGCCCGGGCAGCCGAACGTGGACGACTTCGGCACCGGCCTCGCTCACGTCTCCGACGTGGACGAGCTGAGCGACGGTTCGCTCTGGTACTGCCGCCAGTATGTGGGCGGTTCGTCGACCGGCGAGTTGCGACGCGTGACGTACACCGGCACCGCGGACACCGGGCTCGCGCCGGTGAGCGCGCTCGCGCTGCTCGCGCCGCGCCCGAATCCGGCGCGGCCGTCGACGACGGTGCGCTGGACGCAGCCGGCCGCCGCGCCGGTGGCGCTGACCGTGTACGGGCTCGACGGACGCCGCGTGCGCGCACTGCTTTCCGGTGACGCGTTCGGCGCCGGACCGCACGACGTCACGTGGGACGGCCGCGACGACGCCGGACGCGCCGTGCGTGCGGGCGCCTACTTCGTGCGGCTCGAGGTGGGCGGCGAGAGACGCGACGCGCGGGTGATGCTGCTGCGCTGACGCGTGCGCGGAAGGAACGACGACGGGCGCGGGGCCGCGAGGCGCCGCGCCCGTCTCACTTCAGGCCGGAGATGACGTGCAGGTCCACGAGCTGCATGTAGTAGGTGTAGCCGTACGCGCGGCCGTCCTCGCTCGTGCGCACGCGGCCGATGCGGTAGATGCCGGTCGGGTCGGGCGGCGTCAGCTCGTGCAGCACGCTGCGCTCGCCGCTCGCGAGGTCAAGGCGGTAGACGCGCGCGGGCATCTCGTTGTTCTTGAACAGCAGCACCGCGTTCTCGCGCTCCTGCCACAGCACGACGCGGTCGCTGCGTTCGAGCATCGGCAGCGGCTGCGGGTCACCGCCGTCGAGCGGGTAGAGCCAGTGCTCCTGGTCGGCATTGATCGCGATCGCGGCGGTGCGCTGCGGCAGCACGTGGTACTCCATCGAGTCCACGCCTTCCGGGCTCACCGCGCGGTGCTCGCCGCTGACCGAGTCGAGCACGTAGAGCCGCGTGCCCTGCCCGGGCTCGTTGCCCGAGACGACGAGCGTGCGGCTGTCCGGCAGCCACTTCGCGTTGTTGAGGTACATCTGGCCGACCGGCACCTCGCGCGGCTCGCCGACGCCGGTGGGCAGCAGGCGCAGGTGGCCGAGGCCGTCGCTCGAGTTGCGCGAGCCGATCACCCACTCGCCGTTCGGCGAGATCGAGCGCGCGATGCCGTCGCCGAGCCGCACGGCGGGCGAGCCGTCGATCGAGCGCAGGTAGATCGAGCCGTCGAAGCCGCCGCCCTCGGCGGATTCGTCGAGCAGCAGCGTCTGGCCGTCCGCGGACATGTCCTCGAGCAGCGACCAGTCGAGCCAAGACAGGTCGCGCTCGCGCGATTCGCCGCGCGCGAAGCCGTTGATGCCGGCGCGCTCCGGTCCGTGTCCCACGAGCACGCGGCCGTCCGCGGCGACGTCGTGCAGCGTGAGGTTGCTCGCCAGCTGCAGCACGCGGCGCAACGCGCCGTCGAGCGACACCGCGTACAGGCCGCGCGCGGCGCCGCCGCGATCGGCGGTGAACCACACCTCGCGGCCGTCGGCCGCCCACGCCAGTCCGCGCAGCGTGCCCCAGTTGTCCGTCAGCACGCGGCGCTCGCCCTTGCGATCGAGCAGGCAGACCTGGCCCGTGTCGCTGTTGCGTGACGGATGGTCCACGAACGCGATGAGCTGGCCGTCGGGGGAGAAGCGCATCTGGCTGATCCAGCCCGCGGTCTGGTAGAGCACGTTGCCCGCCGGCAGCTCGAGCCGGATCATGCCCTGCTTCTCGCGCACGATCGCCATCTGCTGGCCGTCGCGCGTCCATTCGGCGGCGTGCACGTCGTGCAGCAGCTCGCGTGCGGCGCCGCCCATCGGCGGAACGCGCGCGAGCGTGCCGCGCCGATCGAACGAGGTCGTGAACTCCGAGCGCAGCAGGACCGCCATCTCGTTCGTGGGCGAGAGGCCGAGCAGGTCCGTGTTCACGAAGCCCAGCGACCGCGCCTCGGGGTTGCCGACGTGCGACCAGAACAGCTCGAGTGGCTTGCCCTCCCAGCTCGCGCTGTAGATGACCGAGTGCCCGTCGGGCGTGAAGCGCGCCGACCAGATTGCGCCGCGGCGGAACGTGATCCGCTGGTAGCGCACGTCGGGCGCGGTGGACAGGTCCGCGTGGCCACCGTTCGCGCCCATGCCGAGCGCGGCGGCGAGCGCCTCGAGCTGATAGGCGAGATCGCGCGCCGACTCGTAGCGCTCGCCCGCGGGCTTCTCGGTGCAGCGGCGCAGCAGCGCCGCGAGCATCGGCCACTGTGCGCGCACCTCGTCGGGCAGCCGCGGCATGTCCTCGGCGAGGATCGCCGCCATCGTGTCGGCCGCCGTGCCGCGGTGGAACGGTGCGGTGCCGGTGATCATCTCGTGCAGCACGCAGCCCAGCGCGAACACGTCGGCGCGCGTGTCGACGACCTCGCCGCGCACCTGCTCGGGCGCCATGTAGCCGACCGTGCCGAGCACGCGGCCCATCTCCGTCATCGCCGTCGCGGCGAGCGAGTCGGCCGCGCGCGACGAGGGCGCCCCGTCGCCGACGAGCTTGGCGAGGCCGAAGTCGAGGATCTTCACCTGACCGTCGCTGGTGACGAACAGGTTCTCGGGCTTGAGGTCGCGGTGGATGATGCCCTTCGCGTGCGCGGCCGCGAGCCCGCGCGCGATCTGCGCGCCGTAGTCGATCGCCTTGCGCAGCGGGATGCCGTGGCCCTCGAGGCGGCGTCGCAGCGTGTCGCCCTCGAGCAGCTCGGTGACGACGAACGGCGCGCCCTCGTGCTCGCCCACGTCGAACACGGCGACGATGTTCGGATGGTGGAGCGCTCCGGCGGCGCGCGCCTCCTGGTCGAAGCGGCGCAGGCGCTCGGGATCGCTGCTGAACGCCGCGGGCAGCACCTTGATCGCGACGTCGCGCGACAGGCTCGCGTCGCGGGCGCGGAACACCTCGCCCATGGCGCCGCTGCCGAGGGGAGCGAGCACTTCGTAGCGGCCCAGCATGCGGGGACTCGGGTGCGACATCGGGTGGACCTCGATCCGAGGAGGTGGGATCGGCGGGGAGTCGTGCCGCCGCGGGGAGGATGGACCACCGGCGGCGGCACGCGGTTTGGATGCGCGCCCCGGCTGCGGGGCGCAGGCGAATCCACGATCCGGACGAGCGCGCTGTCGCCCGGCTGGACACCGGAGCGCGCGCCGAACCCGAGAGCCGGCGCGCGGGACGCGACCGCACGCGTCCCGCGCCGACGTCTACGTCCGCGTCACTCCAGCACGACGACGCGTGCCGTGCGTCCCTCACCGCCGCGCGTGAGCCGCAGCAGGTACATGCCCGGTGCGAGCGCGCCTCCGGCCCGCAGGTCCACGGCGTGCGTGCCGGCGCCGAGCGCGCCCACGGCCTGCGCGCGCACACGACGGCCCGAGACATCGAGCAACTCGAGCGTCGCCGCAGTGGCATCGGGCAGCGTGAAGCGCACCCACAACGCGCCCGACGTAGCCGGGTTCGGCAGCGCGCCAGCGAGCGCGAATCCCGCCGCGCCCGGAGCCACGGCCGTCGTGCCGTCGGGACCCAGCGTGGCCACCGCGCTTTCGTTGCCGTTCTGATCGATCGCGCTGAGCTTGTACCAGCAGCCGGGCGCACCGGCGTCGACGTAGTTCGTGTCGCCACGCTGGGCGATCAGCGTGGCAGCGCCAGGCACGAAGTCCGCCGCCGCGCCGCGGTAGAGCTTGAAGTACGCGAAGTCGTCGTTCGGGCTCGCGCCCCAGTGCAGGTGCGTCGCGCCGGCGACGCGCGCGGCGGTGAACGGCGCGGGCACGGCGGGCGGCAGGTTGTCGACCGAGTAGCCCGAGTCGGCGGGCGAATCGACGTACACGCCCGGCGTCGACGTGACCGCGCGCACGAAGAAGGCGTTGCGGTGGATGCCGGCGGTGTTCGAGTCGGCGAGCGTCGCCACCACGAGGTTGTAGACCGAGTCGTTGGTGGCGGAGAACGTGCCGACCACGTCCCAGCCGTCCATCTGCAGTTCTGCCGGGACGCCGACGATGCCGGGCCGACGGGCGCTCGCGCGTGCCAGCGACATCACGTCGATCCGGCGCAGCACGTCGTACGTCACGATCGGCAGCGTCGCTCCGGCGACGTCGTACGCGCTCGCGCGGACGCGGATGCGCACCTTGCCGCCCTGATCGCCCGGCGCGTCGGCGATGCTCGTCATCGTCGGCTTCGCGCTGCTCACGACCCGGTGCGTGCGCACGGGTGAGATCGCGCCGAGGAAGCCCGTCGTGCCCTCGTAGACCGCCGAGTATTCGTGCACACCGAGGCCCGGATCCGCGGCCGCGAGGCTCGCGGCTGTACCGGCGATCGGCGCGATCCCCAGCAGCGTGCCGCCGCGATAGAAGCGCACGCGCCCGCCCGGCGCGCCGAAGCCGGGCAGCGGCACGGTCAGCGTCGCGGTGAGCGTGAGCGCGCTGCCCGGGAGTGACGGGGTGGGCGAAACGGTGAGCGCCAACCGGGTGCGCGTCAGGGCGCGGCTGGCGACGATGCCGCTGCCCAGCCACAGGCTGTTTTCGGTGACGAGATCCGGGCGGCCGTTGCCGTCGAGGTCCGCCATCGCGATCTGCATGCCACCGTGGGTCGCGACATTTCTCTGAACGGGGCCGATGCCGCCCGCACCGTCGCCGAGCCCCACGACGAACTCGCCGATGGCATCGCCCTCGACGACTTCGAGGCCCGTCATGGCGACATCGAACCGGCCGTCGCCGTCGAAATCGCCCGTCACGAGGTCGTAGACATAAGCGGGAAGCCGGGTCTCGGCGTGGGTCGGGAAGGCGCCGAGTCCGTTGTTGGCCATGATCGAGAGCGTGTCCGTCAGGCTGCCGCACGTCAGCAGGATCTCCGGCCGCGCGTCGCCGTTCAGGTCCTGGAGCGCGACGTAGCGCGGAGCGTGCGCCGATGAGAAGGCCGTCGGGCTTCCGAACGTGCCGGTGCCCGTGCCGAGCAGGACCGACACGGCCGTCGTCGGGACCACGAGATCGAGCCGGCCGTCGCCGTTGACGTCGCCGGCCGCGACGCGGGTCGGGCTACCGCCCGTGACGTAGTCGACATGTGCGCCGAACGTGCCCGCGCCCGTGTTCAGGATCACCGAGACGCCCCCGAGGCCGAGGCAGGCGGTCGCGATGTCCAGCCGCCCGTCACCGTTGAAGTCGCCGGCAACGACCTGGCGGGGCTGGTTGCCGACCGCAAAGGGACCGCGCACGAGGAAGCCGGCGCCGTGGTTGTTGATCAGCACGACGACCTTGCTGCTGTCCCCGCAACTCGCCGCGATGTCGGGCCAGCCGTCGGCGTCGAAGTCGGCCGCCACGAGGCCATGGCCCGAACTGGGAATGTTCGTGGGACCGGATCCGTCCACGCTTTCGAAGCCACCGTCGGTCGTCGCGTGCTGGACGAAGACGACCGGATTGCTGGCCCCCATCGTGGCCTCTGCGACGTCGGCACGACCGTCGCCGTCGAAGTCGGCGACCACGAGGTCGCTCGCCGTGCTCCCGACCGCCTCGTAGTCCACGCCCGTGACGAAGCCGCCCGCGCCCTTCGCGAACAGCAGCGCGATCGAACTGGCGGTGCTGTTGACCAGCGTGACGTCGACGCGGCCGTCGCCGTTCAGGTCGGTGGTGGCGATGGTGCGCGGAGAGAAGCCCGGCGACAGGTCGGTGTGCGTACCGAACGCGCCATTCCCGAACCCGGGCAGCACCGCGAGCGTGCCCGACGACCAGTTGGTCACCGCGAGGTCCTGACGGCCGTCTCCGTCGAGGTCCGCCACCGCGAGGTAGAAGGCACCGGAGCCGCTGGCGTAGTCGACGTGGGTGGCGAACCCACCCGCGCCGTCGCCCAGCAGCACCGACACGCTGCCCGAGTTGTAGTTGGTCACCGCGAGGTCCGCCTTGCCGTCGTTGTTCAGGTCGCGCGCGGCGACCGCCAGCGGATAGCTGCCCGTCGCGAACGACGTGCGGGTGCCGAGCGTCCCGTCCGCCTGCCCCGGCAGCACGCTCACCGTGTTCGGAGTGCGCTCCGCCACCGCGACGTCGAAGTAGCCGTCGCGGTTGAAGTCGGCGAGCGCGGCCCACTGCGGCATCGCACCGACCGCGTACTCCCTGCGTGCGCCGAGTCCGCCCGTGCCGTTCGCCTTCCAGACGCACACCACGCCACTGGTGCCGCCGCCGACGGCGACGACGTCGTTGCGGCCATCGCGGTCGATGTCGCCGACCAGCGGGCTGTGGACGCTCGACGGGCCCGCGTAGTCGACCCGCGTGCCGAACGTGCCGTCGCCGTGCCCCGGCAGCACCGAGAGCATCGGCGTCGTGTTGTTCGTGGCGACGAGGTCGGGGATGCCATCCAGGGTGACGTCGCCGATCGCGACGCCGGACGGATTGGGGCCGATCGCGTAGTCGACGCGCGGGGCGAATGCGCCGTAGCCGGTGGCGAGCATCACCGAAACGGAGCTGCCCGTGTTGTTCGCGACGGCGATGTCCGGCCAGCCGTCACCGTTCAGGTCACCGGCCGCGTGCGCGGTGGCGCTCGCACCTGCGGTCAGGTCGGCCCGGAGAGCGAAGTCGAACGTTGCTGCGACGGCGAGGGGCGGAGCGAGCGAGACGGCGGCGAGCACGGCGGCGGCAAGCACGACGGCGGCGAGCACGACGCGAACACGGCATCCGGGCAAAGACAGGAGCGTGAGCATGATCACCTCGTGGGGCGATGGCGGTATCGGGCCGGTGCGGGCGTTCCCGCCGACGTCGGTCCAGGACCCCGCCACATTCCTTGCAACCCACGCTTCGTGCCCGCGTCACGCGCTCCCTCGGGGGCACGACCTCCGGAACCCCGCTCGGCCGTCCGCAACGCGACGGCGACCCGCCCCGTCGGGCGTTCGTGCGAGCGAGGGTCACCGCGCGAGCCTAGGCCCGCGCGGGAACGCCTCGCGGCGGCATCGCCGACATGAGCCCCCAGTGCAGCAGGCCCGCGACGAAGAAGCCGACGAACCACGCGTAGTCGTACAGCGGCCGCAGCGCCGGAATCACCAGTCCGCCCCACGCGAGTGCGCAACCCGCGATCGTCGCGACCACCGCGCGCCAGTTCCAGCCGCCGTCGTAGTGATACACGCCGCCGGGGCGGTAGAGGTCGCCGAGTTCGAGCTTCGTGCCGCGCACGAGCCAGTAGTCCGCGACGAGCACGCCGGCGATCGAGCCGAGTCCGCCCGAGTAGCCGACGAGCCACGCGAAGATGTAGCCCTTCGGGTCGGCGAGCAGCCGCCAGGGCTGCATGAGGATGCCGACGATGCCGGTGATCAGTCCCCCGGTCTTGAACGAGATCCACTTCGGCATCGCGTTGGCGAAGTCGTTGGCGGGCGAGACGACGTTGGCCGCGATGTTGACCGCGAGCGTCGCGACGACGACCGAGAACATCGCGAAGCCGACGACGAACGTGTTCGAGAAGTGGCCGACGAGCTTCACCGGATCCCAGATCGGCTCGCCGAAGAGGATCGCGCTCGCGCTGGTGATGAGCACGCCCATCGCCGCGAACGCGAACATCGTCGTCGGCAGCGCCACCGTCTGGCCGATCACCTGCTCGCGCTGGCTGCGGCCGAAGCGGGTGAAGTCGGGCATGTTGAGCGACAGCGTCGCCCAGAACCCGATCATGCCCGTGAGGGACGGCACGAACACGGGCAGGAACTCGGACCACGTGTGGAACCTGCCCGGCTGCGCGAGCAGCGGCCCAAAGCCGTGCGCGGCCTTCACCGCCCACACGAGGAGGATCGCGGTCACCACGAGCACGTACGGCGCCGACAGGTTCTCCACCACGCGCAGCAGGTTCATGCCGCGGTAGATGATGCCGATGTTGAGGCCCCAGAAGAGCAGGAACGAAAGCCACTCGGTCGTCGTGTGCCCCATGAAGCCGGCACCGAGCAGGTTCGCCCAGCCCGGGATCAGCGCGGCGAAGAACGTCTGCAGCGCCTCGCCGCCGATCCACGCCTGGATGCCGAACCAGCCGCACGCGACGAGCGCGCGCATCAGTGCCGGCAGGTTGGAGCCGGCGGTGCCGTAGCTCGCGCGCGCGAACACCGGGAACGGGATGCCGTAGCGCGTGCCCGGATGCGAGTTCAGCAGGATCGGCACGAGCACGATCGTGTTGCCGAGCAGGATCGTGAACAGCGCCTGCTTCCAGTCCATGCCAGCCGTCATCAGGCCCGAGGCGAGCATGTAGGTCGGGATGCAGTGGGCCATGCTGATCCACAGCGCCGCGAAGTTGTACGTGCTCCAGTCGCGGCGTGCGACCGACACCGGCGCGAGGTCGTGATTGAAGAGCGGGCTGTCGTGCAGCGCCCCGGGATCGCGCAGCTCCACGCGTCCGTCGGGGTGCGAGACGGTCTCGAGCGTTCCGGTGTGCGACATCGCGGCATCCTCGCGGTGGATGGAGACGTTGAGGAAACGTGCGCGGGAAGCTAGCACGCGAATCGCGCGCCGCACGCAAGGAAAACGCGGGCGCGCGGCGGTGGCGCGTGGGCGCGGGCGCCGCGACGCGGGCGCGATCGGGCGTGCTCGGCTAGAATTCCCCGCATGCCGGCCGCCGCTCGACGCTCTGCACGCTCCATCGCCTTCGCGTTCTTCGCCGCCCTCGCGCTGCTCGCCGTCGCGACCGCGCGCGCGGCGGAGCCGGGCGTCGGCGCCGACCTCTCGAGTCTCGCCGAGATGCGCGCGGCGGGCGGCGTGTTCCGCGACGGCGGTGTCGCGGGCGATCCGCTGGCGATCGTGCACGGCGCGGGCTTCGGAATGGTGCGGCTGCGGCTGTGGCACACGCCGGCCACGCCGTGGAACGGGCTCGACTCGACGCTCGCTGCCGCGGTGCGTGCCCGCGATGCCGGCATGACGTGGATGCTCGACCTGCACTACTCCGACACGTGGGCCGATCCCGGGCAGCAGGCCAAGCCCGCGGCGTGGGCCGCGCTGCCGTTCGCCGCGCTCGAGGACTCGGTCTACGCGTACACGCGCGCCGTGCTGCACGCGTGCGTCGCACGCGGCGTGGCGCCGCGCGCCGTGCAGCTCGGCAACGAGATCCAGGGCGGGCTGCTGTGGGACGACGGCCGCGTCGGCTGGCCCGGCAGCGCGTGGGACACGCCCGCGCAATGGGCGAAGTGCACCGCGCTGCTCGACGCCGCTTCGCGAGCGGTGCACGACGAGCTGCCTGCGGGCCAGCGTCCCGAGATCCTGCTGCACCTCGCGACGCCGGGTGACGCGACCACGTCGCGCTGGTTCCTCGATCACGTCGCCGCCGCCGGTGTCGAGTTCGACGCGATCGGGATGTCGTACTACCCGTGGTGGCACGGTGGGCTGCCCGCGGTCGCGCAGAACCTGCACGATCTCGCGACGCGATACGGCAAGCGCGTGTGGATCGTCGAGACCTCGTACCCGTGGACGCTCGCGAGCGCGGACACGGTCGGCAACTTCGTCACGTCGGAGTCGCAGGCGCTGCCCGGCTACCCCGCGACGCCGAACGGGCAGAGCGAGTTCCTGCGCGACCTCGTCGCGCTCGAGCGCAGCCTGCCGAACGATCGCGGCGCCGGCGTGCTCGTGTGGGAGCCGGCGATGATTCCCGTCGCGGGCGGCCCACCGAACCCGGTCGAGAATCTGGCGCTGTTCGACTTCGCCGGCGAGTCGCTGCCCGCGCTGCGTTTCGCCGCGCCGCGTCCCGCGTCGCCGCACGCGAGCATCGCCGTCGTCGGCGACTTCAACGGCTGGAACGTCTCCGCACCGTCGATGACGCAGGTCGCGCCGTGCGTGTGGATGGACACGCTGAGCGTCACGGCCGGATGCTGGCTCTTCAAGTTCGTCACCGACGAGAGCTGGGACACGCCGCTCGACTACGGCTCGTGCGACGGCGAGCACGCCGACTGCAGCACGGGCAGCGTCGGCACGAGCTGTCTCGCGTCGGGCGCCGGCACCGCGCTCGGCCGCGTCGCGTTCGCCGCGAGCGGCCCGTACGTGTTCCGGCTCGACGAGCGCGACTGGAGCTACGGCATCGAGCCGCTCGCGTTGGCCGGCGCCGACATCGCAGCGCCCGCCGCGTCGTGGTCGCTCGCCGCGGGCCCGAGCCCGTTCACGCGCTCGCTCGCGGTGCGATTCACCGTGCCGCGCGCCTCGCGCGTGCGGCTCGCCGTGTTCGACGTCGCGGGCCGGCGCGTGCGCGAGCTGCTCGACGCCGACGTGCCCGCGTCCGAGCGCGGCGTCACGTGGGACGGCACGCGCGACGACGGGCGCGACGCCGCGCCCGGCGTGTACGCGGTGCGCCTCGAGTCCGGCGCGACGACGCGCACGCGCCGCGTGCTCAAGCTGCGGTGAGGCGGCGCGGCACAGCGCGGCGGCCCTCGCCATGAAGCGAAATCGCCCCGGGAGCGAACTCCCGGGGCGATTTCGTATCGCGGAACTTCGACGCCGCATCAATCGTGCAGGCCGCCGGGGACGTGGGCGGTGCCCTTCGCGATGCGGTCGTTCCAGCTCTCGAACGGCTTGCCGCGCGTGTCGTCGACCATCGTGATGCAGCCGGGCACGGGGCAGACGTGCGAGCACAGATTGCAGCCCGTGCACGTGTCCCAGTCGACCCACGTGACCTTGATGCCGGTCTCCTTCGCGCGCGCGATCGCGGCGTCGCGCGTCGGTGCGCGGTGCCCGGCGGGCAGCGGGTGCTCGCCCGTGTGGATGCAGTACGCCGACGTGTCGCGGCACGCGACGAGGCACAGGTCGCAGCCGATGCACCGGGCCGGGTCGACGTGCGCGGCGACCTTGTAGTTCAGGTCGAGGTCGCCCCAGTCGCCGAACGCGGGCAGCGCGCGGCCGCGCAGCTCGTTCACCGACTTCATGCCCTTGGAGTCGAGGTAGTTCGACAGTCCGTCGATCATGTCCTCGACGATGCGGAAGCCGTAGTGCATCGCCGCCGTGCACACCTGCACGCTGGTGGCGCCGAGCGCGATGAACTCGGCCGCGTCGCGCCACGTTGCGATGCCGCCGATGCCGGAGATCGGCACCGTGATGCGCGGGTCGGCGCCGAGCGCGGCGATCATGTGCAGCGCGATCGGCTTCACCGCCGGCCCGCAGTAACCGCCGTTGGTCGAGCGGTTGCCCACGACCGGGTACGGCACGAGCTTGTCGAGGTCGACGCCGGTGATGCTTTTGACCGTGTTGATGAGCGAGAGGCCGTGCGCGCCCGCCTCGACCGCGGCCGCGGCGGGCACGGTGATGTCGCCCACGTTGGGGGTGAGCTTCACCAGCACCGGAACCGTCGAGTACTCGATCGCCCAGCCCGCGACCACCTTGAGCACGTCGGGCTCGTTGCCGACCGCCGAGCCCATGCCGCGCTCGCACATGCCGTGCGGGCAGCCGAAGTTCAGCTCGAGCCCGTCGGCGCCGGCGTCGATCGCCTTCTTGATGATCGTGCGCCAGTCGTCCTTCGACTCGACCATGAGCGAGACGATGAGCGCGTGCTTGGGGTATTTGCGCTTCACCTCGCGGATCTCGCGCAGGTTCACTTCGAGCGGCCGGTCGGTGATGAGCTCGATATTGTTGAAGCCGACCATGCGCTCGTTGCCGACGTGCAGCGCGCCGAAGCGGCTCGATGTGTCGACGATCGGGTCGCCGAGCGTCTTCCACACCGCGCCGCCCCAGCCGTAGTCGAACGCGCGCATGATCTGGTCGCCCGAGTTGGTGGGCGGTGCGCTGGCGAGCCAGAAGGGATTCGGGCTC
>WBZT01001547.1_pt1 | contig 16711 bp, 13 predicted proteins | sample 5204241 | NCBI WGS metagenome assembly WBZT01 (sample SAMN12344358, study PRJNA552823) | activated sludge metagenome | biome: Activated sludge suspended growth; feature: Nitrification reactor; material: Wastewater; isolation source: activated sludge from nitrification reactor of wastewater...
ACGTGCCAACACGCGAGATCCCCCGCGGCGATCCGGTGCGGCGGCGGTTCGTCGCTTGAGGTGGCGTAGCCGCCTGCGGCTGGTCATCAACCGCAGGCGGCGACTGCAATCTTCCGAGCACAACCGAAAACGAGGCGGGCGCGGCTTCGCAGCCGCGCCCGCCCGCTTCGCGCCTCAGCCGCGGTCAGGCCGCCGTCCGCAGCTCCGCGAGATCGCTCCGGTCGCCGAGCGCCACCGCGAGCACGTGGCTCGCGAGCTGCGCGCGCTCGAGATCGACGTCGTCGAACGACTCGCCGTCCTGCTTGTTGCTCAGGTTGAGCACGCCGACCACGCGGCGCTGGTGCACGAGCGGCAGCGACATGAACGAGTCCGAGTTGTACGTGTCGAGGCCCGTGTGCCGCACCGGTGCATCCTCGGCGCGCTCGCGCACGAGCACCGGCCGCTGGTGGTGCGCCACCCAGCCGGCGACGCCCTGACCCATCGCGACACGCACGCGCGCGGCGGTGGCGGGGTCGAGGCCGCGGTGCGCGAGGATGCGCAGGTCGCCCTGCTCGTCGTCGACGCGCATGACCGTGCAGCGGTCGGCGTGGAAGCGCTCGCTGAACCACGCCACGAAGCGGCGCGTGACCGACGCCGGATCGGTATCGGCACACGTGACCTCGAACGCCTCGCGCACCATCGACAGCGTCGCCTCGAGCTCGTCCATGCGCGACTGCGTCGCCGCGAGCTGCGCGTACGCCTCGCTCAGGTGCTCGCCGGCGGCCGACACCTGCTCTTCGAGCACCTGCGTCTGGCGGAGCAGCGTGTGGTGTTCGTGGTCCTGGCTCGCGCCCTGGTTGCGGGCGACCTCGACCTCACGCATCAGCGAGCCCAGCGTCGCCCCGCGCGCCTCGTTCTCGGCGGTCAGGCGCTCGACGTCCGCCTCCAGCGCGTGCACCCGCTGCTGGAGCGCGGCCTGCGCGCGTCGCGAAGCCTCCTCGGCGGCACGGGCCTCCGGAGTCGGGCGGCCGTTCGAGTGCAGGCGTCGCGCGATCGCCAGCGACGCCAGGCCGCGCAGCGGCTGGAGCGCTTCGGTGACGCCGGGGCCGAAGGCGCGCGGACGAGCGCAGGTGAGCACGATCAGGCCGAGTAGCTCGTCACGGTCGTTCAGCGGCAGGCACGTGCACGACTGCCAGCCCGTGGACGCGGCGAGCGGCTGCAGCTGCACGCCCTCGAAACGGTCGGGTTCGTAGCCGGGGCTCGTCTGGAACAGCTTCTCGAGCAGCGCGCGCCGGCCGTCGGCGTTGAAGAATGCACTGGGACGGACGAACTTTCGCACGAGTCGCGCGGGAAGTTGCTCGAGCGTGATCGCGATGTCGCGGCGCCGCAGGTGACCGCGGTCGATCGAGTAGACGCGGTCGAAGCGTTCGTGCGTGGCGTCGAAGAACACCACCGACGGATGCCAATCGGGCTGCAGGGCGCGCAGATAAGCGAGCAGCGCGGTGAGCGCGGCCTCGACGTCGGGAGAGCTGGCGAGATTGCCGGCGATGTCGCGAAGCGGGAAGCGGAGCACGTGTGAACCCCCGAGTGAGCGTGGTTGTCGGCGACCGGGCGCAACGCTCAGGGCAATGCGCGTGCCGACGCCCGGCCGGGCGAATCGCACGAGCGAGGCGCGAAAGGGGCGGATGGCGCAGCGGCGTCGCGGTCGCGCACCGCGCGCGCGCCGCCGACACTCGCGTGGTGCGCGCCGTCGTGGTGCGCGTCGTGGTGCGCGCCGTTGCCGCACGCGCGCGCGCGGCGCTAACGTGCGCTTCGCTCGCGCCGCGCCCAACGTGATCCGTGGAGGACCGCATGCCCCGCCTCGTCGCCGACCGTGCCGTGCTGCACTCGACCTCGGAACTGGGACGCGTCATGGCTGCCGCGGCGGCGCGCGAGCGCGCGGGCGGGCGCGTGCTGCACCTCGAGCGCGGCGAGCCCGACTTCGACACGCCGCCGCACGTCGTCGAGGCGCTCGCGGCCGCGGCGCGCGACGGCCGCACGCACCACTACCCGGATCCGCGCGGCGAGCAGGCGCTGCGCGAGGCGCTGGCCGAGAAGCTGACGCGCGAGAACGGCCTCGCGGCGCGCGCCGACGATGTGACCGTGACGGTCGGCGGCACGCATGGGCTCTTCAGCGCGATCCAGGCGCTGCTCTCGCCCGGGGACGAGATGCTCGTACTCGCGCCCTACTGGATGGCGATCCCGCAGCTCGTGGGCTTCGCGCCCGGCGCGACGTGGCGACCGTTTGGCGCCTACCTCGAGCTGAACGCCCGGCGCTGGACGCCGGTCGAGTTCGCGGCGGCGCTCGACGAGACGGTCGGCCCGAACACGCGCGGGATCTACCTCAACACGCCGAACAACCCGACGGGCGTCGTGCTCGAGCGCGCGGCGCTCGAGGCGCTGGCGCGCGTCGCGATCGCGCGCGACCTGTGGGTGATCAGCGACGAGGCGTACGAGCACTTCGTGCACGACGGCGCCGAGCACGTGAGCATCGGTTCGCTGCCGGGCATGGACGAGCGCACGGTGTCCGTCTACACGTTCTCGAAGAGCTACGCGATGACCGGCTGGCGCATCGGCTACGTGCACGCGCCCGCGGCGATGCGGCGCGTGCTCGGGCCCGTGATGTCGTTCTACAGCACGCACGGCCAGTTCGCGGGCGTGCAGCGGGCCGCGCTCGCCGCGGTGACGGGCCCGCAGGATTGCGTCGCGACGATGCGCGCGGCGTACGACGCGCGCCGGCGCGCGCTGCTCGCGCGCCTCGCGGGCTCGCCGCTCCGGCTCGAGCCGCCGCGCGGCGCCTTCTACGCGTTCCCGGACGTGACGGGCGCGCTCGCCGGGCGCGACCTGTGGGCGCTCGTCGAGGACTGGCTCGCGCGCGGCGTCGCGGTGCTGCCGGGCACGGCGTTCGGCGCCGAGTACGCGACGCGCGTGCGGATGTCGCTCGCGACGCGGCACGAGGACGTCGAGGAAGCGGCGCGGATCGTCGCCGCGACGGCGTGAGGCGCGGCGGGCGCGGGAGCCGCGTGAGGCTCCCGCGATCCGCTCACTCGTCCTCGTTCTCGTCGTCGTCCGGCAGGATCAGCCGGCGGCCCATCGCCTGCAGCGCCGGCGTCTCCTCGTCCTCCGCTTCGGGCTCCTCGGCCTCGATCACGAACGCGTCGCCGACGCGCTGCGGCACGATCACGTGCGAGAGCGCGAGCTCGAACACCTCGTCCATCGTGTCGACCGGCACCATCTCGAGCCGCTCGCGGACGTCCTCGGGCACGTCCGAGACGTCCTTCAGGTTGCCCGCGGGGAAGAGCAGCGTGCGGATGCCGGCGCGGTACGCGGCGAGCGCTTTCTCGCGCAGGCCGCCGACGATGAGCACCTTGCCGCGCAGGCTCACCTCGCCCGTCATCGCGAAGTCGTGACGGATCGGCCGGTCGCTCAGCACCGACGCGATCACGAGCCCGACCGTGATGCCCGCCGAGGGGCCGTCCTTCGGCACGCCGCCCGCGGGGAAGTGGATGTGGATGTCGTTCTGGCCGAACGCCTCGGCCTCGATGCCCAGCACGTCGGCGCGCGAGCGCACGTACGAGTGCGCCGCCTGCACGGACTCCTTCATGACGTCGCCGAGCTGGCCCGTCAGCGTCACGCGTCCGCTGCCCGGCATGCGCAGCGCCTCGACGACGAGGATCTCGCCGCCGGCCGCCGTCCACGCCAGGCCCATCGCGATGCCGACCTCGTCGGACTTGCCGGCCATCTCGGGCTGGTAGACGCGCGCGCCGAGGTAGTCGTCGAGCTTCGCCGGCGTCACGCTGTGGCGGCGCGCGTCGCCGGTCGCGCGCGAGCGCGCGACCTTGCGGCACACCGTCGCGATCTGGCGCGCGAGCCCGCGCACGCCCGCCTCGAGCGTGTAGTGGCGGACCATGCCGCGCACGGCGTCGTCGGCCAGCGTCAGGTCGCGGGCCGTGAGTCCGTGATCCGAGAGCTGGCGCGGCACCAGGAAGCGCCGCGCGATCTCGATCTTCTCGTCCTCGCTGTAGCCGTGGACCTCGATCACCTCGATGCGCTCCTGCAGCGTGTCGGGCACCAGTTCGAGGTGGTTGGCGCACAGCAGCAGGATCGCGTGCGACAGGTCGATGGACAGGCCGAGGTAGTGGTCGGTGAAGTTCGCGCTCGACTCGTGGTCGAGCAGCTCGAGCAGCACCTCCATCACGCCGAGCCCGCCTTCGCCGACGAGCCGGTCGATGCCGTCGATCATGAGCACGGGATTGCGCGCACCGGCGTCGCGCAGCGCGCGCACGATCTTGCCGGGCTGCGCGCCGGGCACGCTGCGCGACGTGCCGACGAGGTCGGCCGCGTCGGTGGTGCCGCTGACGCTGATGCGGACGAACGGGCGATCGAGCGCGCGCGCGATGGTCGAGCCGAGCGACGACTTTCCGGTGCCGGGCGGGCCGACGAGGCACAGCGCGGGACCGGGCAGGTCGGGCTTGAGCCGCCGAACCGCGAGGAACTCCAGCACGCGTTCCTTGGCCTTCGCCAGGCCGAGGTGCTCGTGCTCGAGCACGTGCTGCACCGCGCCGAGGTCGGCGTCCTCGGCGACCGTCGCCTCCCACGGCAGCGACCAGATCCAGTGCAGGTACGAGCGGACCTGCGCGGCCTCGGGCGCGCCGGCGGGCAGCCGGCGCAGGCGGTCCATCTCGCGCTGCGACTGGCGTGCGACCTCGGCGGGCAGCGTCGAGCCGGGCAGCGGCTCGGCGCTCGGGCGGCGCGTGACTTCCTGCGGACGAGGCAGCGTGGCCTCGGCCGCGGCGCGTAGCGTGCGCGCGGAGCGCTTCGCCTGCAGGGGCCGTCGACGTGCGGGTCGGCTCATGGGGCTTCCCTCCGTGGTGCCGGTGGATCGCGGGATGCGGATTCGGGCGAGGGGGGCCGCCGCCCACGGAGGGCAAGAGCAAATCGGCTGCCGCGCGCGAAGGCGGCGCGCCGCGACGGCGAGGGGGCGCGAATCCACGGCGCGACGGGCGCTTGCGAGGCCCCGTCGCGAAAACGCGCGGCGATCGAAGTGAACTCTCGGTCGCCGCGCGGGTTGGATGACACAGGGTCGCCGGACCGCCGTCGCCGCCGCGTGCGGAACGCACGGGCCGCGTGCAGAAAAGCAGGAGGCCCCGTCCTTGCGGACGGGGCCTCAACAGACGCGAGCGAAGCGTCCCTGCTTGCTTGGACTAGCGGTAGATGCTCTTCAGCGCGCCCCACGTGCTCTTGGTCGTCGGGGTCGCGAGGCAGTTCGGGTTACGCGAACCGATCGCCGAGTTGTGCGGCACCGGCGCGGTCGTCACGGTGAAGTCGGCGACGTTGCTGTCGGTGTCCGTCATGCCGCCCAGGTTGCGGACGGCGCCCGTCGTGGTCGACAGGGCCGCGGTCGGGGTGACCTCGGCGCAGGTCGCGCTCGGGCCGAACGACACCTTGTCCTGCAGGCCGGTTTCGGCGTTGCAGGCGACGTTGCTGTTCACGACGTTGAACAGACCGACCTTGCCCGTCGTCGCGCTGACGTTGAGCGTGAACGTGAAGTCCGGCGTCACGGGCAGCGCGCCGCCGCCGGCGCTGGCCGACGACGAGGCGACGAGGATGTAGCCACAGGGCTGGATCGACGTGCCGACCGGGAACGTGAAGATGTTGCCCGTCGAGCTGCCCCACGCGCCGGTCGACGAACCGTACTCGATCGTCCAGCTGCTCAGATCGACGGCCGTCGCGCCGCTGTTGAAGATCTCGACATAGTCCACGTTGTACGTCGGGCCAGCGCTGGCCGAGCCGCCGCCACCGTACACCTGGCTGATGCGAACCTGGTTCGCCGCCATGGCCGCCGACGCGGTCAGGGCCACGAGCGCCGTCGCAACCAACAGAGTCGCAAGCTTCTTCATGGTCTTCTCCCTCAGGTTGAGGTGCGAGATGCGGGTCCTGTCGAGGGCCGCACCAGTGTTCCTGAAACTGGCTGTGCGCCGGGTACGCCCGACCTGCGGGGGATAGTCCGACGTGAGCCGGTGATCGATGCCGAGAACAAGTCTAAGACAGTCCCGCTGCGAATCTCAAGGCTGTGAGCGAGGAATTCACGCGGGTTCACGGGCTCGAAACGATCTGTCCCGGGGCAAAACGCCCGATGAGCGACAAATTGCCCGAAAAGGCGCGAGGCCCGCGCAATCGCGCGGGCCTCGTCGTGTGCGGCACCGTCCCTCGGCGCGGCTCAGGATCCCGAATCGGCCACGGAGGTCGGCGCGGACTTCTGGATCAGCCGCACCGCATCCGCGAATCGCGTCGCGTTCGTCGGCGCGCCGAGCACGACCGCGATCAAGTCGCGGCCCTGCGATCGAATCCACGTCGCGAAGCAGTAGCCGGCCTCGGAGATGAACCCGGTCTTGCCGCCGAGCACGTCCCAGCGCCCGTACAGCAGCCGGTCCGTGTTGCGGATCGCGTGCACGCGGCGCTCGGTGCGGAACTCGTACTCGCGCGTCGTGGTGATCGACTGGATGAGCGGATCGTGCGCCGCCGCGTGCAGCATGCGCGCGACGTCGGCCGCCGTGGAGACGTTGCGCTCGTCGAGGCCCGTGAACTCCACGAAGCGCGTGCCGGCGAGCCCGAGCTCGACGGCCTTGCGGTTCATGCGTGCCACGAACGCTTCGTGCGACAGGCCGCCCTCGCGCGCGAGCACGCGCGTGGCGACGTTGTCCGAGCACATGAGGCTCATGTGCAGCAGGTCGCCGAGCGCGACCACCTCACCGTTGCGCAGCTGCGTGTGGCCCGCGCCGTTGAGTTCGGTCGTCGTCACCTCGACCTCGCGCGAGAGGTCGGGCTTCTGCTCGAGGAACACGAGCGCCGTCATCAGTTTGGTGAGGCTCGCGATCGGCACCGAGCTCGACGAGTTCTTCTCGAACAGCACCTCGCCGGTCGACGGATCGATGAGGATCGCGTTGCGCGCGTACACGCCGCCGGCGGGCGGCGCGGCGCGGCGGCCGCGGGCGCGCCGCGTCGAGCGCGCGACGCGACCACGCGCCGGCTTCTTCTTGTGCGCGCGCGTCGTCGAGGAAACGGTCGTCTTCTTCGTCTTGTGGGTGGCGGCGTCGGCCGTCCTGGCCGGGCCTGCCAGCGCGGCGAGAAGGAAAATCACGCCGAGCGTGCGCAGTGCGCGAAACGTCATCAGACCCCTCCCTCAGGGTCCCCCTCGGGGGATTCGAACCGATCCATCCTTGGTATCGGCGAGTATGGCGCGGCGAACATAGTCGTCCGTTCGCGAGGCGGTCAACGGATTACGAAGCAGGATGCGTTCCGCTCCGGGCTGCCGCGATTGCGTTCGCGTCTCAACGAGCCCGTGCGGCGGCCGCGCGCACGCGCAGGACGGTCACGAAGCGGCGCATCGCATCGAGCGCCAGCGTGTCGGCCTCGACGACCTGGGCCACGCGCTCCGGATCGTGGCACCGCGCGGCGAGCACGGGCAGCTCGGTGCGCAGGTCCGCCATCGCCGCGGCCCAGCGCGCGGCAGCCGCGTCGGCGTCGACCGCATCGGCGCCGAGCAGGTTGATCTCCGCCGCGCGCAGCACTTCGGGCACGCGCCGCAGCCGCGCGAGCGCGCGGGCCGAGCGCCCGCACGGCGTCACGCGCGGCGCGCGCGCTGCTTCGAGCACCGCCCCGTGCGCGAGCGCGAGATAGAGGTCCGGATCGCGCCGCCACGCGCCCTCGCGGATCGGCGCCGCCTCGCGCTCGATCCGCGCGCGCAGCGTGTCGAGCGCCGCGCGCCTCTCGGGCGCGAGCGCGTCGCGATCGATCGCCGCGAGCGAATCCGCGATCGCCGCGAGCAGCGCCGCGTCGCGCGCGAGCGTCGCCTCGGTGACGGGCTCGAGCCGCCGCTGCGCGCCGCCGACGTCCCAGCGCATCGCGAGGTCGGGGCGCTCGGTGCGTACGTGTTCGGCCCAGCGTGTGCGGGCCGCGTCGAACCTCGCGTCCGCGCCGGGCGCCGCCGCGCACGGCGCCGCCACCGCGATCGAGAGCGCGGCGAAGAGAGCGAGGACGGTCGAACGCGGCATGCGCGTGAACGCGCGACGCGGGCGCGTCGCGCCGCGGCTCACGGCCGCGGCTGAACGTGCTCCACGAGCTTCATCGGGTGCTCGACGCGCAGCGGACTCGTGGCGAGGAACGCCTGCCCGTACTTCACGCCGATCTGCCAGCCCCAGTGACGCGCGTGCGACTCGAACGCTTCGCGCGGCTTGGGGAAGTGATCCGGGCGCGGGCGATCGGGGTGGTAGAACTGGCTCACGTGGCAGTCGATCGCGTCGAGCCACTGCTCGACGTAGTCACCGATGTCGACGACGAACGTCGGCTTCGTGCCGGGCGGCAGGAAGTAGTAGTAGATCGCCAGCGCCTGGAACGGCTCGCCGTCGACCGGCGCCTTGGCGAGGTGCGCGAGGTTGTACGCGTTCGCGACGATCTCGCCCGTCTTGTAGTGGTCGTTGTGTCCGAGCCCGCGTCCGATCGGCAGGTCGTAGTAGGGTGCGAGCACGATCGACGGCCGGTGCTTGCGGATCATGCCGGCGACCTTGCAGCGGTTCTCGAACGTGTCCTCGATGCGGCAGTCGCCCAGGTCGAGGTTCTCGCGCACGTCGAGCTCCAGCAGCTTCGCGGCCGCGGCGCTCTCGCCGGCGCGGATCTCGGGCGTGCCCCAGCCCATGTCACCGGTGGTCATGTCGACGATGCCGGTGCGATGGCCCTGCCGCTTCATCTTGAGCAGCATGCCGCCGGCTCCGATCTCGGCGTCGTCGGGGTGTGGTCCGAATGCGAGGATGTCCACGGGCATCGCAGCGTTCTCCAGCATGAGGGATGGTTCGAGGGCCCGCTGCGGGGAAGCGGGAGCGGGACTATAGCGAGAGGCGCGAGAGGCCGACAACGTTCGCGCAGGTCCGCGCGGGGGCAACGCGCGGGGCCGACGCGACGGCGCCAGCGGGTTCGGCTATCCTGCGGCGCGGTCGTGAACCTTCCGGAGACGAGATGCTCTATTTCGCGTTTGGATCCAACCTGAATCCCGGTCAGATGGCGCAGCGCTGCCCCGGCCACCGCGTGGTCGGCCTGGCGGTGCTTCGCGACCATCGGCTCGCGTTTCCGCTGACCTCTTCGGACTGGGGCGGCGGCGTCGCAGGCCTGCAGGTCGCGCACGGCAGCGAGGTCTGGGGCGTCGTGTACGACCTGACCGACGAGCACGTCACGGCGCTGGACACGTATGAGGGATTCGTCGGCCCGGGCAACCAGCACAACCTCTACGAGCGCGAGAGGGTGTGGGTCGACCTGACGCGGCCCGACGACGGATCGATCCCGCGCCGCGTGCGCGCCGAGTACTACGTCCCGCGCGTCACCAACCCGTCGCCGCCGTCACGTCGCTACCTCGACGCGATCCTCGAGGGCGCGCGGCACCATCGGCTGCCCGACGAGTACGTGGCCCTGCTCGCGCGCACCGCGACCAACGACTGAGCGAATCCGGAACGCCGAAGCGCCGCCCGCGAACCGGGCGGCGCTTCGGCGTTCCGCTCGCACGCGGCCGGCGACGCTCACCGCTTCGGCAACCGCCCCAGCTCGCGCTCGACCTCGCGCTTGAGCTCCGTCCACGCGTCGCGCACGTTGCCGGCGTTGGCGCGCACGTAGGCGAGGGCCATCTTCGGATCGCTCTTCGCGAGCCGCGTCGCGCTCGCGAAGCCGGGGCCCGCGAGCCGCCGCTTCGCCGCCGCGCCGCCCACGCGCATCAGCGCGCGCGCGATCACGTACGGCAGGTGGCTCGTGCGCGCGAGCGCCGCGTCGTGCGCGCCGGGGTCGACGACGAGTGGCACCGCGCCGACCGGCAACAGCACGAACGGCAGCCCCTCGAAGAGCTCCGCCTTCGCCGCCGCGAAGCCGCGGCCCTCGCTGCCCGCGAGCGGGTGCCCGCCGCAGGCGCGCACGCCGCGCTTCGCCGCCGCGCGCAGCGCTTCGGTGACGCCGCGCCGCGCGCTGCCCGTGTCGAGCAGCAGCGCGCCGCGCTTCGCGCACGCCGCGGCGCGCGCGACGAGCGCCGGCAGCGCGTCGACCGGCGCCGCGAGCACGATCGCGTCGGCGTCGGCGCACGCGGCCTCGAGCGAGAGCGCGACCTCGTCGAGCGCCCCGGCGGCGAGCGCGCGCCGCGCGACCGGCTCGCGCGCGTCGAAGCCGGTGCGGATCCAGTTCCCGCTGCGGCCGAGCGCGAGCGCGATCGAGCCGCCGATCTGCCCCAGTCCGACGATCGCCACGCGCTTCGCGTCCTTCGCGGGCGCGCTCGCCGCCGCGTCCGACGGGTGCGCGAGGTCGCGGCGCAGCGCCGCCGCGCCGTCGAGGTAGACCGGCACGAGCTTCGTGCCGCGCGGCACGTCGCGCACGGTGACGAGCACGCGCACGATGCGCTTCGGCGCGCCGGGCACGCCGATCTCCGTCGCGCAGATCAGCGGCGCGTCGGTCCAGCCGAGCCGGCGCGCGGCGTGCGCCGGGAAGTCGGCGTCGAGGTCGGGCGTCGCGGTGAAGAGCGCGCTCACGATGCGATCGGCGGTGAGGCCGTTGCGCGCGATCAGCTCGGTGATCAGCCGCGAGGTGGCGATGCGGATCGCGCCGGCGTCGTTGCGCGGAACGGAGATCGCACCGCGCACGGCGGCGATGGTCGTGTCTCGTCGCATGTCCTGCCCGCCGAACGCGACGCGCCGGCGCTCCCGTCGTGTGTGTGCCGGGAGCCCGGCGCGCGTCGGCGTCGCGTCACCGCTTCGGCGCGGCGGACTCCTGCGGATAGAGCTGCTCGAAGTACTCGCGCATCATGCGGTCGGAGCTGAAGCCCGTCGTGCCCATCCGGATGCTCGCGACCATCATCTTCTTCCACTTCGCCTTGTCGTTCCATGTCGGCAGCACGCGCTTCTCGAGCGCGTCGTAGAGCGCCTCGAGGTCGCGCGCGTCGTCGCCGGGCTCGCCCTTGCCGATCGCGAAGCCGTTGACGCCGTCCTCGCACGCTTCCGGCCACCAGCCGTCGAGGATCGAGACGTTGAGCACGCCGTTCATCGCGGCCTTCATGCCCGACGTGCCGCTCGCCTCGAGCGGGCGGATCGGGTTGTTCAGCCACACGTCGCAGCCGCGCGTGAGCAGCCGGCCGACGCTCATGTCGTAGTTCTCGAGGAAGAAGACCTTGCCCGGATGCTTGCGCGCGCCCTGCACGAGCCGCGCGACGATGTTGCGCCCCGTGCCGTCGTCGGGGTGCGCCTTGCCGGCGAACACGACGCGGACGTGCGACTTCTCCAGCAGCTTCTGCAGCCGCGCCTCGTCGCGCAGGATCAGGTCGCTGCGCTTGTAGCTCGCGGCGCGACGCGCGAAGCCGATCAGGAACACGTCGGGATCGAGCGTCACCTCGTGCCGGCGCGCGATCTCGTCGATCAGCGCCTGCTTGTGCTTCACGTGCGCCTGCCACACCGCCTCGGGATCGTCGCCTGCCGCCAGGATCTCCGGCGACTGCCACGTCGGCTGGTGCACGCCGTTGGTGATCGCGCCGATCGGCGCCGCATTGTCCACGCCCGCCCACATCGCGCGCGCGGTCTCGCCGTGCAGCTGCGCGACCGCGTTCGCGGCGCGCGCGAGGCGCAGGCCGGCCACGGTCATGTTGAACGGATCGCCGCCGATCGCGCGCATCTCCGCGCCCGAGAGCTGCAGGCACGCGCCCATGCGGCGCAGGTCCTTGAGCTGGTGCTCCTCGTTGCCCGCCTTCACCGGCGTGTGCGTGGTGAAGACGATCTTCTGGCGCACCTTCTCCCACGCCTGCGGGAACTGCATGCCCGACTCCATGTGCTCCGTGATCATCTCGATCCCGGCGAACACGGCGTGGCCTTCGTTGAAGTGGTACGTGGCGATCGGGTAGCCGAGCCACGTGAGCGCGCGCACGCCGCCGATGCCGAGCAGCATCTCCTGCGCGATGCGCGTGTCGGTGCCGGCCTCGTAGAGCCGGTGCGTGATCCAGCGGTCCTCGTGCTTGATCGGATCGATCAGGAACAGCGGGCACGTGCCGAACTTCTCGGACAGCCACACGCGGCACTGGATCTCGACACCGCGCACGCGGACGCGCACGCGCACGCCGGTGTCCTGCAGCCAGTCGGCGGTGTAGCCCGGGTACTCCTCGTACGGGCGGCCGTCGGCGCCGATGCGCTGGACGCAGTAGCCGCGCGCCCACAGCAGGCCCACGGCCACCATGGGCATCTTGAGGTCGCGGGCGGCCTTGATGAAGTCACCGGCCAGGATGCCGAGGCCTCCCGAGTAGATCGGGAAGGACTCGTGCAGGCCGTATTCCATGCAGAAGTAGGCGACATGCGGCGGGCGTTGCGGCATCGGGACTCCGAAACGTCGGAAGGGACGTGCGAGGTAGGCGAAACGCGGCGCATCTTAGGCGCTGCGTCCGGGTCTGTCATCACGACGAGAGGTCCCCGTCGTTATCGGCCGGAACGTCGAGCGGGCGCAGTCCCGTGTGCGTGAACGGCGCGCCCGCGGCCCGCTCCCTCAGTGCGCGGGCGAGCCGACGGCGTGCATCGCGGCCTTCTTGCGTTTCAGGAACGGGCGCTCGACCAGCCGCCACGACGCGAAGCCCACGACGTACGTCGCCACGAGCACCAGCGCGAGCAGTCCGCCGTGTCGCATCACGCCGAGCTCGACGAGCACGTTCAGGATGAGCCCGTGATAGATGTACACGCCGTACGAGATGTCGTTGCCGCGCAGCAGCCGCTCGGCCACGCCCTCGCCGGTGTACGCGAGCGAGATCACCGTCACCGCCATCAGCAGCGAGCTCACGACGAAGCTCCACGCGCCTTCCGGCAGCATCAGGTGCACGGCGAGGTAGCCCGCGAGCCAGAACAGGCCCTTGCCGCCGATCCAGCGCGACTGGTGCGCGTTCCACCGCTGCAGCAGCACGCCGGTGAGGAACATGTAGATGTGCGGGACGAAGGAGTAGCGGAAGAGCTTGTGCCCGATCGGCTCGACCACGTCCTCGGCGAGCGGCGCGCTCCAGCGCGCGTACATCCAGCCGATCGCGGTGAACACGACCCAGAACGCGACGAACCACGTGGTGCGGTCCTTCGCGCGGCGCGTGAGCCCGTAGAAGACCGGCAGCACGACGTAGAACTGCAGCTCGATCGGGATCGTCCACAGCGCGCCGTTGTACGAGCCGAAGCCGAAGGGCTTCAGGAACCCCGGCGTGTAGACGAGCGCCACCAGCTGGGCGGCGAGCCACGCGAGCGCGCGCACGTGCAGGAACGAGAAGCCGAAGGCCCACGCGACGGGGATCGTGAGCAGCACCACGCACCACAGTCCCGGCACGATCCGCAGCAGGCGGTTGCGCCCGTAGGTCCGCAGGCTCGAATTGCGCTCGAACGACGCCGAGATCAGGAAGCCCGAGATCGCGAAGAAGATCGGCACGCCCGGAAACGCCTCGACCAGCTTCCACAGCGGCAGCTTCGGCAGATCGAGGTGCGCCGTCGTGTGGGCGATCACGACCTGCGTCGCCGCGAGGATCCGCAGCAGATCGAAGTTGTTGACCTTGAAGTCGCGGGCCATCGGGCCTCGGGGGGATGACGGCGGGACGCGTGGGGCACGAACGAGCGCCGGAAAGCATACGGGCTTCCGCCCGGCGCTCGCCAACCGCGGCGCCCGGCGCGGCCGGTTCATTGCCGCTTTCGCGGCGAGACTCCGCCTTCCTCCGGTGAGCGGCCCGGACTCCCGCGTTCCGGGCCCGCGCGGTTTCCGTCGCGGAGCCGGGTCACGAACCTCCGGGGCGCGCGACGGAAGAAGCGAGCGACGATGGCCGCGGCGCACGCATGGGCGCGCCGATGGCTTCGCTCGTCCGAGGACGGCCGCGCCGGACTCGGAAGCCGGCGCATCCGGGACCGGGGGAACGCGAGATGAAGGCCGCTGCGAGCCGCGACGCATCCTGGGGTCCCGCGTTCGCGCGGCGCCGAACCGGCGCCGTCGTGCTCGCGGCGGCACTCGCGTGCGTGCTCGGCGCGGGCGCGTGCGATCGCGACCGCGCTGTGTCGCGGCCGGCACGCGAAGCGCCGGCGCTGGTGTTCATCCACGGCCTCGGAGGCGGGCCCGCGGACTGGGCCGACGTCGCCAACTCGCTCGGCGCGCAGCACCGCGTCGTGCTGATCGGGCTGCCGGGCCACGCGCATCGCGCCATGGTCGACTCGCTGCCCATCGCGACCGCGGCGGCCGATGTCGCGCGCCGGCTCCGCGCGATCGACGGGCCGGTCGTGCTCGTCGGGCACTCGGTCGGCGGTGCGGTCGCGGTGCGCGCGGCGCTGCTCGCGCCCTCGCGCGTGGTCGGCGTCGCGCTCGTCGAGACGGCGCTGCGGCCGCAGTTCGCGCCGGGAGACCGCGCGGCGCTCGAGCGCGCTTTCGCGGACGACTTTCCGCGCGCGGTGCGCGACGCCTACGCCGGCTTCGCTTCCGACGACGCGCAGTCGGACGACCTCGCGCGGCAGGCGAACGCGATCGGCTCCGACGCGTTCCGGCGCTGGCTGCGCGACGTGCTCGACGAGGACCTCGCCGCGCCCGCCGCGCGGCTGCGCGTGCCGGTGCTCGTCGTGCTCGCCGACCGCTCGTGGCCGCGCGGCGAACCGTGGCGCGCCACCGCCGACTCGCTCGGCTACTCGGGCGTCGCGCGATTGAGCGCGGTGCGCATCGAGAACAGCGGCCACTTCGTGATGCTCGACCGCCCGATCGAGCTCGAGGCCGCGCTGCGCGGCTGGCTCGCGGCGCTGCCGCGCGACTGAGGCGCACCGAAACGCGACGCGCGGCCGTCCGTGGGGGACGGCCGCGCGCGCGATCCGAACGACGTGTCGCGGCGGATCAGCGGATCACGGCGACTCGGCGCGTCACGCGTTCCGCGCCCGCGTCGAGGCACGCGAAGTAGACGCCCGCACCGACCGGGCGGCCGCCGGTGTCGCGCAGGTCCCAGGCGAACGAGCGCGTGCCGGCGTCGAACGCGCCGTCGGCGAGCGTGCGCACGAGACGCCCCGCGGCGTCGTAGACCGCGAGGCTCGCGCGGCCCGCGCGCGGCAGCGTGACGCCGAAGCGCGTGCCCGCGCTCGCGGGGTTGGGTGACGGCGCCGTCAGCGCCATGCGGGCCGGCGTCGCCGAGGCCGCGGGCTCGACCGCGAGCGCGTACGTGAGCGCGCGCTGCAGGTCGAGCTTCGGTCCGATCGGGTTGTCGAAGACGTGCGGCTCGCCGTCGAGCACCATCTGCTGCGTGATCTCGTGCGCGTTGAGGTTGGGCCACGCCGAGCGCACGACCCCGACGGCGCCGGAGACGATCGGGGCCGCGAACGACGTCCCGTCGTTGTACATGTAGGCGTGCTGGCCGTCGAAGCCGAACCACTGCTGGAACGCGAGCAGGCTGTAGTCGTCGTACGCGTAGTTGCGGCAGATCGACGACCAGATCGATTCGCCCGGCGCCGCGAGGTCGACGTACGCGCCCCAGTTCGACCAGTCCGCGCGCACGTTGCTCGGCGTCGTCGCCGCGACCGCGAGCACGCTGTCGCACGCCGCCGGGTACTGGCGCGTGTCGGTGCCCGAGTTGCCCGCGGACGCGACGCACACGGCGTTGCCGTTCACGGCCGCGGTGATCGCCGACTGGAAGAGCGCGCCGACGTTCGCGTCCGTGGTGCCGAAGCTCATGTTGATCACGCTCGCGTGCCGCGCCGTGGCGTAGGCGATGCCGCTCAGGATCGCCGAGACGAGCACGCTGCCGTTCGCGTCGGTGATCTTGACGGGCAGGATGCGGCAGTTCCACGCGACGCCCGAGATGCCGATGCCGTTGTTGCCCGACGCGCCGGCGATACCGGCGACGAACGTGCCGTGCCACGCCTCGTCGATGCCGTAGTACGAGTCGAAGATCGGTGTCGGGTTGGGATCGTTGTCGTGGTCGCCGAAGTCCCAGCCGTGGACGTCGTCGGTGTAGCCGTCGAGGTCGTCGTCGATGCCGTTGCCCGCGATCTCGCCCGGGTTGGTCCAGATGTTCGCGACCAGGTCGGCGTGTTCGAGATCGACGCCCGTGTCGAGGATCGCGATCAGCTGGCCCGGCGAGCCCGTGGCGATCGACCAGCCGGGCTGCGCGTGCACGCCGGCGGCGCTCGTGCTCAGGTGCCACTGCGCGTCGAAGTACGGATCGTCGGGCGCGAGATGGAGCTGCAGGTGCCGGTCCGGCGCCGCCGCGATCACGCCCGGCTGCTCGCGCAGCGCGGCCGCCGCGGCCTCGGGATCGAAGCCGGGCGCGTCGCTCACGAGCCGCAGCACGTCGCCGCGCGCGTCGTCGCCGGGCACGAGCAGCGCCGCGCGCGCGAGGCCGAAGCGCGTCAGCGTCGAGGCGAGCGCGCCCTTCGCGTTCGCGCTGCCGGCGTCGGGAGCGATCGACGCGCCCGGTGCGAGCGCGACCAGCACGACGCCGGGCTCGTACGGCGTCGCCGGCGGCGACGGCAGGTGGGCGGCCGACGCGAGACGCGTCGAGAGGGCGAGGATTCCGATCGCGATGACGAGCGAGCTGCGCATGCATCCTCCGGCGTGTCGGCGCGTGAAGGGAGACGAAGCGTCGAACACGAGCGTCTCGCAGCCGCCGGCGCGACAGGGAGGACGAAGCGTCGCGCAGCCGCCGCGG
>WBZT01001548.1_pt1 | contig 16697 bp, 14 predicted proteins | sample 5204241 | NCBI WGS metagenome assembly WBZT01 (sample SAMN12344358, study PRJNA552823) | activated sludge metagenome | biome: Activated sludge suspended growth; feature: Nitrification reactor; material: Wastewater; isolation source: activated sludge from nitrification reactor of wastewater...
ATGAACTCGTCGGACACGCGAACCGAGTTGTTGGCGTTCTGGTACTGGACGGAGGTGATGTCCTTGCCACCGAGGTCCATGTCGAATCCAGCGTCGCGCAGGACACGGATCTTCTCTTCCTCTCGGACTTTCGTGTCGATGAACTCGCCGATGTCGGGGTGGTCCACGTCGAGCACGACCATCTTGGCCGCGCGGCGGGTCGCGCCACCGGACTTGATGGTGCCGGCGCTGGCATCGGCACCGCGCATGAACGACACCGGGCCTGAGGCCGTCCCCCCGGAGGAGCGCAGCAATTCCTTGGACGACCGGATGCGCGAGATGTTCAATCCTGAGCCGGATCCGCCCTTGAAGATCAGGCCCTCTTCGCGATACCAGTTCAAGATCGAGTCCATGGTGTCATCGACGGCAAGGATGAAGCACGCCGACACCTGCTGCGGACTCGAGGTCCCGACGTTGAACCACACCGGCGAGTTGAACGAGAAGTACTGGTGCAGCAACAGCCAGGTGAGTTCGTCACCGAATGTGCCGGCATCGTCCTCGGTCGCGAAGTAGCCGTGCTCCCGGCCTGCGGCGACGTAGCGGTCGACGACGCGGTCGATCAGCTGGCGCAGTGACCACTCGCGCGAGTCGGTCCCCACTGCGCCCCGGAAGTACTTCGTCGTCACGATCGTGGACGCATTGACGCTCCATGATTCGGGGAACTCGACCCCGCGCTGCTCGAAGACCGTCTCGCCGGTCTTCCAGTTCGACTGCACGACGTCGCGCCGCTCCCAGGTGACCGTGTCGTAGGGGTGGCGACCGGCTTCGCTGAAGACACGTTCGATCGTGAGTCCCTGAGGGCGGTTGCGCCGGGTCGCGGTGCCGCGCACCGTCTCGTCGGCCGGGGTCTGGGTCATCCTTGTTCTCCTTGTTCGGGCGGAAGGGGAAGTTCCTGGGGGTTGATGGGAAGTTCCTGGAGGTTCGTATTCAGTTGGTTCGGTGGAGTCGGAAGTCCATAGGGGCAGCGTCACGATCGACGCTCGGGCGGGTCGTCGCGGAAGGTGGCGATCTCCTTCTCGAAGTCGGCCAGCGAAGAGAAGTCCCGATATACCGAGGCGAACCGCAGGTAGGCGACTTCATCGAGATCGCGCAGCGGCCCGAGGATGGCCAGTCCGACCTCGCCACTGGGGATCTCGGCGGATCCCGATTGGCGGATCGTGTCTTCGACTCGTTGCGCCAGCACCGCGAGGTCGTCGTCTCCCACCGGCCGGCCCTGACAGGCCTTGCGCACCCCGGCGATCACCTTGGTACGGCTGAACGGCTCGGACGCACCACTGCGCTTGACGATGTTCAGGCTCGGGCTCTCGACGGTGGTGAACCGGCGACCACACACCGAGCACTGCCGTCGGCGGCGGATTGATGTGCCGTCGTCGGTGGCCCGGGAATCCACTACCCGCGAGTCGGCCGCACGGCAGAACGGACAGTGCATCCGGCCTCCTCCAGAAAATCCTGTGGACATCCCTGGGGGTTTCCTGGGGATGACCTGTGTACGTCTCACCACAACCTGTGGATGAAATACACCGGTGTAACTACTAGATGTAGGGAACTTAAGCCCTCAGGTGGCGATGCGCAACCCCCTTCATGCCGCGTGTCGCATCACCGCCGATTGGGAACCAGCACCACGTCGCCCACCTGGATGTCACCGGCCGTCAAACCGTTCAGTCGCATGATGCGGTCGACCATCTCGCGTGGATCGCCGTCGGGGGCGGCCGCCAGAGCCAGGGACCACACTGTGTCTCCTGGAGCCACCACGTGTTCTTGCAGTGCTGTCATGCGCTGAACGACGGCACCATCGCCGCGCTGAGGGGCGGATTCGGCGACTCCACCGGTGGCGGCCACCACAGCAGCCACAGCCAGCAGAACTGTCAGCACGAGGACCGTGACCCGCCCCCACCGCACTCGGCCTCGCCTCCGGGCACTGACCGTCGGCGGCCGGCCGACATCGATCCCGACACCGCCACCGCCCGCAGCCGCCGCGGCCACTACAACTGCCGCCGCCGTTGAACCGCGCCCCGACGTCCCCCATCCGCTCGGACCTAGCCTCACGGGTCCCGACCACACGGGACCCAGCCTCATCGGCCCCATCTCACGTGGACCTACCGCGATGTGACTCATGACCACTCCACCCTTCGTACCCTTTCGGCCCTTGGCCCTATCGGCTCGCCAGGCCTGCAACTCGCCGAACCGCTGTCTCACCGAACCGCTGTCTCACCGACGGGGGCGGGACACCGCACACTCCCCGAGGTTCGAACATCCGTTCGATACTCCAGTGGTACCAGGAGGGTCCGACACACGTCCAGAGTTTTTCGAACATATGTTTGATTTGGGCGGCTCCGGCCCCTACCGTCGAACCATGACGAGCGGCGCAATCGTGTGGCACGGCAACAACCCGGCAGCACCGCGCCAAGGTGCAGAGGACCCGCTCCACCACGCGGGAATGGCTCGACTCGGTGCAGAAGGGAAACGATCATGACCGGCACCCCACCCATCACCCACCTGACAACGCGTCAGCGTCGGATACTCGATGTCATCCGTACCGCGGTCGACGAGCATGGGTACCCACCCACTGTTCGTGAGATCTGCGAGTCGGTAGGGCTCGCGAGCACTTCCAGCGTCGCTCACCAGCTGAGTGTCCTGCAGCAGAAGGGATACCTGCGCCGCGATCCGCATCGACCCCGAGCCCTGTTGGTCACCGACACTCCGCACACAGAGCCCGTCCCGGCCTCCCCGGACCTTCATTCCGAGTCCGACGTCGCGCTGGTACCGCTGGTCGGTCGGATCGCCGCCGGCGGGCCGATTCTGGCCGATCAGCAGGTGGAGTCCGTCCTGCCCCTACCCCGTGACCTTGTCGGACACGGCCAACTCTTCCTGCTCACGGTCAAGGGCGACTCGATGATCGACGCCGCCATCTGCGATGGCGACCTGGTGGTCATCCGCAGTCAACCGTCCGCCGATCCCGGTGACATCGTGGCTGCGCTCATCGACGACGAAGCCACCGTCAAGACCCTCGCGCGCCGCGATGGCCACGTATGGCTCCTGCCGGAGAACCCGGCCTATGACCCCATCCCCGGCGACGATGCGCGCATCCTCGGCCGGGTAGTCAGCGTCATGCGTCGGCTGTGACGGCCGGGGCCTCCCCCGCCAGTCGGTGTAGCGCCCCCATGACCACGTCGGCATCCGTCGTAGGCCACAACGGGGGCATCGTTCGGCGCAGGAAATCCGAGTAGCGCGCCGTCGCCAACCGCGGATCGAGCACCGCCACCACGCCGCGATCCACGTGTGTCCGGATCAGACGGCCGCTCCCCTGGGCCAACAGCAGTGCTGCTCGCGGGACCGAGACAGTCATGAATCCATTCCCGCCACCGCGTTCCACAGCGTCGCTGCGCGCGGCCAGAACCGGTTCGTCGGGGCGGGGGAAGGGAATGCGATCGATCACCACGCAGGTGCATGACGGGCCGGGGACATCGACGCCTTGGAACAGGGACATGGTCCCGACCAAAACGCTGGTCTCGTCGTCTGCGAAGGCGGAGACCAATCGAGCGACAGGCTCTCCCCTGCGCTGCACATGCACCACAACTTCCCCGACCGGATCCGCGACCAGGTTCTCGGCGACCTTGTCGACCGAGCGCCACGAAGAAAGCAACACCATGGTTCGCCCCCCTGCCGCCGTGATCAGTTCCCGGATCCGACCGATCACCGCTGGATCGGGGCCGTCTCGGCCCGGCCGGGGCAAATCGCTAGCGATGTACAGGATGCCCTGACTCGCGTAGTCGAAGGGGGAGCCGACATCCGCCGACCGCCATGATCCCGGCGCAAGCCCGAGATCGTCGGCGAGCATGTCGAACCGGCCACCCAGCGCCAAGGTGGCACTGGTCATGACCGTGGTGTCGCGACTCGTCAGGTAGTCGCCCAGCGGCGCGGCCACCGACAGCGGCGCCACATGCAGCGACGGACCCGGGAACGGGCTGAACCAGGTGACGTCGTTGTCGGCTCCCGAGATCAACCGACCGGCCACATCGTGGATCTCCTCCAAACCGGCAGTGACCCGATGGCGGACAGCCGCTTCGACGGAGTCGTCCGTACCGATGCCTGTGACAGCTGCGTGACACGCATCGCGCAGCGCTGCCAGCGGCTCCACCAGTTGCTGTGGCATGGGCCGCACTTGCTCGTTGAAATCCGCCAGAGCCAGCGCCAAACTCGAAACGGCCTCGTCCAGTCGCTCACCGAGGTCAGCAGTGACCAAGGAGCGGGCAGAACGAACGGCCCGTTCGGCAGTGCGCACGGACAACTCCTGGGTGGCGGCGTTGGTGGCCCGTGACACGAACTCGTGACCCTCGTCGATGATCAGCACATCGTGTTCCGGGACGACCGGGTTGTCGTCCATCGCATCAAGCGCCAACAAAGCATGGTTGGTGACGATGATGTCCGAATGGGCGGCCCGAGCGCGGGACTGTTCGGCGAAGCACTGATCGCCGAAGTCGCACCGGGAAGCACCGACACATTCCCGGCCGGTCGCGGACAATGAGCGCCAGACCCGGTCATCGACGTCATCTGGGTATTCGTCCCGGTCACCGGAATTGTCGACCTCGGCCCACTCCCGCAGAGCGGCCGCCTGTTTCTCGAGGCGCCCGCTGGACAGATCCAGGTCGAGCTCGGAATCCGCGGTGTCGGATGACGGACCGGCGAGGCGGGCCCGACACAGGTAGTTGCCCCGACCTTTGAGCACCGCGAACGAAACGGCAGGCCCGGCGGGCAGTCCCGCGAGGACGGCGGGGAGATCACGGGCGACGAGTTGGCGCTGCAACGCCAAAGTGGCGGTCGCGATAACCACTTGGGCACCGTCATGTCGGGCTGCGCGCACAGCTGGGACCAGGTAACCGATGGACTTGCCGGTGCCGGTGCCCGCCTGCACGAACAGGACCACGTGATCGGCGATGGCCGCGGTGACTTCGCGCACCATCGTCTGCTGGACGGGCCGTTCCACCCCACCCAGTGATGTGACAACCGACGTCAGGTCGGTGAGCGCGGGGTCGTCAGGCACGCGACCACGGTACGCGTCAGCAGCCCACATCCCCGACAGCCGTTGACCCTGTGGAGCGGGTGTCTAGCCAGGACTGCAGGTCGGGCAGCGCCAGCGGTTCGGCGATCAGGAACCCTTGGGCTCGATCACAGCCCATGCCGCGCAGCAGGTCGGCCTGCTCCACTGTCCGCACCCCCTCGGCGACGGTGGTCACTGCCAGGCCCCGACCGATGTCGATGATCGCCCGCATGAGCGCCAAGGCGCGAGGGGAAGTCGCGAGGTCAGCCGTGAACACCTGGTCGATCTTCAGGACGTCGACACGCAGGTCGCGCAGCATGCTCAGCGACGAGAAACCCGTGCCGAAGTCATCGAGAGCAACCTTGTGGCCGTTCGACTGGAGTTGCCGCATGACCTCGATCGCCAGTTCCGGGGACGACGCCACCGTCGACTCGGTGAACTCGAACATGATGTTGGCGGGCTTGACTCCGGCGTCTCGGACTTCCTCCAGCAACGTGGCGCCGAAGTCACGGTCGAAACCCGCGGGAACGACATTCAACGTGGCCACGAGTTGCGGCCAACGTCGGTTCAGGTCCCTCAGATCCGCGAACGTGCGTTCTCGGATGACTGCATCGATCCGCCCGACGAGACCCAGTCGCTCGGCCACCGGGATGAACTGCTCAGGCAGTTCGACCGTTCCATCGGGGAGTTGTCGGCGAGCCAGCGCCTCAATCGCCACCACCGAACCGTTGGCGAGGCTCACGATGGGCTGGTAGTAGGGCAGGAACTGCCGGTCCGCCAGGGCCGTCTCGATCGCCGACACCTGTTCCCATTCGCGCAGCGCCAGTTCACGCATCTCGAACTCGAATCGGACCAGCGGGTGATTCGGACTGGCGAGTGAACTGGTGGCCGCCAGGTCAGCGTGTTCCACCAGGTCCCGCGCCGGCGCGGTGTCCGAGAACACGGTGGAGTAGCCCATGGCCAGGCGCAACGTGAGGTCGGTGCGACCGGGGATGTCGATGCCCACCAGAGCGGAACGCATGTGCTCGGCGAACGCCGCGGCTACGACGTCGGGTGCGGGATCGCGCAGCAAGACAGCGAAACCGGCGGCACTGACTCTCCCGGCCGCGAGAATCGGGCCCGGGGCACGTTCCAACTCCGCCGCCACCACTTCGAGAAGCGCTGCCCCGGAGCGCCTGCCGTGGGAGTCGTTCAACACGCGGAAGTCGATGACATCCATGACGACGACCACCACAGACCGGGCGTCGGACAGTGACAGCGCCTCACTGACGGCTTCGGCGAACCCCTCGTCGTTGAGCAACCCGGTGGTGCGATCCCGGCGGCGGGACTCTCCCAGCAATGTGCGCAGTCGACGGGTGTCGGTGACGTCTTGACCGGTGAGAACGAACCCTTCGGCTCCCAGTCCTTGCAGTGGAGCGACGCGGAACTGGACGGAGTGCTCCGATCCGGAGTGGTCGATCACCGCAGCGTCAACGGGCTGCGCGGGATGGCCAGGCAGCCCTTGAGCGGATCGTACGACCGACCCTGTCAGATCGGGGATGACGGTGGCGAGATCCCGGCCGTCGAGATCCTCGGGTGAGACGCCCACGAGTGAACAGAACGAGGGACTGCCGTAGACGATTCGATTGGCATTGTCGGTCACCAGCACCAGATCCCGTCCGTTCTCGATCAGGGCTTGGAACCACGGCTGGTCGGTGGCCTGGGTGAATGTGGCGGCGGCCCGGACGACTGTCGCCCGCCGCAGCTCTCGCCGGGCCGCCAGTCGCAGCCACAACACGCCGCCGATCACGAGTCCGAGGATCACCGCCAAGGCGAGTGCAGCGGAAGCCGAACGGATCTGGCCGGTGGTCAAGGCGACGAGGAGCACACCCGCCGCGAGTGGTACCGGGCTCAGCGGCACCAGGGAGGACCAGATGTCACGGAGCCGGAGTTGACCCGGGGACTCCTTCTCAGCTGCGTTGCGCAGGGCCACGAGCGCCACCAACGCCGATCCCAGCATGAATCCGAGTGTGGATACGGCGATGCTGGAACCGCGGTCGACGAGGGGGCTGCTGAGGGGGTCGGCGAGTGGACTGAAGGGTTCGGCGAGTGGACCGAAGGGTTCGGCGAGTGGACCGAAGGGTTCGGCGAGTGGAATGGTGTCCGCTGCGACGTCGCTGAGCACGTAGGTGAGCATGGCGAACTGGATCAGGATCAGCTGAACGATCGGCAATGGACCACGGCGGCGGGCAGTGGCCGCCAACGCGAGGGCCAGGACGATCGCCGCGAACTCCAGCAGGCTCGCGATCGTCATCACAGCCGCAACGGCCGTGGTCTCCCGTGGCCGCATCGCGGGGATCACAACGAGGAACCACACGATGGCCAGGCCGAGTGTCCCGACGATGACGTCGACGATCACTGCGCGCGAGTCAGCGGCGATGATCCCACGCGGCCAGGTCAAGGCGGCCAACGCGACGAGGATGGGAACACCCGCAACGACGAGGGGCACCGCGTCGACGAGGGGCAGGTACGTCCCGGCCTGGAATCTCGTGACGAAGTTGGCCAGGGCCTGCCCGGCGAACAACGCGAACACGCTCCAACCCAGCACGCGGAACCACAACCGCATCCGGCCGTCGCTGCGCCGGGCACGATCCGATGCCGCGATGGCGACTGCCGACCCGGCACACAGCAGGCCACCGGCGGCTGCGAGTCGGGAGGCCACTGAAACGTCGGGCATGGGTATTACCCCGATTTCGGCCACCAAAGCGACCCCACCCACGGCGAACGCGACCGCGAACAGCACTCCGACGATCCAGCGGACCTGCGGTGATGATGTGGGCGTCATGAGGGGGACACGTCAGTCGGCGAATTCTGCGAGACGAGCTGCCAACCATCCCGGCACCAGTGCCCGCAGGTCGGTTCCGTGATCCGAGTAGGTACTGGCGAGGACATCGCCGTGTTCATGGACCTCGGACACAAGATCCCCGCGATCGAAGGGAATGGTCACTCGCACCGCCACGTCGGGTCGGGGTAGGTGCGCCTCGATGGCGACCTTCACATCATCGATACCGGAACCGGTGCGCGCAGACACCGCCAACGCGTCGGGGTGTCGCGCCCGGATCTCGGCCAGAATCTCAGACGGGGTGATCTCGCTCTTGTTCACTGTGATCAGTTCCGGAATCCCGCCGGCGTCGATCTCGGCCAGCACCTCGCGAACCGCGGCGATCTGCCCCAGCGGATCCGAGTCGCTGCCGTCCACGACGTGAACCAGCAGATCGGCCTGATGCACTTCTTCCAACGTGGATCGGAATGCTTCCACCAGTTGATGCGGCAGGTGCCGGACGAACCCCACGGTGTCGGCGAGGGTGTACTCCCGCCCGGATGGTGTTCGGGCCCGGCGAACCGTGGGGTCCAGGGTCGCGAAGAGTTCATCGCGAACGAGCACACCGGCGTCCGTGAGCCGGTTCAACAGTGAGGACTTCCCGGCGTTGGTGTAGCCGACGATGGCCACGGAAGGGGTCCCAGTGCGATGACGTTCGGCTCGTTGGACGGCGCGGGACTGACCCATCGACCGCAGTTGTCGGCGCAGCCGCGCCATCTGGGTACGGATCCGGCGGCGATCCACCTCGAGTTTGGTCTCACCCGGTCCGCGCAGAGCCCCGATCCCCCCTCCGGTGGCCGCCTGTCGGCTCATAGCCTCACCCCAGCCGCGCAGTCGCGGCAGCATGTACTCGAGTTGGGCCAGTTCCACCTGGGTCTTTCCCTCGCGGCTGCGCGCGTGCTGAGCGAAGATGTCGAGGATCAGCCATGTGCGGTCGACGACCTTCACCTTGACGATCCGCTCCAGCTGGCTGAGCTGACCGGGTGTCAGTTCGCCGTCACAGATCAACGTATCGGCCTCGAGCGCTCTGACAATCTCGGTGAGTTCGCGAGCCTTGCCCGAGCCGACATAGGTCCCGGGGTCGGGCTTGTTGCGACGCTGGATCAGCGCCTCGAGCACGACGGCGCCCGCGGTCTGCGCCAACCGAGCCAACTCGGCGAGCGAGCGTTCGGCGCCGACAGCGGTTCCCGAGGTCCACACAGCGATGAGGACAACTCGTTCGAGGCGCACCTGGCGGTACTCGACCTCGGTGATGTCGGTGAGCTCGGTGGAAAGTCCCGCGACCCGACGCAGCGCCTCACGCTCCTCGATCTGAAGGGCACCATCGCTGGGTTCTTGGCCGGTCACGAGTGCGACTCCCACCAGTCCCGGTCGATCGTCCCTCGGGCGACGAACTCCACCGGACCGGTCAACGTGACATCGGACCTGACGGTGACCTGCAAACTGCCACCGGGCACATCCACCCGGACGGGTTGCTCCTCGATGTCGTCGCGCAACCGGTGGGCCCAGGCGACCGCACACGCCCCGGTACCGCAGGACAGCGTCTCCCCCGAACCTCGTTCCCAGACACGCATCACGACGTGGTTGGGGCCCAGGGGCTCGACGAACTCGATGTTGGCGCCGTCCGGAAAGGCCCCGTCCGGCCCCGCCGTGGCGCCACTGATGTCGCCGAGACCGGTCAATGTGGGCAGGAAGACGACAGCGTGTGGGTTGGGGACCAGCGCGCCGATTGCGGGGTAGGTGTCGTCGCCCAACGTGACGGTGATGCCGTGATCCAGTGGAGTCACCGGACCCATGCTCACACTCACATCACCGGAGTCATGGACGATCACGTCGCGGACCCCCCCGCGGGTGGCGATCGACGAGGTGGGCGCGGTCAGGCCTTCGTCGATCAGGTGGCGAGCGAACACCCGCGCCCCGTTGCCGCACATCTCGGCGATCGAGCCGTCTGCATTGCGATAGTCCATGAACCACTCGGCCCCGGGAGCCTCATCAGTGCGCACGGCCCGCAGGACCCCGTCGGCACCGATGCCGATGTGCCGATCACACAGGGCGGCCACCAGCCGCGGGGTCAGGGAAAGGACATCGTCGGGATCTGTGAGGAGGATGAAGTCGTTTCCCGTGCCGTGGCCCTTGCGGAACGTGACGTCGGTGACCATGCGTCCAGAGTAGGGGCCAGGGACTCCCCCGGTCACCCGATGGTGGTCCGATACGCGTCGTCGACGTCCTGAAGTACCTGGGACCAGACCTGCGCCGGGAGGACGGTCGTGTTGTGATCGGTGATGCGCGCCCGCAACGGTCGATCCTCGGCGATGACGCACATGGATTCGGCGAGCTGGTCGTCGTCGTCGGCCAGCAGGCCCTCCACACCGTCGTGGACGAACTCGGTGAGTCCGGTCTGGCTGCGCGCGAGGATCGGCAGTCCGGTGGCGCGGGCTTCGAGGGCGGCCAGTCCGAAACTCTCCTTCACCGACGGCTGAATGAACACATCGGACTGCAGATACAGGTCCCGCAGGCCGGAACGACTGAGTCGACCCAGCAAGGAGACGCAGTCGTGCAGACCGGAATCGTCGATGAACGCCTGCAGCCGGTCCCGCTGGGGCCCGTCGCCCGCCACCATCAGCCGGATGTCCACCCCGGACTCGCTGCATCGCCCGTGGGCAGTGGCGAACATGCGCAGCAGCGGCTGCGCCCGTTTGCGGGGCGCCAATCGCATGGCGGTCACGAACTGCACCGGGGCATCGTCGTGTGGCTGTCGACCGGCGCTGTTCCACTCTGACGGGTCCACACCGTTCGGCGTCACGAGGACGTCGATCCCTGCCGGGAGGGCCGCGGCGATGCGGTCGGCCGCGACCCGGCTGACGGCGGCCGGTTGGACCCCCCGTGCGGTCCAATGGGCGAGGTTGTTCACGGCGCCGTACCCCGAACGAGCCACGGAGCCCCAGACGCTGTGCACGGTGACGAGAACAGGAAGGTCGAGTTCGACGGCGGCGCGGATCCCACCCCAGGCGAACGGCGACACCACCCCGAGGTGGACATGAACCACGTCAGGGGCAATCTCGCGCAGCAATGGCACGACATTGGCCCTGGTGCGGGGATGGATCGGCAGTTCGAAAGGCATGCGCGCCGTCACGCGGTGCACGGTGACACCATCGATGCTCTCGACTCCCGCACGCACCTCATGTCCGGGGGTCGCTGTGATCACATCCACCGTGTGCCCGGCAGCTGCCTGCCTCTTGGTGAGTTCCGTGACCTGGATCTCGATACCGCCGAGTCTGGGCAGGTAACAGTCGCTGATGTGTGCCACCTTCATTCCGCCACCTCCTCCACTGCCTCCACTGCCTCCACTGCCTCCACCGGCTCCACTGCGGCCCGAGCATCACTCATACCCGTCTGAGGTTCACGGCCGGCACCCGAGCGCATGAGCCGCCCCTGAGGGTACAAGTGCACCGAGTTGCCCCATGAACGGCACGTGCACGTGGTGGCAACGGGGCCGCACATCGGCCATGATCGGCCGGTGACCCGCTCGATCGTCTTCTTCCATGCGCACCCGGACGACGAGGCTCTGTTGACTGCGGGCACCATGGCACGCGCCGACGCCGAGGGCGTACGGGTGGTCCTCGTGGTGGCAACCGCCGGCGAGGCGGGGTTGGCGGCCCCGACGCAGGACCTCGGTCAAGTGCGGCGAGCCGAGTTGGAGCGGTCCGCCCGGATCCTGGGTGTGCAGCGGCTCGAGGTCCTGGGGTATCCGGACAGCGGTCTCGACGGCCGCGGCACCGGGGCGGCAACACCGTTCTGCCAGGTTCCCGAGGCCGCCGTCGCGCGCACCTTGGCATCGATCGTGAGCGACGAATCCGCGACTGCGCTGATCGGTTATGACGCCAGTGGCGGCTACGGTCACCCGGACCATAAACACGTCCACCGGTGCACGATGAGCGCAGCCGACCTGTTGCCCGGGGTCGCGGTCTACGAAGCGACGGCGCCGCGCTGGCCGTTCGCGCTGGGTGTGCGGCTGGCCGGTCTGGTGACGACGTTCCCCTCGGACTTCGATCCGGGTGACTTCGAGCGCGCGTTCACCCCTTCCGGGCAGATCACCCACCGCATCGACGTGCGTGACTACGCGGATTTCAAGCGGGCAGCCATCCACGCGCACACCAGCCAGGCGTCCGGCGCCGATGTCCGCACCTTGGGGGCTCTGCTGCAACTGCCCCGACCTGTCTTCCGAGCTGCGCTTGGGACTGAGTACTACCGCCGGGTGCGTTGATGGTGAGCCACTCGCTCGCTCGCGTCGCTGAGCGCTGAGCGGGCGGGCAGCCAGGCGACCCGCTCATCGGAGCGAAATGTGCGCTCCTGCCGGCGGGCCAAGACCCTGGTCGCGCGCACCGTGTCAGCGATCGCCTCTTCCCGCGACATGGTACCGCCGAGTTCTGCCAACCCCTGCTGGTAGCCGACCGCCTTGCTCGCGGTCGGCGCCGCGGCAAGCCCCTTGGCCGTAAGCGCTGCCACCTCGGCCGCGAACCCCGCCCGCCACATCACCGCTGCGCGATCCGTGATCCGTTCATCGAGTTCCGGCCGGGTCCGCTGTGCAGCCAGCCACAGCGTCGGCCGCCAGGGCCTCGGTTCGGGGAGGCGAGCGGCGAATGCGCCGGTCAACTCCACGACCTCCAGCGCGCGCACGATGCGCCGAGTGTTCCGGGGGTCGATGTGACGGGCGGCTTCGGGATCGACCTGCACCAACCTCTCGTGCATCGCAACCCCCCCGATCTCATCGGCCAGTCGCTGCAGCCGATCCCGGACCTCCGGGTCCCGCGGCGGGATGTCCAGGACATCGCACACCGCTCGCACATAGAGTGCGGAGCCACCGACCACGATCGGCAACCGGCCCCGCGCCGCAATATCCGAGATGGCCGTTCGGGCGAGCTGCTGATACTCGGCGACAGATGCGGGCTCGGCGATGTCCCACACATCAAGGCAGTGATGCGGCGCCCGCGCCTGCTCCGCCGACGTCGGCTTGGCCGTTCCGATGTCCATCCCGCGGTACAGCTGAAAGGCGTCGGCGTTGACGACCTCGCCATCGAAGCGTTCGGCCAGCGCCAGCGCGAGGGCGGACTTGCCGGAAGCCGTCGGCCCCACCACCGCGACGATAGGCAGCGCGTCCGTCGTGGAACCGGCGGTCACTGTCGTGTGGTGCGGTTGTCCCACAGGCCCGCGAAGTACGTCACGCCGAAAGGGGCCGCGATGGTCAGGTCGGCACAGGCACGCTCCGGGCCCACGTGGCGGGCAAGGTCACGCCACACGGCGGCCGTCGTGCATCCGACGCGAGCTGCAGTGGTGTCGTCAAGGGCAGCGAGGAATTCCGAATCCCCGGAACGCAACGCGTCGGCCAAGGATCGGTCGAAGTCGTCGCCCTGCTCCGACGGTCGCGGTGGTTTCGGACCCGCGGCCGCGGACCCATCGGCGAGGAACACCAAGGCTGCCCCCGGGCGCGGTGCGGCGCCGGGCTGCACCCGCAACCGGACTCCACCGAATCCGACCCGGTCGAGCAGACTGTCCCCCACTCTCCAACCGGTCACGGGTTGATCCTTCAGCCCGGGAGGCGGCCCCTCTTCGCGAGGTTGCGCTTCTCCGGAAGGCAGGCCCGCTCCGAGAGACAGGCCCGCGTCGGGAAGCAGGTCGCGGGGAACATCGACAGCCGCTACGAGCACCACCTCATCGTGGCTGCGAACCACCTCGCTCAACACGTGATCGCAGGCCACGAGTACCCGATCCAGTTCGGGGGGCACCCCTCGGGCGATGCCGGGGATCAACGCCGGCGCAGCGGGCACCACCGCCATCGTCTGACTCACGGCAGCACCGGCATCCCCAAGCTGACCACGGGGATAGCCGGGGAGGAGGCCGCGCAGGGCGAATCCGCCCGCATGGGATCCAGAACGCGGAAGCCCTCGTCCGCCAGCAGATGATGGGGAGCGGCGTGGGTGACGGTCGCGGTCACAATGTCTCCCGGTGTCGCCGTCTCACCCGGTGGGACCGCCAGATGCACCAGACGGTTGTCCTGGGCGCGCCCGGTCACGCGATGGGTGGCACCGTCCTTGCGGCCCGTGATGTCGGAGATCATCACCTCGACCGACCGGCCGGTCATCGCTCGGTTCTCGTCCCATGCCACCTGCTCGACGACCTCGAAAAGCTCGCGGTAGCGCTGGGACACGAGCTGCGCCGGGACTTGGTCGGGGAAGGACGCCGCAGGAGTCCCCGGCCGCGGTGAGTATTGGAACGTGAACGCGCCGGCGAACCTGGCCTGACTCACCAGGTCGAGGGTGTCGGCGAACTCCGCGTCAGTCTCACCGGGGAACCCCACGATAATGTCGGTGGTGATCGCCGCATGCGGCAGGCGCTCGCGGACCCCGGCCAGGATCGCCAGAAAACGGTCGCGCCGATAGGAGCGTCGCATCCGCCGCAACACACTGTCGGACCCGCTCTGCAACGGCATGTGAAGGTGCGGCATGACCGCGTCCGTCTCGGCCATCGCTGTGATGACAGCCGAGGTGAAGTCGCGGGGGTGCGGACTCGTGAAACGAACCCGCCGCACGCCGGGGACCTGGCCGACCGTACGCAGGAGGTCGGCGAACGCGTCACGCTCACCGAACTCGACTCCATAGGCGTTGACGTTCTGGCCCAGCAGGGTGATTTCGCGGACACCTTGATCGGCCAGCGCTTGCACCTCGGCGAGGATCTCGCCGGGTCGCCGGTCCCGCTCCCGCCCGCGCAGGGACGGGACGATGCAGAAGGTGCACGTGTTGTTGCACCCGACACTGACCGCCACCCAGGCGCTGTGTCCGGAGTCGCGCTGGGCAGGCAGATCGGAGGGGAAGGCCTGCAGCGATTCCTGGATCTCGACTTGGGGAACAGCCGTGCGCTCCGCACGTTGGAGCAGCACCGGCAGCGCGTCGATATTGTGCGTGCCGACGACGACGTCGACCCACGGCGCCCGGGCCACGATCGTCTCCCGGTCCTTCTGCGCCAGACAGCCGGCGACCGCGATCCGCATGCCGGGGTGAGCTCGCTTGCGCGGTGCGAGTTGACCGAGGTTGCCGTAGAGCCGGTTGTCGGCGTTCTCGCGGACGGCGCAGGTGTTGATCACGATGATGTCGGCCTCGGCGTCCCCACTCGCGGGTTCGTAGCCCGCTTGCTGCAGCAGCCCGGCCATCCGCTCGGAATCGTGCACGTTCATCTGGCAGCCCAGAGTCTGTACCCGGTACGTGCGCGGATCAGACATTGCGTCAGTTTAACCCTGTGTCTTCGTTAACCCTGTGTGTCCGCTGGAGTCGTTGTCCTGGCCGCGTCGGTCAGGCGGCCGGCAGTCTGTTCGGCGATGGCGCGCTCCTCGTCGGTCGGCACCACCATGACGGTGACGGGTGTCCCCCTGCGACTGATCACCCCCGGGTCGGCAGCCCGATTGGCGGTCACGTCGATGCCGATGCCGAGCGGCTCCAGGTCACTGCAGACCCTTTCCCGGGTCCACCAGTCGTGTTCTCCGATCCCGGCGGTGAACACCACGGCATCGACTTCGCCGAGCACCGCCAGATAGGCGCCGAGGTACTTGCGCAACCGGTGGGCGAACATCTCCCGCGCCAGGTCGGCCGCGGCATCACCCTGTTCGGCGCGCTCGTGAATGATCCGCATGTCGTTGTCCCCACACAGCGCGCGCAGCCCGGACCGCTTGTTGAGCAGCTCATCCACCTCGTCGACGGTCATGCCGGCACGAACGAGCATCAGCGGGATCGCAGGGTCGACGTCACCACTGCGAGTGCCCATGATGAGCCCCTCCAGTGGCGTGGTCCCCATGGAGGTTTCGACACTGATTCCTCCGCGGATGGCGCAGGCGCTGGCTCCATTGCCAAGGTGCAACGACACGATGTTCAGCTCCTCGATCGGTCGATCGAGCACGCGTGCCGCGCGATCGGCGACGTACTGGTGCGAGGTCCCATGAAAGCCGTACCGGCGCAGGTGGTGGGCGCGGGCGAGCTCCGGATCCAGTGCGTAGTAGCGGGCAGCGTCCGGAATGGTCGTGTGGAACGCCGTGTCGAACACCGCCACCTGAGGCAGATCCGGGAACTCCGCACGAGCCGCATTGATCCCCGCGAGCGCCGCCGGGTTGTGCAGCGGCGCCAAGGGGACGCACTGTTCGATGGCCGCCACCACTGCGTCATCGATCAACGCGGGCGCGGTGAAATGGTCGCCACCGTGGACGACTCGATGCCCTACCGCGGCCGGAGTGGCACCGGCAGCAGCGAGCGAGGATCGCAACTCACCGAAAGCCTGTCGATGATCGGACACCGGCGCTCCCGGCTCACCGATGCGCTCCACCAGGCCGCTCAGACTGCGCTCCCCGGTCTCGGGATCGACCAGCGCGTACTTCAGTGACGACGATCCGGCGTTGATGACCAGGACAAGCATCAGGCCCGCCCCGATGACTGCGCCTGGATGGCCGTGATGACAACCGTGTTCACGATGTCGTCGACTGTCGCGCCGCGACTGAGGTCGTTGACGGGCAGTCGCAACCCCTGCAGGACGGGGCCGATAGCCACGGCTCCGGCGGATCGTTGGACCGCCTTGTAGGTGTTGTTGCCGGTGTTCAGGTCGGGGAAGACCAAGACGGTCGCCCGCCCGGCCACCGGGGACTGCGGCAGTTTCGCGATCGCGACCGCGGGATCGACCGCGGCGTCGTATTGGATCGGTCCTTCGACCATCAGTGCCGGATCA
>WBZT01001549.1_pt1 | contig 16687 bp, 16 predicted proteins | sample 5204241 | NCBI WGS metagenome assembly WBZT01 (sample SAMN12344358, study PRJNA552823) | activated sludge metagenome | biome: Activated sludge suspended growth; feature: Nitrification reactor; material: Wastewater; isolation source: activated sludge from nitrification reactor of wastewater...
GTAGGTCAGGTCGTATGTGTGCCTTGCAAAGGAGGGCGCCATTATGAAAATAGCCGATGCCACAGCGGAAGTGTTCATGACGGCATTTGAGTCCTTGCCGAAGTCCGAGCGTGAAGCGATCATGCAGCGACTCTTCGCCAGTCCGGCATTGAAAGAAGATCTGATCGACGTGGCAAAATGGTATGACCGGCGCGCAGAGCGGGCTATTCCGTACCACCGTGTTCGCCAACGACTCAAGAAGGTCGGTCGCCTGTGAGGTATCGGCTTGCCATCAAGCCTTCGGCAAGCCGGGAGCTTGAGCGGCTGGAGGATCAGTGGCTTCGTCGGGCAGATGAAGCCATCCGAAAGTTAGCCGATAACCCACGGCCACATGGCGCAAAGAAACTCAGTGGCGTGCCGTTATACCGTATACGGGTAGGGACCTTTCGGATCGTGTACGAGGTGAATGACGCACGGCATCTGGTGACCATCGTGACGATCGGTCACCGCCGAGAAGTCTACCGAAAATAATCGAGGCCTCGGGGCAGAATAGACCTCAACGCAAAGGGGTGTAACGAATACCCTGCGCGACAACACCGAACGCCCGGAGACCATCGCCATCGGAACAAACGAACTCATCGGGACCGACCCGAGCAAACTGCCTCCGGCCTTAGCGCGATTGATGGCAGGGCAGTGGAAGAAAGGCGTGATCCCTCCGAAATGGGACGGCAAAGCAGCGGAGCGGATCGTGGAGACTCTGGAACGATACTGGCAAGACAATGAAAAGCCCTTCACCGCCGAAGCTCGAACGTGCCACTGAGAAAAGCTCAGCTAGTCCAACGAAAAAGATCCACTGCGCGATTGCAAGACCGGACCCCACTTATTCCAAGACCGGACCCCACTTATTCAAGCAATGACCCCAATGCCCCGCGCTCATGCGCCTTCCCACTCGTGCATTGATTCCATCACTCGCCGGTCGTATTCTTACACGCATCTCAAACTCTCAGGAGGGATAGACATGGCCACTCCAAGCATCAAGGAAGAAGCCCGCCGACTGGTGGACCACCTTCCAGAGCATTCAACGTGGGAAGACCTCATGCATGAGATTTATATCCGCCAGGCCATTGAAACAGGGTTAGCCGACAGCACGGCAGGGCGGACAACCGATGTGGAGCACGTGCGCGCCTCATTCGGACTCCCGAAATGAAGGTCTGCTGGACCGATACTGCGATAGGCCACCTTCGAAGTCTTCATGCCTACATTGGACAAAACTCGCCGGAGTATGCACAGCGAATTGTTGACCGCTTGACAAGACGTTCTCAGCAGATCGGCACGTTCCCACAATCCGGCCGCATCGTTCCCGAAGCCGAGCATCCACAGATTCGTGAAGTCCTTGAGGGACCCTACCGAATCATGTATCACATCAAGCCTGATCAAGTGGATGTCATCGCAGTGATTCACGGATCGCAACAAACACCATGGACCTAATATACCTGCCCTCCCTACTTCGTCCGCGCCTTCGGTTGACAGCTGCTGACCCATTATTCGTTCTACAAGTGAACCAGACAGACCAGATAGTCTAAGCAGACAGACTACGCGCACGGCCGCCGATCAGAATATCCTTGGCCGGACGCACCGCCTGCGGTAGACAAGAGAGACACGATCGGCCAAGGCAGAATGCGGAGCAGACCGACGGGGAGCGCAAGCGGAAGAAATGAAGGAGGCGGGCGTAAGTGGCAGCGCGCGCCCGTGGCTGAGAGCGGGGAGAAGGACCGCCGGTCGAGCCGGAACCAGGTGCAGGGGAACAGGACGACCCTTGTTCTTTTGACACGTTTTCCTCAGGCCTACCCCTCCCATGATTGTATTGACAGTCAAGACAGTTGCTAACCCCATTATTGCGGTCCGTGATTCCTATTGATTACATTGAACTCCATGTCTTCATGGAGTTAAGATAGCCGCCATGAACTTCTTAGCTCGCATCACGATCAATCCCGCTCAGTGTGGAGGACGCCCCTGCATCCGTGGCATGCGGATGAGAGTCAAGGATCTGTTGGACCTCCTTGCGGCTGGAGTCTCCCCAGAAGAAATCCTGCGAGACTACCCGTATCTTGAGAAAGAAGACATTCAAGCCGCACTAGAATTTGCCGCCGCCCAATCAGATCACGTCATGCTCCGTGCCGGATGAACTTTTTAATTGACGCGCAACTTCCTCCAGCACTCGCTCGCCTGATCACATCCCTCGGTCACCATGCTGTGCATGTTGAAGACGCCACGTTGCTTCTCGCCACTGATGAGGCCATATGGGACTATGCCCTCACGCATCAGCACAGTATCATCACGAAAGACGAAGACTTTAAGAACATGCTGTTACTGGCCTCTACAAGCCGAACGCCCGTTGTCTGGGTGAGAATCGGAAATTGCTCAAATGCCGCGCTTGCCCGGTGGTTTCAACCACTCTTTCCTCAAGTACTTGGATGCCTTCAGCAAGGAGAGTATCTCATCGAACTGTATTAATGGACAATCCTTGGCCAAACTCAGCGCCTGCGGTAGACAGGAGAGACATGATCAGCCTCGGCAGAACGCGGAGCAAGCGGAAGCACCGCACAACCACGGCGCCAGAGGAATGGGACCGCCCGCGCCCGTGGCTGAGCGCGGGGAGAAGGACCGATGGCTGAGCTGGGCTAGGTCCAGGAGAACAGGAGCCGTATCCCTTATTGCGCTCCAGAGGCACCGCGAAACTTGTGTCCACGCGTCGGGAGTCTGTCAATCACAGACTCCCCTCTTTTCCCCCATCTTGAACAAACGCTGGCGAGATAGTGAAAAAAGACCTTCAGCACCGAAGTCCTAACCCGCATGATTCATGACGGTTCGTCGCGAAAGTGTGGAGTCGCGACGCGAGACGGGCGCGTGGAGCCGTGAGGAAGGGAGGCCTCCTTGAACAGGATGTCGACCGACCGAGTGGCGAGCCCGCCCGCCGACAGGCTGGTCGCAGCTGCGAATCCGCGAGTACAGCAGAAGCGCTCATGAATCATGCGGGCTAATATCAATACTGTTCACTTAATGATCCCGATGTGATGCTCAATCGTGATGCGTGTAGTGCTTGACCGTGCTCGCGGACGCAGCCGATAGCCGCTCATCTTGCGCTTCAGCCCGCGCGGATTGGCGCGCGAGCGACTTGAGACGACGCGTTCATCCAGGATTTCCCTCAGCACGGCCTCATGAAAGGCCTGCCTGTCCTGAGGGGGGAACCGACGCGACGGGCGCCAGCTTGCGACGGACCACGCGCACCGCGTGGAGGAACGAGAGTCGATCCGGGTCTTCATCCGTCTTCAGGGCGGCCTCATGCATCAGGCCACGCACCGCAAAGTGCGCCATCAGCAAGCCATAGCACTCCTGCCGGACCAAGTCCGGAGTCTTGCTGCGCAAGACCATTCTGGCGCCACGCAAATGGGTCTTGAGTTCGTCCAGCGCCGTCTCGATTTCCCAGCGCTCGTGATACAGCGCCGCCACGTCGGCGGCCGGGGCGGCGGCCGGATCCAGGATGGTCGTCAGCAGCCGATACAGAGGCTCGGCCTCCGCGACCCCCTGCAGGGTATATTCGATGACTCGCACGACGACTCCGTTGTGGCCGTGGCGTTGCTCCTTGGGGGACGCATAGACTCTGCTCAGGTAGGACCCGTCGGGCAGTCGTTCTTCACACGGCAGGCGGAGGTTCTTTTTGACCCTCCAGAGCAGATCGGCTCCCGTCCCCCGTGCCTGATTCCACAAGGCGAACCCGTAGAAGTTCCGATCGGCCAGACACAGCATCCCGCGGCGCAGAGACGGGAGCACGTCCTCGGCCAGGGTGATCTCGCCGGTGGTGACGCCGCCGATCCGGGTCCCAAACAGCACATGGGTGCCGTTCTCGACCAGGGAGACGAACCGCAGCTGTGGGAACGCACTGCTCCCCCGGCTGGCAGACGGCCGGCCGAACGCCTGGGCATTCGCCGTCTCGTCGGCGACATCCAGCGTGCTGCCATCCAGGCTGACCAGACGCCACGTGCGATACCACGCCCCCTTGGTCTCCGGCCGGGCAATCGGGTGGACAATCTCGTCATGCAAGGCCTGGAGCGGCTCCCAGCCCAGCCGCGTGCGCGCCTGCGAGATGCCCGATTTGCCCGTCACCTTGACGCGTGCGTCGGGCCCCAGCAGCCACTGGATCCCCTCCAGCAGGCACCGCAGGACCTCGCGGCAGGACGACTGCATGTACAACGCCAGGGCCATGACGTAATACACCACGACGTGGGCCGGCAGATCCCGCTGCCGGAGGCTGACCCGACCGCTCTCTCGGAGCACGGTCTCAATGGTGGTCAGCGGAAACGCCTTGGTGAGCACGCCTAAACTGATGTAATCGGTAATGCGGGACCCCGTCGGCAGTGCGGCAATCGTCCGTGCCATATGCGGCCCTCCTGTTGTGCCTCCCGAAGAGAGAGCCCCCAAGAGGATACCACCAAACGTATATTAAGTGAACAGTATTGGGGTTAATATGCTACTCATGAGAGCTCAGCTTGCCCAACAAAACAGAATTAATGTGCGAATGCAAGACCTGACACTATTTCTTGTGACCTGACGGTCGAGTGATCCTCGCCTGAATCGCTGTTGCAGGTGCAGCAGCGAAAACAGCGCCCGTTCCCTCGCGTGACTCCACCATTCCAAACGTCCTGGCGCAGCCAGCGCTTTCACCGACGAGACGAGGCGTTGGGGAAGGGCATTGGGATTGAATGACAGCGTTACGCGCAATGACAAGCCATACAAAATGAGTGGGAACGAACATCGTGAACAAGGCTCTGTCCATTCGGCCTTGATAAAGGGACAATGTCGATCCAGGCACAGTACATTCGTCGAGCGCTGAGGTCAATGCCGAAATGCCACGTAAAGATCGGCCGTCAGTCCTGACACACTTCAGATCCGCAATCCGCCGTGACTGTGTCACGATAAGACATCGTCTGTATGGATCTGGAGTCAGTGGCGAACGGCACTAACACTACGTAACGGAATTGTGATAAGGAACAAGACTCTCCAAGACAGGTGAGTTTGCTCTGCCTGACCCGCGACACTCGCGGGTATATTGTCGAACAAAAAAGAGGGACCAACGTAACGCGTGAAAAAAGCACTCATCACCGGTATCAGCGGACAAGACGGGTCGTATCTGGCCGAAATGCTGCTCGTCAAAGGTTATGAAAAGATGAAGCGTCGTCAATCCCGCAAGGCGATTCTTCCCGAGGTTCGTAAATCGGACGTGAGGCGACAGCACCGATTCACTCCCACCGTCGCGGATAGACGCAGTCGGTCGTTCGCCACACTGCGGACTCTTCGTGAATCGCACGGCAGCGGTTAAATCCAGTACCAACCCGTAGAGATCCGTGGCGAATTGCAGTAGGCCGACCGAGAGACTAACCTTCATCAGCCCTCTATCGAGCGAGGCAAAATCAAGGTCGATCTGTCAGTGAAGGCAGAGGGAAGCATGTAAGGGTTCCGGAAAATGACGAAGCTACAGCCTCTTGCCGTTAAAGATAAACAAGTCGCGCTCCTTGCGCCAAACCAGCAATCTTATGGAGGCCTGCGCCTGAGCCTTGAGAGGTACCCTTGAACATCGAGAGAGAAAATTAGAATTGAATTGCGCATAACGCGCATCGTCTAACCTGCACAGCTTGGGCAATGCTGGAATACCACGTACCTTAAGACATGCCCTACGTAGACCATCCTGAAACTGCGCCATATTGCGACATAACGGCGTGTGAATTGTGCTGTACGGTCATTTGTCCCTCACACACAGAGGGCAATATATGCTATGTGAAGGAAGATCTATGCATTAATGAGTTCTTAAAATTCATATCGAGAAAGGTGAATTTCCCCATTCGCTCGCGGATCATATTCCTGCGTCCTAGTTGACATGCACATGTTTGGACGACATAAAAAATTTTCAACCACCTCTCTTGCTTTTCCCTCTACATGGCTGGGTTACTATTATGGTTAATCTATGAATCAGTCATTCCTGATAAGGTTTTGCTGCTGTGGTGGCACGTATGGATAAAAGTACAAACCTCGTCAAAATGCGGGTCCCCTTCGCGCTCATTCTATGCGCGGTTTTCCATGCCGCCGCCTGGGCGACCCCTCCGGAGGTGCCTACAGGTGTTAGAGTTGGAGACGAACGAGAGACGGCATCTCCAAACTTAGGTGAACTCCTAGTCCATATCGTACCTCCGATCAGCAAAGCTCCAATATTGCCATCTACGTACCCCCTTCCAGGAGAAAAGTCTGTCACATTAAGTATTTCTTCCGCACGAGGGGAATTTGAGCCTGGCAGTTTTGTGCTGCGCTCTCAAAACCGTGACATGAGTGCGCTAACCGTGACAGCGTCAGATCTCTATGGACTGAGTGGAGGTGCAGTTATCTCTTCAGAAAATGTGGATATTAGGATCGTGAAACCATGGTTTCAAAGTTTTTATGCTTGGAATGAAATAGGTAAAACTACCCCGACAGACTTCCGCCAAAAACTTGTTCCTGAGCTTCTACTGAAGGACGACTCGCTTGTGAGCATTGACACCGAAGCGGAGCGAAATTTTTTAAAGCTAGAACGAGGGGACGGATCAACTTCAGAGTGGATAAATCAGCGGAACATTACAAGCGATCAATTTCTCCCGAAAGCTCATGCATTTCCGGTTAAAGATGCCAAGACCTTACAACCCTTCTCGCTTCCCCGTCAGAGCAGTAAGCAAGTTTGGATCACCGTATTCGTACCCTTAGATACCGCGCCGAACGAATATACTGGCGACTTAGTCATTCGTGCCAATGGCGTTCTGCAGGGAACGATTAAACTGAAGGTCAAGGTCCATAGCTTCCAGCTTGCTCAATCAAAGCTAACGCACAGCATCTACTATAGAGCACGATTAGATGAGGGAAGAGCAAGCGTCGGCTCCGAATTTCGAACAACGGAACAGATGAAAGCAGAGCTAAAGAACCTGCGCGACCATGGCGTTCGGAACCCGACAATGTATCAACCTTTTTCTGACCAAGCGTTGTTTATAAAATGCCTCCAACTTCGACAGGAGCTCGGCATGAACAACGGTCCCTTGTTTTATTTCGGAATGCCCACCACTAACGCGTTTTGGGGTAACGACCCGGCCGAGGCTAACACTCTCCTGAGACGTATTTATCCGCAAATTAACACACTCGCCCGATCATACGGATATAGTTCAGCATATCTTTATGGGAAGGATGAGGCTCGAGGGGGAGAGTTGGTTGCGCAACGAGGATTCTGGGACGTGCTGCATTCTATCGGGGGAAGCGTCATGGTTGCAGGATATACAGGTAGCTTCGAACTGGTCGGGGACAAGCTTGATGTCTTAATCCATGCCTATCAACCGACTATTTCGGAAGCGCAGAAGTGGCACACTGCTGGTCACAAAATTTTTAGCTATGCAAACCCTCAGACAGGGCCAGAGAACCCGTTTCCCTACCGATTGAATTATGGCCTGCTGCTTTGGGCCAACAATTACGACGGTGCTATGCCATATGCCTATCAACATTGTTTCGGCTCATGCTGGAATGATATCGATCACCCTGCTTATCGAGACCACAACCTTACTTACCCTTCCGTGGATGGAGTGATTGACACAATTGCCTGGGAAGGGTACAGGGAAGGCGTCGATGATGTCCGTTATTTGACGACCCTTGAAAGCCTTGTAACCGCCGGCACCAGAAGCGCGAGCGGCGCAGCAGACCAAGCGCGTTCATTCCTTAGTACCCTGAGGGCTACTATTCTGTCCAAGCAAAGCCATGCTGGAAAATATAACTTACGGATGGATCTGGGGTTGGATGAGGTACGTAAGCAGATAGTTGATCACATCGAATCGCTCTTGGATTAGATTACGCGATGACTAACAAGTGCAGGATGAGGTTGTGGTAGGTGAGCAGCTATCTGCTGGTGGCAGGAGTCGTTCTCATTCCAGTCTTGTTTTCCGTTGGCATAGCTGGGCGGAAAGATGGCCTGCGCCTGGGGTTACTGATCTTCGGAGCTGGTGTGGGCTTCCTGTGCGTACTGTGGCAGATTGATGAACTCCTTCCATTTGTCGGAGCAGGAGATGATGAGGACTATTATCGGGCCTCCAAACGATCCTTCCGCGACCTAAATGATTGGTTTGATCTCACTCAGTTCAGAGCGACACACGAGCAAGGCGGATATCCGTTGCTGTTGTCTTGGGTTCACCAGTGGGCAGGGGATAGTCTGTTTCATCGGAAGGCTCTGAACGTATTTTTTTTTCTTATGCTTGCAGTCGTATGGTTCGAGATCGGCAGAATAATTGGCGGAAAGCCGTTAGGCTTTGTATCAGCCGTTGGTGTTATCGTGGCGACGCCATTGTGGTTTTATTGGCTTTTTCTTTTTAAAGATATGGCGATTACGTTTCTACAATCTCTATTCATCCTCGGCCTGCTTCAGACCGTGACGCAGAAAGGCGTGACGAGAGGATATAGCTTAGTAGGTGTCAGCACGATTCTCACACTCCCTTTTCGAAGCAAACTCGCACTGGTGAATTTGATTGCACTTGCAGGTGGGAATCTAGTGACAGCAGAGAGGCGGCGATCATTGACAACCACTTTCGTCAAAGTGGTGCTGACGGTAGGCTTCGCTTTCCTCATGCTGATCCTAGGAACCAATCCAAAGCTCCTCGGCAAGCTTGGTGTAGCTGGAGAACATCGAACGCTTGATTCCGAATCAGTACGGGCGGAAATAGAACAAAGAGAGCGCTCACGTTCGGCTCAATTTACCAATGTTCTCATGTTTCCCCTCCTGTATCTTGTGGGGGAAGTGGCAGCTTTTAACCCACGCTCTTGGGAGCGATCGGACGCATCTCTTATTCGAGCCATCTGTATGGTCCCTTGGATCTATATTGGTGTGCCACTTTTCCTGAAAGGAGTATGGCTGATCCTGGGGCCCAAGCGAAAGCCAGTCATCCAGGATGTGGCATATACTGAGAAGGCCCTCGAGCTAGGCACCCGAGCAACAGCAGTAAGAGCACATCTCTTGATACTGCTTATGTTCGTCTTGATCTATGCTGGGGTAGCATGGGCGAGCGCAGATACGACGCGTTGGCGAATGCCAGCGCTGCCACCGATGGTGGCCATATCCGGCTTTGCCTGGATGAGCCTTAATACACCGAGGCGGTTGTCACTTTTGCTGGGATGGGGGCTATGTCTTTCCATTTCCCTCATAACTTACTACGCGGTATTACGATAGATCGTTAGGGATAGCTGTCAGCTAATTGAACTTCTGTGAAGCGGCGATCACAACCATCTCAGATAGAAGCACACCGTGTGGTAACAGCTGTGACTTATGGCCATGCTGGGATGGCTTGGGAAATCTTTCGGCGTGCCATAAAGCGAGTCACATCGCTCAAGGGACAAACCGGCCACAACACAACTCTCGCTACCCGAATAGGTTCAGCGAGCATTCAACTTACAGTGAGCAATGCTCTGGTTCGATTGTTGTCGCTCATTAGCATGCCTATACTCACCCACCTCCTCCCTCCCCACGCTTATGGTACAGCCGCCATGGCGGGCACGGTCATGGGGCTGGTCTCGGTCATTGGATTATCAGGGATGGATATGTCGTACGTGCGCGCATACCATGACGCTTCCACCTTACCTCCTCAAAATGTCGAAAAATTTGCATGGCGGTACGTCCTGGGTGCGGGACTTCTGGCCGCCCTCGGCCTTAGTCTCGCTTGGCCAGTCATTGCTCAGGCATTTCTCCTGCCTGAATATTTAGGAATATTGGTGGGCGTCGGCAGCTTCCTAAGCCTTGCGGCAACCATGTCGCAAGCACGGGCACGACTGAACAATAAGTATCATGCAATGTCGTTCTCAATCATGGCAGCTGGATTCGCAGGTACGGCCATCAGCCTCGGCGTGGCTCTTTGGTGGCGGCAGAACGAATTGCCTTTGGTTTTGTCCGTGATGATGGGATACCTGGTTCTCATATTAATTCTTGGCAGTCCTTCCCTTGCCGACTTGGTCCGCCCCTCGGGTTTAGGCCCAAAGGATCGGTGGCATGTGCTTTCGATCGGACTTGCAGGAACGGTGACTGCACCGGTTTATTGGGTCATGTCATCCTCAGATCGGTGGTTTCTCGGTTTTTTCGAAGATGCGGCAACCGTCGGTATCTACTCGATGGGCTACAGCGTAGCCATTGTCGGAATGATGGTAAATACTGCAGTTCTATCAGTCTGGACACCAGAGACAACCAAGGAGTTTCACCGGAATCCCGAGCAAGCGCAGGCGGTCTTAGGGAGGACCGCTGAACGTCTCATCGTAGGCTTTGCCTGCATATGGTTAGCGGTCACCGCTGCAGGTGGAGATGCAATCCGACTACTTGCATCTCCTTCTTTTCATGGAGCTGCCTCGATCGTCCCGGCTCTTGCCGCAGCCGTGATGTTTCATGGAATCGTGCACCTCGCCAACGCCATCTTTTTGCTCAAGAAACGCCTTAGAATAACCCTTTGGTTTTGGTTGTTCGGCGCGCTTTTTTCCGTAATCATCAACCTCCTACTTATTCCCCTATGGGGAATGCGCGGTGCTGCGATTGCGCAGGCCGCAAGTTTTTTCCTTGTGGCTCTTGGGATGATAACAGGGGCTCAATGGCTTTACCCGTTGAAAGTCGATTGGCGCCGATTAGCCTATGTGTTAGCCGCCATTACGGTTGCGGCTTACGTCATGTTCCCTTCTTGGCACGAGACCTCTTACGTAAGTCTTTTTCTTAAGCTCCCGGTCGGTGTTCTTGTGGTGGGCGTTGTTACATTCTTGACTGCCCCTGACCTTCTTCGTTTGATCGGGTGGAAACCCCGCCGGCCATAGGCTGCTTGATACAAGAGGAGAGCGGAAGCAGTGTGCGGTATAGCGGGCCATATAAGTTATGAAAGTGCTCCGATTCCTCACCATGTCGGCGATATGGTACGTCGCATTCGACATCGTGGGCCTGATGACTCAGGGTGCTGGGTCGCACCGGGTCGAGAATGTGTGCTGGGGCACGCTCGATTAAGCGTTATTGATTTGAGCCCTCTCGGTCATCAGCCGATGATCGATCCTCAGACCGGCAATTCAATCGTTTTCAATGGAGAGATTTATAACTTTCAGGCATTACGGCGGGAATGCGAGGCTGCTGGTGACACATTCCATTCCCAATCGGATACAGAGGTCGTGCTGCAGCTTTATCGGCGCTATGGGGCAGCTTGTCTGAACAAACTTCGCGGAATGTTTGCGTTTGTGGTGTGGGATGAAAAGCAAGGCAACGTGTTTCTTGCTCGAGACAGAGTAGGGAAGAAACCACTAAATTACGCTTTGACAACGCATGGACTAGTCTTTGCTTCAGAGATTGAGGCCTTGGCCCGCCATCCGACCGTATGCCGCGATATGGACACCGAAGCACTCGACCTCTATCTGCAACTTCAATACATTCCAGCGCCCTGGTCCATCTATAAATCAATCCGCAAGCTTCCGCCCGCTCATTACGCTATTTACGGTAAAGGCGGACTGCAGGTGAATAAGTACTGGGACGTCAACTATCGCTCGAAGATTCGCATATCTTTGGAGGATGCGTTAGATGGACTGGAGGAACAGATCAACGAGGCTATTCGCCTTCGCCTGATTGCGGACGTGCCATTGGGAGCATTATTAAGCGGCGGAGTGGATTCTAGTCTCGTAGTCGCCCTGATGGCCAAGCAGTCAGCCAATAGAGTAAGAACCTATAGCATCGGATTTAAGGATGAGGTGTTCAATGAGTTGCCGTACGCCAAGATGGTGGCGGATCGATATAACACTTCCCATTTCCCTGAGATTATCGCACCCGACATACAACCTTTGCTCGAAGACATTGTAAGACACTATGGAGAGCCGTTTGCCGATTCTTCTGCCGTTCCCTCGTTTCATGTATGTCGAGCCGCGCGTAAACACGTCACTGTTGTTATGAATGGCGACGGTGGAGATGAACTGCTGGGCGGATATCCTCGCTATTCCATGACGAAGTTCAGCGTTGAGGCAGGGCGGCTGATGGGGGGATGGCACACGCCAGAACGGCTAGCGGGCCTTGTTACTGGTTTGGACAAAGCTCAGTCCATACCAGCACGCGTGAGACGCAAATGGCTGGTGCGTTTCGCCCATCCTGAACTACAGTCCATCATCATGTACGGTGCGTTCTGGAACGACGAAGCGCGAGCAATGCTCTTGACGACATCGCGCGGTACCCTTACAGATTGGCGGACAGGCTGGCTGCGTGATTCGAGAAGCGCCGCAGCCAATCCCATCGACCGAATGCTCTGGATCGATAATCACACCTATCTGCCAGGTGACCTCTTGATGAAGATGGACATTGCTTCGATGCATTGCGGCCTAGAGGCGCGTTCGCCCTTGTTGGATCACCTCGTGATCGAATTTTGCGCATCTTTGCCCGCAAATCTTAAAGTCCATAACGGTGTCGGAAAGTACTTGCTGAAGAAGCTGGCGGAACGATACCTGCCTTCGGAACTAATATATAGACGTAAAATGGGGTTTGCCATTCCACTGGCCGAATGGTTGCGCGGTCCTCTTGCGTCGCTATTAGAGGAAATTCTATTCGATAAAAACGTTATGCAACCGCTAGATATTGATGTGATTCGCAACACGGTCTGGGAGTTCCGTCACGAGCACATTGATCATAGTTCCCGGCTATGGGCCTTATTTATGTATGGAATGTGGAAGAAGACTTGTTATGACAAATGAAGCGACCCAGGACATAAGATTTGGTTTTGGTGAAAATTGGACCCGGTATCTTGCAGATATCTCACAGGAGCGTATCGATGAGGCTGTGACTTCTCTGCCGAAATTACTGGGAGATAGCCTCACAGGTAAAAGTATGATTGATATAGGGTCGGGCAGCGGATTGTTTTCCTTGGCCGCGCGTATTCTCGGAGCCTCTGTCTTATCTTTTGACTATGACGCGAAGTCCGTTGCCTGCACGGCTGAGTTAAAGCGGCGGTTCTTCCCCAATGATAAGAATTGGCAGGTTGCGCAAGGTTCGATCTTGGATAAGGGATACATTGAGCAACTGGGCCAGTTCGACATTGTGTATTCCTGGGGGGTTCTACACCATACTGGGGACATGTGGAAAGCTATCAGCAATGCTGGCTTACTCGTTCGCAAAAATGGCATTTTTGCAATCGGCATTTACAATTTCTTGCCCGGGCGGAGAGGAACGCACACTTGGCAGAAGCTAAAGCGTTGGTACTGCGCCGCTTCACCATGGAAACGAACGATATGGGAGTACGCCTACATCTCTTGGAACCTCTGCTATTTGGTGATGGTGGGCCGAAATCCACTGAAAGTGATACGAGAGCACAAAAAACTGCGAGGAATGTCCTGGTTTCGTGACGTGACTGATTGGTTGGGTGGTTACCCCTATGAAGCCGCAACCGCGGGGGAGATTCTGGAGTTCGTCCGAACGAATTGCGGTTTTACCCTCATTCGACAAAATGTAAACACTGGACTCGGCGTCAGTGAGTTTGTTTTTAGAGCATCTAAAGAGTGACACCAGTATCCCCACGCGTCCTGATGTTTTGCGGACAGTTCTGGCCCAGGATCGGCGGCGCTGAACGGCAAGCGCTCAGGCTGAGCAATTCTCTGCTTGCGCGCGGTTGCCGTGTCGAAGTCTTGACCCCGCAATTAGAGGCGGCGTGGGCCTTAGAGGAGAACATTGAAGGCATCCAGGTTCATAGATTTCCTTTTGTGGATTTGACCAAGCGTATCAGGAACCTCAGGGGGCTTGGTTTGCTGAATACGTTGGTCATGGGTTGGCAAGTCCGACGAGCCGTTACGAAATACATTGGCCGCTTTGATATTCTCCATGCTCATATAGCATGGCCCATGGTGGCATATGCTGGTGAAGCCGCTAAGAGCTTCAATAGGAAAATTATCTGCAAGGTGGCAGCAGGGGGTCAGGCGTTTGACTTCGACACCTTAAGAAGATCATCTCCACTGGGTCCCAGACTGGCCAAAAGGCTGCTAACAATTGTCGATACATGGATCGCCATATCCGAGGAGATCAAATCCAACATTGAGCGGGAGGTCAGTGACAGGAGCAGGATCGTGAAAATTCCAAACGGAGTAGAAGTTCCTGTAGTTGACCCTGTGTATGATCGAAGAATCGCAAGACATTTCCTATACCTCGGCAGGCTCTCTCGCACAGCGCACAAGGATTACCTGACCCTTCTGCGTGCGTTTGATCGTTTGGTTTCACGGATTCCTGAGTGCGAGCTAAAGCTCGTAGGAGGTGGTGAACTAACTGGTGAAGTCCACGCCTTGCTTCAGTCGCTTCCACATGCGCGCCTCCGAACGGAACTTGTCGGTTTTTCCGAACCAACTCGCTGGCTTCAGTGGGCTGATGTTCTCATTCAACCATCAATGGCCGAAGGCCTGTCCAATGCGCTTCTAGAAGGGATGGCCCATGGGTTAGTCTGCATCGCCAACGATATTCCTCCGAATCGTGAAGTATTGGGAGAGGCGGGAATTCTTGTGCCTGTCGGCGACACGGATATGTTAGTGCAGTGTATGGAGAGGGTAGCCACGATTTCTAGCGAGTGCCTCAAGTGGCGAAGGGGAGGTCGTACCAGGGCGGAACAAGTTTACGCAATGGACAGAGTTGCCGAGGACTATCTTCGACTTTATACATTGATGCTAAAAGGGAACGCTCTTGGACGCGAGTCGGTTTGAGGAGAGGTCACTATTTAGTTTTTCCTCCCGTGAATGTCGAACCCAACACGTTATTTCCCAGGATGCTAGGCAAGCTGAGAAAACACGGCCTGAGACGGACCCTTGCTTACTTCTTATATTATGGGGTTGCTTATCATCTTCCCTATGAAACAAGGTGGGCTGGGATTGGAAAATTTTCAGGGCATGTCAGGCGGATCCTATGCCGTGTTCTGTTCATGAAAACTGGACGTGAGTTTTCAGTCGGTAAGCATGTCGACTTCGATTTTCTGGCACATCATATTTCTCTGGGGGAACGCGCCAACATTGGAAACCATGCTTGGATAAGGGGTGGTGGCCAGGTCATTTGCGGCTCTGACATTATGATGGGCGAATTTGTCCTGATCTACACCCAGGACCACAAAATACACGGCCAGGAGTATGACGGCTATACGGTCGGTGACGTAGTAATTGGAAACAATGTATGGATTGGCGGCAGAGTGACGATTCTAAAAGGGGTTACCATCGGAAACAACGCTGTGGTCGGTGCAGGTTCGGTGGTGACGAGAGATGTTCCAGCGAATGCGATTGTGGCCGGTAACCCGGCGCGAATCCTTCGGATGCGACTGGATACCGAGCAACCGATCGTGAAACCACCTCAATCTTCTGGTCAATCGAGATAGCTCGGGCTATGTCAGCCACTTTCTCTGTTCTAATGATTGCTCCTCAGTTTTATCCGCTAGTTGGCGGTTATGAACGCGCAGCTGAAAGGCTAGCCGTCGAACTGGTCAAGGTCGGGCACCCTGTTACCGTTGTAACTGAACGTCGGGATCCCCGTCTGCCCCGCACACAGATTCTCAATGGGGTACGCGTGAAGCGGATTTGGTGTATATATCGCCCCGGGTGGCACAGCATCACATCCTTTATTTCATTCACGGTGTACCTCATGTTTCAGGGCCGCCAGTTTGATGTTCTACATGTGCATCAATATGGCCATCACGTAGCTATAGCAGTAGCAGCAAGGAGATGGCTTGGTAAACCGGTCGTGCTGAAACTCACCAGCACTGCGACACAGGGTATTGGCGCGGCCGTAGGGGGAAAGGGAGTGAAAAGTCGCCTCTTCGCAAACCTCCATCGAACGGTGAGCGGGTTGATTGCGACCAGTGCTGCAGCTGTTGAGGAAGCGGTTCGGTTTGGCATCCCCAGAGATCGGATCCGCATGATTCCTAATGGAATCGAGACCGAACTATACGCACCCTGTAATCCTAAAGACCGGTCCATGCTCAAACAACGGATGGGCTATCAGCGCCCCTGTACGGTCCTCTATACCGCCAGGTTAGCACCGGCCAAGAATCCAACAGGCTTGCTGCAAGCATGGAGCCTCATCCATCGGGAACTTTCTGATTGTGAGTTGGTACTTGTCGGTGATGGTCCCTTACGTCAGGAACTCGTCGAACTGATCGGTCAACTTGGGCTATCCGATTCCGTTCAATTAATCGGCCATCAGCAAGATGTGTTGCCTTGGTACCAAGCAGCAGACGTATTCGTCCTGCCCTCTTACCACGAGGGATTGTCAAACAGCCTCTTGGAGGCTTTGAGCTGCGGCCTTCCGGTGGTATCCACTCGTGTTTCTGGGAGTACTGATATTTTCGAAGATGCCGATGTGGGAGAGCTTGTTGATGTGGGCGATATGGCGGCGTTTGCGAAAGCCCTTCGAGGACTGTTGACGAATCCTGAGCGTAGGAAACTATGTGGTGTAAGAGCACGCCGGTATGCAGTTGAGAAGTATTCGATTCGCGCGGTCGCTAAGGCCACCTTGGAGTTGTACCAAGCATTAGGCTGAGTTTAAAGACTGCAAACAATCTCCGTTCAGCAACGACTGCGAAAGTAGCGTGACGTTCCCGAAAACCCCTCGCATCCTGGGGGCCATTTTTGCTGTGTATTGGCCATGATC
>WBZT01001550.1_pt1 | contig 16680 bp, 16 predicted proteins | sample 5204241 | NCBI WGS metagenome assembly WBZT01 (sample SAMN12344358, study PRJNA552823) | activated sludge metagenome | biome: Activated sludge suspended growth; feature: Nitrification reactor; material: Wastewater; isolation source: activated sludge from nitrification reactor of wastewater...
GATCGGAGTGCCGTAGTCGAGCGATCCCAGGTCGGCAGCCTTGAGCAGGAAGAAGCGGCCGGGAGTATTTCCAGCCACCACCGGTGGAAAATCGCGCCCAGTGAATTCGCGCAGGCGATCCGTGCCGCTGCCGACCGTCATTCCGACGTAGGATCCGGAGAGCAGCGTCCCCAGCCCGGTGACGGTGCCCCCCGAGATGCGCGGACGTACGACCCAGAAGGTGGTGCCATCGACCAGCCAATCGCGTGTCTCCGGCGCCATCTGCACACTGGCCAGCACGCGCTGGCGGTCTTCGGCGACCTTCAGCGATTCGATCTTGCCAACATCGACGCCGTTGTACTTGACGGTCGTCTTGCCCGGCTCCAGACCCTCGGCCGACGAGAAGCTGATCTCGATCCTCGGCCCTTCGGCGAGCAGTTTCTGCACCGCGATCCAGCCGCCCATCAGTGCCGCGATGATCGGGATGATCCACACGGCGGAAAGTCGCCGGCGCGGCCTTGCCACCGCCGTCGCCTCGGGAAGTGGCGGTAGCGCGTTGTCAGCCATCGCCTTCCTTCTGCGGCAGGTCCCAGATCATTCTCGGGTCGAAGCGGTTCACCGCAAGCATGGTGACCACCACAACGCCGGCAAAGAAGAGCACTCCAAGCCCCGGCTCGACCGACATCAGCGGCTGCAACTGCACCAGCGCGACGACAAAGGTATCCACGAAGACGTCGAGCATCGACCATCGCCCGATGAACTTCACCAGCCGATAAAGACGGATGCGTTGCTCCGGCGATCGAACCCAGCCGCGCTGCACGCTGATCAGCAGGTAAGCGAGCGCGATCAGCTTGCCCAGCGGAATGGTGATGCTGGCGACGAAGACGATGATGGCCAAGGGCCACGACGTCGGCGACCACAGCTCGACAACGCCCTGCATGATGGTATCGGTGCTGGAGCCCAAGGGCGTGTAAGTGGCCAGCACCGGCAGCAGATTCGCGGGAACGTAGAGAATCGCCGCGGTCAGCACCAGCGCCCAGCTTTGCTCGATGCTGTCGGGACGGCGCCAATGCAGTCGTTCGCCGCAGCGCGGACAGAGCGTGGCGACAGCGCCGGCCAAGGGGCGCGACACCAGACCACAAACCTCGCAGCCGACAAGACCGAGCGACATCGCACTGGCGTGCAGCACCCCGTTCATTTCGCCTCCGACAGCCCGTCGCCGCCCGTTGCCGGCCGCCCCGAGCGACTCGCGACCCAGTCGATTCGCTCCCAGGCGGCGCGCGGATCGAAAGCGGCGCCCATGGCGGCGAGCAGGAAAACCAGCGCACCGAGAACGAAGATCGCGAGACCGGGAATCACCGTCGCGAGTTCGGCGATCTTGATCAGCGCAACCAGAACACCGAGCAGCATGATCTCGATCATGCTCCATTCACGGAAGATCTCGTAAGTGCGCAGTAGGGTTCCCGACCAGCGTGGTGCCGGTGGTCGGCGCGCCGTCAGGGTGACCCCCAGCAAGCAGGAGATTTCCAGCGCCGGGGCAATTACCCCGGTAAACAGAACAAGCAGTGCGACCAGCTCACGACCGTCGCGCCACATGGCGACGACACCGCCGATCACCGTCGTCGCGGCTTCCCGTCCCGCCACCGAAAGGCCGAGCATCGGCACGCTGTTGGCGATCACGAAGAGGATCGCAGCGGCGATGGACAGCGCCAGCGTGTGATCGAGCGAATGCGGCCGGCAACGCCAGAGCCGCGCCCGGCAGCGTGCGCAGCACGCCGACCCGCCTGCCGGTACGTCTGGCAGGCGCTGCAGGAGATCGCAGTCGCGACAGGCGACGAGGGTGGGATCGATAGCGGACTGCTCCATCGTCCTTCGACCGTATCACTTTTCCAGTTGCAGCAGTACCGCGCGCAGCGGCGCGTCGGAGACGCGGATCAGGCCTTCGTACGGTTGGTCCATTTCGAGGATCAGGAAAATGGCGCCAGCTACCGACAGCGCGCACAATACATTGACTGCGTGGATCGTTCCGTTCGACGGCGCGAACAGATTGAGGCCAACCGCGATGATCATCAGCCAGAACACCAGCAGGGCGAGCAGTGGCGGTGTGATCGAACTGCCGCTGTGGGCGATCGCCACGGACCGCAGCTGCGCGAGGTCGTCGATCAGCTGCAGCGCTTTCGACCACGCGGAATGTTGCCCGGCGTTGGTCAAAGGAATTGCTCGCAGCATCTTCTGCAGATGATAAAGCGCGCGCGCCGTTTCGTTCACCTCCGACCCATTACCTCCCGTTCGGTCCTTGTCCCAGAATTCGCCGACGCGCTCGGTTACCAGTCGCCGCAGCAAGGCGCGCGCCGGCTCGCCGGCGTCGCCGAGTTGCCTCAGGTTGTTGTTCAACTGCAGAAGTTGTGCAGCCGCGCTTTCCACTTCGGCCGATTTGGTATCGAACGAGCCCTTGGCAGAAGAAATGATCAAGCCGAGAACCAGCGCTGCCAGCGTCGACAGAAAACCGATTCCCATCTTCACCATTTCCTTCGAATCATCGTCGAGATGGTGCCTGGGTAAGCGCGTGCGCAGGAAAGCTCCCAGGAACGATCCGGCCAATACCAGCACTGCGACGGCCACCGCCACCAGCCAGGGGCTCATGTCGGCGGCGGCCGCCCGGTGATCCACATGCAGCGTTTCAAGGCGGCCGCACGAATCCCCGTCAACGACAGACGCGTCTGCCGTCGACGATCCTGCACTCCGGAACGACTTCGACCTTCGGCTTCTCGACCACCTCCCTGGTCGGTTCGACGACGACTTCCTTGTGCGGGACTTCCGCGACGGGAACCGGTTTCCGGACTTCCACAGCACCCCTGGAGGTTTCACAGGCGGCGTGGCGAACGCCCTCTTCGCAAGTCACCGCCTTCGCCTGCGCGGGCGATCATCAGACAGGCGACAGCGAGAGTCACGGACAAGGTCTTCATGGCATTTTCTCCTAAACGATTAGAGTGCTTGTTGCCGCCGGCAAACCGGCGGCGCGATCGGGCCAGTGACCCGGCCGGACCGCGAATCCGGCACGGCATGGCGAGATGTTTCGGAAACGCTCCTCCCCGGCGCATTGCGCTATCGACCCGGAGGGTCAAGGCGTGGGAACCACGCGGTAATACACGCCGTTGGCTCCGTAAGCGGGTTGAAACCAGATGTTTCCCAACAGATAGTACGTGGTCCCATACTTCTGCACGGCGACCGCACCGGCGGGCAGCGCAGCGTAGTTCACTCCCATCCGGTAGGCGGCGGCAGTATTGGCACTACCGGCGGCGTAGCCGGATGCGTATGCGTTACTGGTTGCGGCGGCAGTATTTGCCGAAGCCACCGCCGCACCGGCAGCAACGCCGACGACCGCGCCTGCCGCCGCCGCACAGCCGTAACAGCCGGACGCCGAATAGTACGGCACGGCAACCGGCGGATGATATCCGGGATACGCGGGGTACGCCGGATATCCCGGCGGGTGATAAGCGGTCGCGCCGCCGGGAGTCGTGTGGTAGGCCCCCTCGCCATACTTGCCGGCGGTAGTACCGCCGTAAACGTTGGTGTGTTCGGTACCGCCGCCGTAGGCGTGTTCGGAGCTGCCGCCCCAGCGGTTCGTATGCTCGGTGCCCACCCCGGCGACGTGCTCTGTGCTGCCGCCGAAACGGTTGGCGCTGGCCCAGGCCGCAACCTGCTGCGGCAACAGTGCGCCGAGCGCCAGTCCGGCCATGCCGATGACAATTGTCTTCATGGCAATCTCCTTATTGGGTCTTGGTGGTTTGCGCTTTGCCAGGCTTGCCCCGCGGCGGCGGCTTGAACCCTGACGGTGCTCCCTCCGGATGAGCGAAGGTGATCGCTGTCGCACTGCCCGCTTTCGCCGCGACAAACGCATCGGCAGGCACGACCGGATCGATCTTCCAGTTGGAAAGTTCCAGTTGATGACGCAGGCGCAGCGGGTCGTCGCGGAACACCGCCCGCAGCAGGCGCGGCAGCTTGTCCTCCGCGCCGATCCAGATCTGCACGAAGACGTAGTCATTGACGAACGCCACCATGTCGGTCACGGTGCCGCCGATGACCTTGGACTGCCCGATGTAGAAGGCATCGGTGAGACCTTCGGCCATCGTCTTGTAGGGATCGGCGACGACGACGTCGGAGAACGGGAAGTAGATCGCGGCAGAGTCGAAAGCCGCCTTCAGTGCTGCATCGATGGTCGGCGGGGCAGCCGCAACGGCAACCAGATTCTCGGCCGGCGCAAACGCCGTCATCGTCTTGCCATCGTAGTAGAACTCGGACGCCGGGCCATCACCGAGCGTGATCACCCGCAGCTTGTCCGGCCGCTGCATGAGCACGTCCGAACTCGTCGTGTAGGCGAGCGCCGGACCGATAAGACTGGGCGCTTCGTAGGTCACCACCGCAGTGAACGCCATCGAACGTGCGCTAGCCAGACGCGCGCTCATCGCCTTCAGAAGGTCGATCGCCCTGGCTTCGACGAGCGGCTGGCGGACCACCGCCTTGCTGGACGCCTTTGCCTGCTTCGACGTCTTCGCCACGGACGCCGGCTGCTGCGCGTGCACACTGCCGACCAGGAGCAGGCTGGCGGCGAAAATCGCCACGCGCCGAACAAACGGATACTGGATCATCAATGCTCTCCTCATTCAGATGAAGCGGGATCTACGTCCGCCAACGCTCACGGAATCATCCCGCACTCGAACATCTTGTTGGCAATCGGCGCTGCCACCCGGTTGATGAACTCGGTGCGCATCGCTGGATCGGAGCGCAGAAGGGCGATGACGCGCTGCTCCTCCGCTGACTTCGGCTGCCCCTTCTTCATCCACAACTGTTCACAACTCGCCATCTCGTACTTCTGGACCACCTTGTTGGCAACCATGTCGAGTACCGGAAATTGCGCAAAACTGACGCCGGCAATGAAAACTGCCGGCAGGATGGCTAACGGAAGCAAACGCTTGTTCATGATGGACTCCTCCTTTCACAAATTGCTGTGACCACAATCAGCCGCCTTCTCAGGCAGCCGTCCGATTTCGCCCTGGCTCGCCGCGGGTTTTCCGTCAGCTGGGCGGAAAAGCCGCCATTCTACGCTGCATGATGGCAGATTTCGCGCAATTGTGCGATGACATGCACATATTCGCGGGCAGCATCTGATGCGGGCGATCACCCGGAACACTGCCCTTGTCAGGCTGGCCAACACCATCGGGCCGGTGTCGAAGGCATTGAACAGCCATCATCAACTGTACTGGCACAGCAGTTGATGGTGATACTGTCGCCCGAGGACTACGAAGCGTTTGAGGAAACCTCTTTACTGCTGCGCCGCCCGGCCAAGGCAAGACGCCTTGTTGCTGGCGTAGCATGCCGCGGGGATGAAGCGTCAAGTGGAAGCAACTGCGGCACACGCATTCTGGCCGCTGGTCAAGACGAGTCGTCCGCCAGCATCGCTTCGTCTACCGGATCAAGGACGACTGCCAGCTTCTGGCATAGTCACTAACTATCGAGGACGGCCACGCTCCGACGACCAGGGCAGGCATCGGCTGAGTTCGCCCCGGGCAGCGTCGGTACCGAGGCTGCCCGGGTGCTGAGGTCCTACTCGCTCATCTGGTTGTTGCGTGTGGCCGCCTCCAGCTTCTTGATGTCCGCGGGCGACAACTGCGGCCGATCAACCTTGATCGTCAGCTTGTTCAGCTTGGCGGTGAGCGGGAAAGGTGGCTTGTAGTCGGCATCATTGACGCCGGTGAGCGTGTCCGAGCCGATGTCGAAGCTCTCGTCCCATTGCAGGATCATCGGCAGCGTCTTCGGCATCGCCTTCGTGTCAACCACTTTGCCGTCCACTTTGAGCGTTCCCGTACCCGGTCGTCCCAGGCCGCTGAAGTTGTTGAAGGCAAGCGTGCCGACTCCGAGTCCATCGTACTTGAAGTCATACTCCAGTACGTGGCGGCCCGGTGCGAGCGGTTCCTGTCCTTCCCATTTCACGCGTTCGAGGTCGACCAAGTTCCACAGCCAGACCGGCCGGCCCTTCAAGAGGTAGAAGCCATAGCCGCCAAAGCGTCCACCGGAGGTCACGATCATTCCCTCGGCGCCCTGTTGCGGAACCTCGATGTCGGCCGTGAAGGTGTAAGATGCATCCAGAATGAACGGCGAGTCCCCTTGCGGAAGGCCGACCATCGGGTGGGTGTAGACGAACTCGCTGCGGCCCGCCGTAATGTTCGGCCGTGGAGCAACGATGCGTGCGGCCACAGAAGCGTCCATCGGAAAGACTTGATACTTCTTCGCCTCGGCGACGAACTTTGCCCTCATTTCCTTGACCTTTTGCGGATACTTCGCCGCGAGGTCGTCGGTCTGGTTCCAGTTGTCATTCAGATTGTAGAGCTGGAACGTCTGGTTGTTCAGTGGATCCGGATTGGCCGGCCCGAACGCCTCCCACGGCGCCCGATTGACCTTGGTCGATAGTAGCCAGCCGTCGTCGTATAAGGCCCACTGGCCCATCATCTCGAAGTACTGCGTCTTGTGACGCGACGGCGCCCTGGCGTTTTTCTCGTCAAAGGTGTAAAGGAAGCTCGTGCCCTCGATCGGCGCCTGCTTGATGCCATCGACCATCTCCGGCGCCTTGATTCCGGCCGCCTCGAGGATCGTCGGAACAACGTCGATGACATGTACGAACTGGTTGCGCACACCGCCCGTGTCCTTGATGCGCGCCGGCCACGAGACCACCATGTTCTGATTGATGCCGCCCAGGCGCGAGGCGTTCTGCTTGAACCAGTCGAACGGCGTATCAAACGCCCACGACCAGCCGGCCGACATGTGGTTGTAGGTATATTGCGTGCCCCAGACATCGTAAAACTTCATCTGCACTTCGGCCGGCAACATGTTGAGGCCGTTGAAAAATGCCACCTCGTTCGGGGTGCCGAGCGGGCCGCCCTCGGCGCTGGTGCCGTTGTCGCCGTTGATGTAGATGACGAGTGTATTCTCGAGTTTGCCGAGGTCCTGGAACTGTTGGATCACGCGGCCGATTTCGTAGTCGCTATAGGCAGCGTACGCTGCGAACACCTCGACCTGGCGGATGAAGAGCTTCTTCTCGTCTGGCGAAAGCTCATCCCACGGCTTCAGCACATCCTTGGGCCATGGGGTAAGGGTGGCGTCCTGCGGGACGATACCGAGCTTCTTCTGGTTGGCAAAGATGCGTTCGCGCAGCTTCTCGTAACCATCGTCGAAAAGATGCATCGCGCTGATCTTGTCCACCCATTCCTTGGTCGGGTGATGCGGCGCATGCGTCGCCCCGGGCGCGTATTTGATGAAGATCGGTTTGGAGGGGTCGGTCTGGTGAATCCGCGTCATGTAATCAATGGCGTCGTCGGCCATCGCGGTCACCAGATTCCACTGGCCTTCCTGGCCCTGGAACGGATAAATCTGCGTCGTGTTCCGGAACAGGTTCGGCTCCCACTGGTTGGCGTCGCCGCCGACAAAGCCATAGAAGTACTCGAAGCCCATCCCGGTCGGCCAGTGATCGAACGGACCGACCTGGCTCGCCGCAAACGCCGGTGTGTTGTGGTCCTTGCCGAACCACGCCGTCGAGTAACCGTTGTCGAGCAGGATGCGCCCGACGGTCGCCTTGTCCTTGCCGATGATGCTGTTGTAGCCGGGGAAGCCGGTGGATTGCTCCGAAATCACGCCGAAACCGACCGAGTGGTGGTTGCGCCCGGTAATCAGCGCGGCGCGGGTCGGTGAGCAGAGAGCGGTCGAGAACACGCGATTGTAGCGCAGGCCCTCATTCGCGATGCGGTCCATCGTCGGCGTCGGGATCACGCCGCCAAAGGTGCTCGGCACCCCAAAGCCTGCATCGTCGGTGATGATGAGCAGCACATTCGGGGCAGCTTTCGGGGGTACGACCCGAGGCGCCCACCAGTACTTCGACTGCAAGGCATCGTCCTTGATCACGCCGCCGAACTTCGGATCGGGCGGCGGCAGTTGCCGATTGCTGATCGTCGTGGTCGCGCTCGGCGACCCCGGAACACCGGTGATCTGCTGCGCAGAGGCGACGCAGATCATGCCGATCCACGCCACGATGGCCAATATCCACTGGGGTATGCGTTGTTTCACTTGTGCCTCCTTTACGTCGCAAGAATTCTTGGAGCGGAACAGTCTAGAAAGGGAAGGTGGCGGCCAGCGCGAATCCGGTGAAGCGGGGCTCGACACCACCGCCGCGGCCAGTGAAGTTGTAGCTCAGGTTGCGCACGGCCAGCGTCAGGTCGCCCCAGCCGTAGCGGTAACCCACTCCGACCAGAGCCTGCCAGGTGGTGTTGGCGGAACCGCCGCCGACGTCCAGGTAATAGGGCACGAACCACTTGGCCTCGGCATCGAGGTCGACCTGCCCTTTCAGTCCGACGATCGCATCCCATTTGTTCATGCTGGCCGACGCGTCCCGTCCGCCGGTGATGCCAAGCAGGCTGAAATCCAGCGTTGCGTCCATGTTCAGATAGCGCGTGCCAGCGAGGATGTCGAGGTGCGAAGCGCCACGTCGCCAGGCAGTGTAGCTGCCAGCGAGCGTCAGCACGTTGGACTTCAGCGACATCGATGCATCGAACGGCAGTGCTACCGCCCCACCGCCGCCGTTGAGCGGCCTGACGCCCGAATTCTGGCGGTCGAACTTCATGTAAATGTAATCGGCGAGCAGCGACCACTCGCCCTTGCGCGCCTCGCCGGCGAGGAAGAACGCGAAGGAAAGGTTGTGCAGATAGGTGCCGGGATCACTGTGCATGTTCGCCTGCACGCCGCCGGCAATTCCCAGCGGCTGCAAGGTCGCCGACGTATAGATGGTGGGCAGCCAAGCGTACGGTGTGACGCCGAGGTGCCACTGCCCGTCGAACATGTTCTCCGCCGACACCCGCTCTTCACCGCTGGCCGGCATCGCTGCCAACACCGCCAGCGCGCCCAACAGAGCGCCCGCGTATCGCTTCCTGCCACCTCTCGCTGCAGACATCCGCCCCCCCTTTCCTGCATTGACAAACAGGTCGCCGCCCGGACGGCCTAGCGCGCAAGGCCTGCGGCGCAGCCCACCGGACGACGTGGAATTGCCCGAATCGCCGCTGATGCAGGCCCGGCTTCGCCCGCGCCTGCCCCTCGATCCTCAACGAGGACGCATTATCGCTCGCTTCCGAGCCTGGCTGTCTAGATGATTCTGGACAATAAAATGATGATTTGCGACACTGCGCACTCGATACGCCAGACAGGTTCGACGCATGCTGGCAACAACCGGGCATTCCCGCATAGCGCAGCCGGCAGCAGCAACCCGATCGGGCGTCGAGTCCTGCTACCATGGCACCCGGCCGGAATGGCTGCGCCAAAGACCCATACTATTCTGGAGACCGTCGATGTCCGCAATCAAATTTCTTGGCATTTCCGGCAGCCTTCGTCGGGCATCGTGCAACAGCGGCCTCCTGCGCGCAGCCAGCGCCCGCCTGCCGGCCGACGTGAGCATGGAGATCGCCGATCTCGGTGACGTTCCATTTTATAACGCCGATCTGACGGAAAAACCAGCCGGCGTCGTCCGTGTCCTGGCGCAGATGGCCACTGCCGACGCCTTTGTCATCGCCTGCCCGGAATACAACTACTCGCTGGCCCCGGCCTTGAAGAACATTCTCGACTGGGCCTCGCGCGAACCGGCCAATGCCCTGCTTTCCGGAAAGACTGCGGCTCTGATGGGTGCCGGGGCCGGAATGGGAACTTCGCGTTCGCAATATCACCTGCGCCAGGTCTGCGTTTTTCTGAACGTGCACCTGCTCAACCGACCCGAAGTATTTTCCAACGCTTTTGCCGGCGGATTCGACGCCGAGGGGAATCTCACCGACGAACGGATTGCCGGCCTGATCGCCGAGCAGATGCAGGCCCTCGCCGACTGGACACGGCGGATCAGAGGCTGATCGACTCGTTCGGCGACCCCCCGTGGACCGACCACAGGACCGGTTACCGCGTCCGGAAGCAAAGCGGATGATGTCACGCGAGCATCGCGCCGAGAGCGTCCTTCGTATCGGCGGCGTGGCGTCGATCCCCTCGGTGTTGCGCGGACTCGGTTGCGATCCGCGTGAAGTGCTCGGCGAGGCAGGGATCGATCCCGCGCTCTTCGACGATCCCGAGAACCGCATTCCCTTTGCCCGCCTTGGCGAGTTATTGGCGTTCTGCGTGGCACGGACCGGGTGCAAGCATTTCGGGCTGTTGGTTGGCCAGGGTGGTGGCGCTTCCTCGCTCGGGCTGGTCGGTTTCCTGGCGCTGCACTCGCCGGATGTCGAATCGGCGCTGCGCACGCTGGTGCGCTATCTGCACCATCATGACCGTGGAGCAGTTCCAACCCTGGCGATCGTCGAGGGCTCGGCCGCCCTGGGTTACGCCATCTACCAGCCGCGTATCGCGGCGTCGGAGCAGATCGTCGACGGCGCCCTGGCCGTTGGCTGCAATATCATGCGCCGCCTGTGCGGACGCGAATGGCAAGCCAGTGAGGTCCTCTTCGCACACCGCGCGCCGCAGGAGATCGCGCCGTTCCGCCGCTTCTTCCGCTCACCGCTGCGCTTCGATGCAGAGCAGAATGCGCTGGTCTTTTCCTCCGAATGGCTGAGGAAGCCCTTGTCGGGAGCAGATCCCGAGTTGCATCGCCTGTTGCAGAAGCAGATCGACACTCTCGAGGCGCGTTACGGCGGCGATTTTCCGCATCAGGTGCAACGCGTCCTGCACGGCGCCGTGCTTACCGGGCGGGCGGTTGCGCCCGAGGTGGCGGCGCTGTTCTCGATGCACAGCCGCACGTTGAACCGCCGCCTGCAGGCCGCTGGCAGCAGCTTCCGGCAGCTCGCCGACGCGAGCCGTTACGAGATCGCCCGCCAGATGCTCGAAGATTCCGCAATGACCGTCAGCGAGATCGCCGCCGCGCTGAACTATGCGGACGCCAGCGCCTTCAGCCGCGCCTTCGCCCGCTGGAGCGGCAAGCCGCCCCGACGATGGCGGGCGGAAAGACAGATTGGCGCAATGAGCGGCAGATAGGCGTCTGCCCGCCGGTACCCGCAGCAGCTTGACCGGTCGGCACGCGCCCGTTACTGTGGTCGAACCGACTGACCCGCGATCTCCGGGCATGGCGGTCATGCGGAGGAAGTGAATCATGGAGTGGAAACGGCAAGGTTTAGCGATCGCGCTGCTTTGCGGAGTCGTCGTGTTCATCGGCGTGCCAACGGCGCAGGCCCAGCAGTACACCGACGATGGCGCGGTGCGTCCCGACCCTGCGCTGTCGCCCGAACAGATCGACTCGGGCCCCGTGCTGTCATCCGGGGCGGTTCGCCCCGACCGCTCGCTCTCGCCGGAGCAAACCGAAGCGGGGCGCGCGCTCTCGCCCGGCGCGGTGCCGCGCGCCCCGGCGCTTTCTCCTGAGCAGACAAACCCGCCGCCGGTATGGTCGCCAGACGCCGTCCGCCCGGATCCCGCGCTACCCCCCGACTAAGCCGGCGAACACGAGCAGCGCTCCTCTCCCCCGCCTTGGGCCGCGTCGGCAGCCCGATTTGCCACTTACCGCTTCCTTCGACGTGAAAGTTGCGAGATCGCCTTGCGAATCCTGCTTTTTTTGCTCTTTCGTCGACCAACGAGGCGAAGCGGCCGCTTGCCCCGCTGCACCTCGCCGCTCGCGAGGCGACCTTACTTGGCACGCAGGACGACGTCGATTCTGCGGTTCTTGGCGCGCCCTTCGGGAGTCGCATTGGATGCAACCGGCTGGTACTGCCCGAAGCCTTCGGCGACGAGGTTGCTGGGGTCGACCCCTTGCGACTGCAGATACCTTACGACGTCCGCCGCGCGCGCTGCCGAAAGCTCCCAGTTGCTCGGATAGCGGCCGCGGAGTGCCGGTCCGATCGGCTCGTTGTCGGTGTAGCCCTGCACGTCGATCCAGTGGCCGGTCAGGTTGACCAGCGTCGGCACGGCCTTGTTCAGGACCGCGCGCCCCTTGGCGTTCATCTCGGCGCTGCCCGAAGCGAACAGGATCTCATCGACAAAAGTCACCACGAGGCGATCGTTGAGCTGCTTGATCTGCACCTGATCCCGCGCCACTTCCTGTTGCAATTGTTGATTGAGCGCCTGGTACTGCTGTTCAAGCGCTACAGCCTTCTGCGTCTGCTGCACCTGCTTGTCGTACTTCTGTTCCGTCACGCAGCCGGCCAGCAACAGCAGGCTGAACGGAACGACCAATGCACGGCTATTCATCCCTGGTAACCCTTCCACAAAGTACTGCGATCAACGAGAGCGGTTTGCGGTGTCTCTGGCACTGCGCATCGCCCATTCTTGCCAGGAGGCCACTGCCTTCCCGGCACGACGCGCAGTATATCGACGGCTGCTACCCGACAGCAAGGCACGCCCGTCTGACGCCGGGCTCAGTTCCCCGCCGCACTACGGGCAACGCACGTGTATGGCGCCAGAAATTCCACGGCACCGTTGAAGATCAAACCCATCCCCATCGCCGCAACGAAAAAGCCGACGATGCGGGTGGTTGCGTCGATCCCCTGCTTGCCGAACTTGCGCAGGATCGGCTTCGCATAGATCAGTGACAGATAGGTGGTCAGCATGCAGGATACGATCGCTGCGGCAGCCGCGAAAAAGTGCTGCAGTTCCTGCGGCGACTGCTTGATCGTCGAGGCCATGCTGATCAAGGTCGCGATCGCCCCGGGTCCAAACATGATCGGCATCGCCAGTGGCACGAAAGCGACGTCGGCATCGCCACCATCCGTGCGCGGAATGATGCCGCCCGATGGGGGCGGGTTGAACAACTCGAAACCGACACGCATGAGAATCACTCCACCGACCACCCGCACCATGCTCAGCGGCACGTCAAAAACGCGTAACAACGCGGTTCCGAAAAGCAGGAAGAAAAAAGACAGCAGCAGGGCGTAAACGCAGGCCTGGCGCGCCACGCGCCGCTGTTCGCTTTCCGCCTTGCCATCGGTCAGGCCGAGATAGACCGGGATCGCTTCGAGCGGGTTGATGATCGCCAGCAGGGTGGTAAACAGGCTGATGAACAGGGTAAACGTGGGAGTCATGTGGTCAGCATCCCTTTGCAGTGAATCTCCGAAGAGAGGATCCTTCGCCTGGGCGTCCCGATGCAACGGGGTGCATTGGCTGCAAACGCCGGCAGGCTATCACAATGCCTCGCCAAGTTGTCACCACGCTGCCCCCGCAATGCATCGGACCACGGCGCATTCCGGCCGCGATCGCCGAGACCTACGGGCGATGTCCCTGGCAAACAAGCCGGCAAACTGCCCTTGCAAGCAGCGCGTTGACCAGCCGGGTGCAGCAGTCTCATACTCCCGCACATGGTTTTCAGTCTGCTGTCCTTCGTCTACCTGGTGCTGGCATTGGCCGTGGCGCTGCGCATCTTTTCCCGGCGAAGCTCACGCGGCACGGCGCTGGCCTGGCTGCTGCTGGTCATTCTCGTCCCCGCCGTCGGCGCGCTGGCCTACCTGCTGATTGGCGAACGGCGTCTCGGCAGAACCTGGATGCAAAGGGCGATCAGTCTGCAACCGCAGATCCTGCGCTGGGCCCGGGACATTCCGCCATCCGACGTGGTCGCGCCGGACACGCTGACGACCGGTGCCGAGAGCGTCAGCCGACTCGCCACCGGATTCGCCGGTCTGCCCTTGATGGGGGGTCACCGGCTGCGTCTGCTGGTCGATAGTGAAACGATCATGCGCTCGCTGATTGCCGACATCGATGCGGCTCGCCGTTCGGTGCACCTGGAGTTCTACATCTGGAATCCTGGCGGTTTCGTCGACGATCTGGTTACGGCGCTGGTCAACGCCGCACGTCGCGGGGTCGCCTGTCGCGCCCTGATGGATTCGCTCGGCAGCCGTCCGTTTTTCCGAAGCAGCGCCATCGGTCGCCTGCGCGACGCCGGCATCGAGATCGTCGAGGTCCTTCCGGTCAACCCGCTGCGCGCCCTGTTCGTCCGCCTCGATCTGCGCGACCATCGCAAGATTGCCGTCATCGACCGCGGCATCGCCTACACCGGCAGCATGAACATTGCCGACCCGCGCTTCTTCAAACAGGACGCGGGAGTCGGCGAATGGGTCGATGCCATGGTCCGCATCGAAGGGCCGGCGGCCTGGGCGCTCGAAGCAGTGTCCCTGTCATTGACCGCGCTGCAGACGGGTGGAGACTTTGCGCCGCCGGAGCCACCGGCGCTGGCGCAGGTCGGCAACAGCCGGGTACAGATTTTCCCCTCGGGGCCGCAGTCGTCAGTGCGGCACATCGAAGCGCTGCTGCTCACGGCGATCTACGCCGCGAGACGCGAAATTGTCCTGACCACCCCCTATTTCGTTCCCAGCGAGCCCTTGCTGACCGCGCTGCGCTCGGCTGCCGTGCGCGGTGTGCGGGTGATCCTGATCGTTCCGGCGAAAGTAGACTCCTTGCTCGTCCGCTACGCCAGCGATGCGTACAAGGACGACCTGCTGGCGGCAGGCATCACCATTCTGCAGTTCGGCGACGGCCTGCTGCACACCAAGAGCATGGTCATCGACGAGCAGATGAGCATTTTCGGAACCGTCAACTTCGATCTGCGCAGCTTTGAACTCAACTTCGAGGTCTCGCTGATTGCCTTCGACCGTCAGTTTTCCAGCGAAGTGCGCGAATTGCAGCGCCAGTACGAATCGCGGTCGGCGGCGCTGCTGCTTGACCAATGGTGCGCGCGGCCGCACTGGCGGCGACTGCTCGAAAACGCCGTGCAGGTGATGAGCCCCCTCCTTTGAACGGTGGCCGCTTTGTGTCGGTCACCGTCTTCCGGACTGGCCGTCGATACTCGCGGCTCGCTTGTCCAGGTCCTCTATGAAATTCGTCGCCAGCGCGATCTCGCGCAGGAAGCACGTCAAACCTGCAATCAGCGCCAGCATCGCGGCAATGAACAGTCCGGCAATCGTGCGTGACAACTCGACCTGCAGTTCCGCGCCGACAAACAGCGCGACGACGACCAGGCAAACCAGCAGATCACAGGCGGTACACAGCGAGATCGCCCAGTGGATCATGCGGGCGCGGCGTGAGAGCGAGAGGATCGTCGACAGCGTTTGCGCACGTTCCGTCGCCGACAAGTCCGAGACCAGACTTTTCTCGAGCACGTGAAAACGGTCGATCACCCGCCCTAGCCGATTTGCAAGTACGCCAAGCAAAGCGCCGACGCCGGCCAGCAGGAAGACCGGCGCGACGGCGAGCTGGATCACCTGCGCAACGGATGAAACCTGACTCGGCAGTTGCATCATGGCGGGAGACTCTTGCGACAGTCCTCCGGTCCGTATCGACGCGACCCGCGCGCCCGCGCCGTCCGACAGAGCGAGCGCAGCAGGCGCTGCAGTCGGGGCGACGTCAGTGGGTGACGACGTTCGGACCGGAAACGCTGTCCGGCGCGGCGGCTACCACCGCCGGCGCGACCGGTTCCTCGGCGGCAGCCGGCGTCGGCTTGTGTTCGAGCGCGTGTTCGAGCACCTGGTCGATCCACCGGACCGGAATGATCTCCAGTTTGTTCTTGATGTTGTCCGGAATTTCCGCCAGATCCCTGACGTTCTCCTCGGGAATCAAGACTCTCGCCAGACCTCCGCGGACCGCAGCCAGGAGCTTTTCCTTCAGGCCACCGATCGGCAACACTTCGCCACGCAGGGTGATCTCGCCAGTCATGGCAACATCGCAGCAGACCGGAATGCCGGTAAGAACGGAAACCAGCGCCGTGCAGATGCCGATTCCCGCGGATGGACCGTCTTTCGGGATGGCGCCCTCCGGCAAATGGATGTGGATGTCGCTCTTCTGGTAGAAATCGTGGTCGATACCGAGTGACTGAGCACGCTTGCGCACTACCGACAGCGCTGCCTGAACCGATTCCTGCATGACCTCGCCAAGCTTGCCCGTGGTCGTCGTCTTGCCCTTGCCGGGCAGGACGACCGACTCGATGGTCAGCAGCTCGCCGCCAACCTCGGTCCATGCCAGACCCGTTACCTGCCCCACCTGGTTCTCGCGCTCGGCGACGCCGAAATTGAAACGCCGCACGCCGAGGAACTTGTCGAGATTACGTGCGCTGACGGCGACCTTTCCCTGCGTCTTGCGCAGCAGCAGCGTCTTCACCACCTTGCGGCAGATTTTCGAGATGTCGCGTTCGAGCGACCGCACTCCGGCCTCGCGCGTGTAGTAACGGACGATGTCGCGCAGGGCGCTCTCCGCCACCGTCAGCTCGGTGACTTTCAGGCCATTGTTCTTCATCTGCTTGGGTAGCAGGTAACGCTGCGCGATGTTGACCTTCTCGTCTTCCGTGTAACCCGAGAGGCGGATCACTTCCATGCGGTCGAGCAGTGGCGCTGGAATGTTCAGCGTGTTGGCGGTGGCGACGAACATCACTTCCGAGAGATCGTACTCGACTTCCACGTAGTGATCGACGAAGGTCGAGTTCTGCTCCGGATCAAGCACTTCCAGCAACGCCGAGCTCGGATCTCCACGGAAATCCTGACCCATCTTGTCTACTTCGTCGAGCAGGAAGAGCGGGTTCCGGACGCCGATCTTGCTCATGTTCTGCAGGATCTTGCCGGGCATCGAGCCGATATAGGTGCGGCGATGGCCGCGGATCTCCGCCTCGTCGCGCACCCCGCCCAGACTCATGCGCACGAACTTGCGGCCCGTCGCCCGGGCGATCGA
>WBZT01001551.1_pt1 | contig 16669 bp, 12 predicted proteins | sample 5204241 | NCBI WGS metagenome assembly WBZT01 (sample SAMN12344358, study PRJNA552823) | activated sludge metagenome | biome: Activated sludge suspended growth; feature: Nitrification reactor; material: Wastewater; isolation source: activated sludge from nitrification reactor of wastewater...
TTTTATTAAAACTTCCTCCTGAAGCTCAAAGTACTCATAATTACCGTTGTAATCAATTTGTTTGATCCTGTACCGGTATGAAGCGGCAGGCAGTTTTTTATCATCGTAGGTATAGAATTTCTGTCCCTGTGTGGTGCCGCCGCCGGTAACGAATGAAATTTTTTCCCACTGACCGCCTGTTTTGGTATTTTTGCGTTCAATATCAAAACCGGAATTGTTCAGTTCTGCTTCAGTAACCCAGCTAAGCTTAACATTGTTCTTTTCCGATGAATAGGTGAAAGAAGCAATTGTAACCGGCAGCGCACCTGAACAGATCGTTCCTGTTCCGCTGAATGTACCGTTTATTATAATGCTGTTGGCGCAAACATCCGCCCCGGCACCGATATCGATCGAGGTGCCTGCTTCATAGTCGATGCTGCTGTATGTTTGGCAAAATGCCCTAATCGGCAAAAAACACATTGCTGCCAGTAATATTCTGCTGATTGCTTTCATAGCTTGTTAACCCGTTGTGTAAATTTCATTTTTTTATTCCGGATGTTTACGTTTGTTCTTCAAACCTATCACTTTTACCCGCTGAAAGAACAATTTTTAGTTAGCAGTGCCTGATTTTAGTAATTTACCAATATCATAAACAGGTATGCCGCTGCCCCTGCTATTAAAAAATTCAGAAAGAACATAGAGAACACTAATACTCTTTCTATAGCTGAATTATTTAAGATTGTCTGTCTCATTTGTTAGTTTGACAAAATTATTTTCATTATTGAGCTTTTCCCTGATAATATCCTCAATAACCTTTACCCTGCCGGTCAATTCGTCTTTTTCAGACTTTAACGATTCAATATTCTTATTGAGCTCATTGTTATTGTATTTGAGCATATCGTTTTCAGCCTTCAGCTCCTGGATAGCCTTCACCATGATTGGCAATAGGTTTCCCGTGGTCGCTTCCCATTTATCGGGATTATCCTTTAACACCAGATTCAGCCATTCGGCATTTTCTGTGTTTTGGAGTGAATCCAGTTCCTGCGCTATGAATCCCGCAGTTGGTGTTTCCAACATTTTGCTGCCGTCCGGATCGCTGCCTTCGTACCATTCGCGTTTATCCCAGTTGAACTGGCGCGGTTTTAACTTTGCTATGAAGTCCAGACCCAGTGAAAGCTCTTTAATGTTCTTCTTATCCCTCGCATCTGAAAGTGAGGTTATGGATGTAACATTGCAGCGCAGTGAGGTTATTGAATTATCACCCAATGTTATCTGGTTAACAGCATTTGTTGAGGATGGTTCTGAATTGTATCCAACCAGTGTAACATTATTCCCGGTAATCAAATTTGACCCGGCCTGGTAACCTATAACAGTATTTAATGAACCGGTTGTGTTTCCGGCCAAAGAAAATGCCCCGATGCTTGTATTGCCTGAACCGCCGGAATTATACTCCATACTGCTTAGACCTATACTGGTATTGGAATAACCCGTTGTATTTCTTCCAAGAGAAAACCTTCCAAAAGCAGAATTGCTTGAGCCGGTCGTATTATTGACCATGGATTGTTCACCAAATGCAGAATTGTACTCACCGCTCGTATTAGTTCTAAGAGAAAAATAGCCGAATGCACTGTTGTAATTTCCGGTGTTATCTGATAGAGCGCTGTTTCCAAACCCGCTGTTACGGAACGAAATAGTGCTTTTGCTAAGTGAATTATTTCCAAAGGCGCAGTTATCATAACCGCTTACATTATCGCTTAATGCACCAGCGCCAAATGCATTGTTGCTTATACCTGTAGTGTTCAGCTCGAGTGCCATGTTGCCAAATGCGTTGTTAGTGCTGCCGTTATTGCTGTTAAGTGTGTTATAGCCAAATGCACAGTTCCCCACTCCTGAAATGTTGTTTTTAAGTGATGCTGTACCGAAGGCGGAATTCATGTAGCCAGTGGATAAAAATTGCAATGTTGAATAACCGACAGAAGTATTATAACTCCCGCTGAGTCCCTGGCCTGTAAGGTAGATACTCCCCGCGTTCATACCTATGAAAGTATTTCTTCCTGTTGAACCGGGCGACATAAAGTCATGCATAAAAGTGCTGCTGCCTTTATATATCATCCCAATGCCTGTCGAAGTTACCGGGATCCGCATGTTTTTAAAAATCTCCACTGTACCGTCGCTCTGATCCACTTTAAAAAATTGATTTGATGCATCCTTAATTGAAAATGTGCCTGTTGAACCGAGAGTATTTGTAATATCCTGTGAGTTAACCGGCCCCTGAAAATATAATACCAATACAAATAACAATATTTTTTTCATTTTGCCTTTCGAAATTCCTGCTTTTATGTTGATCCTGTTACAGGATCTTTTTAAGCAAAGTTAAAAAAAGGCTGTTTGGCAAACAAAGAACCAATTATATCGAAGTTTATGAAATATGTGCATCTTTGTTCTGCATTTAACTCAAATTCAGGTGATATTCATCAAATCTCAACGAATTTTTAAGAAATCGCTGCTCAATTGTTGAAAATTCTCACCAATGGAAAAAAATTGTATTTTGTTTCTTAAATTCCCGGCTTTTCCGTTTAAAATATCATAATTCCACTGCTTTGATAATGTATCTTATATAACATTTTCTTCAAGGTCTGCTTTTAGTATTTACTCCCTGTTAGTTTCTTTGTCAGTTTCTGTAACATGGAGATCCTTACCTTTTTCCCTGATCTTGCCTGAGAGCTCGTTATATAAACCTTCCAGATCTTCAAATTGTGTCTTCAATAACTCAATCTGTGAAAGCTCACCTGAAAGTATGCTGTTTTCTTTTTCCAGCCTGTCACACTTTTCTTTCAGCTCCTGTATTGCTTTAACCATAATTGGCAATAGGTTTCCGGTGGTGGCCTCCAGCTTTTCGGGATTATCCTTCAGCACCAAATTCAGCCATTCGGCATTTTCGGTCTGCTGCAATGAATCCAGTTCCTGCGCTATGAATCCCGCGGTCGGCGCCTGCTGCATTTTGCTCCCGTCGGATACATTGCCATCATACCATTCGCGTTTATCCCAGTTGAATAGCCTTGGCTTGAGCTTTGAGATGAAATTCAGCCCCAGCGAAAGTTCTTTAATGTTCTTCTTATCACGCACATCAGATAGCGATGTTATGGATGTAACATTGCAGCGAAGTGAAGTTATCAGGTTGTTGCCCAGGGTTATCTGATTTGTTGCTGTGGACGAACTTGGCTGTGAATTGTAGCCGACCACTGTCAGATTTGTTCCGGTTGTTATCGTGTTTCCTGCATCAGTCCCAAATGCAGAATTATTTGAACCGGTGGTATTTAACGCAAGCGAGTAGCTTCCAAATGAAACATTTCTGTTTCCGGATGTATTTGAATTCATGTTAAATGATCCAAATGAACAATTGTAGATGCCTATGGTATTGTCATCTAATGAACCATACCCGAAAGAGCTGTTGAAATTACCTGTGGTATTATGAGACATTGAAAATGAACCAAAAGCTGAGTTTTGATAACCTGTAGTATTTGCATACAAAGAAATATACCCAAAAGCGCAGTTGTAATCACCATAAGTATTAGTAATCATCGATTCGCTTCCAAAAGAGCAGTTGAAGCTGCCATAACTGTTATTCAGGAGCGATTGATTACCAAATGCACAATTAGCAAGTCCGTTTATATTTTCTCTAAGGCTGCTGAATCCAAAGGCCGAATTATAATAGGCCGCGTTTTTGTTTAACGTAAAATTACCCACTGACGTATTAGAATTGTTATCTATTCCGGAAAATTGAGACTGGTACCCAATTGCCAGATTATCAAACCCGGTTGTATTATTTATTAACGAATATGTCCCGATAGCGATATTTCTGCTTCCCGTTGTATTATTGTTCAGAGTGCTGGCTCCAAGGGTTGTATTAAAGCTCCCCGTAACATTCAGATTCATTGAATATGTTCCAACGGCTGTATTCAATAAACCGGTAGTATTTTGATTTAATGTTAAATAACCAATTGATGTATTATACGAGCCAGTTGTGTTCCTTATCATCGTGTTTTTACCTAATGCTGTGTTGTAACTGCCGTATGTATTCACCGCACCTCCCATAGAAAAATTACCGGAGTTAACTCCGATAAAAGTATTGTTACCATCTGTTCCGGCGCCAGTAAAATCATGAATAAAAGGCGTTGAATTTTTCATTATGACACCTGTTGAAATGCTTGTTGAATTTAAAAGATTCATATTCCTGTTCAGGCTTAGCACACCCGTTGACTGATCCATACTTAAAAAAGTTGTGGAGTTATCCTTTATCCTGAATATCCCCAAAGTACCAAGCGTGTTGGTAATGTTCTGCGATACAACGGTATTATAAAATGAAGATATCAGCAGAACACAAATTGACAGTTTCATTGAATATTTTATAGTTTTATTCATGATTTATATTTTCGATAGCTGAATTGGATTCATTTATTGATCTTTCCAGCAATAAGAGCCTCTTCTCAATATTTGATAGTTTTTTATTTTCGGAATTCAAATAGTTAATTTCTGCTTTCAGTTCATCATTTTCAGCCTTCAGCTCCTGGATAGCCTTCACCATTATTGGCAGCAGGTTTCCGGTGGTCGCTTCCCATTTATCGGGATTATCTTTCAACACCAAATTCAGCCATTCGGCATTTTCGGTCTGCTGCAAGGAATCCAGCTCCTGTGCTATAAATCCCGCAGTCGGCACCTGCTGCATTTTGCTGCCATCGGATACATTGCCATCATACCATTCGCGTTTATCCCAGTTGAACTGGCGGGGTTTAAGTTTTGCTATAAAATCCAGACCCAGTGAAAGCTCTTTGATATTCTTCTTATCACGGGCATCAGAAAGACTTGTTATGGATGTAACGTTGCAGCGCAGTGAAGTTACGTTATTATTACCAAGAGTTATCTGGTTTGAAACTGTTGGAGAACTTGGTTCTGAACTGTAGCCCAGCAAAGTTAAATTTGACCCCGTTGTAATTGTAGTACCAGAGCCTACCCCAATACCTGTATTATAGTTTCCTGTGGTTATTCCGCCCAATGAATAATTGCCAAAAGCTGAATTTGAATTTCCTGAGATATTAAAAAATAATGCATAATTGCCAAAACATGAATTCCCTGAGCCATTAATATTATTAAATAATGTTCTATATCCATAAGCACTATTTTCATATCCTGAAGTATTTGCAAGCATGCTTTCAGAGCCAAATGCATTATTAAGACTACTTAAGTTGTTTTTGAGTGCAGAAAAGCCAAAAGCTGAATTATCCGAACCAGAAGCCGTATTGTAGGATGTCAAACTTCCAACCATTGTACTTCTCATTGAGGAGGTACTCTTATACATTGATTGAAATCCGATTGCAACATTGCTGGTGCCACTTATGTTATCGTGCATTGAATAGCTGCCCACAGCGGTATTTTCGACTGATGATACAGAAGAATTCAAACATTGAAAACCTATAGAAACATTATCGCTGCCCGTTGTATTGCTTAATAATGAATATGTCCCTATCGAAATATTCCTGCTGCCAGTTGTATTATTATACAGAGCGCTTGCGCCAATAGTTGTATTGAAGCTGCCTGAAACATTAAGATTCATTGAATATGTACCTATTGAAGTATTCAATAAACCGGTAGTGTTTTGATTTAAGGTCAAATATCCTATTGAAGTATTGTACGAACCTGTTGTATTCCTTACAAGCGTGTTTTTGCCCAATGCTGTATTATAACTGCCGTAGGTATTCACTGCGCCGCCCATAAAAAAGTTACCTGAATTAATTCCCACAAAGGTATTATTGCCGTCTGTTCCTGCACCTGTGAAATCGTGTATAAAGGGAAAGGAGTTTTTCATGATAACTCCGGTTGAAGAATTTGTTGTATTCAGCAGGTTGATATTCCGGTTTAAGCTTAACACCCCGGTTGATTGATCAAGAGTTAAAAATGTTACGGAATTATCTTTTATTCTGAATGTACCCAGGCTGCCAAGAGTATTTGTGATATTCTGCGCACGTACAAACCCCACAAAAGATAACAGCAAGATAAAAATAAGAACCAAAAGAAACATTAACCTAAACTCTCTGAATTGTGTCATTATATTATTCTGATTTGTTTTCTATGCTGATGATTTTCAGATTCTGCAACTCTTTGTTTATTGCATTAATCTTGTCATCCATTAATTTCAAAGCTGAAATTTCAATTCTGAGTGTTGAATTTTCACTCTTCAATGCATCATTTTCTGCTTTAAGCTCCTGGATAGCCTTCACCATTATTGGCAGCAGGTTTCCGGTGGTGGCCTCCAGCTTTTCGGGATTATCCTTCAGCACCAGATTCAGCCATTCGGCATTTTCGGTCTGCTGCAATGAATCAAGCTCCTGTGCTATAAATCCCGCAGTCGGCACCTGCTGCATTTTGCTGCCATCGGATACATTGCTATCATACCATTCACGTTTATCCCAGTTAAACTGGCGGGGTTTAAGTTTTGCTATAAAATCCAGACCCAGTGAAAGCTCTTTGATATTCTTTTTGTCGCGGGCATCACTCAGACTTGTAATGGATGTGACATTGCAGCGTAGTGAAGTCACGGAAGAGTTTCCAAGTGTGATCTGGTTTGATATTGATGTGCTGCTGGGTTCAGTGTTATAGCCGAGAACTGTATTATTAGAGCCGGTAATAATATTTGTTCCGGACTGATAACCAATAACCGTATTAAGATTCCCTGTAGTAATTGAAGTAAGTGTATATGCTCCTATGCCTGTGTTTCCGGATCCAATGGTATTTGAGCTCATTGCATCTACACCTATTGCAACGTTCCTATAACCGTCAGTATTGCTTTTCAGCGAATTATATCCTAACCCGCTGTTTTCATAACCATAAACATTACTACGAAGGGAGCTGCTTCCTACACCTGTGTTATAATAACCTGATATATTGAACAGCAATGAAGACCTTCCGAAAGCGCAATTATCATAACCTGTTGTGTTTTCAGACATAGAGGAAACTCCGTATGAACAGTTATTATTTCCTGTCAGATTGTTTTCCATAGAACCCGCTCCGAATGCACAATTAAAGCTGGCAGTGGTATTTTGATATAAAGAATTATAACCAAATGCATTATTATATTTTCCCGAAGTAACGTTATTTAATGACCAGGAGCCAAGAGATGTATTACAACAACCACTTGTAAGACTATTCATGCTTGCCTCTCCCATAGCAGTATTATTACTGGCTTCAGAACCCGTTCCAGAAAGAGTTGTACCACCTGTATTTAATCCGATGAAAGTATTATGTCCAACTGTTCCGGGTAAATTATAATTATGTATGAAAGGATACGTTCCTTTATAAATTATTCCAGTATTCAGTGTTGAATATAGAGGTAAACGAATATTTCCGTTAATATCCAGTGTTTTGTTCGTTTGGCTTAGAGTTAAAAGAGTATTGGCTGCATCTTTTATTGAAAATATCCCACTGGTGCCAAGTGTATTGGTAATATTTTGTGCAAATAACTGCTGCATCAGCAGCAATATCATTAATATAGTTGTCTTCATATATGTAATTTCTTTAATTATTTCTTAATCAGCCCGGCTTTTAAGCCGGGCCGGGCTTGCACTTTATTGGGATAACATTACCGGAAAGAATAATGCAGGCACAATCTAAATTTATTTTCTTGTTTTCAGGGAGCTTTAATTGTAACAGTTGTGCTCCAGGCTCCGGGTACTGATCTAATTAATGGTGCAATTCTAAATCTGTATATTTTCCTGCTTTTCAATCCGGCTGCTGTATAACTTGACCTTGTGACTATATCAATATCTCTCCACCTGCCAGTTCTGCTGTTTCCCTTCAACACCTGCAGCAGATACGCGGTTGCTTTTTGATGGGGCTGCCAAATCAAGTCAATTTCTCCGCAGCGGTCTCCTGCAGTAGCAAAAACCCTGATATTTCCGCTGCCTTCGGAAGTATCCGGGAGACTGTTTGAATTTTTGCTGTTTCCTGGATTTTCCATCAAAGTGATTTACCCACAAAATTAAGCAGCCTTTGCCGCGCTTACAAAGAACAGCCATCGCTGATGTTTTGGTGAATTAAGGAAGCTGTATTTCAGAATATGCCGGATACAGTGATTAAGGAATATTTTAAACAAGCTGTACAGAACGAAAAACAGCATTGTTTATTTTGCCCATTAAAAAAAAGTGCAAAAGAACTAATTAACTGTACAATATTCATTTTTATTTGTAATTTTGGTAAATAATATCCTGTTAAAATTGAAGAAAAGTAACCTGCTCTCCATACTCTCCTCTTTTTCTGCAAGCGAGATCCGGGAATTTGATGATTTCATACGCTCTCCCTTTTTCAACAAGAACCAAAGCATAGTCAGCCTTTACTCTTACCTTAAGATACACTATCCCGTTTTCAGCGAAGAAGCAGTTGATAAAAGAACCGTTTTTGCCGCACTGTTTGCAGGTGCTGAATACAACGACGGATTTTTGAGAACTCTGATGTTCTCGCTGGTCTCTCTTGCGGAAGAGTTTCTATCATATACGGAGATCAGGTCAAGAAAGGCATATTATAAAGTAAACCTGCTTAAAGCATATAACAGAAAGAATCTATGGAAGCAGTTTGAAAAGGAATGCAAAAAGTCCCTGAACGAAATGAATGATACCGAAAGAAGAGACTTTCAGTATTATTACGAAAGGTACAGCATGGAAAACGAGGCCTACCATATACTGCAGAAAAAATATTTCAACAGGACTGAAAAATTCCACCTTAATAACGGCATATATAACATCACATATAACCTGGGCAGCTATTACAATATTACAATGCTCAGGCTGTACCTCTATATATTAAACGTTAAGGAGCTATATAGTATTGAGCTTAAGGCACATGATACAGAAGAAGCGTTCAAAGCTCTTGACCCGCTAAAATACAAGGATACCCCTATCATACCCCTGTTTTATGATATTATAAAAATGCACCTGGAGCAAAACAGCGAAAAATACTACCGCGCTGCCAGCAACAGGCTTCACAGGGATCTTGTCAGGCTGCCCGAAGATGATATCATGGAGGTAATAATAAACCTGGAAAATTACTGCAAGAAAATGATCAGGCTGGATAAAGATGAGTACAGGGCAGAGCTGCTGAAGCTCTATAAACTGGAAATTGAACTGGAAATATATAAATCTGAGCCCGGGGGACTTTCACTCAACATGTTCATCAGTGTTGTTAAATGCGGTCTTGGAGAGAACGATACCCAATGGGTAAAGGGATTTATCAACACTTATAAAAAAGAGCTCAGAGATGAAATCAGAGAAGCGGCTGAAAACTTTGCAATGGCCCTGTTTGAATTTTCGGCGGGAAGATTTCAAAAAACCGTCAGCCTGCTGTCAGGCATCCGGCATTTTGACCTGTATAATAAGTTTGAAATAAGGTCATTACTGCTTTCCGCGTACTACGAGCTAAGCATGTTCGATGAAATGGAAGCATCAATTGATTCATTACGCCATATGCTGGCAAATGATAAGTTCATTTCACCATCGAGAAAAAAGTATTACCTGAACTTTATAAGGGTACTGCTCAAAATGATAAAGATGAAGGAAAGAAAGGATACTGGTATGATCGCAGAGATCAGAGAAATGCTGAGAACTCCGGATTTCATTCTCGAAAAAGTGTGGGTTAGGAAAAAGCTTTCTGAAGCCGAAACCGATTTCAGGTAAGAGATATTGATTTGATATTGCAGCACCGAATTAAATTTCGATTCACCATTCCAAAAGAAAAAGCACCCGGTTTTCCGGATGGCTTTTTGCTCAGCTGCTTAACTAACATTCAAGCCCTTGTTGTATCTATTATATTGTAGCATAACCCCATACTGAGCAAGCTGCCGCAGGGAAACAAATATCAGACCTAACCCGGTAGCAGCCAGTGATTCTGAAACAAAACCAATTTGAAGCTCATTGTTTCCGGTAACTGAAATTCGATATATCGAAGCTATACACCCCGGGTTTATCTTCTTTAAAAACGGTTGGATCAGGTTTATTGTTTATGTTATATTCATATACACCCGGAACCAACGAGATTCCGGTAAGCATTAAAGGAATATCGTGCGGCACCTTATACATTATTAATTTAATAACTTCGCTAGTCTTCTGATCCGTAAGTGTAAATTCCATCCTGAAAAAGCCGCACCCGGTAGGGAAATATATTTTGTTGCTGTCACCGGCAGAGATATTGGTATTTATCTCATTAACATAAGTTATATAAGCTGCCGTATCACTCAAAGTGTCTATTGACATTTCTGTATGACCCGGGGCACCATAATATTTAAAACGCCTGTCAAAAGTCTTAAGGCTGATCTTAAGATCTGCGCTGTCGAGAAATTTATTCCCGCTCTTGTTAAAAGAAAGCCAGATGCCGTCTCCGCATCTTTGCGAAAAAATATTGATGCTTATACAGCAAAATGAAATTACAAAAACTAATAAATATATTTTCTTCATGGCATAATTTTTCTGACTGTAAATTATTTAAACCACTGTAAACAAAAAAGGGCATCCAGCGGATGCCCTTCGGAAAAAAATATCTTAATGTTTCTTAAAAAACAATTACGGTTTTGCTACAATTCTCATCTTGTAGAACGAGCGCCATACAAAGTAAAGCGCTACTACAAAAAATATGAGTCCTACATACGGGGCTGAAGCGCGGAATGACTCAGAGATTGCCATCTCCATCGCAAGCAGACCGAAGAGTGTTGTGAATTTGATAATTGGATTAAGCGCAACCGACGAAGTATCTTTGAACGGATCGCCGACTGTATCACCAACAACCGTGGCATCATGCAGCGGTGTGTTCTTTTCTTTCAGGTCAACTTCAACCACTTTTTTAGCATTATCCCATGCACCGCCGGCATTAGCCATGAACATAGCCTGGAACAGGCCGAATACCGCGATTGAAATAAGGAAGCTGATGAAGAATGATACAGGCTCGTTTGTTTTGCCCGGCGCAGAAAAGAACGCGAAGGCAAGCGCAAATGAGAAGATAGCGATAAATATGTTGAACATACCTGTCTGCGCGTATTGTGTGCAGATCTTAACCACTTCTTTTGATTTTTCAGTTGATGCGCTCATGCTTGCGTTTTCATCAAGATTGATGTTCTTCTTGATGTACTCAACCGCCCTGTATGCGCCTGTTGTAACCGCCTGCGTTGATGCGCCGGTGAACCAGTAGATTACCGCGCCCCCGCAGATAAATCCTAAAATAGAATACGGGTTGAGTATGCTTAAAATTGCTTCAGGCTGTATGCCGAGAGTATTTTTTATCACAAGGATAAGTGAAAATATCATTGTGGTAGCTCCTACAACCGCTGTTCCGATAAGTACAGGCTTTGCAGTAGCTTTAAAAGTATTGCCTGCGCCGTCATTGGCTTCGAGGTAATGTTTTGCTTTTTCAAAATCAGGCTTGAACCCGAAATCTTTCTGTATCTCTTCCGATATGCCGGGCTTTGACTCGATAAGCGAAAGCTCGTAAATTGACTGTGCGTTATCTGTTACCGGTCCGTAGCTATCAACAGCTATAGTAACCGGACCCATACCTAGCATACCAAATGCCACAAGGCCGAATGCAAAGATAGATGCGTAAGCAGGTATCATTGCGCCGGGTATTGAAAGTGATGCAAAGTAAGCAATGAGCATAAGTATGAAAAATACCATACCTATCCAGAAAGCTGAAAAGTTACCTGCTACCAATCCGGAAAGAATTGTAAGCGATGAACCGCCTTCGCGGGATGCGGTTACAACTTCATTTACGTGTTTACTTTTTGGAGATGTGAAAATTTTTGTGAATTCAGGTATCAGCGCAGCGCCAAGGGTTCCGCAGCTTATAATTATCGAAAGCGTAAGCCAGAGGTTATCAGGCAGGTGGCCAATCATAACCTTGCTGATAATGAATGTAACTATCATTGAGAGAACTGATGTGATCCAAACAAGCGAGGTGAGGGGTTTTTCGAAGTCTATATCTTCATCTTTGCCGTACTTGGCCTTAGCCCAGATACCGTTGATGTAGAATGAACCGATTGAAGTAATGATCATTAGAATTCTCATTACGAATATCCATGTAAGAAGCTCGGTCTGGAACATTACATCAGGTACTGCAAGCACTATAAAGCTGATAAGCGCAACGCCTGTCACGCCGTATGTTTCAAATCCGTCTGCTGTGGGTCCAACTGAATCGCCTGCATTATCGCCGGTACAATCTGCAATAACACCTGGATTGCGCGGGTCATCTTCTTTGATCTTGAAAACGATCTTCATGAGGTCAGAGCCAATATCAGCGATCTTAGTGAAGATACCGCCTGCTATCCTGAGCGCTGATGCGCCGAGTGATTCACCGATAGCGAAACCGATGAAGCTTGCGCCTGCGTATTCTCGCGGAACAAACAGCAGGATGATAAGCATCATGATAAGCTCAACGCAGATAAGCATAACGCCTATGCTCATACCTGCATCAAGGGGAATATTAAGAAGCTTAATAGGCTTCTTTTCAAGTGAAGCGAAAGCCATACGGCTGTTAGCCAGTGTGTTCATCCTGATACCGAACTTTGCTACACCGTATGAACCCAAAATACCGATAACCGTCCACATTAAAATAAGCGCAACGCCAAGCGCGCCGGTGTGGTTCAATACTCCGAAATAGAATCCAATACAAATTGCAATAAATACAAATAATATCGCAAGGAACTTGCCCTGCTGGCTGAGATATGTTTTACATGTCTCGTAAATGATCTGCGCAACATCCAGCATTGACTGGTGCGCCCTTAATTTTTTTACCTTAAGGAACTGCATTATACCGAACAGAAGCCCTATAACGCAAACAACAATGCCGATCAGCAGCATGTTGTTCTGGTTAGCACTCAATTCCGGTATCTTAAGATCGGCTTCGCTTGCGAAAGCTGTAACCGAGCTCAACAGAAATAACAAAGTACTTAGTATTATGTTTTTCTTCATATTATTATTTGGTTTGTATTAAATAACTTCTCTTTTTCAAAAGCAGTTTAGCGTTTTTTGGGGCAGCCGCAGTATTGATTCTCAATTTTCACCGGGAGATTTGAGAATGTTCCTGTTGTAAAAATTCATGGTCTCTGCCAGCCCTTTATTTATGAATCCAAGCACGGCATCTTTTGCGGCATCTACTACCGAATCAAGCGCTTCATACTCATCTTCGTCAAATCCTGAAAGAACATAATCTGCCAGGGAAAAATTTTCTTCAGCCCTCAGCTTCTCATAATTTTCGCCTGATCTTATCCCGACTCTCAGCCTTGGCACCTCATCTGTTCCCAGCTCATACATTACCGATTTGATGCCGTTCTGACCGCCATCCGAGCCTCCCGGCCTGAGCCTCAGAACGCCAAGATCTATATTCACATCGTCGTAAACTACCAGTATATTGTTTAGCTCTAACTCGTACTTTTCGTAGAACGCCTTAACGGCCTGGCCGCTAAGATTCATATATGTAAGGGGCTTCATCAGTACTACCTGTTTTTCATTATGATCTGTTACTGCGTAAAGGTAGTTGTCTTCTATCTCAAATGACTCTATTTTAAAGAACTCGGCAAGCTTATCGATCACCATAAAACCCGCATTATGCCTTGTGTTATGGTATCTTGCCCCCGGGTTTCCCAGCCCGCATATCAAATATACGCTGCTCAATGGGTTATACAATAAAAATACAGGGTACTATCATTATACTCAAGTACTCTGTATTTATTCATCGCAAAATTACCGCTGATAATTTTTTTTCTGCTGTTAAGATGATTTCCGCTGTTAAGATTTCTGCTGCTGTTAAGCTTACTTCTTCTCGTCGCCTTCTTCGTCTTTCTTGCCTTTGGTGATAACTTCAGGCTCTGCGGTAGCTGCTTCACCTTCTGCTGCGCCTTCAACCTTCTCAACTGCCGGCGGTACTACTGCAACTATGATAGCGTCTTCTGCGCCGTGAATTTCAACATTCTCAATTTTAAGATCACCAACGTGGATTGAGTCGCCGATACCGAGTGATGCGATCTCAACATCAATGTGCGAAGGTATATACATCGGCAGACACTCTACTTCAAGTGAGTGCAGTGTATGCTGAATAACGCCGCCATCTCTTACGCCGATAGGTGCGCCAACAAGCTTCAGAGGCACTTCAACGCGGATTGTCTCGTTCTCAGAGATACCGAGCAGGTCGAAATGAATTGGCTTATCGCTCACGGGATCGAACTGTACATCTTTCAAAATGCAGTTCTGCCCTTTATCAGAGCCTTCGATCTGCAGGTTGATTATACTTACTTCTGAAGTATAAACAAACGGGTTTAAAGCCGTATCTTTAACGCTGATTGCGACAGCAGGTGCATCTTTATGATAAAATACGCCGGGAATAAAACCCTTTTTTCTTGCAGTCTTAGTAGTTGAGTTACCCAGATCATCTCTTTTCTGAGCTGATAAATTCACAGTAGCCATTGTATAACCTTTATATTAAATTGTTTAGCGGAATTGTTGTAAACGACAAAAATAGCGATAAATTGCTTTTTAGTCAATGAAAGAATGTACGTATGAGATACAAAGACATTACAAAATTTATATGGTAACTATCTGTAAATACAGCTTATTACCTCAAAATTTGTAACTTATTCCAATAATCGGGACTCTGGGAAGCTGCAAATTGGCATGGACTCCCTTATAATATGAACTCCAGTAGTAATTATAGTAGTTAACCCTGTCCAAAACGTTCAAAACCTCTAAATATGTTGTAAGTAATGTATTTCCAAGGTTTACCTGGTATTGCTCAGGGCTAAAGCCCATCCCCGAGTTTGGCTTCACCTCCCCGGCTTAAAAGCCGGGGTTAATATTAATTCAACCCTACCAATGTTATTTCTATACGGATTTTTGCTATTTGGTATTTGCTATTTGAAGCTCTGCATTTCACGTTTCTTGAGCGCAGCGAAATCCCGCTTGCGGGAACGTTTCACGTTTCGCATTTGACATTTGAGCTCATGACTTTCGTTTCTTGAAAGTTTGACATTTGACATTGTTTCTTACTTCAGCCATCCCTCTTTCTTATACCAATCGATCGTATCTTTAAAGCCGGATTCAAGCGTAAATGATTCTTTAAATCCCAGCTCGCGTTTGGCTTTTTCTATCGAGCAGATCCAGTAGCGCTGTGTAAGCTCACGTGATTTTTCAATATTCAGTACAACAGGCTTGGATGAGAAGAATCCAAACACCTGCGAAAAGAACGCGGTTGTTTTCACCGCAAAATGCGGTATCGTCAGACGTACAGTTTTCCTGCCAAGCAGCTTTTTCGTTATCTCGCCAACATCCTTCCAGTTGTAATACTGCTCGGATGAAATGAAATAAATTGATGAAGATGAGATCTCATTTTCGCCGGCTAAGATGAATCCCCTGACTAGGTCAACCCCGTGTATCAGGCTTACCAGCTTGTTATCGAATCCTATCATAGGCTGCAGGCCGCGGCTCATTGATTTAAAGTACTCATATATGGCATAATCCCTGGGACCGTAAACAGCGGGCGGCCTTACAATTGTAGTGTTGAACTTATCAAAATAGCTCATCACAACTTTTTCGGCTTCAACTTTGCTCCTGCCGTAAGTTGTGAGCGGGAAGTAATCCCTGGTTTCATCGATCGGCTTGCCGTCGAATGAGGGTCCAACAGCAGCCTGTGAGCTTACATGCACGAATTTTTTTATTCCCGGATTGTATTTATAACATGCCTCAAGCAGGCTCTTTGTGGCGTCAACATTGCCGCGGTAAAACTCCTCTTTCTTTTTTGCGAAAGTAACCCCGCCGACATGATAGACATAATCCACACCCTCAAGCGCCTTTTTCAGCACTTCTTCGGTAAACAAGTCACCCTCTATATATTCAACAGGCTTGTTATCCAGCCATTTTGTGCTGCTGGATTTCCTGATAAGTGTTTTAATTTCATAGTTCTTTTTTAACAGTTCATCTACAAGATGCGAACCTATGAATCCTGTAGCCCCGGTCACAAACGCTTTAGCCATTTTTTGAATTTTAATTTTAGATTGTAAATCCGGTCGCCTGACCGGATTGCAGAACGAAGTTCTGCGCAACTTAATGCAATTTCTTAGTTCCTAAACATTATGCAATCTCGAATCAGGCGATTCGAGTTACAAAATGCCTTCTTTCAAATAACTCCATTTCCAAACCTGCCCTTCATTTATCAGACCCGCTTTATATGGATTGTTCAATATATATTTCACAATATTCACGAATTCTTCTGGTCCCCGAACAACATGGTCGTAGCTTTCTCTATGCCAAAATTGTCCTGTTCTTTTCAAAACCTTATTGCTCTCTTTTGCGGTATACTTTTTTAAATCTCTTAATACATCTGTTAAATTTTTAGACTTGGCAGTTAAAGCTAATTTCTCTGAATTTTTATGGAGCAAGTACTCTTCTCCCATACCAAAGAGCATATGTACATGGTTGGGCATGATTGTGAAACAGTATAGGAGATATTCCCTGTTATCCCGGGAATGAATTGCGTCACTTACAATTGCTGCAATTTTGACTTCCTTAAGCCATAAAGAACCTGTGCTGCTGCTATCGAGATATTGATCAAACTTAGCAAAATATCTTTCTCTAAGATTGATTAAAGCAACATTTTTCTGCTTTGACCCTTT
>WBZT01001552.1_pt1 | contig 16645 bp, 10 predicted proteins | sample 5204241 | NCBI WGS metagenome assembly WBZT01 (sample SAMN12344358, study PRJNA552823) | activated sludge metagenome | biome: Activated sludge suspended growth; feature: Nitrification reactor; material: Wastewater; isolation source: activated sludge from nitrification reactor of wastewater...
CATCGGAAGTGGAGGCTTTGCAGCAGGCCGTGAATAACCTGATTGGCTTGGGCACAGGTGAAAAGGCGGAAGACCCGGAATGGCGTACTGAGCGTATGCGCGCGGCAATCCGCTGGCTGGATGAACGTAAGGCGCCTGACCGCCGAACATTGGAAGAAGCCGAAGCTGCTGCAAAATGGGCGGCCATGCGCCACAACAAGGATCGCCGAATAAATCCGGAACCACCGGAGCTGGTTGCATACCGCAGGCAACGTGCCATTATTGAACAATCACTGCGTCGACCACGCCGCAATTACACGCCAGCTATACTGGCTTTACTGTTCATCATCATTGGGTTTGTGGTCGCGGCAATTTTCTCCGACCCGGTAGAACCCTATCACATCAACTGGGAAGCTTTGCTGGACAAGTGATTTTGTTGCAGCCACTGACCCCACCGCCCCATGACAGAACAGGAGAAGGTACGTCTTTCCAAACGCATGTCCGAGCTTGGCCTGTGTTCCCGCCGCGAAGCCGATGTTTATATCGAGCGTGGTTGGGTGCTGGTGGATGGCGTCAAGATTAGTGAGTTAGGCACCAAGGTCTACCCGCAGCAAAAAATCACCCTTAACAAGGCGGCGCAAAGCAGCCAGCAATCACGCGTAACCGTTTTACTACACAAACCGGTAGGTTACGTGTCCGGGCAGGCTGAGCAGGGCTACAAGCCTGCCGTTGTATTGTTCACCGCCGAAAACCGCTACGCCAAGGATCACGTCCCGCAACAGTTCCATCCGCTTCAAACCAAAGGGTTAGCCCCTGCAGGGCGGCTGGATATTGATTCCACTGGCCTACTGGTATTGACGCAGGATGGCCGTATTGCCAAGCAACTGATAGGCGAGGATTCGCAGATTGAGAAGGAATACCTGGTCAGGGTTGAAGGCCAGCTATCCGAACGCGGCTTGAGCTTGCTCAACCATGGCCTGTCGCTGGATGGTGCGGCGCTCAAGCCGGCCAGGGTGAGCTGGCAAAACAAGGATCAATTAAGGTTTATCCTCAAGGAGGGTAAAAAGCGCCAGATACGCCGCATGTGCGAACTGGTCGGCCTTAAGGTGATCGGTCTGAAGCGTGTGCGCATCGGCAAGGTGATGTTGGGCGACCTGCCGCCAGGGCAGTGGCGTTATCTGCGTGAAGATGAGCGGTTTTAGCCATGACCGAACAATACAAAAACATCATTCGCCGGTATTACGAAGAAATCTGGAACCAGTCCAACAAAGCGTTGATTCCCGAACTGGTGCATGAAAATGTCGCTTTTAAAGGCTCACTTGGCGCTAACCAGCGCGGGTTGCGCAGCCTTTCTGTATACATGGATTTTATCCACCAGGCGCTGGGCGACTATCATTCCAAAATTCTTGACATGGCGGCGGAGGGAAACAAGGTGTATGCCCGCATCAAGTATTCCGGCATACACCGCGGCGAATTATTTGGTTATGCCGCCACCGAGGCTAGGATCGAGTGGGAAGGGGTGGCTGTGTTCACCTTTGCTGAAGGCAAAATCAATGATATCTGGGTGCTGGGCGACATCAATGGCGTGATGAAGCAGATCGCACGCTACATGATGGATTAAGCGCGGTTCTTGAGTATCAGGTTTTCAAAGTCTGTGATGGCCAGTGGCTTGCTGTAGAAATAGCCTTGTAATTCGTGGCAGCCGATGTCTTTGAGGAAGTTGCGCTGATATTCGGTCTCCACTCCCTCGGCGATTACCTTCAGGCCAAGGTTGCGCCCCAGTGTGACAATGGCGTTCAGGATAGCCTCGTTTGCTGGCGTCTGCTCCAGGTTATAGACAAAGCCCTGGTCTATCTTCAGCCGGTCAACCGGGAAATCCTTTAAGTACGTCATGCTGGAGTACCCGGTGCCAAAGTCGTCTATAGCCAGTTTGACGCCGACTGCCTTGAGCTCATGCAAGGTGTCAATGAACGCCGCCATGTCCTCCGCCAGGGTGCTTTCCGTGATTTCCAGCTCAATAGAGGCAGGGTCTGCGCCGGTGCGGGCAATAACCCCCGCCACGTGTTGCGCCAGCCCTTTTTTGTGGAACTGGCGCGGCGAAATGTTGACCGAAACCAGGATGGGGTGCCCCAGTTTCTTGGCAAAGGCTTGTGATTGCATGCAGGCTGTTGCCAGCACCCAATCGCCGATTTCGCCTATCAGGCCGGTTTCTTCCGCCACCGGGATAAAACGGGCGGGTGAAATCATGGCGCCCCCTTCTGGCCGCCAGCGGATCAGCGCTTCAGCCCCATTGATGCGGTTATCAGCCAAGTCTATCTTGGGCTGGTAATGCAGCAGCAGCTCTTCTTTTTTGACGGCGTTGCGCAGGCGGCGCTCAATATCCATTCGCTCTTGCAGGATGGCATTGAGCTTGCGGGTGAAAAACTGGAAATTGTTGCGGCCGCTCTGTTTTGCCTTGTACATGGCTGAGTCGGCGTTTTTCAACAACACATTGGCCTGGACGCCATCTTCCGGGTAAATGCTCACCCCAATACTGCATGAAATGTTGAAGTCCATGCCATTCAAGGCCACGGGTTGTGCAATGGAAGCCAGGATGCGTTGCAGGGTATGGGTAATATCCTCGGTTTTGTGGACACTGGAAAGCAGGATTACAAATTCGTCGCCGCCCAGGCGGACTACCGTATCACTGTCGCGCACCAGCACCGTCAGGCGCTCCGCCACGGTCAGCAGCAACTGGTCGCCAGCATCATGACCCAGTGTGTCGTTGATATGCTTGAACTGGTCAAGGTCAATAAATGCCACGGCCAGTTTGGTGTGGTAGCGCTCGGCGTAATTGATGGCCTGTTGCAGGCGGTCTTCCAGCAGGTAACGGTTGGGTAAACCGGTCAGGCTGTCATGTGTGGCCTGGTGGCGGATTTTTTCTTCATAATGGCGACGTTCGGTAATATCCTCCACCGTCCCCTCGTAATAAAGGATTTCCCCCAAGTCATTAGTGACGGAGCGCGCATTCTCCGAAATCCAGATCATCTGGCCATCCTTGCGATAGACTTCGGATTCAAAGTTATGCACCCGGCCGTTCATGTCCATCAACATCTTGAAATCATCGCGGCGGTTGGGGTCAACATAGAGCTGGGTCTGGATGTTGATAAGGTCATCCATTAGCTCCTCGCGTGACGCATAGCCATAAATGCGTGCCAGAGATGGGTTCGCGTCCAGGTATTGCCCGGTGAGTGAAGTCTGGAAAATACCCTCAACGGCGTTCTCGAAAATGGAGCGGTAGCGCGTTTCGGCATCCCTCAGCGCCTGCTCCTGCTGCTTTTTGTGGGAGATATCCTGGATAAAACCCTCAACGGCGATCACTGTGCCGTCATCATCATAAACACCTACACCACGCTCCCACACCCAACGTACTTTGCCATCAGCGCGGAATATACGGTATTCAATGCTGAACCGGCTTTCATTACGTAACGCATTCCCAATTTGCTGTCGTATGTATTCCCTGTCTTCAGGGTGCGTCATGCTTTCATAAGAGATTTTGCGGTTGTAAAGCAGCTCTTGGGGGGAATAGCCAGTTAACCCTACGCAACCGCTACTGACAAACACCATCGTCCACTGTTCATCTGGCAGGCAACAGTAAACAAGGCCGTCCAGATTCTCCATCAGGGAATCCAGCATCTTGCCGCGGTCTTGCAACCGCTGACTGAGAAGATCGTTAATTTTTTGTGTGTCCGCCGGCCGGTTCATCAAATCATCAACTTAGTGTTTGAATTAAAAACAAAGCAATTACTATGCGAATAATGTAACTAACTGATTTTAATGAAATAATTAAGATGCTCTGGCTTTGGTTGCGCACAGCTTTGGTGCGGATATGCCGGGAAACTTATTCAGTGGCCATAGCGCTTAGGAAACTGCCGCTGGCTTTAAACGATTGTGAAACGATATGGGGCAAACTTTATCTGGATGAGAAATGCCTGAACGCCGGTTTCTTAAATCCGCCCACTGTTGCCTTCACTTCACCCGAATGGGGAGAGTTTAATTGGGACTTGGTTCCAGGCGGCTGAAAATTCGGTATCAGGTGTTTTTTCCCATTCCCGATCAAATCTGCCCGCCCCATAGCCTTAAGTGCTTCGCGCAGTAGTGGCCAGTTGGCCGGGTCGTGGTAGCGCAAAAATGCCTTGTGCAACTTGCGCTTGCCACCAGCCTTGGGGATGGCGACGTCCTCGCTGGATTTGGTCACCTTGCGTAGCGGGTTCTTGCCGCTGTGGTACATGGCGGTGGCCATGGCCATGGGGGTGGGGGTGAAGGTCTGCACTTGGTCGAGGCGGAAGTTGTTCTGCTTCAACCACAGCGCCAGGTTGAGCATGTCCTCGTCGGTGGTGCCGGGGTGGGCGGCGATGAAGTAGGGGATCAGGTACTGCTCCTTGCCCGCTTCCTTGCTGAATTTCTCGAACATGGCCTTGAATTCGTCATAGGCGCCCATGCCCGGCTTCATCATCTTCGACAGCACGTTCTCTTCGCTGTGTTCGGGGGCGATCTTGAGGTAGCCGCCGACGTGGTGCTGCACCAGTTCCTTGACGTATTCCGGCGACTTCACCGCCAGGTCGTAGCGTAGCCCGGAGCCGATCAGGATTTTCTTCACGCCCTTGATCTGGCGCGCTTTCCGGTAGAGCTGGATCAATGCCGAATGGTCGGTGTTGAGGTTTTCGCAGATGTCCGGGTAAACACACGACAGCTTGCGGCAGGCGGATTCGATTTTCTCGCTCTTACAGGCAATGCGGTACATATTGGCGGTGGGCCCGCCCAGGTCGGAAATCACGCCGGTGAAGCCTTCTACCTTGTCGCGGATTTCCTCGATCTCGTGGAGGATGGATTCCTCCGAGCGGCTCTGGATAATGCGGCCTTCGTGTTCCGTGATCGAGCAGAAGGTGCAGCCACCGAAGCAGCCGCGCATGATGTTGACCGAAAAGCGGATCATCTCCCATGCCGGAATCTTGGCGCCCTTGTAGGCCGGATGTGGGCCGCGTGCATAGGGCAGGCCGTAAACGTAATCCATCTCCTTGGTGGTGAGCGGGATGGGCGGCGGATTGAGCCACACCTCGCGGTCGCCATGTCTTTGAATCAGCGCCCGTGCATTGCCGGGGTTGGATTCCAGGTGCAGCACGCGCGAGGCATGGGCATACATCACCGGGTTGACCGAAACCAGTTCGTAATCCGGCAGGCGCACCACCTGGCGCTCACGCGGCACTCTGGCCTGCCGATGGATGGTGATGGGCTGGCCTGCGGGGCTGGCATCGGGCACCCCATCCGAGGCGCAAGCCGCACGTTCCGGCATCTCCATCACATAGGGATTCTGGTGCGGATCTATGCGCCCCGGTCTGTCCATCTGTGCGGAGTCCACTTCCAGCCAGTCGGTGGGAACCTCCTTGCGCAGGAATGCCGTGCCGCGTAAGTCGGTGATGTCGCGGATGTGTTCGCCCCTGGCTAGGCGATGGGTCAATTCCACCAGTGCGCGTTCGGCATTGCCGTAAAGCAGAATGTCGGCCTTGCTATCCACCAGTATAGAGCGGCGCACTTTGTCCGACCAGTAGTCGTAGTGCGCGATGCGGCGCAGACTGGCCTCGATGCTGCCGATCACCAGTGGTACATCGGGAAAGGCCTCGCGGCAGCGCTGTGAATACACCAGCACGGCGCGATCCGGGCGCTTGCCGGCCACACCTTCCGGGGTGTAGGCGTCATCGGAGCGGATTTTGCGCTCGGCGGTGTAGCGGTTGACCATGGAATCCATGTTCCCCGCGGTCACGCCGAAGTACAGGTTGGGCTTGCCTAACACCTTGAAGGGCTCCGCCGATTGCCAGTCGGGCTGGGCGATGATGCCAACACGGAAGCCCTGTGCCTCCAGCAACCTCCCGATCAGCGCCATGCCGAAACTGGGGTGGTCGATATAGGCGTCTCCCGTCACCAGAATGATGTCGCATGAATCCCAGCCCAGTGCGTCCATTTCTGCGCGCGACATGGGCAGGAAAGGGGCAACACCAAAGCGTTTGGCCCAGTAGGGACGATAGCTGGTTAAAGTAGTGGTTGGCTGCATGGGGTTGCCATTCTACTCCTCACGGACACAGGATTGCCCTATAAAGCTATCGTGGATATTGGGTGCTATGGCTATAATGGGTTCAAAAATCCATAACAAATTAAGCCATGAGGCCTATTCCTACATTCTGGCGCTTTATCCTCCCGCTCAGCCTGCTGATGTTGATAGGCGCTGCATTTCTCATTGAACGTGAAACCTCACGTGAAATTATCAAGATCGAACATCACGCTGAAATTCAGGCAGCTGAACTTACCCGACTCTTGCTGGTGAGTGAAAATCTGGTAGGCGAGCAGGTCAAGTCTGCCATGCGCCTGTTGAAGGACCGCGGCATGTTGCTGGGAAAACCATCCATACACGGTGAAGCCGAGGTTGCCGGGCTTCTTGTTCCCGCCCTTTACTTGGGTCAAACCCCACAGACCAATAATTTCCAGTTAGTGGATGAAGTCACTAAATTGGTTGGCGGTACTGCTACCTTGTTTGTTAAGGCGGACGATAACTTTATTCGGGTTGCTACGAATGTGACCAATCAGGATGGCTCAAGGGCTTTGGGTACCATTCTGAACCCTCACGGCAAGGCTTATGCGGCCATTAACTCCGGCAAGCCGTTTTATGGTGTGACGGAGATTCTTGGACAGCACTACATCACCGGATACGAACCCATGCTGGATAATAAGGGGGAGGTGATTGGCGTTTGTTATGTTGGCTACAAGGTGGATATGAAAGTGCTGCGCGAGGCAGTGGAAACCGCGCGATATCTGGAAACCGGTTTTTCTGCAGTGCTGGATGACCGCCAGCAGGTACGTTTTGTTTCTTCCCACATGAAGCAGAGTGAGGCACAGGCCATACTGGATAATCCCCCTTCCGACTGGGTATTGGTACGCACCTACATTCCAAGCTGGAAATTTGAGGCCGTCGTCGCGTATCCGCAAAGGGAAGCAAGAACTGCTGGTTTTTCCACCATTTCAGGCGTAATCCTGACGGTAGGTATTGTTGCGTTCATTTTTATTGCGGCCATTGTGGTGCAGTGGTACCGCCTTGTTTTAAGGCCAGTAGACGCAGACCCTGCACTGGCGATACGGGCATTGCAAAAAATATCCAAAGGGGATTGGGGCGAGGATGGGCAAACTGCCAGTAGCGGCACCTTGATGTCCCACATCCTGTCAACGCGAACCAGCTTGCGCGAAATGTTGGGTATACAGCGCGAAAACGCTGAGCGACTGAGTCTGGCGGCCAGTGTGTTCGAGCATACGCATGACGGTATTTTCATTACGGATGCCAAGGGGCGGATCATTGAGGTTAATTCCGCCTTTACCCGGTTGACTGGGCACAGCCGGGACGAGGCGTTGAATAACACACTTTATACGCTTAATTTTGCTACGGGCTCAACGGAGATGCTGGAACAGATATGGCCCAGTCTGGCCAAGACGGGGACCTGGCACGGAGAAAGCCGCAATCTGCGTAAAAACGGGGATGCCTATTCTGCTGAGCTGGACATTTTCACAGTGCGTGATAATGCCGGCGAAGTCAGTCATTACGTGGGTGTGCTTACCGATATCACACTGCTGAAGCAACAGCAGGAACATTTAAAACATCTGGCCTATCACGACGCCCTCACTCAACTTCCCAACCGGGTACTGTTCTCCGACCGCCTGCAACATGCGATACAGCGAATCGGACGCTCACAGACCTTGCTGGCGGTCTGTTTGCTTGATCTCGATGAGTTCAAGCCGGTCAACGATAAACTCGGCCATGAGGCGGGCGATCACCTGCTGGTGGAATTGGCGCAACGTCTGACTTCCGGTCTGCGTGCGGGAGATACCGTGGCGCGGATCGGCGGTGACGAATTTGCCCTGTTATTGTGTGATCTCAATAGCATGGAGGAGTGTGAACAGGCGCTGAGACGTCTGCTGGCTGCCATTGCCACGCCGTTCAAGATTCAAGGACAGGACATTCGTGTAAGTGGCAGCATGGGGGTTACCATGTCGCCGTTTGACGATGCCACCCCGGATAGCCTGCTACGGCATGCCGACCAGGCCATGTACCAGGCCAAAATGGCTGGTGGAAACTGCTTCCACATGTTTGATGCCGACCATGACCGCCGGGCGCGGGCACACCGTGAGGCTTTGGATGAGGTCAAGGCAGCGTTGGACAGGGGCGAATTCCGGCTGTTCTATCAACCCAAGGTTGATATGCGAAGGGGAATGGTGATGGGAGCAGAGGCGCTGGTGCGCTGGCAGCATCCGGTTAATGGCCTGATGCATCCGGCGGAGTTCCTGCCCTCAATTGAATCCACGGATTTTTCCATTACCCTCGGCAACTGGGTGATTAACGAAGCGTTGCGCCAAATGTCACTTTGGCAAGAAGAAGGTTTGTTGCTGCCGGTAAGTGTCAATATTTCCGCGCGCCATTTGTCACAGCCCGACTTTACAAGCGAGTTGGCGCAGCACCTGGAACACTGGCCAAAGGTTTCCGCAGGTAATCTCAAACTGGAAATTACCGAGTCAACGGCGCTGGGGGATATTGCCAGCGTGGCAAAGGTGATTGAGGCGTGCCACCAACTTGGTGTGAGCTTCGCTGTGGATGATTTTGGTACCGGCTACTCTTCATTGACCTATTTACGTCACTTGCCTGCAGAAATGCTCAAGATCGACCAGTCCTTTGTGCGTGACATGCTGGTGGATGCTGATGATATGGCGATTATCCAGGGCGTGATTGGTCTAGGCATGGCGTTTAACCGCAGTGTGATTGCAGAGGGTGTGGAATCCGCTGAACATGGCTTGCGCCTGATGCAACTGGGCTGTGACCTGGGCCAAGGTTACGGCATCGCCAGACCCATGCCGCCAGTGGAAATGCCGCGCTGGGTTAAGGAATACAAACAAGACCCGATTTGGAAAGGGTACGCTTCTTGAAAAAAGACAAACCACCACTGAAGATTGTGGCAATCTTTGGTTTCCAGAAGTTATGAATCAACTCGCTTAAAGCTGCTCTGATATGCCAAAAAAATTATCAACACTTCAGCGCATTCTGCTACCCCTTGTTCTTATTGGGTTTGTGGCGCTGGCTCTAGTTACGGAACGTAGCTTCTCGCACAGGGTCAACGAGATCAAGCGTGAGGCACTGAATGAAACGGAAGAAGTTTCGCGCCTGCTGGATATGGCGGAAAGCCTGGTTGGTGAGAGGGTGCAAACTTCCATGCTCCTGCTCAAGGAGCAGGGGCTGGCAACCGGTGCCCCCGTTATTTTTGGGAATGTCAATGTGGGTGGCCGCACAGTTCCCAACCTGATGTTTGGTCAAACACCACAAACAGACGTTGCCGACCTAGTGGACGGGGTAGCGGATATTGGCGGTGGTACCGCGACCTTGTTCGTCAAATCGGGTGATGAGTTTGTGCGTATAGCAACCAATGTGAAACGCACGGATGGCTCGCGAGCGATTGGCTCTGTGCTTGACCCCAGCGGCAAGGCCTATGCGGCCATCAGCCATGGTGACCCGTTTTATGGTGTGGTGGAAATTCTGGGGGAGCCCTATATCACGGGGTATGAGCCGATGTTCGATATATCCGGGCGTCTGATCGGCGCATGGTATGTGGGCTACAAGGTCGACGTGAAGGCATTGGATCAGGCCATCAAGAAGTGGGATTTTCTTGAGAGCGGCTTTGCGGCCGTGATGGATCACAACAATCACATCCATTTTGTGTCCGAGCAAACTTCCAAAGCCACGGCAGAAGAAGTACTCCGTACGCATTCCGATGATTGGGTGATTGTCAGCCGTGTCGTTCCATCTTGGAATTTTCGTGCCGTGATAGCTTATCCCAGGCAGGAGGGCTGGAACGTGGGGTTGGTGGATGCCGGCTTCCTGGTAATAGTGCTGGGCCTGCTGGGCGCCGTATCTCTTGCCGCTACATTCTGGGGTGTCAAACGCTTTGTGTTCCTCCCGCTGGGAGGTGACCCGGATGATGCCACCGCACTGGTGCAGCGCGTTGCCGAAGGCCATTTTGAAGATGACGGGGCGCGGTCAAATGGTGGCACATTGATGGCCAACGTGATTGAAATGCGTACCAAGCTCGGGCAGATGGTCAACACGCTGCGGCAGAACGCTGAACGTATGGAGCTTTCTGCCGGGGTGTTCAAGCATGCGCATGACGGCATATTTATTACCGACAACGAAGCCCGCATTATCGAGGTCAACCCAGCATTTTTCGAAATCACCGGATATGCTCATGATGAGGTGCTCGGGCATGCACCATGGGAGTTGGGGTTTGCTTCCCATGACGCAGCCTTTTTCACCCGTATCTGGCAGGAGCGGGAAAATGGGGGGGAATGGCGCGGCGAGGCATGTAGCCAGCGCAAAGGCGGCGAGGTATATGTGGCTTGGCTGGATTTGGTGATAATGCGCGATGAGCAGGGTCGGTTACGTAATTATGTAGGGATTTTTTCCGACATCACCGAGGCCAAGGAACAGCAGAAAAACCTTGAGCATCTTGCCTATCATGACCCGCTGACCCAGCTCCCCAACCGGACGTTATTTGCTGATCGCCTGGAGCAAGCCCTGGCGCGTGTGGAGCGCTCCAAGGAGTTGCTGGCCATTTGTTATTTCGATCTTGATGGATTCAAGCCTATCAACGACACGCTTGGGCATGAAGCTGGCGACCAGTTGCTGGTTGAGCTTGCCGCCCGGGTACGCACCTGTTTGCGTGAGACCGATACTATTGCCCGCATGGGTGGTGATGAGTTCGCTGTACTGTTATGCGACCTGAAAAATGTGGATGAAGGGAGCCTGACGCTGAATCGGGTGCTCAGCAGGATTAACGAGCCGTTTGTGCTTAATGGCAAAGCGGTGCATGTTTCTGCCAGCATAGGCGTCACGGTTTTTCCATTTGATGACTCGACGCCGGATACTTTGCTGCGCCACGCTGATCATGCCATGTACCAGGCAAAAATCAGCGGTGGCGGACATTTCCACGTTTTTGATGCTGATCATGACCGTTTGACCCAGAGTCGTCGCCTGGAACGTGACCGGATTGAAGAAGCCCTCACCAGCGGTGAGTTTGTCATGTATTACCAACCCAAGGTCAATCTGCGCAGCGGCGAAGTTTACGGCTTGGAGGCATTGATACGCTGGCAACATCCAAAAAATGGTCTACGCCAGCCAGGCGAGTTCTTACCGCAGGTAGAAAATACCGATTTCATTATCACATTGGGTGAGTGGATCATCACCGATGTATTGCGGCAGCTTGAGGAATGGCAGGCGGCGGGTATTAGTCTCAAAGTCAGTCTTAATATTGCTGCACGGCACATGATGCAGCCAAATTTCGCTGCGCGATTGGCCGAGCTGTTGCAACGATACCCCAATATCAACCCCCAGCAATTGACACTTGAGATCACGGAAACGGCAGCGATTGAAGATATTTCCGGCGTGGCGCAGATTATCAACAGCTGCAAACTGCTGGGTGTGGATTTCGCGCTGGATGACTTTGGAGTGGGTTATTCATCGTTGACTTATCTGCGTCGTCTGCCAGTGGACATTATCAAGATTGACCAGTCATTTGTGCGCGACATGCTGCATGACAGCGATGATATGGCCTTGGTTACCGGTGTGATCAGCCTGAGTCGTGACTTCAAGCGTAAAGTCATTGCCGAGGGCGTAGAGTCCACCGAGCATGGTTTGTGCCTGATGCAAATGGGCTGCGACCTGGGCCAGGGTTACGGTATTGCGCGCCCTATGCCGCCTGGTGAGGTGCCACGCTGGATTCAGGAATACAAACCAGACCCATTATGGCAAAACCCAACCCCATAAATCAGGGGAACCCCTATTGGCGTTACAGGGGTATCAAACGTAGACTGGAAAGTAAATTTGTCTTTCCCTAGGGCACGATTTGTACGCTGAATCCAACTCGACACATGAAACCCGGGCCATGGCGCAGGAGTTGTTCGCGCGCCAGGTAAGGCTGTTGTTTACCCATGCCAGGCCGGCTATCTTGATCGCGCTCATCATGGGTGTGGTTTATCTTGTGCTTATGTGGAAAGTGGTGCCACATGTACAGCTGTTGGCATGGTTGGCAGCCATCGCTGTCGCCAGCAGTATCCGGCTGATCCATGTGAAGGCCTATTTCAGGTCACATCCGACGTTTGACCAACTGAAGCGCTGGCTGCAGCAATACGTTGCTGGGGCTGGTGTTGCCGGCTTGTTGTGGGGAAGTGCTGGCGTCCTGTTCATGCCGGAGTCCCAGCCGACATACCAGCTGGTAACGGTGATGTTGCTGATGGGGCTGACTGCAGCAGCAGCAACGACCTATGCCAGCAGTCTGTTGGCATACCGGATGTTCCTCTGGCTGGCCATGACTCCGCTGGCAGTGACGTTGTTATTCAAGGGGGAGATGGCCCATTTTGCTGCCGGTCTTGTGGTGGTCATCTATATGTTCATGATGAGCCAGCGCGCAGCGGTGATGGTCAACAACATGATTGTTGCATCACTCCTGCAAAGCCTGAAACTCACTGAGTTGCGCGACCTCAATGCCAGCATTATCAACCACACCGACTCCGGCATTACCGTTTACAAACCTTCCGGAGAATGTGTGCTGATGAACGATGCCGCAATCCGTATTCTGGGACTGCCGCCGCAAATGGATGCCAGCCACAATTTCCGCACCACATCAGGCTGGCAGGAGCATGGCCTGATTGAGCTGGCCGATTCGGTACTGCAAAGCGGCGTGAAAAAATCCCTGGATTTACCCATGCGCAGTATCTACGGCTGGGAAATCTGGATTGCCGCCCACCTGCATCGCATCACCCAGGGTGACCAGCCGCGCCTGCTGATTGTATTTACCGAAATCTCCCCGCAACGCCACCCGTAGTAATGCATCCACTTATGGCATGTCGATCTCCCGCGCCTGGCTGCCCGGTGGGTGGCGATACCAGCCCGGGTCGCGGTAGTCGTCGCGCGCCAGCCCATCGCGCACTTTTAACAGGGTAAACATTCCCCCCATTTCCAGCGGGCCGAAGGGGCCATCACCCGACATCATGGGCAGGGTGTTTTCCGGCAGGGCCATTTTCATCTCCTGCATTTCCGCCATGCCGGTTTCGCCCATGGCCATGGCGCCATCCACCAGGCGGTTGATTTTGTGCACGATGTCATCGTGCTGCACGCCCAGCATGTTGGGGATGTTATGACCCATTGGCCCCATGGTGTGGTGCAGCTTGTGGCAGTGCATTGGCCAGTCACCCGGCTCGTCGGCAATCAACTCGAACGCTCGCATTGCGCCCACCGGGACGTTAATGGTGATTTCCGGGATTTGCGCGGATTTCGGCAGCCAGCCGCCATCGGTGCCGGTCACGTGGACATCGTAGCCGTGCAGGTGGATGGGGTGGTCGTGCATGCTGAGATTGCCAATGCGGATGCGCACCCTATCCCCTTTACCCGCCAGCAGTGGCGCCGTACCGGGGAAGGCACGGCTGTTGAAAGTCCACAGGTTGAACTCGGTCATGGTACTGGATTTGGGCGTGGCAGTGCCGGCCTCCACATCCCAGTTATGTAGCAGGATGCAGTAATCCCGATCCACCGGGCGTTCTTTGGGATTCTTGGGATGCACAATAAACAGCCCCATCATGCCCATGGCCACCTGCACCATGTCATCCGAATGTGGGTGGTACATAAAAGTGCCACTGCGCTTCAGGGTGAATTCATACACATAGGTCTTGCCCGGCGGAATGTGCGGCTGGGTCAGCCCACCCACGCCATCCATGCCATTAGGCAGGCGGATGCCGTGCCAGTGCACCGAAGTATGCTCCGGCAACCGATTGGTGACAAAAATCCGCACCCGGTCGCCCTCGATGGCTTCAATGGTCGGCCCCGGCGTGCTGCCGTTGTAGCCCCAGCAGTTGATGGTGGAGCCGGGGGCGAATTCGCGTTTCACTTTTTCCGCCACCAGGTGGAATTCTTTCACACCATTGTTGAGCCGGGGAGGCAAGGTCCAGCCATTGGGCGTGACCACCGGGGTATACGCCTTGCCGTTGAACAAGGGCGAGGCAGTGTCGCTGCTATCGCGGCTCTGGATTTCCGGTGCGGCAGTGGCGCGTTCAGCCAATGCCGCGCCCAGCAGGACGGCACCGCCCGCAAGAAATTGTCTGCGTGTCGTCATTATTTGTGCTCCTTGTGTTGGTGCGCAGGTTCCGTAAGTTGTTGTGCCTCATGATCCTCATCTGATATCCCGCCAGCTTCCGGGGGAAGCCGCCCACCCACCGCCAGTTGCAAATCCGCTTCTGCCAACCAGTATTCACGTGATGCATCAATAAAACCCAGCATGGCGGTGATACGTTCACGGGCATCGGCCAGCAACTCGTTCATGCCAATTAACATGCCGTTGTAATACAGGGCGCTCTGGTTTTGTATCTGGCGGCGCAGTGGCATCAGCACATCATGGGTGTGTTGTACCCCCTGGCGGGCGGTTTCCGCGCGTAGCCAGGCGCTGCTGATTTCGGTGCTGATTTCGGTGTTGAGCGCCGTTTTGCGGTCTTCGCTCTGGCGCAGCAGGGACTCCAGCTTGTCCACCCGCGCCTGCCCTTGGTCAAATATCGGCAGCTCCAGCGCCAATGTTGGCCCGGTCATGCGGGGCTCACCGCTGTTGCTTTCACGCTCCACGCCCACATCCAGCACATTGACGAAGCGCGTGCCACGGGTGAGATTGAGGGCGGATAAATAGGCTTCCTGCTCCTTGTGCGCCATTTGCAGGTCCAGCCGCTGTTGTTGCCCGGTTACCAGCAAATCTTCGCGTGTCGGCAGAGCGGTTGGGGGATCGGCCAAGCGGGGCGCCAACTGCCAGTGATCCTGCGCGGAAGTGAGCCCCATCCAGCGCTTCAGGTTTTCGCGCGTGGTTTGGGCGCTGGTTTTGGCCTGCGCCAGGGAGAGTGTACTTTCGGCACGGAAGGCCTGCTGGCGCAGGCTGTCGCGGCGGCTCAGGTTTCCCGCCCGGTATTGGCGTTCGCCCAGTTCGGCCTCAGCCTGGATCAGGGTATCCACCTGATCCACGAATTTCAGCTTTTGCTGCGCTGCCATTGCCTCCACCCAAGCCTTGCGGGTTTCCGCCGCGTGCCGCAATACCGCCTGCGCCACGCGTAGTTTGGTGTGCTCGAATTGCAGGCTTTGCAGCCGTTGCTGCGGTGCAGCCAACAACAGGGAAAGGAAATCCAGTTCAATGCCCAGCGTACGCTTGGTCAGGCCGCCACCCTCCAGCCGCGACAGGCTTAGAACCGGGTTGCGTAACAGCCCGGCTTGTACCAGGTCGGCCTGCGCCACACCCAGCTCCTCATATTCCACCTGCAAGTTGCGGTTGTTGAGCAAGGCGATCTGCACAGCGGCATCAGCATCCAGCGGTCGCGTCAGCAGGGCCTCAACCTTCTCATCAGCTTCGGCATCCTGCTGGCTGTTGCTGCGCCAGACGACTTTCTGCTCCAGGCGCTGCGCCAGGGCAGCATCCACACCGGCAAAACCGCTAGTTTTGTCCGGGATGTTGCTGCAACCTGCCAACAACAAAGTCGGCAGGACTAACAATAGAAATTTCATGAATTTTCTCCAGATTGCGAGTGCGCCTGCCCGGAAAGCAGGCGCAATAATCCCGTGCAATCAGGAAAAACTGGGTGGGCGTTGCAGTTGCCGCGAGGGCAGGGAGGTGTAAATGCGTTCGTTATGCGGGTTCAGCGCCGTTTGCAGTAAAGGCGCTTGCAGCGAAGGTGTTGCCACTGTCATTGCCGGTAAACAGGCTGCGCAGGAAACGCAATGTCCCGCGGATTGTTTGGCTGGGGCGTGGTGGCTTTTATGCCCATCGTGGCCGGGGCAATGGCCCATCGCCACATGTTGGGTATCCGGCAACTGCATGTTCAGGCCGAGCACGGCGGCATTCACCGCGTTGCAGGCAAACATCAGCAGCAGCAATGTCATGAAAAAACGCTTCATGCCGAGGATTGAAGCACATCGCTCCCCACCTTGCAAGGCAGCGCTTGCACATGCCAGTTCTGCGCAGTACGCTAGGGCCATGCAAACTGATGCCACTATTCGTCTCGCCATTACCGGCATGCGGTGTGCCGGGTGCGTGGCCTCTGTGGAAAAAGCCTTGCGCGCCACCCCCGGTGTGGATGAAGCCGAAGTCAACTTTGCCGACCACAGCGCACTGGTGCGTGGCACGGCGTCACCAGCCGTTTTGCTAAAAGCCGTGGCCCAGGCGGGTTACCAGGCTGTTGAAATCGTGGATGAAGAAGCCCAGGAGCAGGAAAAAGCGCAGGAAGAGTTTCTGCGCACCCGCCAGTTGTTCCAGAAATCCTATTTTGCCTTGCTGGTGGCGGTGCCCGCCTTGTTGTTCGGCTTCCCGGCCATGCTGGGTGGGGGTATGCCGCACTGGCTGATGCAGTGGGGGGCGCCCGTGCTGGCGCTGTTGACGCTGGCGGTCATGGTGTTTTCCGGCGGTCAGTTTTTTACGGGATTCTGGAACTCCCTGCGCCATCGCCACGCCAACATGGATACCCTGATTGCCCTGGGCACCGGTGCCGCCTGGATTTATTCGCTGGCGGTGATACTTGCACCGGAGTG
>WBZT01001553.1_pt1 | contig 16642 bp, 13 predicted proteins | sample 5204241 | NCBI WGS metagenome assembly WBZT01 (sample SAMN12344358, study PRJNA552823) | activated sludge metagenome | biome: Activated sludge suspended growth; feature: Nitrification reactor; material: Wastewater; isolation source: activated sludge from nitrification reactor of wastewater...
CCGATCGGTACGGGGTCGACGACCTGCCACTGGTCGTCCAAGACAAGACCTTCACGCCCGACGGGGAACTGGTCGTCGATGTGACCGGACGGTCCTCGACCGGATTCTTGGGCGACACAGTCGTCGTCAACGGAGTGGTCGGCCCTTACCGAGACGTGACCACCGAGTCGGTGCGCCTACGACTGCTCAACGCGTCCAATGCGCGTTTCTACAACTTCGGCTTCTCCGATGACCGGTCGTTCTCGATCGTCGCCGGCGACGGTGGGCTGCTGGCCCGCCCTGTCGTGGCCGACCGCGTCCAACTCTCACCGGGTGAACGAGCCGAGATCGTGGTTCGATTCGCCCCCGGAGAGACGATCGACCTCAAGAGTTTTCCCCCGGACCTCGGTCACAGCATCGGAACGTCGGACAGGTTCGGCGGTGGCACGTTCACCGTGGTCCAGTTCCGGGCCGCGCAGCAACTGACAGCGAGCCCCCAGTTGCCCTCCGACCTGGCCGATGTCGCTCCACCGAACGACCCTGGGGGAACGCCGACGCGGACGTTCGGGATGACCGACCGGGCGATCAACGGGGCGCCCATGGACATGGGCCGCATCGACGAGGTGGTCCCCGAGAACACCGAAGAGGTGTGGGCCGTGACCAACCAGAATCCGCAGCCACACAACTTCCACGTCCACGACGGGTCGTTCCGGGTGCTCACGATCGACGGTGAACCGCCCCCGCCGGAACTTGCCGGCTACAAGGACACCGTCTACGTCGCTCCGCGCTCCACTGTGCGTTTACTGGTCAAGTTCAGCGACTACGCCGATCCGGAGTGGCCGTACATGTATCACTGCCACCTGCTACTGCACGAGGACATGGGCATCATGGGCCAGTTCGTGGTGGTCCGGCCCGGGCAGAAGGTCGTGCCGCCACCTCGCCCGCAGTCACACAACCTGATGCCGGGAATGCCCTCCCCTTCGGCGCCGGCGGTTGCGCCCACGGCGGATGCCTCCACGCCCTCCCATGACGTCCACTCACTGCGGAGAGGATCGGTGGATCCCGGTTAGGGGCCAGCACGGAGCGCCCGGGCTAATCTGCTGTCGCGGGGGCAGTCTCGGGGGATGTCGCGCGGGACAGCGTGGGGAGGAGGTCCGATGGGTCACACCCATTCCGCGGGGATGCAGAACCGCCCGCAACTGGTCCGGGCCCTGTTCCTGGGGCTGTCCATCGTGGTCGTCCAGGTGGTCGGCGCTTTCTGGTCCAACTCCCTGGCGCTGTTGGCCGACGCCGCTCACACGCTGACTGATGTCGCCGGTATCGGGCTGGCGATAGCCGCGATCACGGTGGCGGCGCGGCGTACCAAACCCCACCGAACGTACGGGCTATACCGACTCGAGATCATCGCGACGATCGCCAACGGGCTGCTCCTGTTGGCCCTGTCGGGCTACATCCTGTTCGAGGCAGTGCAGCGGTGGGAGAGTCCGGAATCGGTGCGGCCCGGGGTCATGATCTTGGCGGCCTTGTACGGCGTCGCGGTGAACGGAATCTCCCTGATGCTGCTGCGCGGCGGCAGCGGCGAGTCGCTGGCAGTCAAAGGGGCCTATCTCGAGGTCCTTTCGGACACCTTGGGATCGGTGGGCGTGGTCCTCGCCGGTGTCGTCGTCCTGGTCACCGGTTTCGACCGCGCCGATGTCGTGGTGTCGGTCGCGATCGCGTTGTTCATGATCCCCCGAACCTTGCTCCTGTTGCGGGAGGCATTCGGGGTCCTGATGGAGAACGCGCCCCGGGAGTTGGACCTGGACCAGATGCGGGCGGACATGTTGGCCGTCCCGGGAGTCACGGCGCTGCACGACATGCACGTGTGGACCATCACCAGCGGGCTCGTGGCCATGTCCAGTCACGTGACGGTCACGCAGGATCCGTTCCGCGGAGGCTGCGGATCGCAAGTGCTGGATGAGTTGCAGGCGCTGTTGCGCGACAAGTACGGGGTGGAGCATTCGACCCTGCAACTGGAGCCGCCCGAGCATCAGGACCACGAGTCCGGGCACCACGGCTGACCCAATGCGGAGGGGCCGGCCTCAGGTGGTGGGACCGACCTGAGCAGGACCACCGGGGCACGCGACACCCGTGGCTGGTACCCGACAGGCGGGTCACTACGCTCTAGGCGCCGGTGCCCGGCGGTTGAACCGCAGCCAGTGCCGGAACCGACTCGAGGCATCGACCGCGTCGGGAGTGATCCAACCGAACCGGGCCGACAGGGCGCGTAACGCGGTGGCACCGACGATCGCCGTCACCTCAGCCAGAGGGATGGAACCGGTCGCGGCGTCGACCGTGACATAGAGAAGGGCGGCGACGATGGCCGCGGCGGCCACCCACTGCCCCGGCATGAGCGCTGTGGGGACATTGCGGCAGAGAACATCGCGCAGCAGGCCGCCACCGATGGCCGTGGTCAGACCCAAGAAGACCGCTGCGCTGTAGGGCAGGTCCAGCACCAGCGCCTTCTGCGCCCCGATTACCACCCAGGCGCCGATCAAGAGAGTGTCCAGCACGTAGATGGCCGGCTCCAGCTCCGCCACGAGATGGCCGAAGAAGTACCCGGCGACTGCCCCCACAAAGGCCATCAGGATGAAGTTCTGGATCAGGAATACGGGGACCGATTGCCCCAGGACGACGTCGCGGATGGCGCCGCCGCCGACACCGGTACACACGGCCACGAGGGTCAGTCCCATCAGGTCCATCCGACGTTTGCTGGCGTGCAGCGCACCGGAGATCGCTCCTCCCGTGACAGCGGCGACCTCGACGACGCTGGGCAGCGCCAGAATCTCGGCAGCCACGTCAGTCGATCCGGTTCACGTTGGTTGTCACCGGATCCAGCGGTGCGGTGACGGTGCCCTTGCGCCCCCAGAGGCGCCAGACCCGATTGCTGAGGTCCTTCGGCTCCCGGGTCGCCCAGTTGAACCGCACAGACAGGAACCGGATGGCCGTGACCACGAACAGCGTGGCGAATTGGGCGAACGCACGAGTGGCCCCGATGTTCACGAGCAGGACGAACACCACCGCACCGATCAGGGCCGCGAATGCGATGAAGATGCCCGGGCGCAGTACCTCGGGTGCTCGGCCGGCCAGGATGTCTCGCAGGATCATCCCTCCGACGGCGGTCATCACTCCGATGAAGATGGCGGGGATGTCGCTCAAGCCCGTCCGTAGGGCGGCGTTCGTGCCGACAGCACACAGGAGTCCCAGGCTCAGCGCATCCAACAAGATGGCCGACTGGACGGCGCGGGCGATGAGCCCGGCGAAGAAGAATCCGACGGCGGCCGCCACCGTGACGATCAGCAGATAGCGGCCGTCGAGCAGGACCTCGGGCGTACCTGTCTGCAGCAGGATGGCGCTCAACATCAATCCGCCCATGCCCTGTGCGATCGCCAGTCCGAGCACCCCGATGACGTCGAATCCTCGCCGGGCGGCGAATGCCGCTCCCGCCAGTCCGCCGAACGCGACAGCCGCGTAGGTCGACCATTCCGGCAGAGCCGGCTTGGAGGCGATGATGTCCCCGACCCGATCCTCCATCGGCACCGAGTGCGCCCCCGGCAACACCACGTCCGTCAGGACGGAGTTCGCGAGCATCAGCACCGACACAGTCCGACCCTAACCTCCTCGGATCTCTCTGAATGCCCGGGATGACCTCACCCGGATGACCTCAGCCGGATGACCTCACCCGGATGACCTCAGCCAGGTCTCCCGGGGCCCTATCGCCTGTCGGATGTGCCCTGTCGGATGTGCCCTGTCGGATGTGTGGTCCTCAGGACACGCCGGGCCCCTTGCTGCCATCGTCGAATTGTCGCCAGTAAGCACGCTGACGACAACTAGCAGGCCAGGAAGGCGACCAGCCAGGGCCGAAGGCGACCAGCCAGCGCCGAAGGCAACCAGCCAGGGACCGGAAGGCCCGGAAGGCTCGGAAGGCCGGAAGGCCGGAAGGCAGGAAGGATGGTGCCATCGTGAGCGCCGCATCCCCATCAGCCGATACCCAGCGAATCCCACGCACCGCGATCATGGTGGCCGTCACCGCCGCCACCTTGGGGATCATCTATGGCTACGACCAGTCCAACATCGGTGGAGCGCAGCTGTACTTCCAGCAGGATCTGGGGCTCGACACGACAGCGGTGGAGTCGGTCGTCGCCGCCATCGTCATCGGAGAGATCGTCGGAGCGCTGATCGGCGGCTGGGTCGCCAACCGCATCGGACGCAAGTTGTCGATGATCGTCGTCGCCAGCGGCTACATCGTGTTCTGCCTGCTGAGTGCTTTTGCCTGGGACATAACCTCTTTGTGGGTCGCCCGGGTCCTGCTCGGTCTGACCATCGGTATCTCGTTGGTGGCGGTCCCGGTGTTCGTCGCGGAGTCGGTGCCGGCCAGGATCCGAGGGGCGACGTTGGTCGCCTACCAGGTCAGCACCGTCATCGGCATCATCATCGGCTACCTGGTCGCTGCGCTGTTGTCGGATGTCAACGACCAGTACAACTGGCGGCTGATGCTCGGGATCGCTGCCGTTCCGGCCGTGATCCTGCTGCCGTTCCTCGTGCGTCTGCCGGAGACCGCCCGCTGGTACATGCTGCGCAACCGACGCGAAGAGGCACGCAAATCCCTTACCGTCACCGACCCCGACGCGGATATCGAACACGAGTTGGACGAGATGGCTGCCGCCATCAGCGATGAGTCCGGCGGAGCGATCGGAGAGATGCTGCGCAAGCCCTACCTGCGCGCCACCGTGTTCGTCCTGGGACTCGGGTTCTTCATCCAGATCACCGGGATCAATGCCACCGTCACCTACGGTCCCAAGATCTTCGGTGCCCTGGGCATCGAGTCCGACCAACAGAAGCTGCTGTTGAACGTCGGGATCCAGTTCATCGCGTTGATCGCCGTGCTCATCTCCATGCGCACAGTGGATCGGTGGGGACGCCGCCCCATCCTCCTCACCGGCATCGCCATCATGATCGGCGCCCAGATCCTGATGGTCATCACGTTCGCCACCGTGCAGGGTGACACCTACGAGTCGTGGCAGAAAGTACTGGGCTTCCTGGGCATCGCGTTCATCAACATCGGGTTCGTCTTCGGATTCGGGGCCCTGGTGTGGGTCTATTCCAGTGAGGCGTTCCCGGCGCGGCTGCGTGCCTACGGGTCCAGTGCCATGCTGACAGCGGACCTGGTCGCGAACTGGATCATCGCCAACTTCTTCCTGTCCGCTATGGAACGGGTCGGGGGGGCCGTCTCGTTCGGGTTCTTCGCGATCATGGCAGTGTTGGCCTGGATCTTCGTCTTCAAGTTGGCGCCCGAGACCAAGGGCCGTGAGCTCGAGGAGATCCGGCATTACTGGGAGAACGGCGGCAAATGGGTCAAGACACCGGTCGAGTCGGCCTGACCCGACGGCACTTCCTGGGGGTGCTGGCGGGGTCGGCCGCGGTGGTGACGGGCTGCGCGCGCACCGAACCGGAACAGGCTGCTTGGGACGGATCGGTGGTCACCCGGTGGGACACCGATCCCTGGGCGCTGGGCTCGTATTCCGCACTTGCCGTCGGGTCGTCGTGGCGCGTTCGTCAGACGCTCGCCGACACAGTGCTCGATGGTCGGTTGGTGCTCGCGGGGGAGTACACCGCGACCGACTTCCCCGCCACGGTGCACGGAGCGCTGGGGTCCGGCTACCGCGCCGCGCAACTGCTGAATGCCACCGCGGAAAGTGTCGGCCGGGTGGCCGTGATCGGAGCCGGTATGGCCGGCCTCGGTGCGGCCCGCCGTCTGCAGGACACCGGCTGGCAGGTCGAGGTGCTCGAAGCCCGCGACCGGGTGGGGGGCAGGGTGTGGACGGACTACTCCCTCGGGGTCCCCGCGGAACTCGGAGCGGCGTGGATCCACGGAGTGACGGGCAATGCCCTCGTCCGACTGGTCAAGCAGGCGGGGCTGGGTCTGCAGCCCACGAACTTCGATGACTTCTCGGCGCACGTCTACCCGTCATCGGCGCGGGCCGGTGCCGAGGTGGCGCGCGCCGATGAGGAAATCTGGCGCGCCATGCGTGCCATCGGGAACTCGCGCCCGGATCCCGCTGACTCCGTTGCGGCTGCCTTGGCGGGCCAGGGTTGGCAGCCGCGGACGCCGGAGCAGCACCTCGTCGAGTTGAGCGACGTGACGATGGAGTTCGGGGTGGAGCCCGACCGGCTCGGGGCTCAGGCGCTGTGGGAGGGCGACTACTACCGTGGCGGAGACTCACTGGTCCGGGGTGGATTCGCGGCGGTCCCGCAGTCGCTCGCGGCCGGTCTGCAGGTGCGAACCGCAACCGCGGTTCGTCAGGTGAGCTTCGGTACCGAGATGCAGTTGGAGACGGACTCGGGGCCGGTGACGGCGGATGCCGTAGTGGTGGCGGTTCCGTTGTCCTTGTTGCAGACCGGTACGCCCCGGGTCCAGCTGCCTCCCGCCGTCTCGGCTGCTCTGGACGGGTTGATCACCGGGAATCTGGAGAAGGTGTTCCTGCGCTATGGCGAGGTGTGGTGGCCGGATGCCCAAGTCCTTCAGATCGTGTCAGCGCCCGATCAGCGCTGGGCCGAGTGGTACCCGTTGACGGAACTCACGGGGGCTCCGCTCATCTTCGGTTTCAGCGGTGGTCGCGCCGCCCGCGAACGGCCCACGGCCGACCCCGATTGCGCCGCCGAGGCCGCCAATGCGCTGGAGACGGCATTTCGATGATGAGCGCCACCGGGATCGGATCGATGCCGGGTACCTCCGTGTCCGAAGCTGTCGCGGTGGTGGCCGGGGAGTTACCGGACTTACCGCACCTGGTCGAGTTGCCCGCTCGCGGCGCCGGCGCCGACATGATCGGGCGCACAGCGGCACTGCTGGTCGAGGTGGCGCCCGACTTCGGGCTGCAGACCGTGCCGACTGGTTGGCAGCGTACGGGTGGTCGCACTCCGGAGATGCGTCGGGCTCGATCGTGGTTGGGGGAGGACCTCGACCGTGCCGAACAGGTATTCGCCGACTCCTCAGGTGACTTCAAGATCCAGATCTGTGGACCGTGGACCTGGGCCGCGGGGGTGGAAGACACTTCTGGTCGCCGGCTGGTACGGGACGCAGGGTTTATGGCAGATCTGTCGGACGCCTGGGCCGCAGCAGCGATCGCGCACTTCGCGGATGTGCGTCGCAGGCTTCCCCATCGCCGCCTGGTCCTGCAGTGCGATGAACCCACCGTCCCTGCGATTCTCTCGGGGCGGATCCCCACCCGCAGTGGACTCGGCCGCCTGGCAGCGGTTCCGGAATCCGAGGTGTCGGCCACCCTGCGCCGTGCTCTGCGCGCCCACGACGTGACGACGATCCTGCACTGCTGCGACACGTTCCCCTTCGGTGTTGCGCGTTTGGCCGGGTTCTCTGCGATTTCTTATGACTGTTCGCCCCGCGGTCCGGACCGACAGCCGGGTGCGTCCGACACCATCGACGCCCTGGCGCAGACCTGGGAGTCCGGGATCGGTCTCCTGGCAGGTGTGGTGCCCACCCGGTTCGATATCGGTGTCGATGCCCTGTGGAAGTCCGTGAGGGACTGGTGGAGCCGCACGGGGCTGCCGGCGTCCGATCTGGTGAGGGTGGGGTTCAGCCCCGCCTGTGGACTGGCGGGAGTTACTGCGTCCCGATCCCGGTCGGCCTTGGCCGATGCCACCGAACTGCATCGACGCGCTGTGGACGGACTGTGACGCTCACCGAAGATGACGCTCACCGAAGATGACGGTCACCGAAGATGACGGTCACCGAAGATAGGGTCGGGCGATGAGCAGGGATCCCGCGCGGCGCTGGGCTGAACTGGTGGATGTGATCAACGCGGCCCGCCAGCAGTATTACGGCGAAGATCACCCCACCCTCGCCGACGCCGACTACGACGCCTTCTATCGCGAACTCCTCGACATCGAACAGCAGCATCCGGAACTGGTCACCGGGGATTCCCCGTCCCAGACGGTCGGTGGAGAGCGTGCCGGGATGTTCGCTCCCGTCACGCACCTGGAGCGGATGCTCAGTCTGGACAACGCGTTCAGCACCGAGGAGCTACAGGCCTGGCTGACCCGCGTGGTTACCGACCTCGGGGAGTTCCCGCCCCTGTTGTGTGAACTCAAGATCGACGGGCTCGCCGTGGATCTGGTCTACCGCAGCGGCCGGCTCGTGAGTGTCGCCACGCGCGGCGACGGGCGGGTGGGAGAGGACGTCACCTACAACGCCAGGTTCATCCCCTCGATCCCCGTCGCCCTTGCCGGGGGTTCCGGGCCGGACATCCCGGAGCTACTCGAAGTCCGTGGCGAGGTGTTCTTCGACACCGCTGCCTTCACCGGTATGAACGACGAGATGCTGGCCGCCGGGCGCACTCCGTTCGCCAATGCGCGTAACGCGGCCGCGGGTTCGCTGCGGCAACGAGTCGATCGCCGCGAAGAAGAACTCGCCGCGGCACTTCGGGGTTCCGGCCCGCGCCATGCCGCCAAGGTGGCGCGCCTAGAGGCTGACCTGGACCGCTCGGTCGTGCGACTCGGGCGGCTACGTCTCACAGTCCACGGTGTGGGGCGCACGGAGGGCTGGAGGCCCCGACGGCAGTCCGAGGCGTATGCCGCCATGGCAGCGTGGGGGCTGCCCACGGCCACCACGGCGCAGGTCATCGAGACGCAGCCGGCTCTTCTGGAGTTCATTGAAGGGTATGGGCAGCGCCGCCACGAACTCGACCACGAGATCGACGGAGTGGTGGTCAAGGTCGACGACATCGCCGTCCAAGGCAGGTTGGGAGCCACCTCTCGGGCGCCGCGCTGGGCCATCGCCTTCAAGTACCCACCCGAAGTTGTCCGCACCCGACTCCTGGATATCTCTGTCAACGTCGGGCGCACCGGGCGCGTGACGCCGTTCGCGGTCATGGCACCCGCCAAGGTCGCCGGGTCGACCGTGTCGATGGCAACGCTGCACAACGCCGACGAGGTCGCGCGCAAAGGTGTGCTCATCGGCGACATGGTGTTCCTGCGCAAGGCGGGCGATGTGATTCCGGAAGTCCTGGGTCCGGTGGTCGAAGAGCGGGATGGCACCGAACGACCCTTCATCATGCCCACACATTGCCCTTCCTGTGGCACGGCTCTGGCTCGCGAGAAGGAGACTGACGTCGACCTGCGATGCCCGAATGTGCGTTCGTGCCCTTCACAACTGCGGGAACGGGTGTTCCATGTCGGCTCGCGGGGCGCCATGGACATCGAAGGTCTGGGATGGAAAGCGGCAGTGGCGCTGCTCGACTGCGGCCTGGTGCACGACGAGGGTGACGTGTTCGCGTTGTCCGCGGAGCAGCTGGCGACCTGCCCGTTCTTCACCCGAGCCGGCGGCACCGAGTTGACCGCCAACGCCGAGGCTTTCCTGAGTCAGTTGACCGCCGCGCGGGAACGCCCCTTGTGGCGGGTCCTGGTCGCGTTGTCCATCCGCCATGTAGGTCCGACCGCGGCGCGTGCTCTGGCGGCGGAGTTCGGCTCGATCGACGCCATCGAGTCCGCGACAATCGACGAGTTGGCGGCGACCGAAGGTGTCGGACCCATCATCGCCGAGGCGGTCGAAGAGTGGTTCGCGGAGGATTGGCATCGAGAGGTCGTGGCCAAGTGGCGCGCTGCCGGTGTCAGCCTCGCCGATGCGCGGGGTGAGCAACTGCCGCAGACCATGGCCGGCCTCACCGTTGTCATCACGGGGACTCTGACGCAGTTCAGCCGCGACAGCGCCAAGGAGTCGGTTCTGGCCCGGGGTGGCAAGGTCTCGGGCTCGGTGTCCAGGAAGACCGACTACGTCATCATGGGCGACAATCCCGGCAGCAAACACGACAAGGCCGTCGAACTCGGCCGCCCCGTTCTCGATGAGGCGGCCTTCATCGAGTTGCTCGCCGGGCGCTGGCAGGGCTGATGCGCGTGGTGGCGGCCGTCATCGTGCGGCGAGATCAGACGGGGACACCTCGGGTACTTGCGTGTCGCCGCACCGGTCCGCCCGCACTGGCGGGTCGGTGGGAGTTCCCCGGGGGCAAGGTCGAAGCCGGGGAATCCGACGAGGAGGCCCTGCGCCGCGAGATCGCAGAGGAGTTGGCGGTCGAGGTGCACTTGCATGGACCGCTGGGCGGCGAACTGCCCATGATCGGTGGATCCGGCGTCTGGCAGCCCTACATCGCCACATTGGAGAAGGGGCAGCCGCAATTGATCGACCACGACGCGTTTCGCTGGCTCGCGGAAGATGAGTTGCACTCGGTGCAGTGGCTCGCGGCGGACGTGCCGGTCATGGTCGATGTCGCCGTCCTGCTGCGGTCCGGCCCTTGACCTGGGATCAAACGGCTACTGCGCGCCACCATTCGAGTGCCCCCGCGGTGTGGTGAACACTCCGCCGCGCTGGTCAGATCCGCGGTTGCATCCACGCGAGGATCTCGTCGATCACGTCGTCGCGCTCAGGCTCGTTGTGCGGCTCGTGGAACATGTCCTCGTACTCGAGCAAAGTCACATCTCCCGTGACCTGCTCGGTGAACGTCTTGCTGGCCTGCGGCACGGTGAGACTGTCCGCGAGCCCGTGGATGATGAGCAACGGCCGCGGGAACGAGGTCTGCTCCATCATCGCGTCCATGGCGTCGAAGGTTTGCTTGGCGAGTCCCAGCGACCCCTGGTCGTGCACCAGTGGATCCGCCAGGTACGCCTTGACGACCTCCGGATCCCGGCTGACGCCTTCAGGGTCCAGCCCCGTGGGAATCGTCACGCCCGGGACCATTCCACCGAGCATGTTGGCGACGAAGAACTTCACCCGCTGCTCGCGCAGGGTGGAATCCAGCGCCGGCGCTGACGCGACGACGCCGGTGATCTCCGGCTGATGCCGCACCACGTAGGTCATCGACAACAGGCCACCGAGGCTGTGGCCGTAGAGGAAGACGGGCAGTTCAGGGAACTCGTCGTGGGCGAAATCGATCAGGTCGGCGATGTCCGTCATGGCGTCGTCGACGCGCAGGTCGCCGCGAGCGCCCCCGGAGTGGCCATGCCCTCGCAGATCGATGGCGAACACAGCCATCCCCTCGTTCGTGAGTCGACGGGCGACGTGCTCGTAGCGTCCCGAGTGTTCTCCGAGGCCGTGGATCAGGCACACCACCGCGGTCGGATCATCGTCGGGCAGCCACTGCTGCCAGTAGACGGCGGCGCCGTCGAGGGTGCGATGGGTCTGTTCGTCGTGACGCATTCGGCCATTGTGCACCGCCCTCCCGCGGGTCAGGGCAGACGGGTGACCCCTACGATTGGCACATGTCCGCCATCACCCGCGACGAGGTCGCCCATCTGGCTCGGCTCGCCCGTCTCGATCTGCCCGATGACGCCCTCACCCACTATGCCGAGCAGTTGGACGCAATCCTCGACGCGGTGGCCATGGTCGGGGAGGTCGCGGCCGACGACGTGCCCGCGACCTCGCACCCGGTGCCCATGACGAATGTCTTCCGCGAGGATGTCAACCGACCGTGCCTGGACCGCGACGAAGTACTCGCGCAGGCGCCAGCCGCTGAGGACGGTCGCTTCCGGGTGCCCCGCATCCTGGACGAGGAGCCGGCATGAGCATCGATATCACCCGCAGCGCCGCCGTCGAGCTCATCGAGGAGTTGGCCGCAGGCAACCTGTCCTCCGTCGAACTCACGCAGGCTCACTTGAACCGGATCGCCGAGGTCGACGGCGAGATCCATGCATTCCTGCACGTCGATGCCGAGGGTGCCTTGGCCACCGCCGCCGAGGCCGACCGATTGCGCTCGCGGGGGGCGGACCTGCCACTCCTGGCCGGCATTCCCATCGCGTTGAAGGACGTCCTCGCGATGAAGGGGGTACCCACGACGGTGGGTTCCCGCATTCTCGAGGGGTGGCACCCGCCCTACGACGCCACTGTCGTGGCGCGGCTACGCGCCGCCCACATGCCGATCCTGGGCAAGACCAACATGGACGAGTTCGCCATGGGCTCGTCCACCGAGCATTCCGCCTACGGGCCGACCCGCAACCCCTGGGACACCACGCGCATCCCCGGTGGGTCCGGAGGCGGCTCCGCGGCCGCGCTCGCGGCCTTCGAGGCCCCGCTCGCGATCGGGACCGATACCGGCGGATCCATCCGGCAACCGGCTGCTGTCACAGGCACTGTGGGGGTCAAGCCCACCTATGGCGGGGTGTCCCGTTACGGCTTGGTGGCGTTGGCCAGTTCACTGGATCAGGCCGGCCCGTGCGCGCGGCAGGTCATCGGCGCCGCGATGCTGCACCAGGTCATCGGGGGGCATGACCCACTCGACTCCACCTCGAACGACCGCCCACTGCCCGATCTCGTCCGAGCCGCCCGCGAGGGCGATGTCCGTGGCATGCGCATCGGACTCGTCAAGGAACTCGGCGGTGAGGGTTACCAGCAGGGAGTGCGCAATCGGTTCGCCGAGGCCGTCGACATCCTCAGTGGGCTGGGGGCCGATGTCGTCGAGGTCTCGTGCCCCAACTTCCGCTACGCGCTGGGGGCCTACTACCTGATCCTGCCGAGTGAGGCGTCGAGCAATCTCGCCCGATTCGACGGAATGCGGTACGGACTGCGAGTCGGTGACGACGGCCGGGCGGGCGTGGAACAGGTCATGGCGGAGACCCGAGCGGCCGGATTCGGGGACGAGGTCAAGCGCCGCATCATGCTGGGGACGTACGCATTGTCGTCCGGCTACTACGACGCCTACTACGGTCAAGCCCAGAAAGTGCGCACACTCGTCCAGCGGGACTTCGATGCGGCCTTCGCGGACTGTCACGTCCTGATCTCCCCGACCTGCCCGACGACGGCGTTCCCCCTCGGCGAGAAACTGGACGATCCGCTGGCCATGTATCTCAACGACATCGCCACGATCCCGGTCAACCTGGCCGGCAACGCCGCCATGTCGCTGCCGATCGGATTGGCTGACGAGGACGGTCTCCCCGTGGGAATGCAGATCATGGCGCCGCACCACTGCGACGACAGGTTGTACGGCGTGGGGATGGTCCTCGAGGAGGCGCTCGAGGACAAGTGGGGGTACCGACTGCTCGAGAAGGTGGGACTGTGAGCACGGCAGGGGAGACGCTGGCAGACTACGACGATGCTGTGAGCCGGTACGAGCCAGTCATCGGACTGGAAGTCCATGTCGAACTGGGTACCGCGTCCAAGATGTTCTGCGGCTGTCCCACCGCTTTCGGGGCGATCGCCAACACGCAGGTCTGCCCGGTGTGCTTGGGCTTGCCGGGCTCCATGCCGGTCGTGAACCAGGCCGCGATCGAGTCGACCATCCGGATGGGATTGGCCCTCAACTGCACCATCGCCGCGTGGTGTCGGTTCGCCCGCAAGAACTACTTCTATCCGGACATGCCGAAGGACTACCAGATCAGTCAGTACGACGAACCGTTGTGCACCGATGGCTATCTCGACGTCGCAGTCCCGACCGACGACGGCATCACGACCGTCCGAGTCGAGATCGAACGGGTCCACATGGAGGAGGACACCGGCAAACTCACGCACACGGGTGGTGAAACGGGCCGCATCCACGGAGCCGACTACAGCCTCGTCGACTACAACCGGGCGGGGATACCGCTGGTCGAGATCGTCACGAAACCTGTCACGGGAACCGGGGCCCTGGCTCCCGCCGTGGCCCGCGCCTACGTGACTACCCTGCGCGACATCATGCGATCTCTGGGAGTCTCCGACGTCCGGATGGAGGAAGGCTCACTGCGCTGCGATGCCAACGTATCCCTCGCACCGGCGGGCGCCCCGTGGGGGACCCGCACCGAGACCAAGAACGTCAACTCGCTGCGCTCCGTGGAGCGGGCGGTCACTTTCGAAATCCGGCGTCAGGCGGTGGTCCTCGATTCCGGTGACCGGATCGTCCAGGAAACCCGTCACTTCCACGAGGACACCGGTACGACCACCTCCGGGCGTTCCAAAGAGGAGGCCGAGGACTACCGCTACTTCCCGGAACCTGACCTGCTGCCCGTGGCCCCCGACCCCGCATGGGTCGAGCAGTTGCGGGCGACGCTGCCCGAGCTGCCCGCGGTGCGGCGGACCCGACTCCAGCAGGCCTGGGGGATTTCCGACTTCGATATGGACTCGGTCATCAACGCGGGGGCACTCGATCTCGTCGAACAGACGGTGGCCGCCGGAGCCGACCAAGCAGGTGCCCGCAAGTGGTGGCTGGGTGAGTTGTCCCGACTGGCGCGCGAGCAGTCCGTGGATCTGGGGGAGTTGGGGGTGGCTCCCGCCGATGTGGCTCGGGTGGAGGAACTCGTCGCTTCCGGATCACTCAACGACAAGTTGGCCCGCCAGGTCTTCGAGGGGATGGTGGCAGGCGAAGGGTCTCCCGATGACGTCGTGACCGCGCGCGGCCTCGAACTGGTCTCCGACGACGGCGCGCTGCTCGTCGCCATCGATGAGGCGATTGCCGCCAACGCCGATGCCGTCGCCAAGATCAAGGACGGCAAAGTCCAGGCAGCCGGTGCCATCATCGGTGCTGTCATGAAGGCAACCCGGGGGCAGGCCGATGCCGCCCGCGTGCGCGAGTTGCTGATGGACCGACTAGGTCACTGAGAAGACACGGCCCGAGTGGGAGGGTGCCTGACTGGCGCCCGGTCGGGTGACAACTGCCGCCCGCGCTCGGGAAGGCAAGAATCTCAGGAGTGCCCATCAAGGGCGGTGAACTGGCAAGGTCGGACTGCGCAGACCCAGGAGGTTCCCATGGCCGCAGATCTGGACACCACCGTCATCAGGGACGCACTCGCGAACGAGGACTACCTCACCGTGATTCGCGAAGTGCGCGATGCCGTGAAGGCCGACCCCGTCGCGGCCATCTCGGACCCCGTGATCAACGAGTGGCTGGGCCGGCGCTATCGCGACATCTTCCTGCAAGAGGCCGTATCCGACGCCAGGACCGTGAAGAACTCGCAGGCCCCCTTCCCCCTGAGCATGGTGGACAAGCGCACCGTCCGGCAGAAGCTGGCCCAGCGCATGGTCAAGACCATCGCTGCCGACGAGGTCGCGGCCGAACTACCACCTGCCCAACCGGGGCCACTGGGCAACACCACGATCGTGTTCGCGCCGGGGCTGCTCACCGGGCTGCTACCGGTACTCGCGTTCCAGTCGGTCTGGCCGCAGATCCAGTCGAGGTTCGGGATCCGGGTGATCGCCGTCGACGCCCATCCCATGGCATCGACCGAGTCGAACGTGAAGGATCTCGAGAACGCGATCGAGAGAGGTATCGGCGTTCGCACGGATGTGGAAGGCGGATTCATCACGGCTGATGACGATCCGACACCGCCGCAGGGAGGCGTGTTCCTGATCGGCTACTCGAAAGGCTCGCCCGACATCCTGACCCTTCTCGCCCGGCGCCCCGACTTGGCCCCCCGGATCAGGGGATTCGCGGCCTGGGCAGGAGCGGTGCGGGGCTCGTACGCCGCGAACGACATCTACAACCAGATCAAGGACCTTCCTGAGTACGACGCGGTCAAGACGATGTCCGGAACGGTGGGCAAGTTGCTCCTGCGGATGGCGCCGATCATCCAGATCGAACGAGTCGATCGCCGACTGGACGAGTACGACTTCAAAGGAGCTCTGCAGTCACTCACGACGTGGTACCGAGATGACTTCCTCGAGAAGAACCAGCAACTCCTCATGGATCTGGGTATCCCGATGTTCTATTTCAGCGGGGCCACCACGATCTTCGAGGTTCCCTGGTTCCAGGTCCAGGGCACTTTCGACCTGGCGAAGTACGACCTCGAGAACGACATGCAACTCACCCAGGACCAAACGAAGCCACCGTTGCCGTTCGCGCCACACCTCGCGAAGTTCCGCGCCAATCACTGGGACCTGTCCTACGACACGTTCCCCTGGTACGCGACCTTGGGATCCACAAAACTCAAGAATCCCTTCGCCCGAGAGCCCGCCATCGCCGCGATCATCTTGTTCATGAGCGAGATCGGGATCCTGGACTGAGCCGAGGACCAGTGCATCAGGGCCGCGGCGAACACCACCCGCTACAGCAGTTCGGCGCTGACATCCTCGCCGGCGAGCTGACGCAGGTCGAGGTCGCTCAAGGAGAGTTCCCCCGCGCGGGCATTCTCCTCCACGTGCTCCGGCTGTCGGGTGCCGGCGACGGGGATGATGTGATCGCCCTGCGCAAGGACCCAGGCGAGGGATACCTGGCTCGCGGTCGCCCGATGGCGACGCGCCACCGCCTTCGCGGCTGCCACCTGATGGCCGGCCTGCGCCATCGACTCCGTCGTGAACTCCGGCAGCTTGGAGCGCAGATCGGTCCAGTCGAAGCGCCGCGATGAAGGGATCGTCCCGGTCAGGACTCCGCGGCCGAGCGGGCTTGTGGCCAGCACACTGATGGCCCGAGCACCGCACCAGTCGACCAGTCGACGGGAGCGCTGGTTCCACAACGAGAACTCAGCGAAGACGGCAGTCACCGGAAAGCGCTGTTGCAGGAAACTCACCACGCGGATGTCGTCGGTCACGACTCCGAGGGAGCGCACTGTGCCCGCAGTGACGAGGTCTGCCATCGCCCCCCACGTTTCCGACAACGGGACATCCGGGTCGATGGTGTGCAGCGAATAGAGGTCGATGCGGTCAGCGCCCAGACGTCGC
>WBZT01000195.1_pt1 | contig 16639 bp, 16 predicted proteins | sample 5204241 | NCBI WGS metagenome assembly WBZT01 (sample SAMN12344358, study PRJNA552823) | activated sludge metagenome | biome: Activated sludge suspended growth; feature: Nitrification reactor; material: Wastewater; isolation source: activated sludge from nitrification reactor of wastewater...
GGCATCAGCCCGGTGACCATGTCCGACGAGTCCCTGCTCAAGCTGCAGCGCAAGCTGGAGTCGGAATATGTCGAAGGCTGGCTGAAGAACATCATGGCGGACGCCTTCGCCTGATCCCGCGCGCCGCGCCTCCCCATCGGGAGACGCGGCGGCGACCCGACCCGACGTGATTTTTCGCCGTCCGCCTTAAAGGAGAAAGCCATGATCAAATCCATACGCAACAAGGTTCTCTTGCTGGTCGGGTTGTTTACCGGCCTGTCGGCCAGCCTGATGTATTCCGCCAGCGCCCAGTCCCCGCCGGAGAAAACGGAGCCCGTGCCGTCACCCCTGTTCAAGCCTTCCAACCTGGCGGTGGCCGGCGGGCGCACCCTGAAGCCCGAGGATTTCGAGGAACCCCAGGCCTGCGGCAAATGCCACCAGCGCCAGATGAAGGGCTGGCAGGGCTCCATGCATTCCCTGGCGTTCAAGGACCCCGTGCTGCAGGCCGAGTGGGCCCTGGCCTACAAGGCCACGGACGGCAAGGCCCTTTACGATTGCGGCGGCTGCCACACGGCCATCGGCGTCACCACCGGCACCGTCAAGTTCGATCCCGCCCTGGGCAAGCACGGCGGCTTCACGGTAAGCAAGCAGGGCGAGCACGGCGTGTCCTGCGACGTTTGCCACTCCGTGTCCGGATCCACCGCCCGGAATTCCCCCACCGGCCAGCCGGGCAACGCCTCCATCGAACTGAATCCGGGCGAGACCAAGTACGGCCCGCTGAAGAAATCCGTCTCCGGCTACCACGAAACCCAGTATTCGGAACTGCACACCAAGGCCGAGTTCTGCGGCAACTGTCACAACATCTTCCACCCGGACAACCGCTTCCCCATGGAGCACACCTACGACGAGTGGAAGTTCTCCCCCTACGCCCAGGCCGGCATTCCCTGCCAGGACTGCCACATGGTGCCGGTGGAGGTGGCCAACCAGGTGGCCGACAGCATGGTACGCGCCAAGGACGTGCCCAACCACGGCCTGGGCGGCCTGGCCGCCAAGGGCGCCAAGGTGGAGCGGGACATCGTGCATGACCACGGCTTCGTCGGCGGCAACGCCGTCATCGCCGCCGCCCTGGGATCGCCGGGCGCCGAGGAGCACAAGGCCGAAGCCATCAAGCGCCTGCAAAGCGCCGCGGACATGGACATGGAAGTGCGCACCGGCAAGGGCGGTGCCCAGGAACTGCGCGTGAAGGTGATCAACAAGCGCGCCGGCCATCATCTGCCCACCAGCCTGACCTGGATCCGCCGCATCTGGCTGGACGTGACCGTGACCGACGACCAGGGCCGCGTGCTGCTGCGCTCCGGCGAACTGGACGCCAGCAACCGGATCGACGCGGACACGGTGGTTTTCGGCAACCAGGCCGTGGACAAGGACGGCAAATCCACCGTCAATCCCTGGGAGATATCCAGCTTCAACCAGCTCAACACCATCCCGCCCAAGGGCTTCCGGCACGGCGTCTATGCCTTCAAGCTGCCCGCCGATGCCAAGAGCTTCAAGGTTGTGGCCAGGCTGAACTACCAGTCCTATGACCAGGCGGTGGCCGACAAGCTGCTGGGCAAGGGCGCGGTGCTGGTGCCGACGGTGGAGATGAAGGCGCTGACGCGCACCTACGGGGCCGACCTGAAGCTGGTCGAAGCCCCTAAGCTGGCGCGCCGGTGACACGCGCCCGGTGGCCGGAAACGGCCGCCGGGTCTGGCTGAACCTTTCCCGCGGCCCGGCAAGCACCAGGCCGGGCGGCATAGACCGAGGCAGATCATGGCTAGCATCTCTCGCGTTGTTTCGGCGTTTCTCGCCGGGCTCGGCCTGAGCGCCACGAGCCTGGCCTGGGAAGCCCTGCCGACCCAGGCGCCGATTCCGGCGGACAATCCGCAGAGTGCGGCCAAGATCGAGCTGGGCAAGCGCCTGTTCTTCGACCCGCGCTTTTCCTCCACCGGCACGATTTCCTGCAACACCTGCCACAACGTCATGCTCGGTGGTGACGACGGACGCCCCACGTCCATGGGCGTACACGGCCGCACCGGGCCGCGCAACGCGCCCACGGTGTGGAACTCGGCCTTCCACGCCACCCAGTTCTGGGACGGGCGCGCCGCCAGCCTGGAGGAGCAGGCCATGGGGCCAGTGGTGGCCTCGGTGGAGATGGGCATGGCCGACCTCGACGCCGCCGCGCGCCGCATGGGCGCCATCGCCGGCTATCGGGAATTGTTCGCCCGGGCCTTCGGCGGCGACAACCCGGCCAGCATCGGCAACGCGGCCAAGGCGGTGGCGGCCTTCGAGCGCACACTGATTACGCCCGACAGCCCCTACGACCGCTGGGCCAAGGGGGATGCCAACGCCATGACGCCCACCCAGGTGCGGGGCCTCGTCCTGTTCGATCAGTTGGGCTGCGCCGGCTGCCACCAGCCGCCGTTCTTCGGCGGCCCGAATAAGCGGGGCGGACATTTCGCCGTGTTCCCGTTTCATGACGGGCCATTCGTCGATGCCTACCGGCTACGTGACGACGCCGGCCGCCAGGCGGCGACTGGACGGGAATCGGACCGGCACAAGTACAAGGTGCCCACCCTGCGCAACGTGGCCCTCACCGCGCCGTATTTCCACAACGGTGCGGTGCCGACGCTGGACAAGGCGGTCTCGATCATGGCGGCCGCGCAACTGAACGTGTCCCTGCCGGAGGAGCAGGTGGCCCAGATCGTGTCCTTCCTCGAAGCATTGACCGGCGAGTTTCCACAGATCGTCATGCCGCGTCTGCCGCCCACCCCGGGCGTCAGCATGCCCACGGAGTGATGTTTTCCGAGTGGCCCGCAGAGGCCGCCGGCTTTTGTCCTCCTGTCTCGAAACCCGGCACCCGCGAGGGGCCGGGCCCTTTTTTAATATTGGCTTGATGCCGCTCAAGATGAGGAGGAAATCGCCCATCAACAACCTGATCTGACTCAATTTTTTCGACAAAAGCCCGGTATCAAATCGGCTGGAGAACTAGCATTCACAGGGCATCGGAACGAACAAGCCAGACAAGGCGCGTGCGCTCCATGACTTCGAATCCCTGCCTCGGCATCAAGTTCTTTCATGATGGGTGGATGGTTTCCGCCCGTTCAGCATTACAGGAGACAGCAAATGAAACTTTCACGACGTGACTTTCTGAAAACCAGCATCGCCGCAAGTACAGCCGCCACGGTCGGCATGCCCTTGTCCAAGCAGGCCGAGGCCGCGGTCAAGGCGAGTGAAAAGGACTGGCAGTGGGACAAGAGTCCGTGCCGTTTCTGCGGCACCGGTTGCGGCATCATGGTGGCCACCAAGGAAGGCCGCGTGGTGGCCACCAAGGGTGACCCCGATGCCCCGGTGAACCGCGGCCTGAACTGCGTCAAGGGCTACTTCAACGGCAAGATCATGTACGGCAAGGACCGGCTCACCCAGCCGCTCATGCGCATGAAAGACGGCAAGTTCGACAAGAAGGGGCAGTTCGTGGCCGTGACCTGGGAGCAGGCCCTGGACGAGATGGAGCGCCAGTTCCGCAAGGCCTACGCCGAGAAAGGGCCCGCCGGCGTCGGCGTGTTCGGCTCCGGCCAGTGGACCATTCCGGAAGGCTACGCCATGAACAAGCTGTTCAAGGCCGGCTTCCGCTCCAACAACGTGGACCCCAACGCGCGCAACTGCATGGCCAGCGCCGTGACCGCCTTCTACAGCGTGTTCGGCACCGACGAACCGGCCGGCAACTACGACGACATCGAGCACACCGACACCATGGTGCTGTGGGGCGCCAACATGGCCGAGATGCATCCCATCCTGTGGTCGCGCATCACCGACCGGCGCCTGGGCCACAAGGCCTGCCGCATCGTCAACCTGACCACCTACCGCAACATGTCCTCGGACATCGCGGATATGGAAATCCTCTTCAAGCCCAACACCGACCTGGCCATCCAGAACTACATCGCCCGGGAAATCATCGCCCGCGACGCGATGAACAAGGATTTCGTCAGCAAGCACTGCGTGTTCGCCACCGGCCCCTATGACATCGGCTATGGCCTGCGCCCCGGCGAGAAATTCGCCTTCCCGGCGGAACGGGACGTGGTGGCGAAGGAAACCCGCATGAAGCTGGACAAGAACGAGGCCATCGCCCAGCGCAAGGCCGAAGGCCAGGAGGTGGAGCAGAAGAACACCGCCAACCCCGCCTTCCACTGGCTGATCACGTTCGAGGACTTCAAGAAGGCCGTGGAGCCCTACACCCTGGACTTCGTCGCCACCCTGGCCAAGGGCGACGTGGACGAACCCCTGGACAAATTCAAGGCCAAGCTGCAGCAGTTGGCGGATTTCTACTGCGATCCCAAGCGCAAGGTGGTGTCGTTCTGGACCATGGGCTTCAACCAGCACCAGCGCGGCACCTGGGTCAACGAGCAGGTCTACATGAACCACCTGTTGCTGGGCAAGTACGCGCAACCCGGCAACGCCGCCTTCTCCCTCACCGGCCAACCCTCCGCCTGCGGCACGGCCCGCGAAGTCGGCACCTTCTGCCACCGCCTGCCCGCCGACCGGCTGATCCCCAACCCGCAGCATCGCGCCGAGACCGAGAAGTACTGGCATGTGCCGGCCAAGACCATCAACCCCAAGATCGGTTCCTTCTACGCCAAGATGATGCGCGACTTGGAGGATGGCAGCCTCAAATGGGCCTGGGTGCAGGTCAACAACCCCTGGCACAGCCACCCCAACGCCAACCACTGGATCAGGGCGGCGCGCGAGAAGGACAACTTCATCGTCGTGTCCGACGCCTACCCCACCATCTCCGGCAAGGTAGCGGACCTGATCCTGCCGGCGGCCATGATCTTCGAGAAATGGGGCGCCTACGGCAACGCCGAGCGGCGCACCCAGGCCTGGCGCCAGCAGGTCTATGCCCCCGGCCAGGCACGCGCCGACATCTGGCAGACGATGGAATTCTCCAAGCGCTTCAAGATCAGGGAATTCTGGGGAGAGCAGAAGGTGCCGGGCCTGAAGGAGGCCGGCTACGAGGACGGCAAGCTGCCCAGCGTGCTCGACGATGCGGCCAAGCATGGTATTTCCCCGGATGCCACCCTGTATGAGGTGCTGTTCGCCAACGCCGAGAGCAAGCAACATAAATGGCCGGACCCGGTCGCCAAGGGGCACCCCAACCAGGTGGCCGAACTGCTGGGCGACGGCTGGTTCCCGGAAAAGGCCATGTTCCAGGAATACACCCATTTCGGCCGCGGCAAGGGCAAGGACCTGGCCGACTACGATGTCTACCTGCGCGACGACGTGCGCGGCCTGAAATGGCCGGTGGTGCAGAAGGACGGCAAGTGGGTGGAAACCGGCTGGCGCTTCAACGAACAGTACGACCCCTTTGTCACCAAGGGGGCCGGCTTCGAGTTCTATGGCAAGCTGTTCAAGAGCATTCCCAGCGGCAACCTGGACGGGGTCACCGATCCCAAGCCGGTGAGCCTGGCGGGCAAGGCCAAGATCTTCTTCCGGCCCTACGCGGCGCCAGTGGAGCAGCCGGACGCCAACTACGACCTGTGGCTGTGCACCGGGCGGGTGCTGGAGCACTGGCATACCGGCACCATGACCCGGAGGGTGCCGGAGTTGCACCGGGCCGTGCCCGCCGCCGTGCTCTGGATGCATCCGGCGGACGCCGACAAGCGCGGCCTCAAGCGCAACGATCTGGTCTGGGTGGAATCGCGGCGCGGCAAGGTGCAGGTGCGGGTGGAGACCGGTGGGCGCAATGCCATGCCCAAGGGCATGGTCTACGTGCCGTTCTTTGACGAGGGGGTGTTCATCAACAAGGTCGTCATCGACAGCACCTGCCCCATCTCGAAGGAATGCGACTACAAGAAAAGCGCCGTCAAGGTCTACAAGGTCTGATCCAGGAGAATGCCATGAAACTGAAGATTGCCCTGTTTTGCGGAATGCTCGGCTTGGCCTACAGCCTCTCCCAAGCCGATCCGGTCACCATCCTGGACGACAGCCTGGGCTTGTCCCAGGTGAGCGTGTTCGAGGTGCCGGTGCCGGCGGTGTTCGAGTATCGCTCCATTGATCCCAAGGAATCGGGGGTCCTGCCGCGCTACTGGGAAGACGCGCCGCCCCAGGTGCCGCACCGCATCGACAAGTTCCTGCCGGTGAACGCCAAGGCCAACAAGTGCGTGGATTGCCACGATGTGCCGGACAAGATTGGCAAGAAGGTGAAAGGCAAACCCACGCCCATGTCGGAAACCCACTACCTCAAGGACGGCGACGAGATGACGGTGTCCAACAAGCGCTATGTCTGCACGCTGTGCCACGCGCCCCAGGCCGAGGTGAACACGCTGGTGGACAACACTTTCCGCGGGGACATGCCCGCCAAGTAGATCGACTCGCTTGCGGCTGATCGACACCCGGCCCCCAGGAGGGGCCGGGCTTTTTTCAGGCTTCGTGGATGGGAGAGCCGACCCGTTGCCAGGCCAGGAGGACGGGCGTTTCGGGATTGCGGATTTCCGCTTTCCCCGCGTCTGGCGCCGTCACGATCATTACGACCGGGTGGGTGATGGATTTGGCGACGGATTGAGCCGGAGGGGCCTGATCCGCCAGGGCCTGGCCGTTCCAGCACGCGAGCAGGAGCAGCAGGGCGGGGATGGGTTTGAACAGGGTGGTCATGGTCGTCTCCCACCCGCTCAATTGACCGACGCGGTTTCGGCTACCGCCGTGTAAGCCGGTCGGACCGCCTCGTAGGCGCTGTCCGAGATCACCTTGCGCCGCACGGAAGTTTCTCCCAGCACGCCGCTCAGTTCCCCCAGCAGGTCGTATTGCGTGGCGCTGGCCAGGGGCGTGCGACAGGCCACCTCCAATGCGTTCCAGAGGTAGGCGGGCTGGCGGTCGCGCTGGTACAGGCGCTGGCAGGCGGCCAGCAGGTGGCGGCCCATTTCCTTGCGCTCCGGACCGTCCGGCAGATTGAGCAGATCCTCGAACTGACTGCCCAGGATTTCGTTCTCGATGGCGGCGGCCAGCGGGGTCAGGCCCTTGCCCAGGGCGGCGAGGGCGGCCTGCTGGTATTCCCGCGCCTTGGGCGAGGCGGGGTCGGCGATGCTGTGGGTCAGGCCGGCCCAGTGCAGCAGGCGCGGGCGTTCCGGGTCGTTGGCGTCCATGCTGGCGACCAGGTATTCGGCCAGGCCCTGGGCGCTGGCGTCCCGGTTGCCGGAGAGCAGGTCATGGAGGGCGCGGATGAAGGGCGGGCAGGGGTCCAGCACGGTGACGTGGGACTTGATCCACATCTCCCGCTCGATATCCCGCAGGCGGTCCTGGTTGTGGGCGGCGATGTTCTTGCGGCTGCCCGGGTTTTCCCAGTTCTGCACCGTGGTGACCGAGACGCTGGCCAGCACCGCCAGGGCTTCCTGGGACAGGCCGTAACGGCGGCGAAGCCGGCCGACCCAGTCCGCCTCGAACTCGCGTTGGCTGCTATAGCGCCGCGCCGGGTTGAGTTGGCGGCTGTGGGATTGCCATTGTTCCTGTAGGAAAGACATGGACCTTCTCCTTCGCTTCTGGGTGCCGGCGGCCGCGCCGCGACGACTCGTGTTGGGGACGGATGCCTCCTTATCGGCAGAATCTCCGCCGCGCATGAGGGTGGCCTGGTCGTGAGCATAGACGACGGCCAGACGGCCGGACACCAACCGGGTTGGCCTACCGGATGGGCCGTCCGAGTCGCAACCGGCTTGCTAACGGGAGGGGAGCGCGGCGCCTAGCCTGCGGAGTGTCCGGCATCCGCCGGGAAACCGCAGGAGGCAAGCATGTATTCGGAACATCTCGCGATTTTGCTGCTGGTGGCCGCCAATGGCCTCAGCCATCCCGGCTATATCCATCCCCAGGACGCGCAGGCCGAGCGGCAGGCAGGCAAGCCGCCAGGCACCGCCATCGCCACGGGTGGGGGAGGGGCGCAGGCCACGCGCCTGCCGCGTAGCCTGCGGGTGCCCTCCAGGAAAGCGCCGGCCGGCACGCTGCTGGCCCAAGGCGAGAGCGGCGAGTAGTGAGTGGACGTAGGGCAGGTTGGAGGCGTTGCGGATCTCGGCGCTGCGGTTGCCGTTCGGGTCGTAGGCATGGCCGAGGCTTCCCGGGCCATTGGGACGATGGTCGGTCATTGCTACGAGGTTGCCGTTGGCGACAGGGTCGTGAACCAGGAAGCTGATTGCCTTTGCCTTCTCATGCGGCGGAATGCGCTGCGCTTTTCCGCCCTGCCGCGCTAATTCGAACCTGACCGCTTTTGCCAGATGTCCATCGACGAACCGGGCCGGATGGAGAAGGAGCGCCGCCTCTGCTATATCGGCATCACCCGCCCACGCCGTGATCTGGTGGTGAGTTGCGCGGAACGTCTTCGCTTGCACGGAACGGAGTCCTGTGCGCCGCCGTCGCGCTTCCTGCCCGAGTTACCGAGACACCCGATCGAGGAGGTGCGCCCGCAGGTAAAGGTCTCGCGGCCGCTCTAAGGCGCCGAACAGCGTGGCGCGACGGCGACGCTCGGCGAACCGACGGGCGCGCTATCGCTCGGACAGCGCGTGCGTCACGCCAAGTCCGGCGTGGGCGTGGTGCTGAATTACGAGGGCCAGGGCGCGCACGCGCGCGTGCAGGTGAACTTTGCGGACGCGGGCGCCGAGTGGCTGGTGCTGGCGTATGCGAATCTGGAGACGGCGCAGACAGAACCGATTGAGCTGGCCCGGAAGAAGCGGACAAAAAGAAGGCCCCAGCCGGGACCTTCTCTTGGGGGTTGCTCGAGTTGCTTAGAACTTGATCAGTACACCGATGGACAGCAGATCAACATCATCTTCAATGTCATACCACTCCCACTCACCGAAAATGCCGACCTTCTCAGTGAACATGTATTGACCGCCGAGGCCATACATGAGGTCGGTGCCATCGTCGTCAACGCCGGAAAGAGCACCACCGCCTTCGATTTCCCAGTCGATCAAACCGATCTTGGCGAACACACCGAACTGCTCGTTGAGCGGCAGGGTGCCCTTGACAGCGAGAGTCCAGCCGTCCGCTTCGGCGCTGACTGACGCACCGCCAATGGATCCGCTGATCTTGCCCATATCCACCCAGGCGGCTTCGAAGGCGAGGTTCTTATTCATCTCCCAGCCGCCAAAGATTTTCCAGCCGGTGTCTTCATCGTCGCAATTGGTTACACCACTGCACCCATCGATGGTGGCCTGTCCGATGCTCGCACCCGCATAGAAGCCATTCTGTGCGAGGGCAGAACCCGCCACACCCATCATCAGCAACATTGCGCCAAAAAGTTTCGTTTTGTTCATGGCCCACTCCTTGAGTTAGCTCGACTCGTTATATCCAGTCAAAACTTGTACGCCTCCCGTGTACCGGGCGTCAAGCGACACCAGGAACTGCCCCCCCTGGCGACATCTGGAATTGACCCCCTAAGCAGCCTGTCGGACTTAAAGGAAATCGGCTGCAAAAATGGCGGAACGGTCCATTTCTTGCCGCTTTCTTGGGCAATAGAACAACTATTGCCCGGCGAAATCGTCAATAACTGTCCTCGTTCGGCCTTTTTTTCGCTTCGATTCTTCAAGTCCGACAGGCTGCTAAGGCAGGTTGGTGAACTGAAACGGATTCCGTCGAGCCGGGGTGCCCCGGCGGAAGCGAGTAGGGATTAGCCGAAGGCGTAATCCGCCGTATGCGGACAACAGGCTTCACGAGGCTGCCATGCTGACCGGAATACGCCGGGCGCCGAAGGCGCCGCCGTACTGCACGAAGCGGCCGGCGATGGCGGTACCGCAATGCGGGCAATGGCCCGTGTCGGTCAGGTGGTAGGCGGGGATTTCGTACCAGTCGCGCACCACCAGGGCCGCATGGCAGGTCGGACAGAAGGTGGTGCCGCCTTCGCTGTCGTGCACGTTGCCGGTGTAGACGTAATGCAGGCCGGCCTCCAGGGCGATGGCCCGCGCCCGGGACAGGGTGGCGGGGGGCGTGGCCGGGATGTCCTTCATCTTCCAGTCCGGATGGAAGGCGGTGAAATGCAGGGGCACATCCGGTCCCAGTTCCTTCCCCACCCAGTCGACCAGGCTGCGGATTTCCGCTTCCGAGTCGTTGAGAGTGGGGATCAGCAGGGTGGTGAGCTCGAACCAGGTGCGGGTATGACGCTTGAGATGGACCAGGGTATCCAGGATGGGCTGCAACTGGCCGGCGCAATATTTGACATAAAAATCGTTCGTGAAGCCTTTCAGGTCCACATTGGCCGCATCCATCCTGGCGTAGAACTCCACCATGGGTTCCTTGTGGATGTAGCCGGCGGTGACGGCCACGGTCTGGATGCCCAGGGCATGGCAGGCGTCGGCCGTGTCCAGGGCGTACTCGGCGAAGATCACCGGGTCGTTGTAGGTGAAGGCCACGCTCTTGCAGCCCAATTCCTGGGCGACCCGGGCGATTTTCTCCGGGCTGGCGGATTCCATCAGCCGGTCCATATCCTTGGATTTGGAGATGTCCCAGTTCTGGCAGAACTTGCAGGCCAGGTTGCAGCCGGCGGTGCCGAAGGACAGCACCGAACTGCCGGGGTAGAAGTGGTTGAGGGGTTTCTTCTCGATGGGGTCGACGCAGAAGCCGGAACTGCGGCCGTAGGTGGTGAGCACCATCTTGCCGGCTTCCATCTTGCGCACGAAGCAGGCGCCGCGTTGGCCTTCGTGCAGCTTGCAGTCGCGCGGGCACAGGTCGCACTGGATGCGCCCGTCGTCCAGGGCATGCCACCAGCGGGCGGGATGGGCGCTTTCCGGGAGAGGGTGGGTCAAGGTCATGATGCTGCCTCCTTGAATTTTTCCACGGTGTAGCGGGAAAGCCGGATGCCGTCGGCCCAGAAATCCGGGCTGAGGCCGGCCTTGTTCTTGAGGTGGGCCATGAATTCGCGGGGATCGGGCAGTTGTTCCCAGACCTGGGGCAGGAAGGTGGCGCGATGCCAGCCGTGCTCCAGGATCACGCCGTCGATGCCGGGGCGCAACTGGGCCAGGGCATCCGCCTCCCCGGAGAAATCCATGGGCCGGGCCGGAGACAGGATGGAAACTTCCACCCGGGTGTCGGGCCATTCGTCGGCCGTCATGGGCGCGAAGCGCGGATCGTCGAAGGCGGCCGCGCGGGCGTTGGCTTCCACGTCCCGCCACAGGGGACGATGGGCTTCCAGGGAACCGATGCAGCCGCGCAGCCTGCCGTGCCGGGTGAGGGTGACGAAGGCCGCGCCGGGAACATCGAGCCAGCCTGGGCGCGGGGAGATCGGGGTGGCTGGCCGCTCTCCCAGTTCCAGTTCCAGTTCCCGGGCGATGGCGTCGCGGGCCAGGGCGACCAGCGCCCCGCCGCGCTCGCTGGCGGAGGGGGCGGCCGGGTCAGGCCTCATGCCTGGCTCCCCCGGCGCGCTCGGTGAGGGCGAAGGCGCCGTAGCCCACCACCCGGCTGTGGTCGCCGGCGGTATCGCCGGAATTGCGCAGGTCGAGCAGATGGACCGCCATGCCGCGCCGCCGGGCGGCGAGCATCAGCCCGTTGATCGGGTAAGCCCCGCAGGCCTGCTCGCCGCCCAGGTGGCTGTCCAGCTTGATGATGGCCTGGGCGGTGGCGTGATCCGAGCGTTCCGCCTCGACGTAGGGCAGGAAGTGGGAAAGATCGGAACTCACCACGATCAGGGTTTCCTCGCCGCCCCACAGGCGATCCAGCACCTGGGCGACTTCCTCGGGGGTGGCCTCGCCCACCGCCAGCGGCACCAGGGTGAAATCCGCCAGCACGCTCTGCAGGAAGGGCAGGTGGACTTCCAGGGAATGCTCCTGGGCGTGGGCGGCGGCGGAGACCTCCACCTGGGGCAGCTCGGCGATGGCGGCGATGGCGGCCTGGTCCAGGGGAATGGTGCCCAGGGGTGTGGCGAAGGCGTCGACGCCGGGCAGGGCCAGCCCCGGCACCCAGACCCGATGCACGGGCCCCAGCAGTATGACGCGCCGTATCACCGCCCGCAGGGGTTCCAGCAGGGCATAGGCGGATGCCGCCACCGGTCCGGAATAGACATAGCCCGCATGGGGCACGATCAATGCCTTGGGCCGCAACGCTCCGGTGACGCGCGCATGACCGAAGCTCCCCAGAATGGCGCGCCGCAATTCAGCGGCATCACCCGGATAGAACACTCCCGCCACCGCGGGCGGACGAATTCGCATCATGGAAGACCTCCATCGCGATCCAAACCTCTCAATTAAAATCTAGGGCACTTCCAGTCCCTTACAAGCCATGTCACGACACTTCGCCCGACATTTCGCCCGGTTCGTTGCCCTCCTGCCCGCCGCCGGCGTGGGCGCCCGCATGGGCGCGAGCCATCCCAAGCAGTATCTGGAGATACATGGCCGGCCCATGATCTGGCATGCCATTCGGGCCTTCGAGGCGCACCCCCGCATCGAGGGGGTGTACGCGGTGATTTCGCCGGATGACGGCTGGTGGTCGGGTTACGACTGGTCAGGTTTCGCCAAGCTGAGCGTCCTGCGCCGGGGCGGCGCCACCCGGGCCGAGACCGTGCTCAACGGGCTGGCCGCCATCGCCGGCGAGGTGGCCGCCGAGGATTGGGTGTTGGTCCATGACGCGGCCCGGCCCTGCCTGACCCGGAATCTGCTGGACAAACTGATGGGGGAACTCGGCGATGATCCGGTGGGCGGCATCCTGGCCATACCGGTGGCGGACACCCTGAAGCGGCAGACGGGGGATGGCCGCATCGCGGCAACCGTGCCCCGGGCGGGGCTCTGGGGCGCGCAAACGCCCCAGATGTTCCGTCACGGCATGCTGAGGGAAGCCCTGGAGAAGGCCGGAAACCAGGTGACCGACGAGGCCTCGGCCCTGGAACTGTCGGGCCATGCGCCCAGGCTGGTGGAAAGCGATCCGGGCAATCTCAAGGTGACCTACCCCCGTGACCTGGACATGGTCCGCCTGCTGCTGGGCGGTTGAGGCTTATTTGCGCGTGCGCGCGGGCGGGCGAACCTCGAAGCGGTAGGTGTCGTGGCAGCCCGAGCAGTAGGTGAGGATTTCCGCCGTCTGTTCCAGGGCGGCGCCGACCTCGCCGTCGCTTTCGCCGATGCGGGCCAGGGCTCGGAAAGCCTCGCTCTGGGCGAGGGCCATCTCCGAGAACGCCTCAGGGAAACGTTCCTTGAGGCTGGGCGGCATCCGCTCCATCAAGGGCATCATGTCCTTGGCGGTGACCGCCAGCCCTTTCATGTCCTTGCGCGCCAGGGCGATCTGAATGTTGTGCAGCCCATGCAGGAATTCCCGCATTTCCGACAGCACCTGATTCCGTTCCGCCGCGCTGACCGGAATGATCAGACGGATGTCCTTGGATGCACGGCCGGAGGACTGGGCGTGACCGGTGGAGGCGAGCAGAAACAGGGCGAGAATCGGGATGAAACGCTGCATGAACCCTCCTGAAAAATTGCCGCGTAATGTAAACGTAAGCATACCCCTGTAAGGGGCGCGGAAAACAGGGGCGGGCGCTATTTTCTCCGCGCCTCGTGCATGCCCCGGACGTGCTCCGCCCGGGCCAGGAAGCGGGTGAGCTGGCCCAGGTTGCGCACCTCCAGGGTGAATTCCATGCGGGCGGATTCCTGCTGGGAGAGGGTGCTGACGCGAATGACGTTGATCTTCTCCTGGGACAGGATTTCAGAGACATCCTTCAACAGGCCGGGCCGATCCTGGGCCAGGAGTTCCACATCCACGGCGAACACCTGGTCGTCCTCGCCGCCCCACTCGGCCCGCAGCAGGCGGGCCTTCCTGTCTTCCGTCAGGTGGGTGACCATGGGGCAGTCGGCGCGGTGGATGGTGACGCCGTGGCCCTGGGTGGTGTAGCCGACGATGGCGTCGGGCGGCGCCGGCTTGCAGCAGCCGGCCATCTGGGTGAGCAGGCCCGGTTCGCCTTCCACCAGCACGCCGCCGGCGTCGGCCTTGCGGCGGGAAGCGGCCACCAGGGGTTTTTCCGGGGCCGGCACGAACTCGTCGTGCAGGGCCCGGTCGAGCTGGCCGGTGCCCACATCGCCCCGCCCCAGGGCGGCGCAGAGTTCATCCGGCCCGGGGAATTTCAGGCGGGCGGCGATCTTGTCCAGGTTGACGTTGTTCAGGTTCAGGCGATGCACCTCCCGGTCCAGCAGTTCCCGGCCTTCCTGCACATGGGTGTCGTGGTCCTGCTGCTTGAACCACTGGCGCACCTTGGCCCGGGCCCGATGGGTCTTGAGCACGCCCAGGTGGGGGTTGAGCCAGTCCCGGCTGGGGCCGCCCTGCTTGACGGTGAGGATCTCCACCCGCTGGCCGGTGGCCAGGGCGGTGTCCAGGGGAACCAGGCTGCCGTCCACCTTGGCGCCCCGGCAGCGGTGGCCCAGTTCCGTGTGCACCGCGTAGGCGAAATCCAGGGGGGTGGCGCCGGAAGCCAGGGCCACCACCTTGCCCTGGGGCGTGAGCACGAAGACCTCGTCCTGGAACAGTTCGTTGCGGAAATGCTGGGCCAGCTCGTGGCTGTCGGCGAGTTCCTGCTTCCAGGCCAGCAACTGGCGCAGCCAGGAAATCTTGTCCTGGACGCCATCGCCGCCGGGGCCCTTGCCGCCCTCCTTGTAGCGCCAGTGGGCGGCCACGCCCAGTTCCGCCTCCTGGTGCATGTCGAAGGTGCGGATCTGGACTTCCAGGGCCTTGTTCTCCGGCCCCACCACGGCGGTATGCAGGCTCTTGTAGCCGTTGCCCTTGGGGCGCGAGATGTAGTCGTCGAACTGGCCGGGAATGGGCTGCCACAGGCTGTGCACCAGGCCCAGGGCGTGGAAACAGTCCTTCACGTCCTTCACCAGCACGCGCAGGGCGCGCACGTCGTAGACCTCGTCGAAGGACAGGTGCTTCTTGCGCATCTTGGCCAGGATGCTGGCGATGTGCTTGGGCCGGCCGCTCACCGAGAATCCGGACAGGCCATCGGCTTCCAGGGCCGCGCCCAGGTCCTTGATGACCCGCTCGATGTACCACTCCCGGTCCAGGCGGCGCTCGTCCAGCTGCCGGGCGATCTGGCGGTAGGTATCCGGCTCCAGGTAGCGACAGGAGAGATCTTCCAGTTCCCACTTGAGCTGCCAGACGCCCAGGCGGTTGGCCAGGGGCGCGTAGAGTTCGCGCACGTCGGTGGCCACCTTGCGGCGGCGGGATTCGTCCTGGTTGGCCAGTTCCCGCAGGGCCTGGGTGCGTTCCGCCAGCTTGATGAACACCACCCGGATGTCGTCGGTCATGGCCAGCAGCATCTGGCGCAGGGCCTCGCTCTGGCCGCCCTCGGCATTGATCTGGGTGAACAGGTGGTCCATGCGCGACAGCTTGGCCGCGCCCTCCACCAGGGCGGTGAGATGGGGGCCGAAGCGGGGCAGCAGGGTTTCCCGCTTGAGGGCCTTTTCCGGCAGGCCGCAGAGCAGGGCGGCGGCGACGGTTTCCGCGTCGAAGCGCATGCCCGCCAGCACCGCCGCGGTGCCCAGGCTGTGGGCGACCAGGGGGCAGCCCGTATCCACCGCTTCCTCGCCGCAGTGACCGGCCAGCCAGTCGGCGGCCTGCTTCAGGACTTGCCGCTGCTCCTCCGGATAACGCTCCTCCAGGCTGGCGAGCCAGGATTCCGGGTCATCGGGGGAAAGGGTGAGGGCGTGGGCGACCATGAGGCGGGTGAATGGTGATCAGTGAACGGTAAATAGAATCGAGGCATCGGGCGATCAACGCTGTCGCGGCCCATGACGGATCAGCAATCGCCTTTGCCCCCGGTCACCAGAACTTCCACCAGGACTTCTCGCGCGCCCTCGGGTCCTTGCTCAGGTAGTCGCTCTTGGGAAAATTCAGCTTGAGAACCCGCAGGGCGTCGTCCCGCAGGTCGTTCAGGCCGAGCTTGTCGTAGCTTTTCGCCATGATGGCCAGGGCCTCTTCCAGGGCGGGCGATTGGCGATAGTGCTCCAGCACGTACTTGCCGCGGTTGGCGGCGGCCACGTAAGCGCCCCGCTTGTAGTAGTAGACGGCCACGTGGACCTCGCTGGAGGCCAGGGCGTTGACCAGATACTTCATGCGCGCGACGGCGTCCGGCGTGTACTTGCTCTCGGGGAAACGGGTGGCGAGCTGCTGGAAGGCCTCGAAAGCCTCGCGCGCGGACTTGGGATCCCGGTCGCTCAAATCCTGGTCGCCGAGGCGGGAGATCAGGCTGTGGTCCTCGACGAAGTTGGCCAGGCCGCGCAGGTAATACGCGTAGTCCACGTTGGGATGGTTGGGATGCAGCTTGATGAAGCGCTCGGCGGCCGCGACGGCGGAGGCGGGTTCGTTGTCCTTGTAGTAGGCGTAGGCTACTTCCAACTGGGCCTGCTGGGCATAGGCGCCGTAGGGATAGCGGGCCTCCAGGCTTTCGAACAGCTTGATCGCTTTCTCGAAATTACCCTCCGACAAGTCCTCCTTGGCCGCGTAATACAACTTGGAAGCCGACCAGCCCTTGGTTTCATCGATCTGTTCCGGCAACAGTCCGCAACCGGCGAGCAGTCCCAGGGCAAAGGGCACAAAAAGGAAAAGACGGAGTTTCGACCTGGTCAAAGCTAGAATTCGCGGCATTTCGATCCCCAATAAGACCGGCGGATTATACCCAGGAGAC
>WBZT01001554.1_pt1 | contig 16636 bp, 17 predicted proteins | sample 5204241 | NCBI WGS metagenome assembly WBZT01 (sample SAMN12344358, study PRJNA552823) | activated sludge metagenome | biome: Activated sludge suspended growth; feature: Nitrification reactor; material: Wastewater; isolation source: activated sludge from nitrification reactor of wastewater...
GTCGGCGACGTGCCGGCGGGAAGAGGGAACTCCGTCCAGTTGAGACCGTCAGATGAAACAAGAACGTAGAAACTATAGGCCGAGGCGGAGCAAAACACCGTACCGTCATAAGCAGGCGACGTCCACGTGCGGCTCGGCTGGCTGAACGTCGTTGCCGGGTACAGTGCGGCCGCACCGACGACGGCGCGCTGGGATTGGCCGAACAGATATTGCAGGTTGGCCGGGGTGCATTTGAGCGTCACGTCGAGCGTGTCGACTTCGATGCCGCGCACGCTGCGGATACGACCACGCTCTAGCAGGCAATTGCCGTTGTCCTCGATGATCGTCGAGCCTTGGTAGCGCGTTCCGCCGGGTGAAAACTTGTTGCCGTTGACGGTGATCGGCACATCGGAGCTCGCAATCCTGAAAACATCGCCGGTTGGGTTTGTCAGCGGATCGGGCGGCGTCGTGATGGTCAGTAGGTCGGCCATCAGAAATTGTGTCGATCCTGCAAGCAGACTGATCAGGGCAGGTGAGGCGGTTTTCATGGTTTTACGGAGGTGAATTCAATCCGGCCGGCCGACCAGAGATTGCTCATGAATTGCTCGAATTCGGCCTCGTCTTGATCGAATCGGCAGCGGAAGTAGAACTGCCCGCTCCAGGTGAGGGTGTGGCCTGCTGCCGGTGCGCTGGCGAATGTCACTTTCCCGGTCGTGCTGTCGACGGTCGGCGTGACCAGCACGCCGTTGTCGTAGATCGACGGCGTGCCGCTCGGTGCATAGACCGGATCGGCGGCGCTGCCGAGCGTGCGTTGCAACTGGTATGCCACCGTGTTTCCGTCGCCTGTTCCGAAAACCTGATTACTTACGGCGTAGTCGGTAGGGTCGGTGAACAGGAAGGTATCGTAACTGCCACGCCGCGCGTTGAAAAAGCCGACCAGTGTCTGGAACTCGTTGTAACCGTTGTTGCTGCGCAGAATTTCGAACGACAGCTTGAAGCGCCAGAGTGGCGCGGCGTAGAACGCGGCGCGCAGTTCGCGGCCGGAGACTGATTTCTGGATGCGCGTCCTCCAGATAGGCGTCTTGAAGACTGACCACTTGATGCCGGGCAAGGTGGGGAAAACGGCGGTGCTCATCGGTTGAAATTGCGCGCCTGTTCGCGCAGGACGCTGGTCAGTACGTGGCCGTTATCGCGCAATAAGCGCTCGACCCCGCGTGCGTCGACGGCGTGGACGTGATAGTGGTTTCCTCCGCCACCGCTGACACGGTCATCTGCCATTCTGCGGATCACGTCGGCCTGCGCGGCGGGCAGAACCATTTCGCGTTCGTGCAACTGGGTCATCGGGTTGATGCCGGCAGGGATGTCGTAGCCGCCACGTGCCGACGAGATTGAGCTGCGCGCGCCAAGCACCATGGCCAAGATCGACGCGAAAGCGGCTGCCGCAAGAATCGGACCCACGTAGGGGATGGATGCCTGCGACGAAGCGGCCCCTGATGCGGCTTCCGCCGCGTTGGCGCCGACGACGGCCGTCGCTTCGGTGGCCTTGGTGGTGACCGATGTGGCCGCCGCCACCGTATCCAGACCCATGCGCGCCGTGGTGCCGGCTTGAGAGGATGCCGTCTTGGCCAGTTCGTTGCTGATCCATTTCATGAGCATTTTGCTGATCATGCTGGTGAACAAGTCGAGCACGCTTTTGAAGATGTTTCCCAGGGCTTGTCTCCATGTCATCGTGCCTTGCAGCATGCCGGCCAAGGCCGACTGGAAGGCGCCTGACATGGGGTTGACGATGCTGTCCCATTGGTTTTTCGATTCGATGGCCGCTTCTTTGTTGAGTCGTGCGACGCTGTAGGCGTGGCGGCGCTGGATCTCGGCCATTTGATCGAGCAGTTTTTGCAGCGCAACCGGATCCATGTTCGGGTCGGTTTTCAACGCGGCGATGCGCTCTGACTGCGCGTTCTGCTGGATCGCAAAGCGACGGTCTTCGTATTGCTGGTCGAGCTGCAGCATTTCCTGCTTGCTGAGGTTGCCGAGCTCGTATGCCTGTTCGCTGGCTAACTGGTCGATGCGCAAGGCGTCTTCGGCTTCCTTTTCGCGTGCGTTGATCGCTTCCGATTCAAGCGCCCGCACCTGCTGTGCTTTCTTTTTTAACTCTTCGAGTTCGAGGACGGCGATTTTTTTTGTGATCGCCAGACGCTCTTCGCCTGATGCGTTGGCCGTGGACAGGATATTGCGCCAGTAGTCTATTTCCTGCGCTTTGGAAAATTCGCGTAGATCGTTGTTTTTTTGATAAAAAACCTTTGCTTCGGCGAGTTCTGTCTCCCATTGGTTGACGCGGGATTTGGCGGCTGGCGCGGATCCAGCGCCTTTTGCTCGCCCTCCACCGCCGCCTTTGCCGAAATCGTATGTCGGACTCCCGGAAAAATCGGGCAGCTTGCTGGCTTTTACGGCGGGCGGCGTGAAGGCGTCTTTCCAGATTGCCTTTATTTTTGAGCCTGTTGCAGCTGCGTCTGACGTGTAGGCGTTGAAAATTGCGCCGGCTCCGCTGAAATTTCCGGACAGGGCTGCGTGCGCTGCTGCGCCAAAGGCGGCAATGGCCTGTCCTAATCCTTTGATGATTTCCCACAGCGTTTGCGCAGCGGCCGCGATGCCATACAGCACATTTCGGAATACGTTTCCCATGGCCGGTGCTTCCTGACCCATCCAGGCGCCCATCTTGACGAATACCGGCATGAGGGCATTACCGAACTGCACTTCGAGCGACTTGCCGACAAGATTCAGATCGCGCAGTTGCATTTTGTATTGCTTGGCAAGGGCGTCGCCTTCCGGCCCGACGATCAGATGCAACTGTTTGGCGCGCTCTTCGGCCTCGCTCATTGCCTCCGCTGTCAGCTTGAGCAGCGGACGCATTTCCGACCAGCCCTTGCCGTAGACCTGCTGGCCGGCAACGGCCTGTTCGATAGGATTCTTGATTTCGGCCAGCTTCTGGTTGACTTCTCCCATCAAGTCAGCGGCCGGTCGGTACTGGCCGTTGGCGTCGCGGACATCGACGCCGAGCTTCTGGAACGCCTCGCCGTTGGTATGTATCTGGCGTGCCATTTTCTGGCTGCCTGAAATGACGACTTCTGAGCTGATCCCGAAGTGATTGAGCGCCACGTTCATCACCGAGGCTTTCTCGGTCGTCGTGCCGAGCGATTTAGCCAGTCCGGCGGCCTGACTGTTCCAGTCCGCAGCGGAATTGATGACATTTTTGAACGCGGCGCCGCCGGCGAGGGCGGCCGTGAAGGCGGCAAAGGTGGTGGTGATCGTCTTGAAATGATCGTTGATCGACTTGAGCGGCGCTTGTACCTGCGTCGACATGTCTTTGATTATGCCGACAGCTTTGGCGGAGGCGGCAATCAGTTCATCGACGTTGCCGCCAATTCGGAGTTCTGCGTCAGCGGGCATGTTTCCTCTGTTCTTTGTCCTGCAGATAGTCTTCTGGCGTCATGATCTTGGGCATTGTGGTGGACGGCAGGCTGCCGATCAACGCCGCCAAGTGTTGCTGACTCTCTCTGTCATCTGACGGCGGCTCGTCGACGCTGGGTTTGATTCCCAGCGCACCGGCAATGCGCGCCAGTTGCACGCTTGCCGGAGGTAGCTGGCGCCAGTGCGCATTTAGAGCGTTAAGTCGAGGGATATCGAGTTCTCTGACTGCATCCCATCCCCAGCCGGTAAAACTGACGAGGGCGGCGTAGAGCGCTGGCCAGTCGACGCCGAGGCCAGCTCGGCAAGTTCCCCGGATTCGATTTCCTTGCGACGCAGGCCGGAAACATCCATGACGGCGTTCATCACGTCGGCCATGTTTTCGAGATCGATGATTCCACGCAGCGATTCGCGCGTCATGTCGGGGTAGTTGCGCCGAACGGCCAGCAGCGTCACGTCGATGACGGTTGCAATCGACTCCTTGCTTAGAGATCCGTCATACGATGCCAGCCGTTCTTGCACGTCTTCTAGCGCGCCGAGGGTGAGCGGAGGAATGACGTACTTGTCTCCGGCGAGGATCAGCGTAATGCCCTTGATTTTGGTATCCATGGGTTACTCCGTCGTGGCGATGTAGCCAAGGTTGTTTGACGCGTCGGCAAAAGCGGAAAAATCGAATTCAGGGATGGCGAAATCGTCGTTTTTGAACGGGATGCTCAGTTTGCTGGACATACATTGCGCGAAAACCATGGTAATGGTTTTTCCGCCATATGACAGGTTGAGGGCCGCACGGAATGTCGGCGCGTAACCCATCAATTGATTGCTCATCGTGGCAATCCGTGCCGTGGTGCTGGTGGCGCTGTATTCGTAGCTGATGGCAATGGCGGCGTTGGCGTCGGCAGAGGCGAAGGTATAGACACCGGCGCCGGTAACTGAATACTGGCCCGCCAACGGGCCGCTGGCGACTTTCTTGAGCGGCAGTCCGGTCGCTGAATTGATGACGCCGAGATCGGCGACGAAGGTGCCGGAGTTTGGCGGTACTACCGTGTTTTGCCACGGTGTCGAGGCTGGAACGGTGGCCGCGTAATTGGTGACTGCCGATTTAATGCCAGCAATGGTGCCGGTGCCTAGAAGAAGGTCGCCGATGATCGTGCCATTGATATTGGCCATTTTTGCTTTGAAAGCGGCCTTGCCTTTGCCACGCCCGACGGCAATGGGGAACTGGTAGGCGCCATAAAGCAGCTTTTCCTCGAAACTGATATCGCAAGAGATGTCTTGAAGGTTTCCGAACTGCACAGCCGTCGCGTTGCTGACGGCGGCTCCGTTGGCGTCCATTGTTTGCACGGCAAATAGGATGCCGGTACCGAAAGCGAGTTGCATTGTGTCTCTTTCTGCCGGTCAGGCCGGCTCGCTGTAAGTGATCTGGTAGGTCATGACCAGCTTTCCGCCGGTTCCGTCCGAGTCGCTGAACTCCCAGCTTTTGCCGGTGCGGTTGGTCTCGATTGCCAATCCGCCGAATGTCGGGTCTTGGCGGATGGCGGCGTGTATGCCGTAGGCGATCGGATCGGCCAGGCTGTCCGGTATGTCTCCGCGCGTGTGGATCTGGATGTCGACAGACAGGTGGCATATGAGTAGCCCGGTTGCCAGCGGCGTCGACTCTTCGCTGGCCGGCTGGATGACGATGCCCGGCAAGTTGTCGCGCTCGAACGCCAGCGTGCGTGTGCGCTCTACGCTGGCGCCGAGACTGGCAGACTGTAGGCGCTGATGCAATTCGATCAGGATGTTTTCAGCAAGGGTGTTCATCGCTGCATGCTGGCCGTGCTGATGATCCCGTCATCGTGCGTCGTCGTCTGACGTACCTTGTAAGGGGTGCCGTTGATGATGACGATGTCCCCTGCCTTGAGCTCGTGAAAATCGTTGCTGCGGTAGGTCATGGTGTAGTCGGTGGTCTGCTGCATGCCGTCGAATATTTCGCTTTGCGGGCAGTCGAGCAGGACCGTGGCGCTAAATTCGCCTAATTCGGCGGATAGACCGAAATCGGCGAAGAACACCGAGAGGTTTTCGGCGAACATCAGGACTTTGCGGGCGCCGTGGACGGCGCGGAGTTCATGGCGGACATCGCTTGCGCGATGCCTTGCGCAATGAGTCCGGACAGCGCGGCAAGATCGGCTGTTCCGCTCACCGCCGGCGGTGTGGGGACGTGCCGTCCGCTGACGTATTGCCGTGCTGCGTCGTCGAGCGGCTCAAGCTTGTGCAGATGCTGCTCGGCATCGACGACGGTGAAATCGACGGTTTGTCCCTGATAGTACGTAGCGGTTTGGATTTCTTGCTTGATATTGCCGTTGCCAAGGTCAATGTCCACAAGTTTGCTGTGGTGGACGATGAATCCGTCGCGGATCTTGAATTTCATGGATTTTTCTTTCAAAAAAAACGGGCGACCGGAGTCGCCCGCAAGGCCCTTGAGGAGGTTTTCTTAGAAGCCGGTGGTCAATGCGTCGCTCATGACCGCGAAGGCGGCGCCGTGGCGGACACCAGTGTCGATGGTCTGGAACATCCGCAGGACGATGTCTCCGTTGGCGAAGCCAGTGCTGTCGTAGGGATTGACGGCGATTTCCATGACTCCCCACTCGCCGATCAGCAGTTCCTGCCAGTTCGCACCGTATATCAGTTCGGAGCAAATACCGATGCTGCTTCCCTTGGTCAGGTTGCTGCGTAATTGTTGGGATTCGGCATACGGGCTTCCTTTGAGCCGATCCGGACTGTCGCTGGTCAGTCCGCCTTTTGGGTCCCAGAGGTATTGTCCGGTTGTTGCCTTGAGAGTTCCCAGGTATCCAATCGTTTTGGAATTGAGCGCAAATCCGGAAGCAGCTTGTGGGGCATTGGCGACTTTGGTCTGATATTTGAGCTGGATGATATGGTCGAATGTCACGGCGGCGCCGTTTGTTCCGCCGATGACCGATGAGACGCCGGATTGATTGATGATGCCGGTCGGCTGGTTGGAGGTGCCAGAACCGGACAGCGCGGCAAGATCGATCGCCAGCGCACCGACGGAGAGCAAGTCACGACGGACCAGCATCTCGATGGCCGGGGTCGATTGCAGCATCATGAGGCGTGATATCTTCGATAGCGCGCCTACGGTGCGCGGCTGCAAAGAGACTTGGTCAAAGGTTGCTTCTGCTTCCGTCAGCGCGCCGGATTCGCCGACCCAGTAGGTTTGTGTCGCGCTAATTTGTCGCGGGATGACTACTTTACCGACCAGCCCAGGCAGATACGTCGCTCCCAGAACACTGGTCACGGTCATATTGCGCAGGACCTCGATGAGGCTTTCGGCAAGCAGGTTGGTGGCGACGAGGTTTCCCCCCTGCGCGGCTGTGCCGACGTGGTAAATCGCGCGTTGCTGCGAGGCCATGACGGAGCGCTGCATGGCCCAGTAGGCTCTGCGGTGCTCATCTGTCGGGCAGAACGGCAGGTCGTTCGGCACGAAAAATCGCGAGGCGCCGCTTGGCCCGGATGCGTCTGATTTGTTACGCTGGGCGATTGTTTGCGAGACTTCGCGCTCGAATCCGGCCGCTGACCAGTCTCCTGAAACGGCGGCACCGATGGCGCGCATCAGGCTGTAACTGCGCTTTTCTTTATCGTTCAACCCGATGTCATCTGATAGGCTGGTCAGCGGCTTTTGTTCGTTGCGCTTGGTCATTTCGGTGATAACTAGGCCGCGCGCCAGTTCGATCGGCGTTCCGTCGTTGATGAGTTTGTCGCGTAGAGTGCTGTCTAGCCCGAGCTTGGCGAACATGCTGCGGATTTCATTGACGCGCTCTCGTTCGGAGACGGCGGCTTCCTGCCGGATTTTTGTTTCGTCGACCGTAATAGCGCCTCCGGACCCGCCGGTTGCGCCGTCGTTCGCCTTGTCTTGCAGGATATGGCGGAATCGCATTGTGTTTCCTTTCTGTCTGGTGGTGGTTTCGGTGGCTTCTTCGGCCGGTGTGGATGGTGGCTCGGTGGGTGTTGCGGCGGATCGTCCGATACCGACAGTGGCGTCGGCTGGGATGGTGACGAGCGAGACTTCGTAAACTTCCCAGTCCATGCAGGTATAGATTTCTCCGCCTTGTTCGTCGTATGTGTATGTCAAGTACATGAACGAGCAGTTGGTCAGAATGCCGTCGGCAACCTGTTGCATCGCCCAGTCGCCGCGCGCATCGCGACCGAAGCGGACAGTGCAGTACAGGCGGGCATCGATTCCAAGTTCTATTTTTTCGACGACGCCGAGCAAATCGTCACGATTGTGGTTGTAGAGCAGCGGCAGGTTATTTTGGCGCGTGCCGATGCGTATGCATTCCGGCGCGTGCTTGAGGACTTCGATTCCCCATCCCATGTTGATCGGTTCTTCTGAAGAAAATGGGAACCGCACTGTTCGTGCTTCGGTATCGACCGTTGCGCCTCCTGGCGACGCGCGCAGAGAGATACGCCGCATTTGCATGTCGCGGCGCTTGCCATTCACGGCTTGACTCATTTTCTGTGTTCTTTCCGTTAGGTTAATCCACGTCCGGTTCGGACGTGGATTCATCACCGTCCGGTTCTCCGGCTGTTTCTGATTCGTCGGCATCGTCCGAATCTTCCTGCGGATCATCGGCTTCTCCGGGCTCTTCCGAGATGGGCCGTGCTTTGCCTTTTTCGTCGACTTGTTCCGGGTTGGTATCGAAAGTCAGTCGCAACGCGTCGATCAGATCGAGTTCGGCACGGCGGGACTTGAAGACATCGTCGGGATCTACGCCGCCTGATGTCAGTCCAATGACATCGGACAGGGTCATGAATCCGCAGCGCACCGCTTCTTTGTAGGCGGCGACTTCCTTGGTCGGATCGATCCATGACCAGCCGGGCGGCTTGAAGCGCACGGACTGGTATTTGCGGCGGTTACTGAAGTAATCAGGGATGGCGATCGCGCCGGCGAGGACTGCGGCATCGAGCCATTCGCGGTGCACGCGCTCGCGGAAGTTGCGTATGAACCACCCTTGCAGAATGCGCCAGAGAATGCGGTCTTCGAGTTGCGCAGCGCGCTCGCTGCTGTAGTTTGCCTGGCTGAAATCCTTGGTCAGCGCGCTGTAGCTGCAGCCAATTCCGGCCGCGACGCAGCGCAACATATGTCGCATGAAGGCGTCGACGGCGGCATTCGGACGCGTCGGCGAAAATCCGGTGAAACTTTCACCGGGAAGCAGATGGTGCACCGTTCCCGGCGACAAGTCGGTCAGACGGTCGCCTGTTTGATCGTCTATGTCGTCTGACTCGGGCACTTCCGGGCTTGTGACGATTCCCATCACCGATGCGCTCGCGCGCGCGGCGACTATCTCTGCCTCTTCGTATCCGCTGGCGTTGTGCAATCGTTTAATCGCGGCGTGGAACCACGGTTCCCCGCGCGTTTGCGGCCATCGGTCGATCAAATAGAGGTGGATGATTTCGTCTGCCGGCACGCGTATGTAGCGCGAGGCGACGAAGGTGCTAAATTGATAGTCTCCCGGATGCGTCGGATAGAGCCAGTAAGCGACCGGGCGCAGCCATTCATCCGTTTCCACGCCCATGCGGATCGAGTTTCCAGTGCCTGGTGCGCTGGCTTGCGAGTAGTTGTCGACTAAACGATCTGCTTCAATGATTTCGAGTGCGAAAGGGATGCGGTTGTCTCGGCCGAATGGCTTGCGCACGATGCGGATGAGCACTTCTCCGTCGCGAACAAGACTCATGATCGCCAGTCGCTCGACGTCGTGGAAATGCAGCTTTCCGGCGGTGTGGCAACTGTCGGCGACTTTCCACGCTGTGAACGCGTCCTCGATCTGCTGATTGAAGCGTTCGATCATCTTGCCGCCAGCCGTCTGCACAGTAGATTGCAAACCGATCCCGGTATTGATGACGTTGTTTGCCACCAGCCTGACGGCATTTTTTGCGTGTTCGTTGTCGCGACAGATTTGTCGAGAGCGGGCACGCAGCAGACGCAAACTGGTGATCAGCTCGGCGTCGCCGCTGGTGTTGATCGGTGTCCATTCGGACGTTAGACGATCGATTGAGGCGCCGGCGTAGAGTCTCTTTTTCGGTTCATGACGGGCGGCGGCGAGCAGGCGTTTAGCTTCCGGTCCGTGCTGGCTTACCCAGTCGCGCAGGATGACGCTGCCGTGATGCGATACGCGCTCGACGTTGTACCAACTTTCTCTTGCGTTCATCTGGCAAAGCGGATCTTGAGTTTGCGTGGGTTACCAAGCCCGCTGGCGATCGATGTTTTTGTGCGCTCGTTGGCGACCTTCAATTCCCAGTAGCGGATGATCGGGATTATTTCTGCGGCGGTTTGGAATTCCATTGATCGCATGCCGATCGTGTAGCGCTTTACGGCTCCTTGGGTTGCCATGAACGTGGCCATGGCGCTGCGGGCATCGTCGAGCGCTTTTTCAGCTTGCGTGCGGCCGTCGTAGCCTGCGGCGGCTTGAGCGAGATCGGGCAGGATGCGCAGCGTTCCGCCGCCAACGGTGTAGCGTTGGCCATCTGGCTTGATGACAATCTCGCGGTAGGTGTAGTCCCCAGGCAGCCAAGTGGCCGTGATTGCGGAAACAACGACGGTCCGGTAGTCCCTGCCCATAGCCGTCGCGGTCAGGTCGATGGCCGAAGGGCCGCGCAGGACGTGCGTCAATGTCCATCCGTCAGCGGCCGAATAGTCTTCGACGGTGGTGACGAAATCGAGGGTGTCGCCGGCGATCAGTTCGTTGACGATCATGCGTTTATCCGGTGAGAGTTTTTGCGCCAATTCGCCGACCGCGTCCGGCAAGCCGATCCGATCCTATCCGCGATGGCGTGCGGGCGACACATCGTGCGGCCATGCGTCGCGTGCCGGCAGGCACCGGCGGGACGGCATATTGTGTGACGACTGCCGTCCGGCAGGAGATAACGATGTGCGCGGCGGCGGGCTGTACGGTCTGGCTGGCCGGCTGACTGACGGTCGGCTGCTTGCCGGTCAGGATCAGATGACCGGTCAGCGGCGAGACAGTCTGATTGGCTGTGCGGGTGACTGTCGCTGTACGACCGCTTGTCGCGACGTGTCCGGCTGATGGGCTGATAGCCATGCCTGTGCTCTGCGCGAGCGATGGCAGTTTGCCGGAGAACGTTACATGGCCAGCGGACGAAGAGAGGGACTGATGCGCCGTCCGCGCGACCGTCGCAATCCGGCCGGTCAGCACAGCGTGGCCAGCAGCAGGAGAAATACTTTGCGTTGCGGTCTGGTTGATCGCCGCCTGTTTTCCGTCCAGCGCGACATGACCGGAGGACGGTATGAGGACGATGCCAGCAGACTGAACCAGCGTCGGCTGTCTGCCGGTTAGGGAGACATGACCAGTCGACGTATTGAGCGTGGCGCCAGCAGATTGTCCGATCGATGGCTGCTTCCCGGCGAGCAAGACGTGACCAACGACCGGTATGACAGATTGATGCGCGGTTTGCCAGATCGCAGATACGCGTCCGGACAGCGAAACATGACCGGCGATCGGAGCGATCGTCGTCGTTGATCCGGCGGCAGGCGGCGCGTAAATGCCGACTGGCGAGACGCCAACCGGGTGCAATCCGAGACTCATTCGGGCCAGCCCAGAGTGATATCGTAAGCGGACAATTCAGCAAAGTCGACGCTCGCTGCAATGGCGAGTTCGTGAACGTTGCTGGCGTTGCGGATGGCTTTTGCCCGGTTCCAAACTGCATTCATTGCTGTTACTTCGTCGCGTTCGCTGTTTGTCCACTGCCGATCAAAGCGCAGCATGTTCAATTCGTTCTGGCGCGCATTGAGATTGCTTTGCTTCCAGTCCGGGACGAAAGCAAGGATTTTTTGCCGAGCCATTTCTTTGATCAATGGTATTTTTTCGGCGATTGCACTGGCAATGGGATAGGCGTCGATGATCGCCTGCACGGCGTTATCGTCGCTCGTTATCCACTCGCCGTCCTTGTTGATGATCCAGTGGCCGGCGGATTCGATGGAGCGTATCAAACCAGTGAACGCCCCCTTGTGCTTGAAGTCGATCATGTGAGCCCGAGCCATATTGCAAATTGCGGATTGACCGTTGAGGTTTCCCAGGTGATTCCTGATGTTGGGAATGTCGCCGGCATCAGGGCGCCGGTGTTGGCATAGGTCAGCGACTGATACAAAGAAGAAATGACGCCGCGCGAATCGTTGCCGGCCATCGGGATGCCAAAGGGTGTATTGCGATATTGGCCGCTACCCACAGCGGCAATGGTTGGCGCGCCATCAGAGACAATAGAGGTGGCATACCATCCGGGGTAAAGTCGCATGCTGGCGATAGAGGACACGATGCGTGTATAGTTTGTCTCGCTGCTTAATCCGATCGATGATTCCGCGATCAAAGTCTCCGGATAGCCGTCGCTCCGTAGTGCGTATAACCCAAGCCTGATATTGGTATCGGCAGCTCCCGTGGAGACGTAAGCTCCTAGTTCATTTACCTCGGCTACCCCATTGAGCAAGAACGGGATGAGATACTGCCGGTTTGCTACGAGTTTCCGGGTCGATCCAGGCGAATTTGCTCCGTCTGAGTAAATTTTACGGTTACCGCCGGCGGCTCCGATTACCGACGACGCGTCGAAAATGCCGTGGATGGTTGCGGCGATGTTTCCGGCCTCTGGAGTGCAGATGACCCGATAGGCCGTTCCATTGGTCAGGCTGACTGCTGACGGGGCAGTGTCGTCGTAGGTTCCACCGGTATAAGTGGCCAGGATACGGTCGCGCGTCAGGCTCGTCTCGCTGCTCATGTGCCCGATGCCGATTTCTAGCGGCGTACCATCCGACTCAAGCAAAATGGCGTAAGCGAAATACCGCGACGAACCAAAAACGGCATAAAACGTCGGGTATCCGCTCACAGTATCGAGCGTCAACGACCCTGTGCCGCCAGGCGCGCTGGTCGCTTGGCGGATGAAGTTGGACAACATGCTCATTACGTGATGTCGAACCATCCGCCGGACGGGCAGTTGATGGTCAGCGTATTGCCGACAGTGGTTTCCGGGATGTCTGCCGGCGTGGTGTCGGCCAGGAAGTAGCCGATAAGCGGGCTGCTCATGCCCCACAGGGTGCCGGAGACGTAGAGCACGACGTAACGGAATGCCGGTATGCTGCCTCCGACGGCAGTTTTTGATGGCGACGCACTGGAAAACTTGAATCCTCCAGCAATGGCTGTCGCGGCAAGCGAGGTAAGTGTTTCTCCGCCGGCGGTCCATCCGTTCCCGCTGACCTCATTGGCCGACACATGCGACCAAAGGCTGTTGCCTGTTACCGTGGCATCTGGCGTCCATGACGATGACACCAGCGCCATTTTTAGAGTGGATCCAGTCAAGTCGTTGATACGCAGGTCGTCTTTGTTGGCTGAGAAGAGGGTGAATGTGCCTGCAGCCATGGTATTTCCTTATTTTGGAGTCGCTTATTTGCGGATCGCAAAGCGTAATTCGTGCTCGAAGATGCGCGGAAATCGTTCTTTGACTAGGGCAATCAAAGCCGACTGAACTTTCTGGTTGGCGAACGCGGCCGGGATCGACGGGCCGTAGAGTTGCTTGATCGGCAGCCCGGACCAGTATTCTTTGCCGTTTTTTGTGACCTTCTTGTGCCCGCCGCCGATGCGCTGGAATACGCCGACGTGGCCAGTTGGCATGGTGCCGATGAACGCGCCCTTGATCAGCTTGCGGCCCTCCTTGACTGATACTTCGACGCCGCCTGACTTCTGACGGGCGTTGTAGTTGATCAGCGGGATTGGTTTTCCACTCGCTTTGACACGTGCTTCGAGTTGTCCTTGGCCAGCATGGCGGACAACTATTGATTTCTTGACGGTGGCTGACTTGAGTTTGTAGCCGCAGTCGATGATTTCGCGCGATGCCTGTACTTTTGCCTGATCAGCGACTTTGTTCAGCGCTCTGGATATCGCTTTGTCCAGTACATCTTTCCGTATACCCGACAGCTTTGCAAGCGCTTGATTTATTTCAGTTTTAACGTTGACAGCAATCACTGCGAGCGCCAAAAAAAATCCCGCGCAAGGCGGGACGGCAGAAGAAAAAAAACCCGCTCGCGGCGGGTTTTCTGAAATACTGGAATCTAGCCTATATTAAATGGAAACTGTCGGATATGTCAAGGACAATTTTGCATGTAGAGTCAGATTTTGAATTGGCAATTTATGTTATGACGTATTCATCGTTATTCCAAATAAATAAATTTTAGGCGCGTCGATCAGTTGAGGTAAATATTTTCTAGCGCGACGCTTCCATTTTTAAGCCGATATTTGCACTTCGGGCAGCGTCTGATACCTCCGTGATCCGACTTGAAAAATTTGTTGCACCCTAAGCAACGGCGGACGCCTGACAATAGTCTGCCTTCAATCTTCTTGTCTTTTTTTTTTCTCTTCTCCGATCGGAATGCCGGCGGCGATGTCCTGCATGTAACCCATGATTTCGATGTGTGCTTTGTGAATCCGGGTATAGAGCGTGTCTCGGCAGATATTGAGATGGACTGCGATCTGATCGGCCGTGCAGTGTGTCATGCGGAGATACCAGCATTCGATGGCGGTCCGTAGTGTCGGATCGAGCGCGGCGACGCATCGACTGATTCGCATCCCTTCCGCGTCGTTGATCGTCGTTGGACCGGAGCGTCCGCTGACCACGAAAGCAGATTTTTTTGGGTAGCCAAGTTGGGTTTTGCCACTTTTTGCCCAGTTTGCCCAAAGTATGAGTTGTTTGTCGATGTATTTGTCCATGTGTTTACCAGTTACTTGCAAATCCGCCTGGGCGGCGTTTCGGGACAGCCTGCCGTTTGGCAGGCCGCGTTATTTCTTGTGGCGTTATCGCTGGTGAAGATTCGATAGACTCCGTGACGTGTTCGACTATTTCCGCTGGCTCAAGCGATGCGCGGCGGGCGGTCCATGCTGCAGAGCGCCATTTGTGCACGTAGAGTTCCGGGTGGTGGCTGGCGGCGACGGCATACACCCAGGTGTCGAGCGCTTCGTTTCGCTTGCCTGGCTTGATTTCCCACTTGTTTTTGCGCGGGTTGTAGTGCTCGGCCACTAGCTGGTCGTAGTAACTGTTATCTAGGTGCTGGCTGAAGTGGACTTTGCGCGCGTCTGGGTCTTTGTCTGCGTCGTCGGCCAGTCGGCCGTAGAGAAGGTGCTTGGCGGTGTCGCTGCCGACTTGGTAGAGCGCGACGCCTTTCTTCTGCGTCTGGCCGCGCCATGTGACGTCTTGCGGGATCGGTCGCCCAAGAATCTGACGGCCTGGTGTGTTGGCGCCACGGATGGCGATGGCGCGCCGTACACGGCGCGATCTGCAGAACTGGTAGACGGCGTGCGTGTGGTGCCCGCCGGAGTCGATCGCGGTGGCTTCGATTTGCATCGCCTTGCCGTAGGCGTTTGTCAGCGGGGTGTTGAGATAGTCGGACAGGGCGTCCCACAGGGTCTCATTGGCCGGGTTGCCTGGGAGGATGTGGTAGTCGACGACCCAGGTTTTGTCACCATCCCCGTGGCCGATGATCTGGATTTCGAGTCGATCGTCTTGCGTATCGACGCCGGCAGTCAGGACCAGTACGCCAACGGGGATGGTGCGCAGTTCGTAGGGCTCGGCGCGCGCGATGAGCGCGTTTGGCTTGATGTCGCGCGACCGATCAGCCCAAGTTTCGCCCAGACGCGTATTGAGGAAGCGCATCAGCTTGGCGTGGTCGCCTTGCGCGGCGATCCATTCAGACGCGAGTTCGGCCCAGGTCAGTCCGAGTCCGATCGGTGCATAGAGGGCATTGACATGGTAGCTTGGATAACCGGCTTCCGGCGCTTCGGCGATCCAGCGCGCTTGCCCGCCGTGGCCGAACTCTGCGAGCATTGCCGGCTTGTGGTGCTCGTCGATTTCGCAACCGCAATGCTCGCAAACGTACCACGCGCGATCGATATGCCGCGTCCGCGACGTGTGCTTGCTCCAGCGGAGATTAGTCCACTTGAGGACGAACAGTTCTTTGCAGTCCGGACAGGGGACGTGATATCGGCGCCGGTCGCCGTTGAGGTAGAGTTCTTCGATTCGGCTGGCGTCTTTGAGCGTCGGCGTGCTCGGTACGTACAGTTTTCTGTCGGCGAAAGTGGTCAGGCGGACGTCGAGAAGGCCAAGCGGGTCCCCCTGCAGGGTGCTCCAATCCCATTCGTCGATTTCGTCAGCTAGGCCGTAGCGCAGGCTGGTCGATTTGAGTTCCGCCGTGCTGCCTGCGGTCTTGGCGTAGAGTGTGCCGCCGGTGAATTTTTTACGCGCGGCGTTGTTGTCGCTCGATTTGTTGCTGCGACCTTTTAGGCTTTGTGCGACGTCAGGAGTCGCGGCGGCCATCGGGTCAAATTTTTGCGCCATCCAGTCGCCCAGGGATTTTTCGGTCGGCATGACGACGGCGACCGGTCCCTTGGCGTGCGAAATGATGTACCCAAGCCAGTTACTACCGGCCTCCGTGCCGCCGATCTGGCTGGATTTCATGAAGACGATCAGCTTGGCCGGAGAATCTTCGCTGAGTTGGTCCATTATTTCACGCAAGTATGGTGTGCGCGAAGTCTTCCATTGCCCCGGCTCGGCGCTACTCTCGACAGCGAGTTGCCGATGTTTATCTGCCCATTCTGAGACTGTCAGCGGTTCCTTCGGCTGTAACGCGCGTGCGGCAGCGGTCAGGACGATTCGTTTGGCAGTCGATAGGTCGGACATGGTCAGATCCCGCCGATTAGTTTCCGCATTTGCTCGTTGTAGCTCTTGACCAGCGCGCGCAGGATGGCGGCGTTCTCGGTCTTAAGCGTGCTGCGGATGCTGCCCAAATCTTGCCCGACGAGCGTTGCGGCGATGCGGTTCGGCTGTTGCTCCAGGCTTTGTCTGAGGTCTGTCATGACGTCTTCGACGACGGCGGCAACGGATTCTCTTTCGATCATCTTGCCGATGGCGCGCTCGTATTCGAGCTTGGCGGTCATGGCTGCGTAGCGTTCTTTGACCGCTCTGGCGGAGGCATAGCTGCTGCCTACCTTTTCGTCGTCATAGTCGTCAGCATGTTTTTGCGGCGGCTCGGCGTCCATTTTTGCGGCGTTCCGTTTGACTGCGTGCCGCTTGGCGACGTCGTCGCGATTTGGGTCGGCCGAATCGGCGATCCGCTTACGGCTGGCGTCGGCGTCTACGCGACCGTCATCTG
>WBZT01001555.1_pt1 | contig 16634 bp, 16 predicted proteins | sample 5204241 | NCBI WGS metagenome assembly WBZT01 (sample SAMN12344358, study PRJNA552823) | activated sludge metagenome | biome: Activated sludge suspended growth; feature: Nitrification reactor; material: Wastewater; isolation source: activated sludge from nitrification reactor of wastewater...
CGACGTTCTCCAGCCACGGAACCAGGCTGAGTGCCACCAGCATCACGGGCACGACGACAGCGACACGGGCCGCCCGGCGCAGAGCGATCTCGTTGCTCAGCCGCTTGCCGAGATCTTGGAGGTGGGCGGTCACCGGAGGCACATCGGCAGCGTAGTGCGGCACACGTCACCCCCGCCCTCCGAAAGACCACCCCCGCCCTCCGAAAGACCACCCCCGCCCTCCGAAAGACCACCCCGCCCCTGCTCCCGTGCTGCCGTGGGCGATGTCCGCCGCCCTCGCCGCAACGTCGCACACTCCCCGCCCGGACTCGGTGCCGTTCAGATCACCGAACCGCGAGCCGTTGCAGTCAGGCGCTCGGGAATCGGGCACTCAGGAATCGGGCACTCAGGAATCGGGCACTCGGGAATCGGGCACTCGGGAATCAGTTTGTCCTGAAGGTGGTTTCCGCTGACACTATTGCGATGCCCGTCAAGCCCGCGATGCCCGCAACACCGGCGGTGACCTCGATGACCCTCCAGAATCGGGCGGCGCAGAGCGACTCGATCGCGAGAACGGGTCCGATGGCGAGAAGGGAGCGACCGTGACCGGGATGTGGATCCTCGTGGTGGCGCTTGGCCTTGCCACCGGCTTCGGCTTGTGGCGCAGATGGTCTGATGGACGCATGCGCGACACAGTGCCCACTCCCGTGGGAGCTGATGACCCCCCTGCACACGTCGACACGCCCGACCCTGCGCACCACGGTGGCGAAGTGCTGGGGATTGCACAACTCGGAGTCCCGTTGGGAGAGCGAGCGACACTCGTGCAGTTCTCCTCGGCCTTCTGCCAGCCCTGCCGGGCCACCAGGCTGCTTCTGGCGGATGTCGTGACCGACCTTCCCGGTGTGGAACATGTCGAGATCGACGCCGAGCAGCACCTCGATCTGGTGAGGCACCTGGAGATCCGGCGCACACCCACGGTCTTCCTGCTCGACGCGACCGGCGCCATCCGCAAACGTGCCACCGGCTTGCCGCGCCGGTCCGAGGTTGTCGCCGCGCTCGGTCAAGTCGTGTAACTGTGGAGCCTTGGGAGGACACCATGGCGAATGAGGAATCCAGTTCCGGGGATGTGCTAGCAGTCGACGACCCTGAGCGCCAGTCGGCGCAACGAGGCACGGATCATGCCGAGGAGAGCCGCGAGAACGCCGAATCGAACGTCGGGGAGTCTCTCGCGAAGCCCGCAGGACGCATGATGATCGACCCGCGGGGGCCTCGATTCGGGGCTGCGATCACCGTTGTCGTCCTGGCCGCCGCCTTGCTGACCATTCCGTCGGTCGCCAGTGTGGCTCTGTTGTTCCTCCAGGCCATCGCTTTCGGGGCCGCTGCCCTGCTCGGAATCCAGGCCCAACCGTATGGATGGATCTACCGCAAGGCCGTGGCTCCACGGTTACGTCCGCCCCGTGATCTCGAAGACGCTGCACCGCCGCGCTTCGCGCAGCAGGTCGGTTTGGTCTTCGTTCTCATCGCACTGGTCGGCCTCGCCCTCAGCGCGCCGGTGGTCGCTCAGATCGCCACTGCGTTCGCTCTTGCTGCCGCATTCCTCAACGCTGTCTTCAACTTCTGCCTCGGCTGCGAGATGTACCTGCTGTTCCACCGCGTCCGTTCCCGGCGGGCAGCGCGCGGGCGATCCGCTGTGTCTGGGGCCGAGGAGTCCGGGGAGGAGGAGTCCGGGGAGGAGGAGTCCGGGGAGGAACCACAGTCAGATCACACAGAGGGTTCGACGAGAGACTCCGCTCACAGGACGGAAGAAGGAACCCCCCAGTCGGCGGAAGGAAGTGACGAGACGGCACAAGAAGCCGACGATGCCTCTGCCGCGGGGGACGCAGAAGCCGAAGGGGACGCAGAAGCCGCAGGGGACGCAGCGGACGAATCGGTCGTCGCCGATGGCGCCGATGGCGCCGATGCGGGAGGTATCGATGTCGAGGCGGACGACACTGCCGAAACCATTGTCGAAACCACTGCCGAAACCACCCGGGAAGACACCGCAGAAGATGCCGAAGGGACCCTGACCGACCCGGACGCGGATCCGGACCCGGACGCGGATCCGGACTCTGTCGCCGAGTCGGGGGCCAAGGCCGGCTGATCTCTGAGGTGCCGGGTCAACCGCCCTGCGAGAACCCCGGGTAGTAGAGATCGACGCACGCCAGTGCGCCCCCGTCAGCACCGTCGGCGAATGCCTGTAGCCGTTCCTCGGGCAGACCGTGGGCATCGGGAGCGTTCCACGGCACACCTTCCGGGTCAGCGACCGAGACGACAGCGTCGATCGCCTGGTCCACCGCATCGGCACCCAGCAGCCCGCGCTGGTCGGCCCAGGCCGCCCACGAGCCGGCGAAGCAGTCCGCCTGCAACTCCGACTCGATCGTCAGGGGGAACTGATCCGACAGGCCCAGTCGAGCCTGTGCGCCATGACCGAACTCGTGGGCCAGAACGACGGCGGTCGCCATATCCCCCTTCTCTTCGTAGAAGGGCAGCATCAGACCAGGTTCATCCCAGGCGATGAAGTCGGACTGGCCGTCGTAGCAGTACACGGCATTCTCCGGACCCAACTGCTCCGTACCGCACGTCGGGCCGCTGTCCTCGGGCGGGTAGTACGCGATGAACTCGCCCGGAGGAATCCATTCCATCCCGAACTTCCGCGGCATCGTGCGGGCCCAGTACTCGTTGACGGCCGCCAGTGCGAACTCCATCGACGCGTCGTAGGCCGCGAAGTCGATACCACCGTCGTCGCCGCTGACCGCCTGCAGTGAGAACGTCTGATCTCCTTGGACCTCAGCGGGGACAGTCCCGGTGCGCTGGCCACCAGGTGGCGTGCTGAACTGTCCGGGACTCGTCGTCGGGGCCGTGGTTGGTGTCACCGAACTGCACCCGGCGAGCAGGGTCGCCAGGGACAGGCCGACGGCTGTCGCCAGTCGCTTCTTCATGGTCGTCCCTTTCGAAGTAACCGATCGTGAGGTCAGTAGACCAGTGCCTGCGTGGATCCGCTCGTCACTTCGGCCACGAACGACGCGGTCCCCGCCACCGCGACCCCTGGCAGGAACGCATCCGCGGAAAGGCCCCTGCGCGCGGCGCAGGCGGTACACACCGTGACCCTGGCATCGGCCAGCAGTTGGTCCAGGAGATCCTCGAGTGGGGGAGCGTGGTCGAGGCGGAACTGCGCGGCCCGGCCGGGGACGGCCAGCCAAACGGACTCACCTGTCAACCACAGCGAGGTGGGGATCCCCGACGCCGCTGCGGTGGCGGCCACGGTGAACGCCTGAGCGCAGCGCTCCGGCTCATCGGAACCTGCAGTCGCCTTCACGACCAGCGAGCGTGTCACACCTGGAGACTACCGACCGGGGACCGCTGCGGTCCTGAGCGGAAGTGACTCGGCGGAACACCCGATCTCTCAGCACTCGCGACTCCTCCGTCAGCCAGACGCCGCTATCGTGGGGGCGTGACGTTGTTCTTCGAAGTACTCCTCGTCGTGGCGTCGGTCGCCATCGTGTGGTTCGCGATCTATGTGCTCCTGCAGCTCTTCAAGGGGCAGAACTGACCGGGCTCCCTGACCAGATCCTGCCCGTGTCGTGGTTGATCGGGCGGTGGATCGGCGTCGGGACGGGGCAATATCCGACGATCGACGATTTCCGGTTCGGCCAAGAAGTCCAGTTCTCGTGTGACGGTCGGCCGTTCCTGTCGTACTGGTCACGGTCATGGGAGTTGGATGACGACGGCAACCGGATCCGGCCCACCGGCACCGAGTCGGGGTTCCTGCGACCCGGTGCCGATCGCACGGTGGAGTTGCTGCTGACGCATCCCACTGGTTTCGTCGAGATCTGGGAAGGTGCCGTCGAGGTGACGGGGATGGTCCAGGACCGCATCACGGGCGCGAAACTCGAACTGCGTACCGATGTGGTCGCACGGACCGGTGCCGCCAAACCGTACACGGCCGGACATCGGTTGTACGGACTGGTGAACGACGAGTTGTTGTGGACGTTCGACATGGCGGCCATGGGACATGAACTGCAGAATCACCTGGCCGCCCGACTGACCCCCATGGTCGACGACCCCGCGCCCGGTGAGTGACGGTCGCTGGCGGGAACGGCTGCGGGCCAGTGGACACCGCATCACCCCGCAGCGAGAAGCTGTGTTGGAGGCAGTCCGGGGACAGTCGCACCCCACAGCCGAATCCATCCACGAGTCGTTGCAGGCGTCCGATCCGGGGCTGAGTCTCTCGACGGTCTACCGCAACCTGACGGTGCTCCAAGAGGCCGGGGTGATCACCCACGCCCACTTCGGATCCGGGCCGCCGGTCTACCACTTGGCGGGAACCTCGCCTCACATCCACCTGTCCTGCCTGGACTGCGGATCGGTCACGAGCGTTGAGACATCTGCTGCGGATGGTTTCGCCGAGGCGGTGGACGCCGAGTCGGGCTTTCGTATCGACCCGACCCACTCGGCCGTCTACGGCCTGTGCGCCACTTGCGCAGCCCGGGGACAATAAACCATGACCGACCAGGGAACCGTGACCGACCAGGGAACCACCACCGACCAAGGAACCACCACCGACCATGCAGTCCCCGCTCCCGAGGACTCCCCGGACACCGGCGTCGCGTGGCACTATGGCGATCCCCTACGCGAACAGCGCTGGCTGGCGTCGGGTGATGCGTTGGTCGACCTGTCTCACCGAGCCGTGGTCACAGTGGCGGGTAACGACCGACTCACCTGGCTGCACGACCTGACCACCGCGTATCTGCTCGACCTGAGCCCCGGAGAGTCGCGGTTGACGCTGATCTTGGACCCGCATGGGCGAGTGGAGCAGGAACTGCACCTGGTTGCCGATCACGAATGTGTGTGGCTCATCGTCGAACGTCGTGCGACGCCGGCGCTGATCGAGTACCTGCGTTCCATGCAGTTCCTACTCCGCGTCGAGGTGCGCGACGTCACCGCCGACCACGCGGTGGTGGGGTCCATCGGCGACCGGACCGTGCCCGGCCAGATAGTGGCTTGGCATGCCCCGGCGGAGTTCGCTGGGACCGGATCGACTCCCGCCGGGGAGGACCGTGGTGGTGATGCGAACAAGTACGTTCCCACCCGGCCCGGACAGTTCGCCGCGGTGGAACACATCGTGCCGCGTTCGACCCTGGTGGAGGCGATGGCGTCGGCGCCCCATCGCGCGGGCACCTGGGCGTGGGAGGCCCTGCGCGCCGCCGCGGGAGTCCCGCGTGCCGGTATCGATACCGACTCCCGATCGCTGCCCCACGAGCTCGGCTGGATCGGTCCCGCCGTGCACTTGGCCAAAGGCTGCTACCGGGGTCAAGAGACGGTGGCGCGAACCCACAACATGGGGCGACCACCCCGTCGCCTGGTGCTCTTGCACCTGGACGGATCGGCCGAGGTTCTTCCCGAGCCCGGTACGCCGGTCCTGGCGGGTGATCGCCAGGTCGGCCGTCTCGGTACGGCGGCGCGACACCACGAACTGGGTCCGATCGCGCTCGCTGTCGTCAAGCACAGGGTCGGCCCGGATGAACCTCTCACGGTGGCCGGCGTCGCCGCCGCGCAGGAGATTGTGGTGGTCTGACCGGCTCGGTCCTACTCGCCGAGGGACTTCAACTCGCGCAGCACATCGCCGGACGCCATCGGGTCGGTCGGTTTCTGAGTCCGGGTGTTCCAGGCTCGAGGTGGCGCGGTGGTGGTGACTTCAGCCTGGGGCTCATGTGAGGGCGGGGCAGGGGCGGAGTCGGTGAGCCCCTCGGTGAGGTTCTTCAGCGCGGACAGGGCCTCGCGACGCTCGTGTGGACCGCGCTGCGCCGGTTCGGCGTCCACGTCAGGTTCGACCGGCGCAGGAGCGAAGGGCCGCAGGACGATGACGTCCTCCGGCGCAGCGGTGGCCACCTCGGGGAGAGGCTCGGCTGCAGGGGGAGACTCGGGCGGCGGCGCCATCGCGACTGATACCGGCGGGGGAGGGGTTGGGCGGGCCATTCCCCGCCTTGCGTCAGGCGCGGTCATCGGGCGCAGCGTGAGGGCTCCGGCCTGACGAAGATCGCTGATGACCTGGATCATCTCCGCAGTGGTCAATCCACAGGACTCTGCAACCTCCAGTGGCTCCTGACGTCCGTCGCTGGCGGATCGCACCGCGCGGTGGATGGTCAGTAGGCCCTTCGGGTCGGTGCCGCTGGCGGACAGCGCCACCGCGGTCAATTCGGCGGGGAACTCGTGCGGAGCCACGAGTGCGGTGGCCAGCACATCCTGAGTGGCCACCATCAGCGGTCCGGTCCGCTGGACTCGTCCTGGCTCGTAACTGACGCCGGCACTCGGGGCATTGAGCATCGCCGAGAGCTGCTCGGCCATCGAGTTGCGCAGGTAGGTCTCGATGAACAAGTCCGAAGCCAGTCGATCGGCCACCAGGAGATCCACCAGCCGGACACCGGGCCGGGACCGCGCCCTTATCAACTCCGCTGCCACTCTATCGGCGTCCAGGACTCCGAAGGCGACGAGTCGGCGCGACAACAGCGGGCGTCGGGCCGCTCCCGAGACACCGCAGAGCAGGCCATCACGCAGGTACAGCCACCCGGATGCCCCCGCTTCGCCGGACACGACCAAACGCCCGGTCGCCTCTTGCGCGGCCAGGTCGAGCAGCTCATCAGTCCATTTCGGACGTGAGCGGGTCGGTGAACTCATGGATGTCTCCGATGTCGGATGCACCACTTCTGTCGTCGGCTCAAGTGTGCCGCGCCTTGAACGCACGCGCCACAGAAGTCCAGCACGCACCCGGTTGGGCGACAATGCGGCGCTGAGATGGCGAGCCCACTGACCGCCGCAGCCGCGCAGCGGCTCTGCGGCTAAGGTGTCTCTGGCAGGGAGTCGGGAGGTGCGAACGTGGTGACACCCGTGCCGGGTGGCAGACGCGGTATCGACCGGGTCATGGCTCCTGATTTCGTGGCGGATCTGGGCGAGTTGACCATGGCGCAACTGCGCGAACGACGCCAACTCGCCATGCGTGAGGAAGCCGACCTCAGTTATGTGCGGCGCATGCTGCAGGGTCGCCTCGAGATCCTCGAGGCGGAGTTGGAATTGCCTCCCGAGGAGTCGGACGAGGAGCTCGTCGCGCGCCTGACCCGGGCCTTGATGGCGAATACCACGGCGACTGGCTCCTCCGGTCGCTACATGGCGACTGAGCCCGTCCGTCTCGCGGAGCGGCGGCGTCACGTCGAGCGCCTGATCTCCGATGTCGGCCTGACGGATGTCGCCTCCATGTCGGAATCCGACATCCGGTCGGCCTTGTCGAAGCTGGCGGAACAGGAGCACGTCGTGTCGCGGCTGCGCCATGAGGTGCACGAGATCATCGACGTTCTGACCGCGGAGTTGGCGCATCGGTACCAGTCCGGGGCGGTGTGATCCCCCGCACGATCCTGTGAGCGGGCGGGTGACGGTTTGGAGTTACAGGCCGGGTCACGGACAATGGCGGAGACGTCCATTGCGGACGTTCACGACATGGGGCCGGGGGGCACTGGCCCGATGTACCCGACAACAGGAGTCACGAACGTGAGTACCACCGCCAAGCCGCGCGCGACGAAGACCGCCGCCAAGAAGGCGACCACCCGCAAGGCTGCGCCGAAGCAGACTGGTGCCAAGAAGACGACCGCCAAGCGGGCGACCACCGGAAAGGCCACCCAGAAGGCCACCGCCTCGACTCGGACCGCCTCGACCCGGACCGCCACGACCCAGAAACCGCCCACCCGCGCTCCTCGCAAGCCCGCCGCGAAGAAGTCGACCGCGGCCCCGCGCAAGACCACGTCGGCGCGACCGGCGCCCGAGGCTGTCACAGCCGCGGCCGCGGCTGCCGCCCCGGCAGCGGAGCAAGGCCTGCGGGCGTGGTTCGACCGGTTCGCCGAGATCAAGAGTTTCGACCTCGCGGCACTGGACCTTCCCGTGCTGGAACTTCCGAATGTCGAACTGCCCACCGTGGAGTTGCCGACGGCTGATGACGTCCGGCTGGGACTCGTTCGGGCGCTGGACAACATCCAGGACGCCGTCATGACGGCGCCGGAGCGCGTCGAGGAACTCGTCGTGGATCTGCGCGAGAGCATCAGCAAGTCAGTCGTCCTCCTGCGTGAGGCCGTCGGCATCTGATCCAACTCCGGCGCTGACGCGCTACTCAATAACGACGCGCCTACTCACTGACGATGCGCTGACTCACTGACGACGCGCTCACTCGTTGACACTCACTACGGGAGCCGCCTGCGGGTGGCTCCCGTAGTCTTTGTGCCACGTCGGTGTCCTGTGCTCCCCCGCACTGGGCCCGAATCGAGGACAGTCCGGTCCCCAGAAAGCCGGTCCCCAGAAAGGTGGAGCTCGTGTCGACGTTCCTGGTCTTCCAGAACATCGTGATGGCTGCGATCTGGGTGGTCTTCGCGATCATCAAGATCTGGGCGTTCATCGACTGTGCGCGTCAGCGTCAGGATGCCTTCCCCGCCGTGGGCCGCCAGTCAAAGGTGCTGTGGCTCGTTCTGACCGGAATCGCCGCCCTGACCGGGCTGATCCTGGACCCGTTGAACCTCATCGGCATCGCCGGCATCGTGGTCGCGTTGATCTACCTGTTCGAGGTCAAGCCCCGGATCCAGCAGATCATCCGCCGTTAGCGGGACCCACCGCGCACGGCTCTCAATAGCCGGTGGCCCGCGAACCGGGCTAGCTGCCGTAGAGCAAGTCGTCGGCGTCGACGATCGAGTACGCGTACCCCTGCTCCGCCAGGAATCGCTGTCGTTTCGCGGCGAACTCGGCGTCGACCGTTTCCCGAGTCACGATCGTGTAGAAGTGGGCGGTGCGACCGTCCGACTTGGGTCGCAGCACTCGTCCCAGGCGCTGGGCCTCCTCTTGCCGCGATCCGAAGGTCCCGGACACCTGGATCGCCACGGTCGCCTCCGGTAGGTCCACGGAAAAGTTCGCGACCTTCGATACGACCAGGGTGGTGATCTCGCCGGTGCGGAAGGCTGCGAAGAGTCGCTCCCGCTCACGCACCGGCGTCTTTCCGGTGACCAGCGGCGCGTCCAGGGACGCGGCCAAGTCCTCGAGTTGGTCCAGATACTGACCGATGATCAGCGTCTGCTCACCGGCGTGGCGCTGCAGCAACTTGCGCACCACCCGGGTCTTCGCGGGGGCGTGCGCGGCAAGCCGGTACTTGTCCTCGAACTCGGCGATGGAGTAGGTGGCCCGCTCGGCTCCTGACAGGTTGACCCGGATCTCGGTGCAGTCGGCTGGGGCGATCCATCCCTGGGCCTCGATCTCCCGCCATGGCGCATCGAATCGTTTCGGACCGATCAATCCGAAGACGTCACTCTCGCGACCATCCTCGCGGATCAACGTGGCCGTCAGGCCCAGGCGGCGTCGGGCCTGAATGTCGGCAGTGAACCGGAATACGGGAGCAGGAAGCAGGTGGACTTCGTCGTAGATGATCAGCCCCCAGTCGCGGGCATCGAACAGATCAAGGTGTGAATAGACGCCCTTGCGGCGGGTCGTGAGGACCTGATACGTGGCGATGGTGACGGGCCGGATCTCCTTGCGTGCGCCTGAGTACTCCCCGACCTCCTCATCCGTGAGCGACGTGCGGCGCAGTAGTTCGGCCTTCCACTGGCGCGCGGCAACGGTGTTGGTGACCAGGATGAGTGTCGTGGCGGCGAGTTCCGCCATCGCTGCGACCCCCACGATGGTCTTTCCCGATCCGCATGGGAGCACGACAACACCCGAACCACCGGCGAGGAACCCTGCGACGGCCTGCTGTTGATAGTCGCGCATGTGCCAGTCTTCGGTGGCCAAGGCGATCTCGTGGGCTTCGCCGTCGACGTAGCCGGCCAGGTCTTCGGCCGGCCAGCCGAGGGCCAGGAGAACCTGTTTGAGCCGACCCCGTTCGCTGGGATGGACCCTGACTGTGTCGGAGTCGATGCGAGAGCCGATCATCGGCTGCACCTTCTTGCTGCGCAGAACCTCATCGAGGATGGCCGGCTCGGCCGTACTCAGCACCAACCCATGGGCGGGGTGCATCTGAAGTCGCAGGCGACCGTAGCGCGACATCGTCTCGGCGACGTCGACCAGCAGCGAGTGGGGGACGGGGAATCGACTGTGGGTGATCAGGGTGTCCACGACATGTTCGGCATCGAAACCCGCGGCGCTGGCGTTCCACAGTCCGAGATCGGTCATCCGGTACGTGTGGATGTGTTCCGGAGAGCGCTCCAGTTCGGCGAAGGGGGCGATGGCATTGCGGCATTCCGCGAAGTTCTCGTGATCGACCTCGAGGAGGAGGGTCTTGTCGCTCTGCACGATGAGGGGTCCGCCGGTCATCAGACAAGTATCACCCGCCGGCAGTCCGATCGGTTCAGCCCGCAGCGGACGCGACGATGCGCTCCAGGGGAATGGTCCGGATCTCACCGGCCGTGACGTCGAACGCGCACACGTCCCCTCCGTGCAGATCCAACGGTTCCATCAGATGGATGAGCCGCTGCCCGTCGTCCCCCGCGAAGCTCAACCACAGCCGTCGATGGCTGGCCACGGCTTCCCGCAGGGCCGTCTGCAACTCGGCCGAGCCGATCGGTGGCAGGACCCCAGGTGCCTGCGGGTCCATGCCGGGTCGCTCGTCGACACCTCGTAGTGAATGGATGACCCGCGCTGCCACGGGTCGGTCGGCTGCTGGGTCGGACACCGGTCGGTGCGACGCCAGGACTGCAGGGGCGGCGTCGGGTTGTGTCGCCGCTCGTCCGGCGGCGCGCAGTCGGCGTGCCACTTCGTCGCAGGCCTGCTGTGACACCAGGACCCCGGGGGCGATTTGGCGCAGCCCGAGCCCGGCGAGTTCGGCGTCCGCGAGCAGTTCGGCGACCTGATCCACCGGTGCTGTGATGACGGACGGCCCCGGATGGACGCTGATGGCCGGCAATCCGGCTGCCTGATCAGCGATGAGCACGGACAGGGCTTGGGGGATGCCTGTGGTGGAAATGGACTCCAGCCACTCGATCAGCTCGGTCGGGTCGGCTCCCGCCGCGAGGGCATTACGCACGCTGTCAGGGGTGAATCGGAAGACCGCGGCGCCACCGCCGGATTCCCAGTCGGCGGCCTCCCCGAGCCGTCGTTCGACGCTGGGGTCGAGCGGACCGAGTGACGTGGCGGTCAGGTCCGCCTGCATGATGACCTGGCTGCCCAGGGTCGGCAGGGACGGGGCCAGGGCGTCGGCGAGTATGCGCTCATCACCCGGGCCGGCGCGCAGAGCAGCCGACGGGACACCGGCGAACGTCAGGCCCAGCGCCTCGCAGTCAGCCAGTACGGTGCCCACGAGGGCGGGCGATGGCTGCAACCGGGGGCGGTACCAGGTCAGCCAGTCGGCTGTGTCACGGCCGGCTCCCTCTCTCAGCCCGGCGAGGACGAGCTTGCGCAGCGTCGGGATCATCGCCTCGTCGCCGCCCTTCAGCAGTCGGGCGGGGTCTGCGGTCACAGCACGTGGGACACCGATCCAGGCATGGGTCAGTGCTGCCCAGCGATCGGCGATCGGGTCGTCCAGATGATCGGCGTAGTCCGTCGTCGGTCGCATCCGTGAGTCTTGATCCCAGTCGATCCACCGCGCCCCCCACGCCGACAACAGGATCAAGCCGATGCGCGCGGGGGGGATTCGGACCCGGTCGGTGAGCCGCTCCCAGTCCCGCGCAGGGATGGCGCCATTGGCCTGCCGGGCCACGGTCTGAGCCGCGAGATACGCCAGGACCCGGTCGGTGTCGCGCACCAATTGGTCGGCTGCATGCCCCGCGTGATCGTCCGCGGCGGCGAACTCCTTGGTGACCGGGGCGGGGAGAACGGGCCCCGGCAGACGGGGGTCGGCGATCAGCTGCCCGCGGCGCAGCAGCAAGGCGATCTCACGCGGCACCACCAGCGCCCCCGAGTCCTCGCAGGCCATGAATTCCTGCTCGGACAGCCAGTCCCAGCCGGCCACGCTCGGGGAAATGGTCGGGGGACCCCAAGCCGCTCGCACGAGCAGGTCGCGAGCCTCTTGCGGGGCTGACCGAACCCGGGCCTCGAACAACTCGGGATCGCTCACCATCTGGCGCACGCCAGGCAGGTTCGCCCGGACCACCGGGTCCAACCCGCCAGGAAAGGGTCCGAGGAGTTCCCGCACCGTCGAGGGCACTCGCAGATCGTCGTCCCCTCCCCAGAGAAGCACGCGGTCGTACAGTGCGGTGACAATGGGCCGGATGACCGCGGGGTCCTGATCAAGCCCGATCGCGAGATCGGCGGCTGAGAACTTCCCGGCCGGGGCCAAGGCGCAGCCCGCTTCGAGGACATCGAGTTCCGCCGCGGTCAGGTCATCGAGAGCCGCCAGAGTCAGTGCCGCGCTGTTCACCTTCAAGGCCAGATCGGAAAACGACTTAGGGACGGGACGCAGGAGGTCCGGTCGCAGGTCGAAGAGCAACTCCAACTGGTCATCGGTGCGGTAGCGCAGGTCCTCGGCAAGGCTGCGGGCGCGTGACGGCATCCTTCGACCCTATGTTGGGTCCCGGGCAGATGCACAGCCGGTGTCTGAGTCCCGTCGCTACGTCAGCCGGTTCCGCGGGACCTGCAGAGGATGAAGGGCTTCTTCTTCACGTGGTACTTCTGCTTCCAGACAGTGCGCCGGTGACCCGGCTCCTTCGCCGTGATCCGCACCGTGATCGTCAGACGATCACTGCACAGCGCCCGACAGGTGTGCGTGGGGGTCAGCGGGAGTCCTGCCACGTGAAGTATCTGCTGACGAGAGGCAAGTAGGACGAACTGAGCTTTGCCAGCGGGATGGCGCTGTGGCGTAGTCTCGCCACCGCAGGCATGTCCGCCTGACCGGTCAGGTGCTGTGCGATGCGGTGGCCCAGCCACGTGTTCGTCGCCACCCCACTGCCGTTGCACCCAGTCGCGTACCACGCGCCATCGTGTCGGCCGGCATGTGGCATCCGGTCCAGGGTGATCGCCACGTTGCCGCCCCAGGCGAAATCGATCGGGGTACCGGACAACTGCGGGTGCAGCCGGACCATGGAGTCGTAGAGGAAGTCCCGCGCCGTGGTCACGTCGACGGGATCGAGCGTGCGCCGGCCCCCGAAAGCCAGTCTCCCGTCCGGCGTGAGGCGCCAATAGAACAGCAGATTCTTGGTGTCGACCATCATCCGACCGGTGGGGCTGACGGAACTCGCCAGATCCGGCTCGAGCACCGCAGTGGCGATAATGTACGAGGCCACCGGAGTCACGCGCTTGGCCAACCACGGCAGCACGTTGTCAGCGTAGGCGTTGGTGGCCACGAAGACGTCTCGTGCCACGATCTCTCCCCGAGTCGTCGTCACATGATGGAACCCTGGCCGCCCCACCAAGTTGATGGCTGCCGTCCGGTCGTGGATGGCGGCTCCGCTGTCCAGCGCTCGTCGAGCCATACCTGCGTGGAACTGCGCGGGGTGCAATCCGCCAGTCCGTTCCAGGACCATCCCGGCCGCGAACGCGGAACTGCCGATCTCGGTGTCCAGTTGATCCCTGGAGAGAAATCGTGCTGGAGAGCCGTGTGCCTGCATGTCCTCAGCGTCGTGGCGTACCCCGCGGACCTGGAAGTCGCTGTGCGCCAGCATCAACATCCCTGATCGGCGGTAGTCGCACTCGATTTCGGTGGTCGCCAGATCCTCGACGAAGTCGAAGGCTTCGTTGACCTCCGCGAACATGCGGCGTCCGTTGTCCCCGTACTTCTTCACCAGAGTCGTGGGCCCAGCCTTCAACTCCGGGATGACCATGCCGCCGTTGCGGCTGGAGGCCCCCCATCCCACTCGTTCCTTGTCCAGGACCACGACAGACCGGCCCGCCCGCGCGGCAGTCGCGGCTGCCGCCAACCCGCACAGCCCGGCGCCGATGATCACCAGATCGGCCTGTGTCGGCGGGGGCCCCAGCGGGGGGCTCGGTGGTTCCGCCTGGGTCTGCCACAGGCAGACCTCCCGGTAGGTGTCGGACAGCAAGGCGGCCATGGATGCGACGCTATCAAGCGCAGAAACCAGTCACCTGTCACGGATATCCGGCGTCACAGGTCACTCGAGGACTACGCGGCAATTGCGAAGGCCCGCACCTTTCGGTGCGGGCCTTCGGCAACTGAGTCTGTGACTTCTGGTCCTCCGGGGTATCCCCCAGGGGCTCCTCAGAAGTCCATGCTCTTCTTGACATGGACTTCTTCGTCGGTCACTTCGCTCGGCAGGTACTCGCTTCGCTCGTCCCTACCTCGCTGCGTTCCCTCCTCAGAAGTCCATTCCTCCCATACCACCGTCACCAGCAGGCATCGGCGGCGTCTTCTCCGGCTTGTCGGCCACAACCACCTCGGTGGTGAGGAACAGACCGGCGATCGACGCGGCGTTCTGAAGCGCGGAACGAGTCACCTTTGCGGGATCGATGATGCCAGCGGCGATCATGTCCACGTACTCGCCTGTGGCGGCATTCAGGCCCTGACCCGGCTCCAAGGAGCGAACCTTCTCCGCGACGACGCCACCTTCGAGACCGGCGTTGACCGCGATCTGCTTCAGCGGAGCCGACACGGCGCTCTTGACCAGCGCGGCACCGGTGCCCTCGTCACCCTCGAGTTCGAGCTTCTCGAACACGGCCTCGGACGCCTGCAGCAAAGCCACGCCGCCACCGGCGACGATGCCTTCCTCGACGGCGGCCTTCGCGTTGCGCACGGCATCTTCGATGCGGTGCTTGCGCTCTTTGAGTTCGACCTCGGTCGCAGCCCCGGCCTTGATTACCGCAACACCGCCGGCCAGCTTGGCCAGACGCTCCTGCAGCTTTTCGCGGTCGTAGTCGGAGTCGCTGTTGTCGATCTCGGCGCGGATCTGGTTGACCCGGCCGGCGATCTGCTCAGCGTCACCGGCACCCTCAACGATGGTCGTCTCGTCCTTCGTGACGACAACCTTGCGGGCCTTGCCCAGCAGGTCGATGTCAGCGGACTCGAGCTTGAGGCCGATCTCCTCGGAGATCACCTGCCCACCCGTGAGGATGGCGATGTCCTGCAACATGGCCTTGCGACGATCCCCGAAGCCCGGAGCCTTGACGGCCACGGACTTGAACGTGCCGCGCACCTTGTTGACGATCAAGGTGGCCAGGGCCTCACCCTCGATGTCCTCGGCGATGATGGCCAGCGGCTTACCCGACTGCATCACCTTCTCCAGGATCGGGAGCATGTCCTTCACCGTAGAGATCTTGCTGTTCACGATCAGCACGTAGGGATCGTCGAGGACGGTCTCCATGCGCTCCGTGTCGGTCACGAAGTACGGCGAGATGTAGCCCTTGTCGAAGCGCATGCCCTCGGTGAGCTCCAGCTCCAGACCGAAAGTGTTGCTCTCCTCGACGGTGATGACACCTTCTTTGCCGACCTTGTCCATGGCCTCGGCGATGATCTCGCCGACCTCGGGGTCAGCCGCGGAGATGCTCGCGGTGGCCGCGATCTGCTCCTTGGTCTCGACCTCCTTGGCCATCTCCAGGAGCTGGCTCGAGACAGCCTCGACGGCCTTCTCGATGCCCTTCTTCAAGCCCATGGGGTTGGCGCCCGCGGCTACGTTGCGCAGACCTTCCTTGACCAGGGCCTGGGCCAGCACAGTGGCGGTGGTGGTGCCGTCACCGGCGACATCGTCGGTCTTCTTGGCGACCTCTTTGACCAGCTCAGCGCCGATCTTCTCGTACGGGTCTTCGAGCTCGATCTCCTTGGCGATGGATACGCCATCGTTGGTGATCGTAGGAGCGCCCCACTTCTTCTCCAGCACCACGTTGCGGCCCTTGGGCCCCAACGTGACGCGGACGGCATCGGCGAGGGTGTTCATCCCACGCTCGAGTGCCCGTCGGGCTTCCTCGTCGAACGCGATCATCTTTGACATCTGGTGCGTTCCTCCGAAAGAACTTGTTAACGGTGCTCCGACGCGGCGCCCGCGACGGCCGACCCGCACCCGGCCCCATCGAGAGGCTGGGCCCGGACCTCGCCGAGCCGAAGATTGTCCGCACTCGCTGCCTGCTCCAGCCCCGATGGCTGTCACTCGACACCTGAGAGTGCTAACACATGATTAGCACTCTCCCTGCGAGAGTGCAAGCCCGGCGGGTTCCGCCCAACGCGGATTACCCGGTTCTGGTGGACTGCGCCGTGAGCGCCGCGAGCAGCAGTACCGGCGGGTGGGAGCCGGATCGATGACGTGGGAGTGTCAGAATCGTTACGGAACCCAAATCGCTGGGGAGGCCGAGATGTCACGGCACGGACATGAGAAGTACGACGATCCGGCACAGGACGTCGTGGCGGAGCTCTATCACGAACTGTCCGAAGAGTTGGGCACGGACGGACCGGTCGAGACCTTCGGGCATCCGGCCGAGGATGTGGTCGGGCGATTGGTCGAAGAAGACGAAGGTGCCCGCGCCGACCGCACGGCGGAAGTGCTCGCCCTGGACACCCACGACCTGGAAGACCTCACGGCCGAAGAAGCGGCCATGCACTTGGTGACCGAGGACGACGAACAGCGCGACCCCTCACTGACCCGTCGGGCTCGCGAGGCGCTCGAGGAGTTCTGAGTTCCGGCCCGCCATCAAGGACTCCTCACCGGGGCGCCATGGCTAGG
>WBZT01001558.1_pt1 | contig 16613 bp, 16 predicted proteins | sample 5204241 | NCBI WGS metagenome assembly WBZT01 (sample SAMN12344358, study PRJNA552823) | activated sludge metagenome | biome: Activated sludge suspended growth; feature: Nitrification reactor; material: Wastewater; isolation source: activated sludge from nitrification reactor of wastewater...
CAGGCCGTACATGGCGGCCCCGATCAGCAGCGCGGCGAGGCTGCCCCACAGGGCGAGCATCTGCGCCCAGTTCAAGAGCTGTTGGATCAGGTCGGCACCGGGCATGCCATCGGTGCTCGGGTCGACTTCGACCTGGGCGAGGACACCGGGGATTCGGATCATGAGGGGACCTCCTCGGGAGCGGTGAGACGAATTCGTCACCCCCGTAGGCCCCTCGGCGATCGAAAACTCTCCACGCGTCCGCGAAGAATCCGCGCGCCGTGGGGCCTACCTGGTCATGAAGCTCCCTGCTGCGGCCGCACTCGCCTGTCTCGTGACCATCGGAGGGCTCACCTCCCTGCCGATCCTCGCCATCGGCGTCGGTGGCTCATCGCCGCCAGGCTGCGGCGAGATCGGCGAGGTCGCCGACGATGGCACACCGAGCATCCTCGGCCCCTCAGCCCTGACCGTGAGCGACCTGCGCGCCTGGTGGAACAGCACCGGCCGCGGCCAACCCGCTCGCCTCGGGATCGCCATCGAGGATCTCATCGCGCTCTACCTCAGCGAGGGCGACGCCGAAGGAGTCCGGGGTGACAGGGCGCTCGCGCAGGCCGTGCTCGAAACCGGCTACTTCACCAACAGCGATACCGCCATCAACAACTTCGCTGGTATCGCCCACTACGACGGCGCAGCATCCGGGTCGGCGTTCGTCGATCCGATCATCGGAGTGCGCGCGCAGATCCAGTTGCTCAAGAAGTACGTCCTCGGCAACGACGCCCCGCTGGCCAACCCGAACGTCGCACCCCGGGCCGGCGCGTCAGCGACGACGTGGGGTGGGCTCGCCGGCACCTGGGCCTCGGCCACGACGTATTGGACTTCGCTCAACTCAGTGTACGAGTCGATGCTCGCTCACGCTGGCACCGCGCCGGCATCGCCCGATCCGTTCGATTCCCTCGACGCGCTCGCGTGCCCAGGTGGGGACCTCGCCGTCAGCGGTGACTACGCCCTGCCTGTCGAACGGCACTGGTACGACGAGAACCCGCGCTGGTTCACCAAGCCCCACCACGACTACCCCGCAGCCGACATCCCTGTCCCGACTGGCACGCCCCTGTTCGCTGTCACCAACGGCGTCGTCGTCGGCACCCCGACCAGCGGGAAGTGCGGAATCGGCGTCATCTTCAACGGCGACGACGGAGCCCAGTACACCTACTGCCACGGCAACCCCGGAACCCAAGCCGTGGCTATCGGCGACCGCGTCAGCGTTGGACAACGCATCCTCGACAGCGCATCCACGGGCAACAGCACCGGACCGCACCTCCACTTCGGCATCCGCGTCGACGGCACCCAGCGCTGCCCGCAGCCGTTCTTCGTTGCCATCGCGGACGGAGCGCCCCTCGCGCCGCGGGGACTACCCACGAACAGATGCGCCTACTAATCGAGGTCGATCCGCACTCGTCCTCAGGCCAGGCCAGCGGGATCAGGGAGACCATAGAGGCAAGGCTGGCCGACCCCGAGGATCAGGCTCGCCCCATTGGGTAGCGCGTTCGTTCAACCAGGTGACGCTGCAACACTCGCCGGGTGGTCATCGCCGCGACCAAATCTAGCTAGCTAGTGACTACTTCGTGCTCTCCCGCAACCTGCATAGCCGTGCTGCGTCGCTGCCGTCACCACCTGAACTCGCAGGACGTGAGCGGGGATGGCAATTCACGGGGCCATGCGGGTTCGCTGTGTCGGTACGGCTCTGCTTGGTCGGCCCTGAGGCTCCGTCAGTCGGTCGGATTGGCCGGAGGATTGGGGAAAGAGATTGCTCCAGCGGCGCGCCGCCGGTAGCTGGTCCTCGAACGCCTGGATTCGCAGCGAGCAACGCTGGTCGCCGCGAATGTGCGCAGCGAAGAACTCGATCACAACCGCCGCATCGAGGTCGCGGACCGCCAAGGACGCCAACGAGCGGGGCACGCCTCGCCGGAGAAGCGGGTCGAGAGATTCTCCTACCGTTCGACTGCCGCGCTCGAACAGGTAGTTCACAAATGCCCAGTAACTTGAAGAGTCGTCGGCGGACACTCCCGGCTGAGCTCGCCGCTCGGTTGTGAGGATGACGGTTGCGACCTTTGGAGCCGGCGTGAACTCTGCCGGTCGGACGACGGCTCCGATTTCGAGAGCAAGGAACGGCGCAAGGGAGAGTGATAACTTCGTCGCCCCGTAGAACCCGCTCACCCGGCGAGCGAAGGACGTCTCAACGATCAGCGCGCCGGATACGAACAACGGCGAGAGCATCCAGCGCCGCACGAGCTTCGTCGAGGTGTTGAACGGTGGGTTTGCCGCAATGACGAACGGTTCGTTGGGAAGCGGGGCCTCGAGGAGATCGGCAGCGAGCACCGTGACCCTCGGATCGCTGTCATAACGAGAGGCAAGCTGCGAAACGAGCCGCTGGTCGTACTCGACGGCAAGGATCGGTCCGGTCCGAATCGCGACGGCGGAGTCGGTGACCGAGCCGGTCCCTGCGCCTAGGTCGACGCACAGGAGATCGGGTTCGCCGCCGGCGCTGTGGACGAGCCGTCGCGCCGTTCGCTTGTTCCTGAGGAAGTTCTGACCGAGCTGACGCGAGAGCATAGGTCCTCCATCATGTCGGTTCGACCGGCGCCACGGCCAAGGGTAACGCCTACGCCGTCCGGCCCGTACCCCGGGGTCAGAGGCGGGCCAGGCTGGCCCGACACGCACACAGCGCCTCATCGATGTCGAGCGGCGTGTGCGCTGCCGAAATGAACCACTGGTGGTCCGGATGCAGGAGGACTCCGCGTTCGATGACGCCCCGATGGAAGCGTGCGCTGAGGTCAGTGGCCGAATCGGACGGGAGGAACCGCATGAAGGGCATCGGCGGGTAGCCGACGACTTCGGCGGGGATCCCCAACTCCCCGACTATCTGTTCGAGCCCATCCAGAAACATCCGACCCATGCCCCAGATTCGTTCGAGCGCATCGGTGTCGCGGAGACGCGTAATCGTGGCGATGGCGGCTGCCATGTCGCCGGGGTTCACATGGAACGACGACGAGATCTTGGTCGAGCCGAGGCCGTCGAAGACCCCGGCGGAGCCCGTGACCGCCGAGATCGTGTAGCCGTTGGCCATGGCCTTGCTGAACGTCGCGAGATCGGCCCGGACCCCGAAGAACTGTTGGGCCCCACCCAATGACAGGCGGAAGCCCGACCGCATCTCATCGAACACCAGCAACGCTCCGACCCTGTGCGCGAGATCGCGGACGAGCTGAAGGTGCTCCGCCGCGATCAGGTCGTCTTCGCAGGGCATCATGACAATGCAGGCGACCTCACTCCCCCGGTCGGCGAGGATCGAACGCAGGCTCTCGATGTCGGACGACTCGAACTCGATCGTCTCGCGGCGGACTCCGTCGGGGACGCCCGCACGCTGCTCCACCGACCAGTCGTGCCACCCATTGTAGCCGCTCCGAACGACGACCGATCGACCGGTGTGGATTCGGGAGAGCCGAACCGCAGCGGTCGTCGCGTCGGAGCCCGTCTTGAGGAGGAGGACACGCTCGGCACCCGGAATAGTGTCGACCAGCAGCTCCGCGAGCTCGACCTGTCTGGGACTCCAGAGCGGAGCGAAGCAGACACCACGTTCGAGTTCGGCGTTGGCGGCGGCCGCGATGACCGGGTCCGCGTGACCGAGGATCACCGGGCCGTAGCCGAGCAGGAAGTCGACATATCGGTTGCCGTCGACGTCCCACAGATACGCCCCCGCCGCCCGGTCGAGGTATCGTGGAAAGGTCGTGCGTCCGGCGGCGAGCGGCAAGATGTCACCCCGAGCGATGGCCCGGGCATCCACGAGGAGCGCTCGCTCTGTTAACTCGTCGGTTCTCAGGAAGCGTCCGCGCTCGGCGGGACCCACACCATCCTGATGTAACACTGTCGGCCGCGCTCAGATCGCCGGCCGTGCCGGAGTCGGCGGCGCGGCGAGACGGACGGCCGAGTCGTCATCAAGACGGACCCAGGCGCCGGCTTCCGCCGCGGACCGGTAGCACCCGGCGACGATCTTCACCGTCCATAGCGCCTCGTCGAGCAGTTCGAATCGTTCGTCGACACGAGCGGGGTCGAGAAATCCGCGCCACACTGACTCGAACCACTCGCTGTGGGAGGGATCATCGAAGTTCGAGACGATCCGCCGAGACCCACCGCTTCCACCGACCGACCAGTCCATCTGGTCATCAATCACCCGAGCATGCCCCCACTCGCCATACAACAAGTAGGACGTCTGGCGTACCGACGCGTTCCAATCGAGCTCGATCGTGAACCGCGAACCGTCGTGGTACGACAAGTGGATGAACGCGTAGTCCTCGGTGTCGCGGAACGGGCCGTCCGCAGGACGTCGGAGATCGCATCTGACTCGATTCGGGCGCCGTCCCACAAAGGCTGAAGCGAGATAGAAGCTGTGCGGGCCGTGGTCCTGGACGATCCCGCCACCCGACGTCAATCGATCGCGCCGCCAGTCAGGGCTCCATTCGGGAACGCCGCGAGCGTGGCCGACTCGCTGGGTGCGGAGATGGCCGCTCAGAGGACCATCGGAGCGCCGCCGCTCCGCGACGATGCGCAGCAGCGACTGGACGGACGGCGCGGAGAGGTAGTTGTGACTCGGGTAGAGTAGGCCTGGTGCAGCCGCGCACGCGGCCTCGAGGGCCTCGAGCTCGTGAACGGTCGCTACGAGCGGCTTCTCGCAGATGACGGCGAGGCCCGCCTCAAGTCCGAAAGTGATAGCGTCCAGGTGGCTTCCGGGAGGCGTGCAAATCAAGAGCGCGTCGAGTCCATCCACATCGAGTTCGGCCAAGTCACCGACAACGTGGACGCCGGGCAACTCCCGTTGAGCGGCGACACGCCGTTCGAGGCAGACGTCCACCACAGCGACGACCTCGACGCCTTCGAGCCGCGCGATACCGGCGAGATGGCCGCCGGCGATGAAACCGTAGCCGACGAGCCCGACACGCGACGGCCATACTGCAGGCACTGGAGAACGCTGCATCACGCGACGCGCGGAAAATGGGAGTCCGTCAGCGGTTCACCGGCCGCGCAGCCGATGTCATCGTACGGCATCCGTACGCCGCCCTGCCAGATCGAGCCAGCCACGACGTACCTGATGACGTACGCCGAGCGCCGCTGATCGGAGGTGTTGGGAGTGGACCCGTGCCACACCATAGCGTCGTGGAAGCCGCCCTGCCCGGAGGAGAGTTCATAGGAGTGCAATTCGTAGCCGTCTGCATCCGGCGCCGCGGGCACCTCCGTCGCGTGGGGCCAATGCTCGGCCATCAGCGAGCGGCCATCACCGAACGAGACGGGCAGGCGTTCGCCGAGGAGATGCGACCGCGGCACGATCTGCATCGAGCCTCGGGCCGCGTCCACGTCCCCGAGCGCGATCCACAAGGTCACCGCGGACGGCCGGTCGAGCGGCCAGTAGGCGTAGTCCTGGTGGAAGGGCACCGGCCCGGTGTGAGGCTCCTTGACCACGATGTTGTCCTCCATGAGGAGCACTTCGTCCGCACCGAGCAGCTGCTTCGCGATCTCAGCCGGGCCGGGGGCGAACGCGACCTCGCGAAAGCGGTCGTCGTGACGCCAAATGTTGAAGAAGAACGGGAACACCGTGGGTGCCGGATTCGGGACGTCGGCGTACTCGAATCGCTTGCTCCCGTCGTCGCCCGCGACCTCCCGGATCAAGATGGGATCGGTGAGGTCGAAGGTGTCGACCACCGCCTCCGCAGCGAGGTAGTCGTCGATCGCATCGAGAAGGACCATGGCTCGCTCGGGCGACAACACGTCCAACGGCGCGACATATCCGAGGTCTCAAAACTGGTCCAGTAGGCGGCTGCCGAGCCGGTCCATCAGTCCACCTCCAGAGGAAATTGCCGGTCGCGCTCGGGGAACGTATAGGTGTTGTAGCGGGGATGGTCGAACAGGTGCAGCACGTACATCCCCTCGATCCAGGGGCCGACCATCGGATGGAGCTTGGCGTTCAAGCCATTGATCTTGCTGAGCTTCCGGTTAAGGCTCGCTGCATTGAACTCGGAGATCGCGAGCAGCTCGCCGGAGTACTCCGTATGCAGCTCCTCGTGAGGGCCGACCGTGTCATCGAAGTAGCAGAGGACCCGTGGGAGGTAGCAATCGTCGTCGCCGCCAAGCAGCGAGTCGAAGGCCGCCACCGTCGATGAGTAATAGTCGAGGTCGAACGAGATAAAGCCGACCGGGCTGGGGGCGGACTCGATGAAGGTGCGACCGGTCTCGGCGATGTCGCCAATGATCAGTTCGGCGGTCGTCAGCCGACTCCGGAGCAATGGCTCGTCCATGCGGAAGAAGCCTTTGCCCCACGAGTACGGCACGTCGCGGTGATCAACAGGGGCCGGCATCCCGCTCCCGAGATCAAAGCCGAACGTCTCGACGGAGATGCCAAGAGTCGTCCGCATCTCATCCGCTAGGCGCTGCATCTCCATCAGTCCGTTGCCGCCGGCTACTCCCAGCTCGAGCGAGGAGATCGAGGTGATGCCCAAAGCGTGGGCCAGGCGGGATGCTAGCAACAGGCCGTACGCGTACTGGGGGAAGTCCGAAGCGCTGACCACTGCTGGAGGGCCATCCCCAAGTGGTTCGACAGGAGCGGGATCTGGGTCTCGGTCGCGATGCACAGTCAGTCGGTCCTCGGAGTCGCGGCGTAGAAGCAACTCGACTGGGCCTCGACCAGAAGATGGTCGAGGTCGGGGTTGCGACGCACCTCGGGGTGCCGCGGGCACCGGGAAGTGTAGGTGAACGTGAGCGTCAGCCGCTCGGCATCGTGGGGCCTCGTTCGGTGGAACAGGCGCGCCGCGTCTACCAGCACACACGTTGACCTCGGTCCGGTAACGGCCTGCCAGTGCGTCGGTGCGACGACCGCTGACATCACTTCGTCGGTCACGGTGGCCGATCTGTAGCCGTCGAGAGGGTCGTCGATGACGTCGCGTCTCAGGAGGTGGTTGCAGGTTTCGCGCCAGGAGTCCGGCACGAATTCGAACGGCCCGTTCGTGTGGTCGACGTCCGCCAGGTAAACGATCAGGCGCAGGACCGCTCCGTCCTCGCTGTCGACGTGCCAGTGCTTGATGCCACCGACCTTCCCGCCTACGTCGCGGCGAATGTGGACGCCGGTCAGGGCCGGAGGTGTGCCGAGATAGTGCTGCACCATCGCCAGGTGATCGAGGTCGAGCGCTGCGAGGTAGATCTCGGGGCGGTCAAACGACACGTGCGAGCCGTCGGTTCGTTCGAGGTCGGCAACCAGGTCGTCGAGGGCGCTGCCCAAAGCGAGGTGAGACGGGAAGAAGGACGCCACGTCGGCAACGACGACGCCCGCGTCGCGGAGCGGGGTGGACACGTCGCCGCGATTGGTCCCGGGCGCAGATGTGTCGGGCTCCCACCTCATGCCGACAGTTCCGGGAGCAAGCGCAGTTCGCATAGGTTGTTGAGCTGGGAGGAGGCGCGGTCCATCACCGTCTGCTCGATCCAGCGGATCCACCGCTCCTCACCTGCCAGCGAGTCCCAATCGAACGGCTTGCCGTAATATCCCTCGCCAGGGCCATCGGTCCGAACCACACGCTCCGAAGATCGCCGGTCGGCTGCTCGGACGACGGCGCCAGGGGTCGGAGCGGGTTCCCCGAGCGAATCGAACCCCTCGCGGCCTCGCGCCGCGGCGAAATATGAGGGCCAGTCGACATCGACGGAGAACTCGTGTCCGCGTTCGCGGTCATAGGACGGGAGCACGATGATCTGACGCTGATACTCGACCAGTCCCCTGGCCACCGAGTCCAGCAGGAAGGTGGACTCGACCCAGTCGCCGATCCGCGAGAAGACGTCGTCGACCTCCTGGCAGACCCGGACGTACAGCCACCGCGAGGGATGCAACAGATAGCCGAAGGTCCCGATGCTGTCGAGGCGCATATGGTCGCTCATATCGGGATCGGCCAGGAATCGTTCGTAATGCTCATTGATCTCGGCCCGGAGCCGGGCGAGGAGCGGGTCGGTCGTCATTAGACCGTCGATCAGTTGGCGGTAGAAGTCGACGTACGGCACGTTGTGCGTTAGGCGGAGGTAGACGGCAATGTGCTGGACGAACCCGGTGTTGTGTAGGCCCTTGACTACGGCTCCCCACAGCGCCATGCGGATCCAGTCGGCTCGACCGAACGACGTGCAGCCTACGACGATGCGATCGGGCTTCTCGAGGAGGTTGATCCGCGCGGATTCGTCGCGCACGAGGTAGTCGAACATCGTCCGCTCGACGGTGTCGACCTTCCACGTGTCGACGAACTCGGCAGACGCGGCCGGCGCGTTCGGGAGCAGCCGATACGACTGGATGAGGTAGTCCTCGTGGATCCCCCACTCCATGAGATCCGCAAGGCAACTTTGCCAGAGGTCCGGTGTGTCGCCGGGGATGCCGAGAATTAGCTGCACCTCGACCGGCACGCCGAACTCCATCATGGAACGGCACACCTCCACTTGGCGCTCGGCGGAGATGTTGCTCCTAGCCGTCGCCGCCAGCACCTCACTGCGCGTGTGCTGGATCGAGAGCGCGTGGACGGTAGAGATCCCGCTCCCGGCGAAGCGCTGGGCGATGGAGACCACGCGTTCGGGGTGGTTCTTGGCCGCACTCCAGAAGATGTGACGCGGGAATCCCGCAGCGTCGGATCGAGCCTGGTTGAGTGCGTCGGCGATCTCCACGTCGCGCGGCAGGATCCCGAAGTTCGCATCGGCGAGCATCACGATGTTGACGGAGTGTCGTGAGATCCAGTCGATGTCGGCGTGGACGCGGTCGATCTCGAACTTGCGGATCTTCGACATGGTGTTGGAGCCCCAGTCGCAGAAGCTGCAGCCGTAGGGGCAACCTCGGTTCGTCTCAAGGATGACGTCGTACGAGCCCGGCTCCAGCCCCGCCAAGATTGAGTCGTAGTAGGCGCTTTGCTCGACGTAGGGACTGAAGAGGAACGTCGCGGGCTGGATCGTCTCACCCGTCGACGCCGGGCGACCCTCTGCGTCGGGGACGTAGAGGCCTGGAACGTCGCCCATGTCGCGTTCACCGACCTCGAGTTTATCGAGGATGGCAGAGAACGTGATCTCGCCGTCCTTCACAGCGATTGCATCGATCGCCGGGTTCAGATGGAAGAACTCCGGGTCCTTGTAGTCGGGCTCAGGACCACCAACCACCACGAAACACCCGGGATTCAAACGCTTCACTTCGGCCGCAATGGCGCACTGGAGTCGCCAGTTCCAAGTGTAGCAACTCAGACCCAGCACATCGATCGTTCGACCGGACAACGGCTCGAGCAGGTCGATCGGGTCGCCGTGTTTCCAGATGGGATCCAACCAGGTGTGCTGCACACCGCCGCAGACTCGCTCGCGATACGTCTTGAGAGTGGCCCACATATACGGCAAGTACGGACGAGCGTTGTCAAACTGGTGCTCATCGGTTGGCCCCTGCGGCTCGCAGATGAGAATCGCCAATTTCGAGTGGTCTGACATGCCGGGCCTGGTCCCATCTCCGCGGCGTGGACCGCCAACGGTAGCATCACCGCCGTGCCTGGTGGACGACCGACGATGGAGCCGAGATACCACGGCGTGCCCTCCGTCGCCTTCGCCGGAGGACACGACGAACGCCTTCCCTGCGCCGTCATCGGGGCCGGGGCTTGGGGTCGAAACCTCGTCGTCGCCGTCGACCAGCTGCTCGATCTGACTGCGGTGGCGACGACCGGATCAGACTCGTCGGCCCGCTGGTTGAAGGAGGTGATGCCCCGGGTATCCCCTCCGGTTGATCCATCACTCGTGCTCGGGCCTGGCCGAAATCGGGCGGTGGTCATTGCGACTCCGGCGGCGTCCCACTTCGAGATCGCCGGCCATGCTCTCGAGGCTGGCCTCCACGTCTTCGTCGAGAAGCCGGTGTGCCTCGATGTCGACGCGGCCGTCGACCTCCGTCGACGTGCCCTCGCATCCGACCTAGAGCTGTTCGTGGGATACGTGTACCTCTTCGACCCCTACTTTGAGGCCCTGACGGACCTGACCGCTGCCGACGGGGTACGCCGCGTCGACGCCCGATGGAACCGGCCGGGCCTTCGCGGCGAGATCGTGCACGAACTGCTGCCGCACGATCTTGCCCTCCTGCTGGTGCTGCTCGGGGTCCCGCTCGGCCTTCCGCACGTACTGGTCCACGATGCGCGGCGACTCGAGATCGATGTCGTCACGTCGCAAGGGGTCACTGCGTCGCTCCGGTACACGACCGACGCCGCTCGTCCGCGGCTCAAGGATCTCGACGTCTGGTCGGGAGATCGTCACTTCCGGTGGTCGCCTGGACGGCTCGACGAGGACATGTCGCCGTCAGATCGATCGTCTCGTTGGCGTCCGGTCGCACTCCCGGCCAGCCTTCGCCTCGATCACACGTCGACGCCGCTTGAGAGAGAGGTCGCCCGGTTCGCCCACAACGTTGCCTTCCCGTGCGACCGGATGGTCCAATCCATGGATCTCATCGTGGGCGTGACATCGATCGTCGCCATGCTGACAGGCGCCTGAGCCCATGTCGTCCGAAGAGGTCGGTTCGCTCGCAGGGGTCCGGGTCGCAATCGTCGGAGGCGGCGTGTTCGGATGCACCGCTGCGCTCGACCTCGACGCAGCGGGTGCGATGGTCGACCTGTACGAAGCCGCGCCAACAATTCTCGACCGGGCATCGCGCCGCAACCTCATGCGACTGCACCGCGGCTACCACTACCCGCGAAGCGTGAGGACAGCCCGCCTCGCACGGGATGCCGCTCCGGGCTTCGAGCGGCAATACCCCACGGCGATCAGCTACGTCCACGACCACTACTACTCGATCGCGGTGGAGGGATCCCGGACCAGCGTCGATGACTTCGTGAAGTTCTGCGACGACCTTGACCTTCCGTACGACCCTGCGACTCCCGACTTCCTCCGACACGAAGCGATCGACGCGACGTTCCTGGTCGACGAGGCCTACATTGATTTCAAGCGGCTCAAGGACGTGATCGAACACCGCCTCTTCCGGTCGAATGTGACCGTCAAGACCGGTGTCCGGGCGACACCCTTGGTCATAGACACCTACGACTACGTCGTGCTAGCGGGCTACGCCGCCACGAACTCGTTCCTCTCGTCGGCGTCCCTTCCGGTCCCTCGGCGCCGACTCGACATCTGCGAGGTGTGCGTAGTGCGGTGCCCCCCGCTGGTCGGGCGAAGCGTGGTGGTTCTCGACGGCCCGTTCGTCTCCCTGGTTCCACTCCCCCGCACCGATCTGTCGCTCCTCTACCACGTCGACAAGAGCGTCCACCGCCGATACGACAACCTCACAGACGTCGAGGAGGACCGCCTCGCCCGGCTCCTGGGCGGTACGATCCGCGCCGAGCCGGAGAGCACGAACTTCGAGGCCATGCGACGGGGCGCCGAGAGGTTCGTAATCGGAGCGCAGCACATCGAGTACCTCGCGTCGGCGTTCGAGTTGCGATCCGTCCTCGCCGACTCGTTCGGCACCGACGCTCGCCCGACCGAGGTCAGCTGGGTCGGCCCGAACGTCCTGTTACTGTTCTCCGGTAAGATCTCGACCTGTGTCGCCGGTGCCACGTGCGTTCGCGAGATGCTCATCCAGGATCTGCAAGCACCCGCGACGATGTCCCCGCTCCGTTCCCAACGGATCACGACCATTTAGACCGATGGAACAGTTGCCACCCGAACAGCGCATACCGCAACCGAAGATCCTGCTCGAGGGTACCTCGCTGACGTCGAAGACCGACACCGCCTTCGCCCTGGCCGAGCATCCTCGCATCATCGGCCAACGTCTCCACCGGTGGCACATTCCGCTCGTCTCATCGGAGTGGGAAACAAGGGCGAACGCTCAGCCCACCAAGGGCCAGCCTGGTTCGAGCATGATCACCTTCCGTCCCGAAGAGGAGCCGTGGGCCCTCGAGGCGTTCCACACCTACCTCCGGCTCTTCGAGTTGCACGTGGACTACTACTGGATCGTTGACCGGTTCCATCTGTCCACGATCAGCTACCAACGCACCCAATTCGGCCGCGAGTGCGACCTCCGGTGGGTTGACGAACGGCTAGCGGCTGCGGGGTTCCGGCTCGTGACGCTGACGCGTCGACCCGACTCCTTCGAGGCGGCGCGCGAAGAACGCCTCGTCTATTCGGAGAACCCCTGGCGCTACACCGACCTGGACAAGCTGATTCGCGATCAAGAAGCGATGCGTGAGCTCGGTGCAGCGTCGTGCATCACGTCAACCGAGATCGACGTGACCGACCTCGGCATCAACGAGACCGCCGACCGGATCATCGACTGGGTGGAGGCGACCGACGGCATGTACCGCCCACCCGATCGCTCCGAGATCCTCGTGCAGCCCGTCGAATCTCACGTCGACGCTGGTTGCCCCTCATCGACGCCACCGAACGACGGGTTCGATATTCCGCCGAGGTAGTAGCGCACCGACGCCCGCTGGTTGCAGACGATCGGCACCCCGCTTCGAAGGAGCGCCTCGAGCAGGCAGTCGTCGGGGCAGTCGTTTCGATCGATCGCGGCCTGGGAGTAGTCCTCGGGGAGCGGATGCGCCAGGAACACCAAGCGGTCAACGAACCAGGTCGAGTGGTCGACCATCAACACCGGGTCGAGAGAGCTGGCGATGGTGCTGTTCACGAAGCGACCTGCGACTAGTGGCCCGGCACGGTCCTTCAACACGTTCGTACCCCGCTCCCATACGCCGCGACGGCAGAGGTTCTCGTAAGCGACGACCGCCAGGTGATCGTCAGCAACCCAAGGAAAGCGTTCGAGGAGGTAAGGACTGCCGTCAGCCCAATGGATCGTTCTATGCGAGTGAGCTGCCGGCACTGACGCCGCAGCGGCGGCGTCTCGAAGCGATCGAAGGTGATCCGGCGTGAACTCGTTGTCGTCATCGAGCAAGGCGATCCACCGCGTGCGCGACTCAGCGACAGCAGCGTTGATGAGGCGGCCCATGCGGCCATAGACACTTCCTCGACTGGCACTCGCCGGACCGTGTTCCGATGCAAGACGCTTCGTCTGCACGACGGTCAGCTCGCGACCGGGGGTCGATTGCAGAGCGCCGAGGACGTCGGCCGATTCCTCGCAGTCATCGACTATCACGACATGGGCCACATCGTCGTCGTAGTCCTGGTCGCGGACGGAGGCGATGGCGCGAAGCGCGAGTTCCGGTCGAGCCCGCGTCAGCGTAATCACCGTCACGGAGTCAGCGGCCATGGTCGCCCATCGGCAACAGCTCGCGGACCATGCGGTCGAGTGCCTCGAACTGGATGCTCGACGTCGCCGCCACGAGCCGGCGGTCGGCGCGGGCGCCGAGATCGAACAGGTCGGCGCCCGAGCGTTCGCGAATCTTCCCCCCGCTCTCGATGACGACCAGCCACGCCCCAAGGTAGTCCCAGATCGACTGGGTGTTCCGGTGGTCAACGTAGCCGTCGACCGAGCCGTCGGCGACAAGGCAGAGGTCGTGCGCCGATGCCCCGGAGATCCGCGTCCACGCCGGTCCATCAAGCTCACGGCACGGATCGCCGGTCATCACCAGATCGACCGACTGGTGGACTGACCGACCGATCACCGTTCCGTTGCGGGTCGCGCCGCCGCCGCGGATCGCGCGATACGTGGTGGCGGTGTGGATGTTGTGCACGACCGAGACCAGCGGACCGGACGCATCGATGGCGCAAAGGCTCGGGCCGTAGTGACTAATGCGACGGCTGCAGTTCGTCGAGCCATCAACCGGATCTACGACGACCAGAATCGACCCTGACCCTTCGTGGAGGCCGGACTCCTCCGACAGCACCCCCAGGCCGTGCGGCATAAGCACCGCCCTAGCAGCCCGGTCGGCCTCAACATCGAGGGCGAACTGGTCGTCGTGCCCATCGGCACGCTGCAGCAACTCCTCAGTCGACATCGAACGGACCAGAGTGTCCACCGCCATGGCCGCGGCCGAGAGCAGCTCGATGAGCTCGCCTGTATCCATAAGGAGCCTTTCTACTCGACGATACCTGCGTGCGGCCCGACAAGAATCAGCGCCCCGACTAGGGTCGCGAGCCCATCGAGTCAGACCGTAGGGGAGAACGATGAGCCGATCTGAGGACCTGCTCTCCGAGCAACTGCTCTACTACCGGCACGGCGCCGCCCAGTACGACGCCGCGAACCGCTCGCTCCTGAACGCCGACGATGCCGACGGTCGGTCTCGACGCGAAGGGCGCGCTCACGCGACGGAGGCGCTGGCCGTAGCGAAGGACCGATCGGTGCTTGAGATAGCCGGTGGCACGGGCGTGTACACTGAGATGCTCGCCCAGATCGCCGGCGACCTCACGGTGGTCGATGCGTCGCCCGAGAGCCTCGACATCAATCGACAGGCCACGGCCGGAGCGCCGGTGGCCGTGCGATACATCGAGTCCGATATTTTCGACTGGACTCCGACCGACCACTACGAGGTCGTCGCTTTCGCCTTCTGGCTATCCCACGTTCCCACGGATGCCTTCGAGCGCTTCTGGTCGCTCGTTGATCGCTGCCTCACCAAAGACGGTACGGTGGTCATCATTGACGCTGGCGAGCCAGCGCACGCTGCCTCGCAGGAGGACAACGTCAACTTCTTCTCCGAGGACCGCGTGGATGAGTCCACCTCAGTCCGATACTTGCAGGACGGCACGGCTTACCGCATCGTCCGCGTGCTCTGGAACCGCGAGCAACTCGCTGATGAGCTAGCGAGGCTCGGGTGGACCGTCGAGTTCGCTCCTGCAGAGTGGCTGATCGGTCACGTGCACCGGACCGCTTGATCGGTGGACGGGTCGCTTGCCAACGACTTCCTCGCTCGGGCCTACGCGGCCTTCGACATAGGTGCGGCCGCAAGTGCCAAGGCGCTCGGCGGAGCATCGGCGAATCGGACCTGGCGAATCGACGCCCGACGGGAGACGTTCTTCCTAAAGGAGTTTCGCTATCCCCCGACGGATGTCCGCTGGGTCGACTCGTTGCGCGCCGCGGTCGAGTTCGAGGCTGCGATCTGGCGGAGCGGGGCCATCGACATGCCAGAGCCCGTAGCCGGGACATCCGGAGAGTTCCTCGAGACCGTCACGGGTTCCCACGGCGTGGACGCCCTCGTGAGGTTGCACCGATGGACGCCGGGCCAGTCGTCGCTGCCCCAGGCCGCAGTCACCATGGCTCGCGCTGCCGGCGCGCAGCTGGGCGCGGTTCAGTCGATCGGCGCCGACCACCGAAGAGCACGGTCGGGTTCCTTGTTGTGGTGGAACTGGGAACCACGAGAGACGCTCGCCCGATTCGGGGCTGGCGGGTTCCTGACAGCGGTCGAACTCGCTCGATACGCGTCCGTCATCGACGAAGCGATCGCGCTGGCCGAGGTTGGTCAGCGGACGGACTGCTGGACGTTCTGCCATCGCGACCACAAGCCCGATAACGTGCTCCTCCACGATGACCGCCTAATCCTGACAGACTGGGATGAAGCCGCGCTATGCCCGCCTCGATACGAGGTCACTGAGGCCGCTCTGTTGTGGTCAGGCTGGGACGGACGGATCGCTAGTCGCGAGCGGATGGTCGCGTTTCTCGACGGATATCGCTCCGGCGGCGCAGCGATCGATCGGCCAGAGCCACTCGACTTCGCGAAGTGGGCGGCCGAGCGCGTTGGCTGGTTCAACTATCTCGCTCTCCGGGCACTCGGGCTCGTGAGCAGCTCAGATGCCGAGGCGGGCGAGGCACGCAAGGGTGCGATCGCAACCCTTCGAGAGACGGCGGCCGGGCTCCCTCAGCTTGAGCGCTGGGCTGCGTGGATGACGTGAGACCTTGAGTAGCCCAAAGGCGTAGCGTTGTGAGCTCAGAGCGCCTCGGCTCCGGAACTACAAGCCGGATCTAGGTCACCCCTCACGTTGGGAGGGGATTGCAAGAACAACGGTGCAACTCGGTTGGCCTGACCGGCCGAGGCCGAGCGGAGCTTGGGCAGGAAGGACACCGTGACCACCACTACCAACCACTCGCGACGGAGCCTGACCTGGACGGGCTCGTGCTGACGCTGCATGCGACAGAGGTGCCTCGCCCGACCGAGCTTGCCGATCGAGCAGGCCCGACCGCGGGTGTCGGGCTCGTCGACCCGGGAAGATTGCTCGGCAACCCCACAAAGAAGGTCCCCTAGGCCAGCTTCATGGCCTCCCGGAATCCGAGAGTCAGAGCTGATCGGGCCGCCGACAGGTCATCTCCGAATGCTGGACGAACCTCGGCCGGTCACCTGCGTGCAGGTCTCGCATTACTCGGTCAACCGCATCAGCGGGATCGCCGAGCTTGGCTTGGGCGAGAGCGGCGGCGTGTTCCTTGTAGACGTTCTCGGCTCCAGCGCGGTCGTCGTCGGCGATGTGCGCTCGCATCAGGGATTCGACCACCCCGCTGTTGAGCGGGATCGCATGAGCGATCCCGCGGAGCATGGAGATCGCCTCGGCAGCCTCGCCGAGATCGAGTTGGATCGCAGAGCACGCTTGCGCGATCCCGGCAACTCGTTGCTCCCAGGTTGTCGCGTAGTGCTCGAAGTCGACCCAGCCGTAGGAGTTGCGGGCGACGTTCGAGTACGTGAACG